>Ga0315532_1002103_pt1 | contig 14014 bp, 12 predicted proteins | sample SalMarWE160370MG_FD_203082 | JGI IMG/M metagenome (GOLD analysis project Ga0315532, IMG submission 203082) | Salt marsh sediment microbial communities from the Plum Island Ecosystem LTER, Massachusetts, United States - Salt Marsh Sediment WE1603-70 ... | reverse complement strand
CAATTAGGCAAGATCTTTGGTATACCTTTCAAGCTGCACTATAGCTGGTTTTTTATCTTTATATTTATAACGTTTATCCTCTCTTATGCCTACTACCCTGAAGTAACTGATGACTCATGGTCTACAGCGGCCTACTGGATCCTGGGCGTCTTAACAAGCCTCCTTTTCTTCGCATCAGTGTTGATTCATGAGCTGTCGCATAGCGCCGTGGCCATTAGAGAGGGAATGCAAGTAAAGAGCATTACCCTTTTCTTTTTCGGTGGCGTTGCTCATATTACCAGGGAGGCGACAAAGCCCACCACCGAACTAAAGATGGCCATTGCGGGTCCACTGGCTAGCATAGCGCTCGCGGGTCTATACTACGGGATTTTCTGGATAAGTAACGGCTTTAATGAGTACTTGGCAGTAGTGTGCTGGTGGCTTGCATGGATAAACGGCGTGCTAGCCGTGTTCAATATGATACCGGGGTTCCCTCTTGATGGCGGTAGAGTGTTCCGCTCCATTGTCTGGATGGTTACGGGGAACTATATGCGAGCGACACGGATTGCTACAATGGCAGGGCGTGTAGTTGCATATCTGTTTATTCTTGGTGGTATCGGGATGCTTTTCCTCCCCGAGTGGCGCTTTAACGGGCTCTGGTTCCTATTTCTTGGCTTTCTTCTGCACAGCGCTGCCACGACGAGCTATCGCCAGGCGATTCTCCTCGATGCACTGAGAGGCTTCACTGCTCAAGATGTGATGACCAAGGATCCTCCCTTGGTTCCTCGCAATCTTACTATCAGGGAACTGGTTCAAAGGCGTTTGCTCCCCACCTCAAGCCAATTCTTCCTGGTTGTCGAGGGAGAGAGCGTGGGAGGGTTACTGACTTTGCAGCGGATAAAGGGAATACCCAAAGAAGAGTGGGACATTATCACCACAGGGCAGGCGATGATTCCGGTGGAGAAACTTAAGGCGGTTCGCCCCAGCGATGATGCTCTCGGGGTGCTGCAGCGAATGGATGAGGAGAATTTGAATGAGATCACTGTGACTGGTGGTGGGAGGGTTATTGGAGTCATAGTGCGTGAAAACCTGATTCGCTTTGCCCAAAGTCTCCAAGGACTAAGGAGGTAAAAGCCACACCTGTGCCAGCTCATGTATCCACTCCGCCAGTTCGATTATCTCATACCTCTCGGCGAGCGGTGTTGCCACCTTGATGGTATCTCTCCCAGCCTGTAGCAGGCTCCAGCCAGGGAGCCACATACCGCTCCAGTGATGTTGGTGTCGCCTCTCTGTCCTTCTGCTGAAGGACGAGTTCCAGGTATGGAGGTGGGTTGGAGCGTCTGCTCCAACCAGGCCTAGAGCGGATGCTCTAGGCTACCCTTTTTGGGGTGGGCGCATGTGATTCTGAGGCATCATAAGTGAAATTCTTTGACAATCTGGAAAGTGTCAGATAGAATCGGAGTGAAGGGGAAAGAAAGATTGTCCAGTAAGTACGATGTCATCATTGTAGGTGGAGGGCCGGCCGGCATATTTGCTGCTCTCGGACTGAGTCAAACCTCGAACCTGAGCATCCTGCTAATGGAGAAAGGCAAGGATATTGAGCGTCGCCATTGCCCATCAATTGAGCAGGGTATTAGTTGCCCCCCATGTGTCCCTTGTGACCTCGTTAGTGGACTGGGTGGCGCTGGCGCCTTCAGCGATGGCAAATTGACTCTGTCCCCTGATGTAGGCGGAAGGCTAAAGGATTACCTCGGCCTTGAAAGAACAGAGGAACTCATCAGTTATATCGACAGTATCTACCTGAAGTTTAGCGGGGCTGACAAGGTCTATGGCGCTGGGGAGGGGGTAGAGGACTTAATGCGCCGGGCAAGCCTGGCGGACCTACGCCTCACTCCGATGAGGGTTCGCCATCTGGGGACGGAGCGCTGCCGCACTGTGCTGAAGCAGATGCGCGACTTGCTCTCCAGCAAGGTTGAAATAAGGTTGGGAACAACGGCCAGTACCATCCTTACTGAGAATGGTAGGGTAAAGGGAATTGAGACCGACGACGGGCAGCAACTCGAGTGTCGCTACCTTATCGTCGCCCCAGGCAGGGAGGGTGCTGACTGGCTTGCCCAGGAAGCCGCTCGCCTTAAGCTAACTCTTCATATTAACCCGATCGACGTCGGTGTCAGGGTGGAGGTGGCAAAGGCAATTCTTGAGGAGTTGACCAGCACTCTGTATGAGGGCAAGCTGGAGTACTACTCCAAATCGTTCGACGATAAGGTTAGGACATTCTGCATGTGCCCAGCAGGTGAGGTGACCATGGAGTCCACCGGTGGGCGCGATTCGGTAATCACGGTAAACGGACATAGCTACGCCGACCGCAAGTCGAACAACACCAATTTTGCTCTATTGGTGAGCACTACCTTCACTGAGCCCTATCGTGACCCAATCGCCTATGGTCGGTATCTGGCTCACCTTGCCAATATTCTAAGTGGTGGTGTAATTGTACAGCGACTCGGCGACCTGAAGCAGGGAAAGCGCTCCACTGCGGCGCGAATCGAAAGAGGCATTATCCAGCCTACACTGAAGAGCGCTACCCCTGGTGACCTGAGCTTCGTCCTCCCCTATCGCCATATGAAAAACATCATCGAGATGCTCGACGCTATGGACAAGCTGGCACTAGGTGTTGCTTCACGCCATACCCTTCTGTACGGTGTTGAAGTCAAGTTCTATTCTATGCGCCTTGCCCTTACCGAGAACCTGGAGAGTGAGATAGCAAACATGTTTGCTGCGGGGGATGGTGCGGGGGTTACTCGTGGGCTAATCCAGGCATCGGCCTCCGGTGTGGTGGCAGCCAGGGAGATTCTTAGGCGAGAGGGGAATCCCATTTCTTCTTAGCATGGTGAAGAGAGTCGGCTTCATTGTCATTGACCTCACCTCATCACCATAAAAGCCTACTGCCTGTGTGGCGCTTAACGAAGCATTGCACCTTGCCTGGTTTGACTTCTTTCGTAGGGATGCCGATATCATCGAGGCTGTAGAGCATCACCATCCTCGCCTTGTTGCTATCGACGCTCCTGTCAGCTTGCCGAAGGGAACCTGCTGACTGGAGTAGAGTTGCCCTTTCCAGCCACTGTCGTCTGCAAAAGGAAGGATATGCGAAAGGGAGCTGTTTCGCCGTGGCATCTCTTGCTACTACACCCCGAAGAGATCGATCATAAAAAAATAGTCTATCGGGCGATTAGCCTGAAGCGCCAACTAATTGCCAGAGGTTGCCGTGTTATTGAGGTCTATCCCTATATCACGAAGGTACAACTCTTCGGTAGGCATTTGCCCCAGAATAAAACGCCTGCCGGCAAATCGCTTTCCTTGGAGAGCGTATTGTCGCTCTAGTGCCCTACGTTACACTTTACCTGACGAGGTTTTTAATCACGACCTCTGTTATGCTCTTCTTGCTGCTTACACCGCCCATTTCTATAATGAGGGAAAGGTAGAAGAGAACATTGGCGATATGGTGGAAAGGTTAATCGTTATTCCGACCTTACTTCCTGTCTTTTGTTTACCTGATTTCGATTGGGTCGAAATGACACAGGCCATGACAAGACGTAAAATGACAGTAACATACAGTTATTGTTTAATAACTTGACTTTTGATAACTTATGTGATATAAGGAGTACTATAGTATAGTAATAGTCAATAATAAGGGCTGAAGTTTATTATCAATGAAGAGGAAGTTGAGGGATCAAATGAAAGCCATGTCAGGGAAGCGAGTCTCCATAATCCTTCCTGCGCTAAACGAAGAGGACACCATCGGCAGGATTATCGATGAAGTGCCAAAGTGTGACATGGAAGGGATAGGATATCGGGTTAAGATTGTAGTCGTTGATAACAATAGCACTGATATGACAATGGAAATCGCTGAGAAGAGGGTGGTTGATTGAGGAAGATTAGTGTTGTTATACCGGCTCTCAACGAAGAGGAAGCAATAGAAAAGGTAGTTCTATCAATCCCCAGGGACGAGTTACGTGAGATGGGATTCGAGGTCGAGGTCTTGGTTATAGACAACGGCTCTGAGGACAGGACAGCAGAGTTGGCAAGGAAAGCAGGTGCGGATGTCGTTTTCGAGCCCATCCGGGGCTACGGGCGAGCCTATAAGACTGGTTTTGATAATGTCCAAGGACAGATAATAGCCACCGCGGATGCCGACTTGACCTACCCTGTAGAAGGTATCCCTGAGTTGGTTAAACTTCTCGAAGAGGAGAATTTGGATTTCATCACTACTAATCGTTTTGCAAAAATGGAGAGTAATGTAATGTCCCTGCGGAACAGTTTTGGGAATAGTGTGTTGAATCTTACAATGAAGCTGTTCTTCAGGATTGATCTAAAAGATTCTCAATCTGGCATGTGGGTATTCAGAAAGGACCTTCTTGGTCATGTGAAGTTGAACTCGGATGGTATGGCGTTCTCCGAAGAGCTCAAAGTAGAGGCCTGCCACTTCGTCAAATGCCGCTGGAGAGAGGTGCCCATCGAATACAGAGCCCGTGTAGGGAAAGTGAAGCTATCTGGCTGGCGCGATGGGTTTCTGAATCTGTGCTATTTATTCAGAAAGAGGCTTCTTCGCTGAGGATAGCGGGCAAGCGTAATTAGGATGTGATAGGTATGTCTAAAGTCGACGTTTCAATAATAATACCGACAAAGAATGGCGGCAGTCATTTGGAAAACGTGCTCCAGATGGTATATGCCCAGGTATGTGATTATCCTTTTGAGGTGATTGTCATCGATTCTGGCTCCGTTGATAATACCCTGGACATTGTCAAGCGCTACCCGGTAAGACTACTAGAGATAAAGCCAGAGGATTTTGGGCACGGGAAAACACGAAATTTCGGTGCTGAACTTGCTGAAGGTAAGTACCTCGTGTTTATCACCCAGGATGCAATCCCAGCAACCGATAAGTGGCTGGCCAAATTAGTGAGGAATCTGGAGCGCCCAACTGTTGCTGGTGCCTACGGAAGGCAGATTCCAAGGGAAGACACGAACCCAATGGAGCAGTTCTTCCTGAGTACGCGATATCCTGCCCGTGCTACAGTAAAATCAAATGGTGTGGGGAAAATGGATATGCATATGATTTTCTTCTCCAATGCGAATTCAGCAATTAAAAAGGATGTCCTGCAGAGATACCCTTTCCTTGATAATTTGATCATGAGTGAAGACCAGGAGTGGGCCAAGAGGGTGCTTTTAAACGAATACGAAATAGTATACGACCCAGAGGCCGCTGTCTATCACTCACATAATTTCTGTTTGAAGACAGTCTTTAGAAGGTATTTTGACAGTGGCGTTTCTCTGGGACAGTTCGCTCGCAGTGAATACTCGTCTCGCGGATTTGTTGGCAATGGGTTGTACTATGTGAGACATGAGATGAGGTTCTTGGTCAGGCGCCGCTATGTGAAGTGGCTCCCATATGCCGTGCTTTACGACCTAGGTAAATTCGCTGGTGTGTCCTTTGGCAAGAGAGCCAGGTATTTGCCAGCCTTTATCAAGAGACGACTGAGCATGCATAATTACTACTGGACTGATATAACTTGAGGAAGAGAGCCAATTACTGATATAGGTACGCCAACAGATATAGAGGAGTTTATTCGTGTCCGCTCGATAAAATACTCTGACAAACTCAGGGGTATTATGCGGCAGGACATGGACGGGATTCCTCAAGGCATTCGTATATTGGATATTGGGTGCGGTATTGGTAATAGTTTGTTCGCCTTGCAAGCCAAGGGCTATAGCAATACGGTCGGCCTTGATATTGAACGGCAATTGATTGAATATGCGAAACAGATGGTGCCTCAGGCAAGCCTGGTCGTTGCTAGCGCTGAACAGATTCCCTTCAAGGATGGGGCTTTCGACTGTGCAATATGCTATGACTTGTTGGAGCATGTTCTGAAACCGGAGAAGGTAATCGACAACATAAGTCGAGTGTTACGTGAAAATGGTACGATATATATGAGTGTCGCCAATGGTTATTCGATCAATGATGTTGTATTTAGATTAGGCGGTAAAGTGATTCGGGGCCGTTCCAGCCACGTGCAGAGATTCAGGAAGCGGGATGTCCAAACGCTGCTCAGGAATAATGGCTTCGCAATTGAGACCATAAGTGACATTCGAGCTGGCATTCTCGATTATGTCGGTCTTGCACTCAAAGAAAAACTCCCGTTCTGTGGAGCTTTGACAAAACTGAGTCGCAGGTTCGGCAAGCATATGAGTGCTGGTTGGGAATTCAAAGCGACAAAAGACAGAAGTGATTCTTCTGCAATAACCTGAAGCCGAGCGAAACATACAATGAAGTTCAAGGTATCTGTTGATAGGTTGATGCCTCTGGGTACCAGAAGGCGGTACTTTTATGCCCTGGTGCTCACCAGCATTGACACCATCCGTCATGAGGGCTGGCGCAGATTTGTGAGGAGGGTAAGAATCTGGTTTCGCCTGAGGCGCGCGGCTAGGAGTCGCCGCAGTCCCTTGCCGGAATACAGACTTGTACAATCGATAGCAGAGGCCGACGGTTTGGTCTTTCCGGAGCCTTCCTCGCAGCCGGAGGTATCCATTATCATTGCAGCTTACAACAACTGGAATTACACCTTCACCTGCTTGAAATCGATTCGTGAAAACACAGAGGGCGATTACGAGGTTATCGTCGTCGATGATGCTTCTAGCGACGAGACGCCACAGCTCTTGTCAAAAGTACGAAACATTGGTCTCGTCAGAAACCAAGTGAATGTGGGATTCCTAGAGTCTTGCAACCGAGGAGCCCGGGCAGCCCGAGGTCGACATCTGTTATTCTTGAATAACGACACTATAGTTGTGGAGAACTGGCTAACGTCCCTGCTAGCAGTAGGCGGCAGGGACGATGTTGGCGCCGTTGGCTCCAAGCTCATTTATCCAAATGGTGTCTTGCAGGAAGCAGGTGGAATAATATGGAACAATGGCTCTGGCTTCAACTATGGTCGGGGAGATGACTCTAGGAAACCAGAATACAACTATGTTCGAGATGTGGACTATTGCTCCGGTGCATCCCTAATGGCAAAAAGAGAGTTGTTTGAAGAAATCGGTGGCTTCGATACAAGATTTAAACCGGGCTACTACGAAGACAGCGACTTCTGCTTGTCACTCAGGGATCTTGGTTATAGGGTCTTGTACCAGCCGGCGTCGGTCGTGGTTCACTTTGAGGGTATGACCTGTGGAACAGACGTGTCTTCCGGCGTGAAGCGGTATCAGGAGATAAACAGGCCAAAATTCGTGGAGAAGTGGAATGATACGTTGCGGAGACATCACTACGGCCCTTGCTTAGGCAATATATTCTGGGCCCGGGACCGACGACCGGGAAAGAGCATACTGGCCATCGACCGCTATGTCCCCACTTACGATAAGGATTCTGGTTCCTTGCGTATGTTCAACATGCTGAAGATACTCTCGGAGTTCGGTCATAAGGTCACCTTTATTGGCGATGACCCTGTACCGGTGGAGCCTTACACCCAGGAGCTACAGCAGGAGGGGATAGAGGTAATCTATACGCCCCACGTTCGCTCTGTCGAAGGGTACGTACGCAATTTGGGGAAGTATTTCGATGTCGTTATCCTGAGCCGAGCTCCCATAGCAATCAAGCACGTTGACACTGTGAGGGAGAGTTGCCCTCAGGCAAAGGTAATATTCGACACGGTGGACCTTGAATTCCTAAGAGAGTATCGGCGAGCTAAGGTTGAGAACAGCGATAGGCTGCTGAGATATGCACAGGAACTCAAAGTGAGCGAGTTGTACGTGGCACAAAATAGCGCTCTCACCCTCGTAGTCAGCCAGTTGGAGAAAGACCTGCTGCTTCAGGAAGACCCTTCGCTTAATGTGGAGGTTCTAAGCAATATACATCACATCACAAGACCCAAACGGGCGTTCTCGGAACGTCGAGACATTATATTTATTGGTGGATTTGACCATCTCCCAAATGTGGATGCGGTCATATTCTTCGTCAAGGAGATATTCCCCTTGATCAAAGAGAGCCTGCCCGATGTGCGCTTCTACGTTGCTGGCAGCAATCCACCGCGGCAAGTCCTGTCACAGGGCTCTGAGGATGTCATAATAGCTGGCTATATCAAAGATTTGATCCCATATTTTGAAAGCTGCAAGCTATCGGTTGCTCCCCTACGATACGGAGCTGGCGTCAAGGGCAAGACCAATCAGAGCATGAGCTATGGTTTGCCTGTGGTCACCACTTCGATAGGTGCTGAGGGTTTAGAGTCTATAGACGGAGAGGACATCCTGATTGCCGATTCACCAGCGGATTTTGCCCAGAAGGTCATCCTGCTTTACAGCGATGAACACCTATGGCGCCGGCTATCGGAGAACTCGATAAGGAACATCGAGAAATACCACTCCTACGACGCGGCCAAACGAAAGCTAGCGGAATTTCTGGGAGTGGTGGTGAATCATGATTCCACCAATCTCAAGCATACATAGAAATGAGCTTGCGTTGGCAATGGATCCCCCAAGCATGGCTGAAGGTGATAGCATGACGCCCAGATCTCTCAGTGCAACCAGGCCCGAGCGCCTTCTGCTGGCCAGCAAACCGATTCGGGCGTACCTGTTTTGGGCTGGGCTGCGGATGCAGCGATAAGCAGCAGTTATATGACCACCTCTGTAACCACTATTACTCGATAAGCTAAGCCGTCGCTGACGGCGCAAGATAGCGATCTCAAACCAAATACATTCTGCAGCGCGGCCTGTGGTCCTGGCTCATGTGGCCGGTGCACCTTAGCGTGGGCTTGGAAACACGTCGATCTCCACGTTGGTGGCCGACAGTCGCACCACTGGCATAGGAACTGGGTATATCTATTGGTTCTGGGGCTCGGGTGTCGGTGATATGATAACGACTAAGGCCATATTGGGTGAGGATGCTCACAGAGGCTTTTGATATAACTTCTTCTAGTATTGCCATATGATGCTAGCTTTCTGGTTTTCAAAATGCCATTTGAGCTTCTCATGGAAATGTAGCAATTCCGTCATTTGCCACTTCTTGCACAGGAATATGGCTCTGTCAGAATATAGCGGTAGCATGGTAGTCAAAATAGCAATGTCTAGGTCGAGCTTGCTGCAGAAGACTCGCAGGGCATCTTTAACTGATGTTGAAAACCAGTTGCTTGTATAAAACGTCTTGGACACCATTTCCTCGCTAAACCCAAATAGTGAAGTGCCGATAGACACTATTATGCTGATCAAGTCTATTGCACAGAAACCAAGCATTGTAAAGTTCTCAAAGTCAATAACGTTGATGTAATCCTCGTGCGTGTTGACCAATACGTTGGTGGCGACAAGATCGCCGTGACAAGGGCTTAAGAATATGTGATTATTCCTGCACACAGCCTCGGAGTAAGCAGGATCATGTAGTCCAGTAAGCAAGTATACTGCTTGTTTTTTAGCATCATACGAGTTGATATGATGCTCTGCGGATGCTGCAGCAAAGTCAGTGATCCATCTTACTGTCAGCGAGAGGAACGTTTGTGCCCTATTTCTCCTCCGGCATAGGCCTCTAGACAAGTAGAGCGTCCCGGGAGTCCCAGTCTTGACCTCTTTGAGCAATACATCAAAGCCGGCAAGATTTGTCAGTGCGTACGGTTTCTCAACCGTTTTAGATAGCTCCGTCTTATCTAGCAAACGTGACAACCAAACAAGATTATTGTGCTCTGTCCTCAGTCTTTGGCAATCACGCCTAGAAATTCTGGCAACCAAGGCAGGCCTGCTGTTGCTATAGAAAAGGATGGTAACAAATCCGTGCTCACCCCCTCCACCACTGTGGATAACATATTCTATGTCCTGCTTGGGAACATTGAGGATCTTCTCAGCGGCATATGCTATGAGTTCTTCCATTTTTTCGGCCTACCCATGTTCGTCACCGTTTAGCACTGATAATGTAGGCAGGGCTGAGCAAGCCACACAGCCTAAACCGGTCCATCAGTTCGAAACCCTGAAGACCAACCCTGTAAGCTAGACGACTGGCTTGAGAAGCGATGCCCGTCTGTGTGATATAGCTAGAGAGCAATCTGCCCTTATCACTTGAAACAATAAACCTGGGGCGTTGATAGTGAGGAAATGAGTAGTAGAAGTCTATATCGCTATATCCGGCCCGTTTGAGGAGCCTCTGATAGCCGGATCTGGAGTAGGTGCAAGTCCGATAGGTAGTTCGTCTTAGTGCATATGTAAAGATATCGGCAATCTTTCGGGGCATTAGAGGGGTGAATGGAATATCCCCGTGATCGGTAGCGCCAGTGAAGTATCTCGGATTCAATCTATTCTCAATACCTATCCACAGTTCTCCACCTACGCAAAGATAGTCACGCAATTGCGAAAGAAATCTGGTTTGAAGCGTCTCTGGGCGTTCTACGTTATTTCCCCAAGTGCCGGCGTACTCAAGCACTCCAAATAGGATTGTGGCGTCTACTTTGTCTCTCCTTAGAGGCAAATTGAGGAGATCCCCGTGAATAGGGAAAACGTTCGTTATGCCTTTGAACCTCGCAACCATCGACAAGAACCTTAGTCGCTCTTGGCAAGCGTCTACAGAAATGACGCTTCTTGCTCGTGATGCTACTGGTATCGAAACCGTGCCGTAACCGCACCCCAAATCTGCGACTACCTTTCCTTGGAAATCTCCCAACAAAGTCCAATCTGCTCTAGATGGATCCAAGCAGTACCTATACTCGAAATCACGATAGGTTTCTTCCAGGCGAACGGTGCTATTAAAAAATTCATCTGCAGACATATTTCGCATTTCTTTTAAAAGCTCATTCATGCCATCCTGGTCTGCTCCGAAAAAAACATTCTGCTCTATGAAGTGGACTACCCCATATTCGTCAACATCCCAAGTACTTCTGCAATCCAAGCAATGCCAGGTTCTATTGCAGAAACTGATGTCCCCGCCACATTTAGGACAGGCGAAAATGTCGTTCAATTCCTCGGTTGCCATTTACCAATACCTTACAATAAAGATACAGATCATATCCTTAAGGCACTCCGTGCCGAGGGCCTTTTGCCAATTCACAAGTGCCCTCTCTTTGAGAAGCGCTTTGCTGGGGTAAGTGCTCCTATGATGAGCCCCTCAATGTTCTCAGCATAGATTTGAGGGCTATATCTTTCCTTCACCACCCTTTTTGCGTGTTCGCCAAATCTCTGTGCCACTTTTGGGTGGAAATACAAATCGGTGAGCTTCTTGGCTATTTCGTCAGGATTGCGGGGCGGGACAAGATAACCGGTCATGCCATGCTGTACTAGTTCTCTTGTCCCCCCACTGTCCGCTCCTATTACTGGGATACCTGCAGCCATTGCTTCGATTGTCGAGCGGCCAAAAGGCTCTTCCCAAGACGGCATCAGGAGCACGTTGCAATGTGAAAGGATCTGTGGAACGTCATCTCTGTAGCCGAGAAAGATAACATTGCCGGTTAGGCCCGACTCAAGAACCATTCTTTCCAAATAATCCTTGTATTTGCTATCTCCATCACCAACCAAAAGGAGTTTGATACTGGGTATGTTTTCTCTTGCAATTTTAGTAGCCCGAATGGCATCATCCTGGGCTTTTCTTTTTTGAAGAGAACCAACCACGGCAACCAGCCAATCCTCAGGCGCAACTCCTTTGATATCTGGAAAAGAGGTACAATTCTTGAATTGCTCAAAATCTACTGCGTTGTAAACCACTCTCACTTTTTCGATTGCCGCAGTAGCGCGAAACTGACCCCCTGTGGCGCTTGAATTGGCGATGATTACATTCGACAGTTTTGAAATAAGCCAGAAAAGCGTCTTATATGGAAAGAAAAACCGGAGATCGGGGTTTCCCGGGATTATTTCTCTTATATGCCAGATATGTGGTTTTCTTATCAGTAGAGAGGCAATCGCCCCAGAAAGATTTATTATTGAATTGGTGTAGATGACATCAACTTGTTCAAGTCGGACTACCCGGCAAAGCTGGAATACAGCCGAGATCTCCTTGAGTAAGCAATACCCAAACATCGAGATATTGATGTCGTCGGGCAGTCTTACCCACCACGGAGATTGGACTTCATATGTTTTGATATGCAGGCATTGTATCTTCTTTTTTAAGGGTCCGGGGCTGGGTAGAACAACGATTGGCTCAAAAAGGTTTCTGTTAAGATGCTTCAAGAGCACGAACAGACTAGTTTCCGCTCCAACTAGCCTGGATGAATGAGAAAGAATAAGCATTTTTATTGGTATTCTGATATCGTTCACAACTATCTATTTCCTATTCCGACTCTTTAAGAGTGGATGGCAATTATTGTGTGTACTTTATGCCTGCTTTGGTCTAGTTCATTAACCAGCGACTCGATATGTATTCCTGTATTGCTGGCTATGCATATAAGTAGCGCTTTGGTACAGATGGATTTTCATTTTGTTACACAAAGCAAAAAGGTTTCTATTTCTCAAGAAGAATGTGGGGGCATTCGGACTTATATGAGAAGACAGTTTGTGTGAAGTCATCCCTGCTGATCCCCTCTAGTACCATATTTGGCAAGACAATCAGTTTTGGCTCAAAGCCCAAATCAAGAAGGTGCTCTAACATTGGTCCGACCGTGCTTTCTGGACTATCAAAGAATTTGTTATGAATCTCAAAAAACAACTTGATAGGAGGGGGTGTATTTCTAAGCGTGTTTATCATACCTTTAACTGCCTCAACCTCATACCCTTCAATATCCATCCTTATAAAATTGACTCGATTTACTCCCTCCGCCGACAAGAATTCGTCAAGCGTAACAGCATTAACCTTTGTGGTTTGTCGAGTTAATTTACGCATTCTTTGGCTTATGTAGTCGGATGCTGTTTCGGCAGTTGTATCAAATAAGCTGCCCCAGTTGGATCCATGTGTTAGGGCCATTTCAGCTACGTCGCTCTTGCTAGAAATGGCCTTGCAATATGCCTTCACATTTTTATAGTCATTAACTTCGATGTTCTTAGAGAGCATTTCGAAATTCTCAGGAACAGGCTCAAGCGCGTAGACTTGTCCTTCTTCTCCGACAAGTGAAGCTTCTAGAAGGGCGTAATATCCCAGGTTTGCTCCGATATCTATGACCGTCATGCCACTGCTGAGCACTCTTCGCACTACCTTGGTTGCCAGCGCTTCGTGAGCGCCGTACAATATGAGCTCTCTTGATATCCCTGGGTCACAAGTGTCCAAATACATTTTGCTGCCTTGAATCTCTCTCAAAACTAGTCCCCGTCTGGTTCGTAATCTTAGATAGGGCAATAGCCAGATTTCCCCTGTTCTGTGAACAATAAATCTTTTCACAGCCAGCATCGCTGACGAAAATCCTTCCTCATGTGCTATTTCGAAGAAACGAGAGATCCTGTGTGATACTCTGCTTAAAAATTGCATATGGATTTACCCCTTCTATTACGAAAAAGCATGGTCTTGTCGATATTTCTCAAACACATTGACTAAGACACTTTCTATCGCATCCCAGCTATACCTCTCTACGCACTTTTGTCGAGCCTTCCACGCTACTCTTTCCGATTCCTCGGGATGGTCAACTACATATTGTATAGCCTGGGCTAGCTGTTGAGGGTTTTCAGATTCGACGATCCAACCACAGCCATCTAAGATTTCTGGCAGGTCGGAGACGGCAGTAGCTATAATCGGCTTTGCCATTGCCATAGCATCAAAGACCTTCGCTGGCGTCTGGCCTATTGTGGCAAAGGTTTTATTCTGGGGTATTACTACAACATCGCTCATGACTAGAAACTCAGGAACCTTCTGAAATGGCTGTAGCCCGAATGCCTTAAATCTTTCACCAAGCTTTTGTCTTGCCAGTGTTGTTACATTCTTAGAGTAGTTATCTATATCCACTCCCACAAGGGTTAGCATTATTTCTCTGTCCCGAAGCTGGCTGGTTGCCTCGATAAGGTCTTCTATACCCTTGTGGGGTCTGAGGGTGCCAAAGAACATCATAAGTTTGATATTTTTGCCTATGCCGTATCTCTCTCTGAGTAGGTCCTTATCAAATTTCTCAGG
>Ga0315532_1002097_pt1 | contig 14052 bp, 7 predicted proteins | sample SalMarWE160370MG_FD_203082 | JGI IMG/M metagenome (GOLD analysis project Ga0315532, IMG submission 203082) | Salt marsh sediment microbial communities from the Plum Island Ecosystem LTER, Massachusetts, United States - Salt Marsh Sediment WE1603-70 ... | reverse complement strand
TCTCTCAGAAGTTTATTTTCTTCGACGAGTTTTTCGATAATGGTGTCTTTGTCCATGAAATCTTTATAGGACAAAAACACAGTTTTACTTCAATTATCCAAAATACTGTGAACGGTTACAATTACTTTAGCTTTCTCTGGTGGCTATGTCTCGGAGCGATTGTTTTTTCTATACTGGTCAGCCTATCTGCGGGCATCTACCCCGCATCACGGGCAACTCGCGTTGATCCTGTTGTCGCACTGAGACACGATTGAGTCAGCCAGCTTCATAGCTTTTCCTCATTTTTGAAAACGTAGAAACAGAATTGCTCAAAGATAACAGTTATTTTCTAACGGTGTTATAGTACATACGCAATTATAGGTCAGGCCAAGCCTGCCAAAATGGCACAAAAGGCACAATCGCCGAATCAACGGCTCTGCCGGTGAAAATTATAAGTCCCCGCTATGGCACAGCTTATCGGCACTTAGAACCATAGGGACTCAACTGGCACGCTTTTTGCAAAATGTAATAAGAGATTATGTTCTATGTATATGCCAACATACGTGCTTTTGCATAAATACCGACTTCAACGCCATGTAAAAGCGAAAGGAACATTATTATGGCTAAGATAATTGGAATCGATTTGGGAACGACAAACTCTGTTGTGGCTGTTATGGAAGGCTCGTCGCCGAAGGTTTTGATCAATTCATCTGGTTCCCGGCTGACGCCATCGGTGGTCGGCTTTACCGACAAGGGCGAAAGGCTTGTGGGCCAGATTGCCCGCCATCAACAGGTCACAAATTCGGAATATACCGTATTCTCCATAAAGCGTTTCATGGGCCGGCGGCACAATGAGGTCGCCTCCGAAGAGAAGATCGTCCCCTACAAGATTGTGGGTGGACCTGATGAGCTGGTCAAAGTCGAAGTCCGCGGCAAGCAGTACACACCGCCTGAGATTTCGGCTATGGTCCTACAGGATTTGAAGAAAACCGCCGAGGACTATCTGGGGGAACAGGTCACCAGAGCTGTCATAACCGTCCCCGCTTACTTTAATGATTCGCAGCGGCAGGCAACTAAAGACGCCGGCAAGGTTGCGGGACTGGAGGTCGAGCGCATCATAAATGAACCGACCGCTGCCGCACTGGCTTACGGATTGGAGAGGAAAAAGAACGAAAAGGTAGCCGTATTCGACTTCGGAGGCGGAACATTCGACATCTCAATACTTGATATCGGTGACAATGTCTTTGAGGTCCTAAGCACTAATGGCGACACACATCTTGGCGGTGACGACCTGGACGCGGTGCTGATAAATCACTTGGCAGATGAATTCAAAAAGACTGAAGGCATCGACCTGCGCCAGGACTCAATGGCCCATCAACGGCTCAAAGAAGCCGCTGAAAAGGCAAAGTGTGAACTGAGTTCGCAACTGGAAGCCACGGTCAATCTACCGTTTATCACCGCTGATGCCTCGGGGCCAAAGCACCTGCAGATTACAATCACTCGCAGCAAGTTTGAATCGCTGGTAGAACCCATTCTGGAACGGCTCAAAGAACCGTGCCGCAAGGCAATAGCTGACGCAAAAGTATCGGCTGGTGACATCGCTGAAGTTCTGCTCGTCGGTGGCTCAACAAGAATCCCAAAGGTACAGCAGATCGTTAAAGAGATTTTCGCCAAGGAGCCGAACAAAAGCATCAATCCTGATGAGGTCGTAGCTCTTGGTGCCGCTATTCAAGGTGCGGTTCTCGCCGGCGATGCCGGCGTCAAAGATATCCTTCTGCTGGATGTAACTCCGCTTTCTCTCGGAGTTGAGACTTTAGGTGGAGTTATGACCAGACTGATTGAACACAATACCACAATCCCCACCAGCAAGAAAGAGATTTTCTCGACCGCTGCGGATAGTCAAACTACTGTTGACATCCACGTTCTGCAGGGCGAGCGCGAGTTCGCCAGAGATAACCGCACGCTCGGCAGGTTCCAGCTTACAGATATCCCGCCGGCTCCTCGCGGTATTCCACAGATCGAGGTCGCATTTGATATTGACGCCAATGGTATTCTTAACGTCTCAGCCAAAGACTTAGGTACCGGAAAACAGCAGTCTATCGTTATCAAATCCAGCTCAGGACTGAGCGATGGAGAGATTGAACGGATGACCAAAGAGGCTGAGGCCCATGCTGCTGAAGACAAGATGAAAAGAGAAGTTGTGGACCTGAAAAATCAGTCTGACCAGTTGATCTATTCAACTGAAAAGACACTCAAAGAGCACGGGGATAAAGTCTCTGGCGAGACACGCGGTAAAATCGAAAGCGCAGTCAACAACCTCAAAGAAGCTGTAAAGGGTGACAGCGCCGATGCAATAAGAAAGGCCATCGAGAACCTCAGTGAGACCGGCCAGGAGCTGGGCAAGGTGCTGTACGAAGAGGCAGCCAAGAAACAAGCCGCATCTGCTGCATCCAGCCAGGCCGAACATACCCCTCCACCGGAAGGCGAGGTTAAGAGAAAAAGCGGCGATGATGTAATAGATGCTGAATTTGAGGCCAAGGATAAATAATGCAAGCATACAACTGCCGAAAGAAGGCACAACTTACGTCTGACTTGGCTGGATGTAAGTTATAAATCTCGCGTTTTAGGTAAATCCGCGGAACATACACAAGTCTCGATGGGACATATTCAATGCCTTGCCAGATACACAACTCTTTTTCAGGATTGTGTTAAGAGGCCTTTTTTTCGGTGCACGTTGTACAAGGTTGCTCGACTTTTTTTTGAGCCGGGTATAGTACTGTTCTTAAATCGCGTAAACCTTTCTAACGGTGTTATGAATCCGCTATTTCTAATATGCTTTTATCACTGTATATCATCACAAGGTATCCTTCCAATTCTATCTCTTATAGAGAGCGCACATTAAGGGAAAAAGTCACTTCCAACATAGAAAGAGATAGCCAAGAAGTTACGAAACGCGCCCGGCAGGACTCGAACCTGCAACCTTCGGATTCGAAGTCCGCGACTCTGTCCAATTGAGCTACGGGCGCACAATGAATATTAGCAAGGAACCATTCAGCACGAAGCTATCTGCTGCTGCATGGCATTGCCGAAATCTACGACTTTGTTTTACCTATGTTGATGGTCGTCGCTCCTACAGAAACAGCGATCCAGAACCGCAAATAGGCCCGAATTTGTCATTAAACACAGAATGAATAGCTGTCTAATTATAAGTGACAGAATACAATTATTCGATGGCGTTGTCTACCATAAAGAAATTATGCAATCGTTAATGAAATTGGGGACGATTATAAAAAATTGGCAAGTTGTGTGTTGGCTTTTATAATAGAGATGTTCAAAGGTGGTTGTTCGGAGGGTCCAGCGCAATATGAATAAAAATGAAGAGAACCAAATCGAGGCCATGCCGCTGGAGACAGTCGAGCCGATAGGAAAGCGAGTCTTGATACGCAAGGACGAGGACAAAAAACAAACCAAAGGGGGCATCCAATTGCCAGACAACATCGAAATTCCCACGATAACAGGCAGAATCGTGGCAATCTCGGCGGAGATCGAGAACATGCCGGAAATACCACTGTCAAAATATGACAAGGTGCTTTTCAATCCAAAGAGTGCGATACCTGTTGATTTCGAGGGCGATAATCGCCTGTTCGTGGTTGATGTAGAGAACGTAGTCGCAGTCTTCAGAAAAACATAGAATCATCTGCTCAATGCCAAGAGGAAAATCTGGCGTCATGGCAAAGGGCAAATAGTCCAGCAGTCTTACAGATGACGCATTCCAACGCATGAGCTGCATTTCTTGAGAAGCATTTCCGTTGTGACAAAACAAGGTTCTTGTCTGTGGTGTGTGACCTGCAGGTGCATACTGGCTGGCAAAGAAAATGAATGTGGGGGCTAACAGTACGGCTACCAGCTTGGTATAAATGTCGTAAGCTCGGTCGTGAACAATATGTGGGTCCTGGTCCTACGTCTTTAGCCTCTCCATCTCGCAGCAGCATCTTTTCTTTGCCGGCAATGGATAGCCCATAATCATCTCGGCTGGTTATGTTTGCTGTAACTTTTTATAACAAAGTATGTTATGACCTTAGCCTAAGCAAATAAAAGTGCTGGAACGAAAATGGAAATAGTAACTGAAGCAAATGTGAGAAACTAGCAAAGGTTTCTCGTCAAGCGGGTTTAGCGAAACTGGAAAATTTTACACAAAATTTTTATAATTATCTTGACATCCTGTGCTATCCAGTGTAACATTGTCCGATAAGTATGGGAGATAAATAGAGCGACCTTAAGTTTTGCTCTATGGATCTGATTATCAGGGATCGGAGGATGGTTATCTATGGACGGACAGGAGGAGCATGTCTAACTCAAGGGAAGGAGGCAACACCCCTCTTATTTGTAGGTTAAAACGCTGACTTACTATATATCCTTCTGCGGCAGATTTCAGACGAGTTGACGTCACCAATCGGCAGATAGGATTGCCAGCATAACTTAAATGGCCTTCATGCGATTGTCGGAGGAAGGGTAAAGCCATCGTATAGTCGGAGAGACTTAGGCGGACAAAAACACTATATGGAGGAGCAAAGTGTGCTGAAGCACCAGCCTCTATGAGAAACAGCACGATAGGTGCGCATTGGTTGCTGGTTCTGAGCATCGGTAAGCAACATGCACGAGATGGAGGAAAAACAGAAAAGTGAAAAGGATCGTAATTGGCCCGGGTGCCACGAACATATGAAGGAAGTTGAAGTTTAAGAAAGGAGTCAGAAAATGTACAAAAGAATATTAGCAGTAGTCGCATTGGCAGCGATGTTATCTTGGACGCCTGCCATGGCGGATCTCGAGGGTGACGCAGAGGCCCACGTGTATGTGGACGTCGTGGCCAACATTGCAGTTGGCGTTATTACGGCTAACGTGGACCTTGGTGAAATCCAGACTGGACCGTTCCCTGGTGAGATCGTTTTCCGCATTGATGCCAATGTCGAGGAAGTCGAAATTGGAGTGATAGCCTCTAAACTATACAAGGGCGATGCAAATGACAGCGAGTTCTCGATTCCTGTCAGTGGCGACGGAGCAGACGTCCAGCCGGATATGGGTAATGCTGTTGAGGGTCACGGAAACTTGCTGGAATGGCTTAATGGCACTCCGGTGTTCTTGAATGGTATGGAGGCTGTTGAAAGCGAAACATGGGACTTTGAAAGCGGCCAGGGTGGCCACTTCAGCCAAGACGTAACTGTAAGTCTTGAGTATAACCAACCTGATCATGAGCTACCTCAGGGTGAGTATAGCGGCTGGGTAAAATTGGTTGCAGCAGTCCAGCCGTAGTGGCTGGCAAATCAAGCACAATGGCGAGTTCGTTTTTGTGCTAATTGCCTTTTGAAAACCAGGCCAATTACGATTTTTTATTGAAGAGTCAGCTTGAGGAGTGAAGGTTACGATGAGAAAGTGCAACGGACGTACACGGAAAGTTATATTGATATTCAGCTTTGTTCTTTTCTTTTTGGAGCCGACACTACTGGCAGGCATTCGAATACAGCCGGCATATATGGAAGTGCAGATGGACAAGGGACGGCCTGCGGGCCGATTTCTCATCTCCAATGTTGGAGACCAGGAAGAACGCTACCGTATCAACGCTGTTCATTTTATGTACAGCGAGCAGGGAGGATTGAGACAGTCCAAGACGGGAGACCATTCGTTGGCTCAGTGGATTCGTTTCAATCCGAGGGAGATAACGCTACCACCTAAGACTCAGCGTGCGGTGCGATTTGCCATCGTGCCAAGGGGCAAACTTCAGCCGGGCGAGTATTGGGCAGCGATGGAATTGGAGTCGCTAAATGTGAATGTCGTGACCACCGAGAGTGACCAAGCGGGCAGATCCGTTAAGCTGAGAACGATTACGGCAATCATGGCACCGATCTTCGGCAGCGTTGGCAAAGTCAGCTATAGCGGCGAAATCAGACAACTGGAGTTGATTACAGAGGACGGAGCTATTTTCTTGGAGGCGTTGGTTGCCGCCACGGGAACCGGTCGTATTGGCGCCAAAGCCAGATATGAAATCAGAAATGAATCCGGAGAGCTTGTCGATGAAGGACCATTCGGCAGAGCATATGTTCTGCGTGGCGCGCAAAGGAGATTCAAGAAAAAAATGGAAGCCAACCTTCCGGACGGGGAATATACGATAAAGATCACGTTTGAGGCTGTACATCTTCAGGAAGCTCTCACCAAACAGATAACGGTTGATTGGCCGAAATCACTGCCCGTATCTCAAAGTGACCAGGCAACCACCGCTGCGTCGTCAGATAAATCGAACGAATCAACGAGTAAAAACGAAGGTCAAAGGGAATCGACTGACAATCAAGAGAGGATGGAGCCGAAAACCGATGACCAAGCATGAATAGAGTAGCAGCGTCTCTCGTCACTCAAGAAGTTTTATATTACTTGGGTGCGCTTGTATTGTGCCTGCTGCCGCTCAGCGCAATAGCCGAAGACGCTGTTGGGCCAGCCCAATCAGAGAACGGCGAACCTCCACAGTCCCAGCTATCTGAAAGTGGGATTGCAGATACCAACAAGCCGGTTTCCGACCCTAATACGTATGATTTTGAGCAATTCATCGATCCAAATTCCGCTAAGAGAGCCTCAGAGGTAACAAGCGAGCTCGTCGGATTCGTTGTTCGGGGTCGGCGGCTTTACCAAAGGCTGCGGGTAGAAGACATGGACTCACTGGTAACGTCTGACGGAAAACGATTGCTGCCTTTGCTGCGAATTTTACATGCATTTAAATGGCAGGTGGAAGAGGAACTCACAACGCTTAGATTCTCTCCGGAGGGCGTGGGGCCCGTTAGGATAGATCTGGAGAAACGTGAGCTTGAGATCAATGGCCAGACGCGCCCGCTGTCATTCGTGCAAGCCAAGTCTGAGATTACATTCCAGCCTGACGTTTATCTCAGCGCCGAGGATCTCGGAGTGATTCTTGACATGGACCTGGAATGGGACAATGCACTTTATGAATACCGGATACAATTGGACCGAATGCTGAGTGTATGGAAATTAGACAAGGGGATTTCTTTGCTCAAGATTCGAGCGAAACGCATTCCGATTGATTTGCCAGAAGTTTTGCCTGCTGCTGATCGTAGCCAGGATTTACTACATTTTCTGGAATTTAACTGGTCTCCTAGTTATCAGTGGCGGTCTCCAGAACAAAGCACATACACACAATCGGCCCGCTCGTCGACGCCTCGTGAGACTGTCTGGGGAAATTTTAATAAAGGGCAATACAAAATTCAAATTTCGCACCCCGAACTCATCTGGGAAAATAACGAACGACAGTGCTACTGGAAGAATTACGATCCATACATTGCCAAAACAGACTGGTTTGAGTGGGTGTATCGTCTTCCCAGTTCAGAGCTTGCCTTGGGAGACTCATCTTTTGGACTGTCGGAATTGATATACCCCACCTCCAATGTAACAGGAATTCGCGTGAACGGTTTGACTGGCTATAACGAAGAGGAGCTTGAGTCAGACCGGTCGTCGCTTGGTCTGCGCCAATTCTTCGGCAGACCTTATGTATTTGAAGGAACCGCTCCGCTTGGCGCAGCAGTCGAGATTCTTCTAAATGACAGAAGTATAGCGACACAGGAGGTATTTCCCGAGGAGGGCTCCGCCCCCGGCATGGGGACATATAGGTTTGAGGATATTGAATTGCCAGGCGGTATTCTCAATGAAGTTGTTATTGTGATTACTGAAGCTAATGGAAATGAAATGCGAGTTGAAAAATCTATTATTGGCACGCCTCGTCTTCTGCCGAAGAATCGAAGCGCATATCTGGGTGTAGTTGGCTCGAAACGCGAGCTTTGGATGTCGGACAAGAAAGGCTTTGAGGTTGGCGACTTTTTCGGTGAGATAGCAAGCGGTCGGCTGCTCTATGGGCTGACCGATCGTTTGACAATTGGCGGTATTTTGGGCTTTCAGCAAGACCATTACCACATATACCTTGAGAAAGAAAGTTACTCCGATCGCCGCTCATTTCCGGAGTCCAGTTCACATCTTGGAGGGCTATTTTCGTATCTTCCGTTCAACAAGATGTTTTTGTCTGGCGAGTTCGGCATCAGTCAGGGACAGGGCGAAGATAAGTATAAAGATATGGCTTTTAGGCTGCGGGGTGAATACCTTCCCTCTGAGAATTTCAGCGTCGATATGGACTTGCTCAACTTAGGTGCGGATTATTTTGATGGGCAAGATACTGACATTGCTGATCGGCGTGGTGGAGAGATTGGCATCTCTTGGAAGCAGGGAAGGAAATGGACTTTGGAGGGCAGTATCGGGAAGATGCGTAACAATTTAGATGGTCAATTCGACCAGACACTTCTCGCCCTTTATATGAACATTGGCTTACGGACGACGATAATCCCAGGCACTACCCTGACGTTCAAATTAAATCGCTTAGACTCGAACTTGGACAGCACAGCGAAAACACTTAGTGAAGTACGCGTTCGGACATCGCCGTTTCGCGGACTTGATATATATGGGCAGAGCTCGTTTGGAGGCGAGCTGGAGCTAGGCGAACACAATCGTTTCTTTTCGAGACTGCGGCTGAAGAACGCACCACGGTTTACGCGGCCGACGCAGTACTGGACGATTCGCAAGTCTTTGGCAAGCGGCAATGCTGTTGCGTTCACATACAACGATATAGGAATCAAGAAAACCGTATCCGTCACGCATAATTTCAATACTCATGTTAAGGACCACCCTCTTCGCGTGCGGACTGAGGTTTTGCAGGATCTTTTGGGAAGTGGCGTAGATGGGGACCTGAAATTTCGCAACCGTACTGAGTATCTGCTCGACAGCGTGGGCTACAAGCGCCTGGGATTAACCGCAGAATATCAAGGGGGCGAGTATAGGGTCATGCTGTACCTTAGCATCAAAGACTTATATACGAGACACGAAAACAAGTTTAGGAATATCAATGAACGAAGAATCAGAACCAGCTACGGCGCGGTTCACGGCAGGGTATTTTTGGATTATAACGACAACAGTCGTCCTGATCCTGGCGAGCCTGGGATTCCTGAGGTGAAAGTCTGTCTGGGTGACATCAAGAGCACTTTCACAGACGAAAACGGCTACTACATATTACCAGGCCTTCCGAATTTAAGTACCGCTCGGATATATTTAGACATCGATACAGTTCCGGCTATTTATACTGTTACTCATGGAACTCAGCTTGCACGTATTTACAGGGATAGTCTAACGGAGGTAAATTTGAGCTTGGCGCCGATGATATCACTTGCTGGTTACGTTGTTAGGTCCGATCCAAATGAGCAGAGCAAGCCCATTTCCGGAGTACGCGTTATCTTGACGGAGGCAGGCTCTGAGCAAATGGTCGGTGACTCCCTTACCGCAGAAGACGGCAGCTATTATATCGGAGATGTAAAGCCAGGCGATTATAATCTGCAAGTCGATATTGAAACTTTACCGCCCATCTACGAGCTTTCGGAGCCGAGAAGAGAGATTAAAGTTGTCTCAACCAAAGAGGAGTTCCAGGAAATTAAGCTGCCGGATTTTGTAGTTAGCTACAAGCAAACGCAGGATTAGCTGTGGCTTGGATGACGGATCACACATATTTCGCGATCAGACGGGGTGTCTCGAAAATACGTACACAATTTTTTATACAGTAATTGTCGTGCATAAATTCCTTGTCTGGCAGGAAGCCTCCGGTATAATCAGGGCTGACAGCTCATTTTGAAAGGATATCACTTGGCGTTTTTTGATGAGCTGCCTTTTTCGGTTGAGCTTCTTGTTCTATAATCTTATCGCAGGAGTTAGCAGAGCAGAACAGTTGGTACGAATGCTGGTTTTCCCTGTAAACATAGACTAAGACGTGAGTAAGGTAGTATTGTTATAAAGTAAAGAGAATAAGGAGAATAGACACTATGGCAGCAAAAATCTACTACGAGCAAGATGCTCCGATCGATCCTTTGAAGGGCAAGAAGGTTGCGGTGATCGGTTACGGTAGCCAGGGTCATGCGCACAGCTTGAATTTGCACGATAATGGGGTCGAGGTGGCGGTTGCTGAGCTGGAAGGAACGGACAACTTTAAGTTGGCCGTCAAACATGGTTTTAAGCCGACTGATATAAAAACAGCGATGAAAGGAGCGACTCTGATTATTGTTACTGTGCCAGACGAAGTCCAGGCAGATATCTATGAGAAAGAAATTGGTCCGAATCTGACAGCCAGCCAGACACTCGGTTTCTGTCACGGTTTTAATATTCACTTCAAGTACATTGTTCCGCCGAAGGATGTTAACGTTGTTATGATCGCGCCCAAAGGGCCGGGGCATTTGGTCCGAAGTCAGTTCGAAGGTGGCGGTGGTGTGCCGAATCTTGTGGCTATACAGCAGGACGCTACCGGCGATGCCAGACAAATTGCGCTCGCCTGGGCAAACGGCATCGGCGGTGCGCGGGCAGGTATTATCGAAACTACGTTCAAAGAGGAAACAGAGACAGACCTGTTTGGTGAGCAGTGTGTACTCTGTGGTGGACTGACATCGCTGGTTAAAGCCGGCTTTGAAACGCTCGTCGAGGCAGGCTATCAGCCTGAAATAGCTTATTTTGAGTGCCTTCACGAGGTCAAACTCATAGTAGACCTTATGTTCCAGGGTGGACTCAGCTATATGAGATACAGCATATCTAACACGGCTGAGTACGGTGACCTGACGCGCGGGCCGAGAATCATACCGGAACAAACAAAAGCCGAAATGAAAAAGATACTTTCGGAGATTACTTCCGGCGAGTTTCCTAAAGAATGGGTTAATGAGTATCGATCAGGGCTCAAGAAATTCAAGGAATTGTACGAAAAAGACTATAATTGCCAGCTCGAAGTCGTTGGCCGAGAGCTGCGCAAGATGATGAAGTGGATCGACGCAAAAGAGGTATAGAGATCGGCAAGCAACAGCCAGCTTTTTCATCAATCCGGTTTGGATTCACGGACCGATTGATCGGAAGGAGAAAGCAGTATGGTAGAAGTGAACAAAGGCTTCGGAGCTGTGCTAATTGTGGTTTTTGGGTTTACGCTTTTGGCTATTATTGGGGTGACTTTATGTAGTTGTTCTGCTCTTGGATATATTCCGCCGGAAAGGCTTTCATATAAGGAGCTCTCGGCCCCTTATGCACGGACACAATTGAAGATCAGCAACACGCTCGACGTACTGGGAAAGATTCGGTCACCGGAGAGTGTGTGGCACCAAAGGTTCGTGGCAAGGCAGTTGCTCAGCCAAAGCGACACCGTAGTTGCTTCCTCAGGCAAAAGCAAAGATGGACACAAGACGTGGCTCAACATGTTCGCGTTCGATGAGCACACGATGACTGCCACACGGAAGTGCTTCTTTTGTGTAGATGAAAAGGCCGTGATAACGCCGACGAAGCCCAGGCGTTATCTAATTCCACCCCGACATGGCTTGATAATTGACTGCCAAGTAGTGTTGGAGTCGGAAATGCTTGCAAAGCCGTACTCAACTGAAGAGGCACGACGCATTGAGATACTGAAAAATGTTGCGCAGACTTTACGCATGGATATGGATGAACTAGCCGGTGACGTAGTCAAAGATGACCAGGCGGGAGATATGCTGGCTATTGCGGCGATGATGATAAATCAAGTGTTTGAAGCGGTACTACTTGAGCTGGACAGGTCACCTGGGGCAGCAGCCAGCCTCAGCGACGAACAGGGTATTAGCTTCAGCCACATAACTTTCGACAAGGGCAGGATTCAAATGGTCGTGAACAACGATATCGTCGCAGTCAAAATCAGAATGGGCTATCCAATGCTGTAACCATCTGGAGTAGACTTGGGGGTGTATTGTAAGTTCACGGTTGTGCAGAACTGAGATACATCGAGAAATACGAGTAAAAGAGAGTGGGTCTATAAGCCGAGTTCTGTGTCCCCACACCTACTTTGAGGTTCCTTTGCCAGATCAGCAAATCGAGCTTAGTTGCAGCGCTGACGATAAATGCTGAGATTTACCTTAGAATCTCAAAGTAGATGCGGGGTAGCGGTCATTTATCTCGACCAACTGTTACCAGTTGGCTCTAGCGACCTACCTGCCGACCGAACAACTTTTCAGTTGTTCGTCCCCGGGCCGGGTTATGGCAATAGCCGGTCGGCTGCTTGGTCTTGCAGGCGGTGGGGTTTACCCTGCCGGCGACGTCACCGCCGCCGCGGTGCGCTCTTACCACACCATTTCACCTTTGCCTGTGCCCCAGAACTGGGGCCATCGGCTGTGTCTTTTCTGTGGCACTTTCCCTGGAGTCGCCCCCGGTGGCCGTTAGCCACCACCGTGCCCTGTCCTGCTCGGACTTTCCTCCCCGCACCTATTTTAGTTAAATGGTAATTGGTTCGATGGTTTAATCGTTACCAGTTACCAATCACCAATTACAAAATGCGGGGCGACCGCCCGACCCACTCTCTTCATTAGCCTCTTGGCACAAAGTTTCAGAGGAACACAGGCACAAAGTGGTAAGCTCATATATGCCTTTGTTCCTATATGCCTTTGTTCCTATATGCCTTTGTTCCTATATGCCTTTGTTCCTATATGCCTTTGTCCCTATATGCCTTTGTTCCTATATGCCTTTGTTCCTATGTGCCTTTGTCCCTATGTGCCTTTGTCCCTATGTGCCTTTGTCCCTATGTGCCTTTGTCCCTTTAGTTATTTATCACTGATGATTACTCTATTGCTAATTAACTATGGGCTATTTTACCAAAAGTTCGATTTATATTCTACTTCTGACGGTTGATTTCTATATGTTTTTTGAAGAACTTGTCATCCATATTGGGAAAATCACTTCTGAAGTGGACTCCACGGCTTTCTTTGCGCATCTCGGCTGAGCGGGCAATCAGCAAAGAGACGGTGAGCATGTTCTGACATTCCCAGCCCTGGGCTGAATCGAAGACCTTGTCCATTACATATCGCTGCCAAAATCTGATGATCTCCTGGGTCTCTATAAGTGCTCTGGCTTTTCTGGTGATGCCGACATTACGCCACATAAGGGCTCGCATAGAGTTCCTGACATCGGCCGCGTCCAGCCGGCTTCGGTCAGAATGTGGAATGTGATATCTTATTAACGGGTGCCTGAGCAGCGACACATCTGCTTTTTTCTGCTGACAAACGGACTGTCCAGCAGCTTTACCAAACACAAGCCCTTCCAACAACGAGTTACTGCCGAGTCTGTTTGCACCATGCAGTCCGGTTGAAGCGACCTCGCCACAGGCATAAAGATTATCGATGCTCGTTTTGGCTGACGCATCGGTTTTGACACCACCAATCATGTAGTGTACGCTGGGCCTGACCGGAATAAGGTCGTGGCTTACATCTATATCGAAGCTTTCAAGTAGTTCGCTAATGAATGGGAATCGCTTGGCAAAGTGTGCTTTGTCAAAATGCCTGACATCCAGATAGACATGCGTTGATTGGGTTTTGCGCATTTGCTCCAGTATTGCCCGGCTGACAATGTCACGCGGTGCAAGCTCTGCGGCTTCATGGTAATCGCTCATGAAGCGGCGATCTGTACGGTCGAGCAGAACGGCACCTTCACCCCGCAGTGCCTCAGTAATCAAAGCACGGCTAGCGCCAGCGATATACAGTGTTGTGGGATGAAACTGAATGAATTCCAAATCCCGCAGCGCAGCACCAGCGCGGTAAGCCATGGCAATGCCATCCCCCGTTGCTATTTCAGGATTCGTAGTTTCACGGTAGATTTGGCCTGTGCCGCCGGTGGCAAGAATCGTATTGGCGGCCCAGATTATCTGCCAGCCCCTACGCCTATCATGGCCAATAATTCCCAGACATTTGTTCTCGTCGTTGGTCAACAGATCAATTGCATAAAAGTTCTCTATTATTTTTATGCTGTGATTGTCTTTTACCTTATTTATGAGTGTTTGGGCAATTACCTGTCCGGTCTCATCGCCGTGGGCGTGAGCGATACGAGGATGACTGTGACCTCCTTCGAGCGTAGTAGCGATGTGGCCGTCAATCAGGTCGAACTCGGTTCCCCACTGAAGGAGCTGTTGTATCAGTTCAGGGCCTTGCCGGACAACGAGCT
>Ga0315532_1002095_pt1 | contig 14054 bp, 10 predicted proteins | sample SalMarWE160370MG_FD_203082 | JGI IMG/M metagenome (GOLD analysis project Ga0315532, IMG submission 203082) | Salt marsh sediment microbial communities from the Plum Island Ecosystem LTER, Massachusetts, United States - Salt Marsh Sediment WE1603-70 ... | reverse complement strand
TTCTTGATAGTAGGTTCATGCAATACTTTGGAGATCAGCTTAAAAAACGCAAGTGCCGTTGAAAAACTGCCTGCAAGAACAGGCGACAGAATAAAAATCTCGTAGAAAAGACGTAGCCGCAGTAGACAGAAGTTTACCCGCCTCTGGCGGGCCAACTGGGTGGCGTCAGACCGGCCTCTTTTTCCCAACGGGCCGGGTCTTGCTGATAGAAACGCTTCAATTCTTCGTACAACTCTGAATGGAGTTTTTGCAGTTGCTTTGGCTTCTCGAAAAAATACTCGGTTGCAACGGCAAAAAACTCAGCAGAATTGGCGGCACCGTACTTATCCAAGAAAGTGGTACCATCGCGGCTGACCTGGCGCTGAAGCTTCTGGTATTCTTTTTGTAGGATACGGGCCCAGGCTATAAAGGTCGAAGTGCTTTTAAGGACCGGCGTACCATCACCTTTGGCAAAAGTGCTGTCAATCTGATGCGCAAACTCGTGCAAGACTACATTATGACCATCATGAATGTCCGCGGCACTGCGGCGGACATCGTCCCATGACAGGACGACTGAGCCACGATGCCAGGACTCACCCAGACGAATATCCGGGCCTTCCGCTACAATTCCACCGGCCAGATGTCGGGTGCTATGTGCTATATAGGACCTTGGATATACAAGTATAGAGGATAAGCCGGGATAATAGTCGGTTTTACGGTGGAGCAGCAAGATACAGGCTTGAGCGGCTATGGTGACCTTTATCTCATCGGTAATCTTTAGACCGCCACAGCCCTCGAAACGCTTCTCCATAACAAAGATTAGGATGTGACGCTGCAGCTCTTTTTGGTCTTCCGCCGACAGCAGTTTGTAAAGAGGAACATTCCTTTTAATAATCTCCAGCCATTGGTCAGGAAACTGCTGGCTGGTAAGTCGGTTCCGTCGCCTTTTTTTGAATCCGAACATACACTCACAAGACTATCTGTAATTTAATCGTATTATATTTATACCAAATTTAGGTGACAATTTTAATACGGACGGCTGAGGGACAGATAACAGAGGGCAAGGGATGGTCGGTGATTAGGCAGGGTGCGGAAGATGGAAGACTGTTTTAAACGACTTTTTTATTATTTGGTGTTGGGTTCGTATCCCAGTTTACCCCAGACGGCTTTCTGAACCTTATGCAAATCCTCATTGCCGGGTTGTGGAATATTACGATCATCCCAGGTAGTCTCTGCGGTACGACTGTCAAGCCATTTCCAGTATTCACTGTGCCCATCTGCGAAGCTGAAGGTCGTACCTTTGCTGTGCAGCTTCGGAGGGGCGTCATACCATGCTTCCTCTGAATACAAAACACCCCAGGTGCCTGGAGACACGGGGTCTTCACCAAGAAAGACCATCCTTTCAGATGTTTTGCGAATCGTATTTATATTTCTTATTTTCAGACTTGGAGTGTAGGAATCCCATCCGCAATAACCATTCATCGAATCAACTATGGTGTACGTCAATCTCCTTTCCTTCGCACTGTTTGGGCACTTGTAAAGCTTTTCAGTTTTACAATATGGCCATAATTGTCCTTTTCGAATAGCTATTTCCCATTCCTCAATAGTGCTATCATGGCCATCAGTGGGCCAGTGCACCCACCAGGTATACACAGGAGGACTACCCGTGTAACTTACATCACTATTTACTATTTTGCCGCCATTGTCATCCGCATACAAAACCCATGCAAGTCCGAGCTGCCTTAGATTGCCGAGGCACACCGTACGTTTGCCCTGCTCTCTGGCCCGATTTAGTGTCGGCATCAATATCGCCATCAATAGTGCGATGATTGCTATGACTACCAACAGTTCTATTAACGTAAACCCCGTTAGATGTTTTAATCTATCTAATGGGGTAAAACCCGTTAGAAACAAACCCCGATTTTGGGGGTGCTTACCTTTATTTCGAATTTCTAACGGGTTAAATGCTCTTCGCTTATCCATAACGGTACTTGTAATTTCTGCGCATATTTTGCTTTTGTATTAAAATATACGCGAAACAGAAATTGTGTTCAATTATTTCTTCCCGTTTTGTACTGTTTGAGCCATGTATGTGCCGAAAATTACTATACCATAAATCTGTCATTTTTGCAAGGTTGTGGAATTTTTTAGCAGAAATTTTAATCGGCGTGATATGCTCAGATACAAAAAGGAGCTGCACGGCCTCAAGTGGATTAACCACCAGCTCTGGGCCCCCATTTTGCAACGCAAAATGGGAAGAGCCGTCAGGCCGTGCAGTCTCGCCGAGAGTCTTTTTAATATGTCTTTTGTCTATTCTTCCTTATCGAATGTAGAACCTTCTTTATGGCCATAAGGTGCAATCGCATCAGAAACTCTGCGGGTATCCTTATGATTCTTTCGAGCAGATACCAGGCCGTTACTTTAAGCATCTTTTTCATTTTATCTTGTACCTGCGGCGGGCAAAAGAAAAAGAGCACCGCCGCAATCACGCCCAACCCGGGCCCGCAAGAGCCCTTCGGAAACGCAAAAGCAGACGGTGCTCTTTGCACACAAACAAAGAGCACCGAGCCTCCCAAACGTCTTCCGAAAGGTATTCTTGCGGTTCGGGTCGGAACGTCTGAAATCTCAGTGTTTTTTATCTTTTTGGCTGTTATCTCTCAGCCAGTTATATATTACTTCTGTTTATCAGACAGTCAATAGAAAACACGAAATTTTCTACAAGCGATGAACGAGGCATGTCCTGAGCACTGCTAAAGGATCAAAAATTAAAAACCTTCACCTCGTTCCCTTCCGTACAGAAAACTGATGAGCGGTCTTTAGGCAGTCTCTCAAGCAATTTTTTCAGCGACACCATCATGCGCTCAGTGACATGAGTACTCCGATGCCTACTACAATACCCAGAGCCACGGAAATGAAACCTACTATGCCCAGCAGAAAGCGGTATTTTATCGCTCGCTTAAGAATCTTTTTAATCTCAGCCGGCAAATCTAATGATGCTTCCCCCCGAAGGGGTAAATAGCCAGCCGAGAATACTCCTGCAGCCACCAGAAACAACACAATAGGAATAAGCCAGAAACTACCTACAATATCAGAAATCCCAGTTTTCTGTCTTGACAATGGGTAGGGGTATAGGATGGGCTTTAGCCCATGCGGTCCCTACATAGTATCTGTATTTTTCGTTTATGCAAAATGGTGATATGGAATCTTGGGTTTATGCTCCTGATGCACCTGATCCCGATGTATACGACAGTAAGCCTCATGGTTGTAGATACTCAAGATGCACTTGCAGTTCGGAAACATGCATTTCCTGCCCTTAGGCGAAGTCTTTAACGGCTTTTTCATCCTTACTCCTTTATGTAGATCGCCAAGCAAAAAAGCCACAAAGGTTAGTAGTCTTCCTTTGTGGCCTAAAGATCTCCTAATCTTTTGTATTATATTAATTATACCGCATTAGTTGGCTTTGTCAAACAATCTTTTGTTAATACTACTCTGCCCCCGCTCTTGCTTTGCAAGAAGCTGCGAGGCTGCGAAGGCTGGAAGCGCCTCCACCATCCACACGCTCTCCGTCATTGCGAGGCTCGAAGGGCCGTGGCAATCTATTTTTCATATTTGGTGAAGGATAAAATCAATATCGAGAACGGTGATTTCTCCATCATGGTCTAAGTCACTACTACTTAACGTATTGGCACACTCATGGCATTTAATAATTGTCTTTAGGTATTTCTTTTCCAATAAAGGCGGGATCAAGTCGTAGAACTTCCTCTCACCCGGATATTTTTCTCTATAGAACTCATACAATCCTTTAGTGCCCTTTGAAAAATTGCATCTATTACATGCCCATATTTGATTGTGTATCCCCTGAATAATATCGCAGGTCACACACTCCGGCCGAATCATCAAAGACTTTGGCACGATATGCTCTCTGTGCAGGTCGATTTCACCGCCGCAATAGACACATCTTTTCTCTGCCTCTACGAGTTGCCAATCTTCTCTTGTTATCTCCGACCAGGACATAGCTCCACTTTTCAGTGCACGAAATGTATTTTTGATGAACCCGTATGATTGCTTCTTCGCCTCTTTGCCGTCTGCTGCTCCAAACGCCCGTCGTGCCACAATCTTTGCATATTGATAATAAATTAAATCCTGAATTGTCTCGACATCTCGATCTGGCATTGGTCTTTTCCCTAATATTTGTTTATAGCCTTTAATCTGTTGTTGCCAGTCTTCCTACCACGCAATCTATTCTATTCTCAACCCAATTGGCTTAGCTTCCTTTATTCCTGTTTCATCCAGAAACTCAAAATCTTCAAAATCACAAATAGCACTCCAAATATCAGGAGGCAGTAATCCTTTACCCTTAATTGCTTTCTCAGAGCATTCTATACATGTTTCAAGACATTCGATAAGGAAAGTTGAAGGAAATTCAAGAATAAAAACAGGATGCCCAAAGAAAACAGATGAAGTTTCAATAAAATAAGGTCTTTTCATTTTCCAAAATTTTTTAGGTACGATAGAAATTCCCCCCGCTTCGTGAACAGCTTTGCAACGATAATCACGGTATAATATAGATGCATACGTGTATCCTTCTATTAAGTTCTTTTTTATATTTTCCAATGTGATTTCAGCACCTAACCTTTTTAATCCCGCGCAATTTATTATCGAATTAATAACAAGCTCTCTGTCTCCATAACAATTCTTTTTTTTAGTCTGATATGGATGAATTCTAAAGTTAGATTTAAGACTGTCATACAAAGCAAGCAAAAGTTTTCGAACCGACTTCTCTGTCAATGCTATGCCAGTTTGGTCCACAAATTTTATTAGGGGTTTTAGTTCATCTATTTGTAATTGGACGCGCCCCGCTTTTGGTATCATATAGCTCGAAGTTTCAGCCATATATAAAACATCACGAGATAAATCACCTAAACTTATCAAACTAAACTCATCCCTTTCTCCACTGTGGTCAAACAGCATGCGTTCAAAATTACGTTTACTTGACTCTTCCTTTGGGAATAAACAACCACCTAATTGATCTAAATAGCAGCATACAAGAAGAATTATCTCATCAGCCCCTTGTCGTTTTTTAGAAAGACCCTTAAGAAACTTAACCTTCTTTTTATACAAATCGAAAAATCTAGATAATCTTTTTATTATATCATTTGTCAATTTCATATATTTCCGTTTCAACAATGACCCTAGCCATTTATGAGCGGCTGACCTATTTATCTACTGGTTTTATAAGGCCAACTATTTTATCACAAGACCAGTAATATATTGCATATCCTACATGTTGCTAAGGAACTCGTCGAGGATCCAAACTTTTATATTACACATATGGATATGTCTAATAGCATTCCTAAGTTTCTTATCCCCGGTCAAAATACGTCCGACACCGCCAGCCAAAACTGCATTACGGAAGTCATAATGTGCGGTAGGATTCACTTTTGCATTAGTTATTATTTGTTTATACCAAGTGTGAAGAATATAGCCCACCGCCGTACGAACAGTCGGCAGTACTAATGGACTGTATTTTTTTATCGTGTCACCCACCACAGCTACTACCAATGTATTCGCAATTATTTCGGCTAAAGCACCAGGTCTCCACCATTCATTCCATGTCTTATCCGGTGAGTTTCTAAGCTTTGTTTTTCCATCTTTGGGTAATTTTCTTACAAAATCCGTAAACAGTGCAGTGACAAAATGTTCGTTCTGCTGACGGGATTTAGCAACAACTTTTACCCATTCCGCATCTGGTAAAATATTTTGCCCATTTTTTATATCCTGAATAAAACCGCTTCGTTCACTATCTATCGCATTATAAGGTGTTGACGGTCCTCCTACATTTACCAAAGAGAATATGTCATCGCTAAGTATTTGATTGGAAGGTTTCAATGCATATGTCCAATCCACCATACTCAAATAGAATTGAGCATTTTTAATTCGTGTAGTATTGTCAATATCTGGTGCACTCAATAACTCATGTAGAACCTCAAAGCTTGGGGCTATTGTTATTTCTCTATCTTTAAGTTCTATTAAAGAATTGATTTTTTGTTCAGCTTTTGGAACTCTCTTTTCTGCTAAATCTCTGAAAACATTAGTATCAAAATAAATTACCATTTTAATTATCCTGCAATAATACACACTTTACTCCGTGAAATACACCCATCCCACCCATCGCTTGTAAAAGATTTGATGGATTATATACCCTACATTATCTGATTCCATTTCGAGCTATTATCTCACGGGGTAAATTCTTCCCATCCACAATATCATTAATCGGCTGAAATTCAATAAAATGTGTTTATTATTTTATACCCAGAAGTTGGTATTTTTTCGCAAGAAAACCGGCATGGTAGGCAACAAAACCCTGCCAATGAATGGCAGGGCTAAACGTTGTTGACCGTCGACATTGCGCCATAGGCGTACAAGTTGTGGTTGTTCATAATTTTGTTGTTTTCGGCAAGGCTCTCATTTAATATATTTCAATAAAAGGATGCTCGATCCTGGATTCTCGATACTCGTCTCCACAGGATGGCTTACGCCAGAAAATCGAGAATCAAGAATAAGGATTAGAGAAAGGTAAGGTCTATACGCCGGAGGCGTATAAATATGCTGGATAAACGCGACGAAGGAATGTGGCTCACTACCGGCTCGCTGATGATTATAGCGGTCGTAGCCTTGGCGGTGGCCCTTATTTACACCCAATCTGTAATGATACCGTTCGTGGTGTCGGTCTTTATCGTTTCGTTTGTCTCGCCCATTTTAGACTACCAGGTCATCAAGCTCAGACTGCCACGTACAATAGCCGTCACAGTCACACTGTTTATAGTCGTAATCATGATCATGGTTCTTTGCTTGCTCATCGCCCAGGCGACACAAACAATTGTCTCCACCGTCGGCAGCTATAGCGAAAGCTTTGCCAAGCTTGCTGATGATGCATTCTTAAAATTGCAGGCGTGGGGTATAGACATAAAGCAGGAAAAGACGATAGTTGATTTCAAGAATAAAATACCGGCTCTTGTAACAAATGCGGTGGTCCCGTTAGTAAACCTTCTGAGCAGCGTTTTTCTTATCTTGATTTTTGTTGCTTTTCTTTTAGCCGGCCGCGATCCTTACGCCGTTCGTTCAGGGGTTCGGGCGGATATTGACCAGAACATACGCCGCTATATCGCTGCCAAAGTCGCAATCTCAACTGTAACGGGCATTTTGGTTTGGGTGACATTAGCGTTAATTAAGATGAAATTGGCCGGCGTCTTCGGCATACTCGCTTTTTTATTAAATTTCATCCCATCAATCGGCTCGATAATCGCTACACTTTTGCCAATCCCAATTGCAGTGGCTCAGTTTCAGAGTCCCTGGCCGATTGTTTATGTGATTGCTGTTCCCGGAACTATCCAAACGGTAATTGGAAATGTTATAGAGCCGAAGGTGATGGGCGATGAATTGGACCTGCACCCCATAACCGTCCTGCTGGCATTATCCTTTTGGGGCTTGTTATGGGGAATAATCGGCATGTTCTTAGCCACCCCTATTACAGCGGTTATCAGAATTGTTTTGATGCAGTTTGATACGCTCAAGCCGGTCGGAAAATTGCTCGCGGGCGATTTTTCCCATTCTCCGTAAGGAGTCCCCAGGACTGAAGCACAAGCTGGACAATGAAACCGGCTAAAATTCAGCATAAAAAAAGTCTCTAACAGTTCTTGACGTCGACAAAGTATATCGTTATAATTTGACCTTTTTGGTATATTTATTGTTTGATAAGACATTAGACATTAAGGAGTTAGCGATTGCCTATGAAGAACACGGCTGAATTACTGGAGACAAAACTAACATCAAAAAACTACGACAAGCTCATGGCTGTGGATAATGTGAAGATACATGAGTTTGTTGCTGATGCGATAGAGCTTACAAATCCGGAGTCGGTTTTTGTTTGTACCGATTCCGAAGAAGATGTGAAGTACGTTCGCGAAATGGCGATTAAGAGCGGGGAAGAGAAACAACTTGAAACGCCAGGGCATACTTGTCACTTCGATGGATACTACGACCAGGGCCGCGACAGGAAAGTCACCAAGTACCTGGTGCCAAAAACACAAACGCTGAGCAAAGCGCTGAATCAGATTGAGAGAGAAGAGGGCCTTGCCGAGGTGCGCGGCTTACTTAAAGATTCCATGAGGGGCAGGACCATGATTCTTCGGTTTCTGTCGTTGGGGCCGAGGGGCTCGGTCTTCAGTATTCCATGCGTACAGGCAACGGATTCCTTGTATGTGGCGCACAGTGAAGATTTGCTTTACCGGAGTGCTTATGAACAGTTTTGCAAGATTGAAAAGGATGACAATGTATTCTGTTTTCTGCATTCCGCCGGGAAATTGAGCGAAGATATGGTCAGCGTTGACGTGGAAAATAAGCGTGTATATATGGATTATACGAAGGAGACAATGTATAGCGTCAATACGCAGTACGGCGGCAATACTATAGGGCTTAAGAAGCTGGCTTTGCGGCTTACGATTCGCAAGGCCGACCGGGAGGGCTGGCTTGCTGAGCACATGTTCATATCAGGTGTTTACGGCCCCGGTGGACGCAAGACCTATCTGGCCGGTGCCTTTCCCAGCGGCTGCGGCAAGACCTCAACGGCGATGCTGCCGGGTGAGACCATCTTGGGAGACGATATCGCGTACTTTCGGAAAATCAACGGGGAATTTCGAGCGGTAAACGCCGAAGCGGGGATTTTTGGTATTATTCAAAATGTTAATCCCAAAAATGACCCTGCCATCTGGGATGTGCTGCACAAGCCCGGCGAAGTGATCTTCTCCAATATCCTCGTCGCGGACAAAAAACCGTACTGGCTGGGTATGGGAATCGACACGCCGGATAAAGGGGTCAATTTCTCAGGCAAGTGGTTCAAGGGCAAAAAAGATGCCGAAGGCAAAGAGATTCCGCTTGCTCATAAAAATGCCAGATATACGGTTGCTCTGAAAGCGCTGGCCAATTGTGACCCCGAATTAGACAACCCGCAAGGCGTTGTTCTGGGAGGGATAATGTACGGCGGACGCGATGCAAAAGCATCTGTGCCTGTTCAGCAGAGCTTTGACTGGGCTCACGGGATAGTTTTATATGGTGCTTCACTTGAGACGGAAACTACTTTTACGATTATCGGCGGCGGGGGAGGCAAGATGGAAATCAATCTAATGAGCATCCAGGACTTTCTGGCGATTTCTATGGGCAAGTATATTCAGAATAATATCGATTTTGCCCAGGGACTTAAGAGGCCGCCTCTGGTATTCGGCGTTAACTACTTCCTCAGAGACATGGAAGGCAAATTTGTCAACGAAATACAGGATAAGCATGTTTGGGTAAAATGGATGGAATTGCGCATCCACGACGATGTCGATGCGATTAACTGCCCGACAGGCCAGATTCCTTGTTATGATGATCTGGTGGAGCTGTTCAAGCAGGTTCGCGGCAAGACGTATACTAAAGACGATTACATCAAGCAGTTCACTATTCGTGTACCTGAGAATATAGCCAAGATCAAACGTGTTGAGAAGTACCACAGGGAAAACGTGCCTAACAGCCCTCAGATAGTGTATGACACGCTGGAGGCAACACGAAGACGTCTGAGTGAAGTCCGCGATAAGCATGGTGAATACGTCTCGCCGTTTGACTTAGCGGCACAATAAGATGTACCCCGTGCTTCGCACGGGGTTAAATATTTAGCCCCGCAATCCTTCGACGCGGCTCAGGACAGGTTTATTGCAGGGTCTTTAGTTTATTGGACAAAAGAAAATGAAAAAGAAAACCATTCGTACCGGGATTGTCGGCACAGGCTTCGCCGCAAGGTTTCATTTCGAGTGCTTAAAGAGAGTTGCAGGCACCGACGTACAGATTGAGGGCGTATTCGATATCAACGCTGAGCAGGGAGCATCCTATGCCAAAGAGCGAGGATTGCACTTTTGCAAGAGCCTGGAAGAGCTTATCGGCAAGGTGGACGTCATACATGTCTGTGTGCCGCCGGTGGTTCACGAGGAGATAGCAGTTGCTGCTCTTAAGCGGGATAAGTGTGCCATTGTGGAAAAGCCTCTTACTGGTTACTTTGGGGATAACTCTAAAGATTTCAATGGTGACACATTTCCAAAGCAGGTGGCACTCGACGAGGCTCTGGCCAGTGTTAAGCGGATGCTCGAAGCAGAGAAAAAAAGCAAGGGCAGAATTCTTTATGCTGAGAACTGGGTCTACGCCCCTTCGATTCAGAAAGAGCGGGAGATTATCGAAAAGACCGGCGCACAGGTACTCTGGATGTACGGCGAAGAGGCACACTCCGGCTCGCACGCAGAAACTTATGCCTTCTGGAAGTTCTCCGGCGGCGGCGTTATGATAGGTAAAGGCTGTCATCCGTTGACAGCCGCGCTTTATCTGAAGCGGGTAGAAGGCAGCGTTAAAAATAAAAGGCCCATTCGTCCAAAGGCGGTCTCGGCTCGTACGCACGCGATAACGAGATTAGATAGCTTCGAGGACAAAGGACACATTAGAGCAGACTACCACGACATCGACGATTTTTCTATAATGCACGTGGTCTTTGAGGACGGCACTATCGCGGACATCGTAGCCTCTGATATTATTCTCGGCGGCATACACAATTGGCTTGAAATTGCCGCCAATAATCACCGTACCATCTGCAATATAAATCCCAACAGTGCTATGCAAACGTATAATCCGGTAGATGAGAATTTTCGTGATATTTATGTGGTTGAAAAGATCGGCACCAAACAGGGCTGGTCGAATCCGTCGCCGAATGAGGACTGGTTTACCGGATATCCACAGGAAATGGAGGCCTTCTACCGAACCATCGCCTACGACGAACCGCTCGCTGGTGGCAGCAGCCTTGCAGCGGACTGCATTGCAGCAATTTATAGCGCGTACGTCTCAGCGGAGAAAAAGGGTGCAGAGGTCTCCATCCCACGCAATCTATAAGTTCAAAAGACTGTGAACCTGAATATTAAGAAGTTGACAGAACATCAACGCCGCCTGAAAATAAAACAAAATATAAATGAGCTTAATCCGCCTGCGGCGGATAAAGTTTTAAGTACCTAAAGTGCCTGTCATTGCGAGCGAAGCGAAGCAATCTCAAACCTGAGCAAAGAGATTGCCACGTCGCTGTGCTCCTCGCAATGACAATACGTGTCATTTTAGCTCACTTTAGTTCACTTTAGACACTAACTATCAGGAGGTCGAGAACATGGCGTCAAATGGAATGCAAAAAGATTCCGCCCCTAAGGGGCAGGTCACGCACATGAATCCTCGTATTGAAAAAGACCGTCAAATGATAGTGGATGCGCGGCGTAAAGGCACCGGAGCGATTGTCAAGACATTCTTAAGGTTATCTGGTCCCGGTTGGCTGCAGAGCGGCATCACGGTCGGAGGAGCGTCTTTCTCATCAAGTCTGTATCTTGGTGTATTAGTGGGTTTCAGTATGATGTGGCTGCAACCCTTAGCTATGATATTGGGTATCATTATGCTCGGTGCTATTGCCTACGTGACACTTTCCATCAGGCAGCGGCCGCTCAAGGCAATCAATGAGCACGTCAGCCCCGTGCTCGGCTGGAGCTGGCTGTTCGCATCAATGGCTGCCAACATCGTATGGTCTACGCCGCAATTTGTCCTGGGAACCCGTGCCATCCAGCAAAATCTTTTACCTTCCGTTCTCGGGCCGGAGGTGGTGCCGGACCCCTGGGGTAGAATACTTGTTGTCTGTATTATTCTGGCAATCTGTATTACCGCGACGATGTTCTACGGCGCCGGTGGACGAGGGGTCAAAATATTTGAAATCATCATAAAGTCGATAGTAAGTATGATTGTTTTGTGTTTCCTCGGCGTCGTGGTCAGGCTCAGTTTCGCACCAGCCGAGCAGGGCGGTCTGGTTTGGGGCGACATCTTGCGTGGCTTGATACCGAGGCTGCGCATGTTGACCGAACCAGCTGCTACGGTCAAGCCTTATATCGAGGCCGTTGCACCCCAGTTCCAGCAATTCTGGACAAACCATATTGTTGCCCAGCAGCGTGACGTCATGATAGCTGCTACCGCCGCTGCAGTAGGTATCAATATGACATTTCTGCTGCCATACTCGATGCTGCGGAAGGGCTGGGACAAAGATTTTCGCGGCCTAGCTATTTTCGACCTCTCCACAGGACTGTTCATACCGTTTATCCTGGCTACCGGCTTTGTAGTAATAGCCTCGGCATCACGGTTCCACGTGACCCCGGCTCCCGGATTTGTGCCGGACGAACCAGGTGGTGTAGTGACAGTCGAGCCTGCATACAACCTTGTTGATCCATACAACAAACTGTTGAGAAAACGTCTGGCGTTTGAAATAGGCGTTGACGCGGTCGCCAAGCTCTCGCCAGAGCAATTGCAGCAGCGAACAAATGCTCTGCCCTACGCCGACAAAAAGATGGCGGCCATGCTGGTCAAGCGGGACAATCTTAACTTGGCCGCGGCGCTGGCTCCACTGACCGGCAACTTTCTGGCTCAATTTGCATTCGGACTCGGCGTCTTGGGAATGGGCATCGGAGCCGCAACAATGGTGATGACAATCAATGGTCTATGTCTTTGTGAAATGCTCAATAGACCTTTGAAAGGCTGGACCCATCGCATCGGTTCTCTGATGGTCGCGGTCGGTGCTCTGGCGGCTATTTTCTGGAACGCGCCAGCGCCATGGCTGGCTATACCAACGTCGGTGTTCTGCATTACACTACTGCCGATTGCATATTTCGCCTTCTTATTACTAATGAATCAAAAGCAAATGTTGGGTGATAGTATGCCACGAGGCGGTAAACGTGTGGTCTGGAATATCCTGATGATAATTGCCACGGCAGTAGCAACGCTCGTCAGTATATGGAGTCTATGGTCGAGATTAGGCAGGTGGAGCATCGTAATTATCGCCGCTTTTGTCGGGCTTATTCTGATTGTCCATTTCTTACACGGTGCTAAAAAACAGGCAGGGACAGTATGACGGGCGAGCAATGGGAAGAATTACAGCGTGTGCTGGCCGGTGAATTGTTTGAGCCGCTGCCGGTGGGATTTATCATAGATAGTCCCTGGCTTCCGGGCTGGGCGGGTATATCCACGTTTGATTACTATTCCAGTGAGCAACTTTGGATCGAGGCCAATCTTAAGGCGGTCCGACAGTTTCCAGACATTATTTTTCTACCAGGGTTCTGGTCCGAATTCGGTATGTGTACCGAGCCGTCGGCTTTCGGAGCAAAATGTACCTGGCAGGAAAACGAGTTTCCCTTCGCGGACAAAATCATTAACGATATTCAGGATATTAACCTTCTCAATAAGCCGAATCCAAAGACAGACGGTCTGCTCCCGTTTGTTATCAGCCGTCTGAAACACTACCGCAGCCAAATTGAGCAGGCAGGTCACGCCATCAAATTCGCCGTGTCACGAGGGCCGTTGAATATTGCCACGTTCCTCATGGGTACGACCGAATTCCTTATGGCTATCCGCACTAATCCCGATGAAGCACACGAGCTTCTTGACGTCGTCACGGACTTTATAATCGACTGGCTCGAACTTCAAACGGAGGCTTTTCCCTCTATCGACGGCATACTGGTTCTTGATGACATCGTGGGTTTCCTTGGAGATGAGGATTTCAAACAAGCGGCACTTCCGTATCTTAAGCGCATTTTTCAATCATTAGATATGGGCGTGAGGTTCTTCCATAACGATGCGGCCGGCCTGGTCTGTGCGCCGTATCTTGCCGAGATCGGCGTGAACCTGTTTAACTTCAGTCACCAGCACAGCCTGGATGAAATGAAAGAGCTGACTAACAATAGTGTCACTTTGTTGGGCAATATTCCGCCGCGAGATGTGCTTGCGGCGGGCACGCCCGAAGATGTAAGTAACAGCATCAAAGCGGCGCTTAGTTCCGTAACGGATAAAAGCCGGATTATTCTTTCCTGTGGAGGAGGAATGCCACCAGAAGTTCCGACCGAAAATATCGAGGCTTTTCTATCGGTACTTGGGTAGATATGAAGATTTGGCCGAGATACAGAATCAACATTGATTGGGGCCGGAGT
>Ga0315532_1002088_pt1 | contig 14062 bp, 12 predicted proteins | sample SalMarWE160370MG_FD_203082 | JGI IMG/M metagenome (GOLD analysis project Ga0315532, IMG submission 203082) | Salt marsh sediment microbial communities from the Plum Island Ecosystem LTER, Massachusetts, United States - Salt Marsh Sediment WE1603-70 ... | reverse complement strand
GGAGTACTTCGTTAAGCCCGGGACTGACGAAGAGTGGCTTGATTACTGGGTCAAGGAGAGGTTTGACTGGTATGTCAAACTGGGTATCAGGAAGGAAAATCTTCGCCTGCGCCAGCACGGCAAAGATGAGCTGGCTCACTATGCCAGGGACTGCTATGACATCGAGTATCTCTTTCCTATGGGCTGGTCGGAGCTGGAGGGTATAGCTAACAGGGGCGATTTCGACCTTATTCAACATGCTAAATGTAGCGGCAGAGAGCTCGGTTACTATGATGCTGAGGCTGGCGAGAAGTACGTTCCCTACGTTATTGAGCCTTCGGCGGGCGTCGACCGCTCCGTCCTGGCTTTCCTTGTTGATGCCTATGATGAAGAGGAAATCGAAGGAGAAAAGAGAACAGTTCTCCACCTGCACCGTTCTCTGGCTCCTATTAAGGTAGCTGTTTTGCCCTTAAGCAGGAATGAAAAATTAACTCCTCTGGCTAAAGAGGTTTTCAACAAGCTGTGTCCGAATTTCGTGACCGATTACGATGATTCTCAAAGCATAGGGCGGAGATACAGGCGTCAGGACGAAATCGGCACCCCGTTCTGCGTTACCATAGATTTCGAGTCTCTGGAGGATAAACAGGTCACCATTCGGGAGAGGGACAGTCTGGCGCAAATTCGAGTGCCTATAGAGGAACTGGAGAAAATCTTAGCAGCCAAACTCAAAGGAGAGGCTTTCGACGCCTCAGCATTATGGGCCACAAGGAAGAAGTGAGAATTCTGCACCTTGCTGTGCCTCGTCATATAGTACATGCCTATAGAAGAAGTATAGAAAATAGGTATAAAATATAGATATTCGCCATGACGATGAAAGAACGCATTGCGTTCGTCCGGGAGATGGTCAACCACGGCGGACCCGGCGAGAGAGAGTACGAGGTGCTTGAGGATTGGTTCCTTAGCGTAATGGCGGACCACTGGCGTGGCTCACTTACCACTGACGACATCCATATGCTGTGGGACGCCTTCGGTGATGCCTTTACACCCAAGACAATGCAGGGCTTTGTCGTCCGCAAACCTCACGGCTACCACGGCGACTGGGAGATCATGGACCGAATCTATACATGCTGGACGAGCCCAGATCCGCATCTCCGGAATTGGGATCTCTTTTTTCACAGCCGCCATGCCCCGAGAGCAGTCCGAAACCGCATCCGCTACTTTCACTCCCGACTCGATGAACTCGAATCCATAATAGAGAATGAGCGAATAGACGTTCTGGTCGTTGGTTGTGGCCCAGCACGGGACATCCGCACGTATCTTGAAGAAAATCCAGGCACTCGTGTGGTGTTCACATGCATCGATCAAGATCCTGCGGCTATTGACTATGCACAAGGCCTCTGCGCTGCGCGGCCCGCACGGGTGAATTTTCGCGTCGGCAACGCTATCCGCCACTTGCCGAAGTCTCAGTTTGACCTTGTGTGGGCGTCTGGTCTCTTTGATTACTTCAGTGACCGACTGTTCACCTTCATGATTCGCCAATTGTACGAGCGTACGAAGCCAGGGCGTACATTACTCGTCGGCAACTTCTCCCCACATAACCCGACACGAGCCTACATGGAGTTTGGCGGATGGGTTCTGTTCCACAGGACAGAGCAAGACATGAAAGCGCTTGCGGAGCAAGCTGGTATCCCGTGTGACGCCTGCCATACCGAAGCGGAAGCAGAGTTGGTGGATATTTTCCTGCAAGTTCGGAAAGGCAGGGAGGCGAACAAGAGTATTCAGCCTACGTCGAGGAAGCTGCGCCGAGGCTGATGCTCGCCGTTATACCGAATTATCCCTCACATTGCAACACAATCTAAATGGGGAAATCCTTGACATTCCATACTGCCTCGTCATACAGTACATGCCTATAGAACAAGTATAGATAATAGGTATAGAATAAAGATGTTAGGCTTTGAGTGTGAGACTCACACGACAAATGGGGCAATTATATGACAAATTCAAATCGGATCATTATCCCATGCCCGTGCGGTAGCGAGAGGGATTACCAAAATTGCTGCGAGCCATTTGTGCTGCCCGTGTCATTTCCCAGCAGCGATCTGCATGCTACACAACAGAGACCAATGTCAGAGACCGATTTGCTTGATTGGCTTGATAAATACTCCTTCGCAACATCAGCATCATTCAATGAAAAGGCGCGTCCTTATGTATTTCGAATATCCAAGTATCTGGATGGTATTCTTGACACATATGCCGATAAAGAGTTCATAGGAGATTCAGGTTGCCCTCAGAGCACATCCGAAATACTTGCCGCTCTCAAACACAATATTCTGCTGACAATGTTTGCTTCTCTTAGATGTCTCTCTGAGGGTCTATTCCTACAAAGCGGCGTGCTCATGAGATCCGCGATTGAGGATTGTTTTGTATTTCTGGACCTTTGCCTCAATGAAGACCAAATTGAGAGATTCCTTCAAGATAAATACAAGGCCAGTGCTGCACTGACACGAATCAAGCCTTATATACCTTCTATAGTGACCAAATGGTACGGATATTTCTCTGCGAACTTCACACATGCCGGTCCGTTACACCAAGCCCATATTCTCCCATGGGCCTGCTATCCTGACAATTGGATACTTGTTACGGGATTGCAAAACCTAGTTCGTTGTGTGGTGACTTATCACATAGTCTTGGAGAGAGCATACCTAAGTTCTATCTCTGATCCATGGTTCTGGAAAGTGCGAGGTCAAACGGTCTCTTTCGACGAAGACAGCAAAGTTTTTGAATGGGCAGAGAGTCTAGGCAAAGATGTAACTGAGCATTTTCCACCCTATGCCAAACATCCCGGATTCACATATTCCGACAAATCGTACAAGCTCAAAACCTAACGACTCATTGGAACCGACTGCAAGGGGCGCTTCTCTCTATGCCGTGGCTTGCTTCCGAAAGCTGTTTTGGTTCATCCCAGCGGCCTAAAGGCGGTTGTTCACCATTCGAGTCAGCTCTGTTATAATGCGGTCAAGATAAAGTGGCCGCTGGGGAACGGTCGGCATATCACCCTTTCATCGGCTCAATTCCAGCGTTGAGAACTGCGAAGATATTAGGGAACAACAGGGTGCGCTTAAAGGCATATTATCCATATGTCTTATTGTGTATAGTTAAACGGAGTAGTCTTTGAAATGAAGTATAGTGTCCCAGAGATTCTAGGTATTCGATGAAGGAAGAACGACAATATGAAAATCCCCATCTACCAGGTTGATGCCTTTACTTCCGAAATTTTCTCGGGGAATCCGGCCGCTGTTTGCATACTGGATTCGTGGATTGACGATAACTTACTTCAGTCCATCGCTGCCGAGAATAATTTGTCAGAGACCGCCTTCCTCGTTCACAATGACGACGGGTTTGACCTCCGATGGTTCACTCCAACGACTGAAGTTGCGCTTTGCGGGCACGCAACGCTGGCGAGCGCTTTTGTCCTTTTCAACTGCCAGGACTGGGCGGAAAAGGAAATCCGTTTCCATACGCGGAAAAGCGGACAACTCATCGTTGGTAAACGCAACGGTCTTCTTGAGATGGATTTCCCCTCCAGACCCACCCATAGCGTAATCCCACCCTCTGGTCTAAAGGAGGCATTAGGTGTGACACCAATTGCAGTATTGGGTTCCGTCGAAGATTTAATGTTTGTATTGGAGAGCGAAAAAGCCGTTCGGGAACTTCAGCCTGATATTTCTGCGCTTGAGCGGCTTGAGTGTCGTGGTATCATCGTGACATCCAAGGGAAGTCGGAGCGACTTCGTCTCAAGATTCTTCGCCCCCCGGCTTGGGATACCGGAGGATCCGGTGACAGGTTCTGCGCATTGTGTCTTGGTTCCATACTGGTCGAGCGAACTCAACAAGAGGAATCTACATGCATTTCAGATATCGAAGCGCGGCGGCGAGTTGTTCTGCGTCCATGCCGGAGATCGAGTAAAGATTTCTGGTCGGGCAGTACTCTATTTGGAAGGTGTGATAACCATATGAAACGTAGAATAAGCGCATGCACCGGACTCGCAAGAGTGCGCCGGTGAAGTTTGACGTTATACCGAATTATCCCTCACATTTCAACACGATCTAAATGGGGAAATACTTGACATTGCATACTGCCTCGTCATACAGTACATGCCTATAGAAAATAGGTATAAAAATAGATGTTATGGGTTAAGTATAAACGTGGTTGATTTGCTCATAGTTATCCCCCTAGGAAGTGTACAATCAACCCACCTATCACCCCACCTATAATGGCAAATAAAGTAGCCAATATAAACATTTGGAAGGCAGTTCGGCTAGACGTTTCAAAATCAGCTACAGTTTGACACCTTTCCCCACTTACAGTTTTTATTGTTATGTCTAGGCGATACTTATGCGCATTTGAGAAATGCTCTAAATCTAGTATAGCCTTGTAGTTCTCTCTAGTTGTCATATCAGCGATGCCATTACCAGCTTTACTTGGCTTTTTGTCTTCTTCCACATATAGTTGCCATTCATATTCAAGAACTGCAGGTATCGCTGCTTTGGTAGTTTTTATAGTTAGGTTAAACGAAATGTCAGTTCCCCAGAGGTAGGGCAACAAGAACAAATCCATTAGGCGGGGTATTTTTACTCGTATGATGTTTCTAAATGGGTCACTAGGACGTAAAGACACGTTGTAGCCAAAGTATTCGCGGTCTAAGAATTGTGGCATACTCCTTCTCTCAAGCCAACGCTTGGGGGCATTATACCACCGCTGGAACTTGGTCAGAAAGCATCTACTGCTAAACATTGAAATCAACCATGACTTTACTGAACCATGTTATGTGGTCATTTGATTTCGTGTTTCTGATGTAACATAATTTATAGTCGTCATGGAAGAACCAAGATCGTTTGACGTTTTCATTTCACACGCAAGTGAGGACAAGGCGAAGCTTGTGCGTCGTCTCGCCGAGCTTCTGCATGAGGAACAGCTGTCCGTGTGGTATGACGAGCACTCATTGCTGCCAGGTGACAGCCTACGGAAATCAATAGACATGGGGTTGAGTCGGTCAAGATTCGGTATCGTTATCTTGAGTCCGGCATTCTTTGGGAAGAAGTGGCCGGAATGGGAACTCAATGGTTTGGTCCAAATTCAGAACAGTTCGGACAATAGGCGTATCATTCCTATCTGGCACAATGTTGATTATGAAGACGTTGTACGGTATTCGCCGTCGCTCGCTGACATCGTCGCAATCAAGAGCGAATTAGGATTGAAGTTTGTGGTTGAACAGATTATTAGGGTGGTTCGCCCCCGGGCTACATCTTTGGGAACTGCTCGCGAGAAATTAAGGAAACTTGGATACTCCCCCCCACCAGTAACGGATGAATGGTGGCTAGATGTGATCGAATACGATGGTTCTGACTCCAACGTCTATGATTGGTCCTTTCACATCGGCTGGCTTCCGAAAGATCCCATAGGGCGAGGCGAACTTATCGCCAAGAAAGTCATACAGCGTAAGTGGCAGGAAGTCGTAGTTGAGGAGAACATCTCGCAAACAACAAAACCGGAGCACCTATTTGCAGCCATTGGCTCAGTACCCGGTTCCTTCGAACTACTGTTGGAATCTCTTAGCTACACAATCTGCTATGCACCTCAACTTACAATTAAGGGATTCGGCGGTCCCTTTGAGGCTCACATAGAAGAGCTATACCAACATGATTTACGAAAACGTGTAAAAAAAGCTACCACTCGAAGCGGAACTGCATTAACGATCAACGGGCGATCGCCTTCGTGCGATGAAGAGTTCGCATTGAGAGATCCGAATTTCGGATACTATGAACCCGCGCATGTGACATGCCACTTTGTACAAGGCTCTTTAATGGGGCCAAGCCCTAACGTGTACGATCACTTCGAGTACTTGGTTTGGCTTCTTTCGGAGGATTCAAATTGGCTGCCAAGAATTATCAAGAACTATCTACTCAAGGGCTTCCTCGATTGGAATGTTTGGCCATGGCATGACATGCCACGACAGAGGACCGATGACATGCATAGATCCGATGTTACCGGTTCTTTGATGGTGGCTATGTTCGAAGCTGCTGATAAAGATATTGATTTCCAGCTGACGGAAGTTTGTCTTAGTGACATTACCGAACGAATCGGGTGGTCGTTAGCGATACTGGAAATTGATGATGATATAGAAGCTATCAAAAAAAGGCTCATTGAGGGAGGATATATAGAGAGTTGTGTTACTCAGTACCGTGGAATGAGAGCCAGCATTGGCTGAATCACATTCGGCAATCGCAATTGGAAGGCCCGAATCCCACCGCATACTTAAAGGATCTCTTGGTTAGATCAAAGTCGACAATTATCCCAATTGATCCCCAACAAAGCAATGCAGACGGATCCGCTGACGCAGGCTGCTGATAATGAAGCGCTCAACATTAGAGTTGCTATGTTGTCCTAGTTGTCAAACTGAACTTACACTTCGCGATGAATCAGGTAATACAAGTAGGAATGAGGGGAAGTTGTTTTGTTCGCACTGTGAAAGAAGCTATATCATTAAAAACGGCATTGTGCACTTTATCGATTTACAGGAACTGGAGGGTCTTAACCAGCGTTTCGCTCGATTCTATAATAGAATTTCACGCTTCGAAATAATGATTGACTGGTTATCGTTTTTGCCTATGGGTGGAGAACGAAAGGCCCGCACAGAGATTTTACGCAGATTGGAACTAAACAATGGAAGAGTTCTGGAGGTTTCGATAGGGTCCGGTGGTAATCTTCCTTACCTATTTGAGTCTCCAAAAGTGGGTGACATATACGGCCTGGACATCTCAGCAGCGCAGCTGACTAATTGTCGCAGGTTGGTCACAACCCGAGGATGGCCAGTAGACCTTTTCTTGGGGAGGGCAGAAGAGTTGCCTTTTAAATCGGACTCATTTGACAATGTTTTTCACGTTGGTGGAATCAACTTTTTTTCTGAAAAGAAGAAGGCCATCGATGAGATGATCCGTGTTGCCCGACCGGGAACTAAAATAGTAATTGCTGATGAATCGGAACAGGTAGCCCGACAGGTGGCTCGTTTCCTCCGTTTGTCGCGTTCAAGGCAGGATAATAAAGTAGACACCTCCGTTCCTGTTCATCTGGTTCCAGAAACAATGAAGGAGATACGTGTAGACGGTATTTGGAAAATGCATGGTCAGTATCACGGGTATTGTCTGGAATTCAGAAAACCGGGATGAGGAGATAGTCAAGTTAATTCTACTTGAGCAACTTAAACTCCGCCACGTCCACCAGACCTAAATCCGTCAGTCTGAGCTCGGGAATCACGGGCAAGGCCAGGAAGGAGAGGATAGCAAATGGAGCTGGAGGCAAGCTGCCCAGGCTGGCGGCAGCCTTCTCTACCTTTTCATGCTGGGATACGACTACATCCAGCGGCTCGGGAGAAAGCAGGCCAGCGATGGGCAAGGGTAAAGAAGCGAGAATTTCCAGGTTGGCGCAAACAACCAGCCCGCCCTGCAGCCTATTAATTTCCTCGATTGCCTTCAGGATGTCAAGGTCATTGGTACCCACCGCTATTATGTTATGGGAGTCGTGAGCCACTGACGAGGCCAACGCTCCCTTCTTCAAGCCGAATCCCTTGACTAAGCCTACTCCGATGTTGCCGCTAGCCTTGTGCCGTTCCACCACCACCAGCTTCAGAATATCTCTTTCCACGTCAGGCATTACTGCCCCATCCACAACTTTCATCTTTTCCATCACCTTCCTGGTAACTATCTGTCCGGGGATGATTTCGATAACCGGGTAGCTTTCCTCAGAAGGTTCACCCTCACCTAGCCTCTCCCGTTGAGGGAGAGGAATTTTTAGCGATTTTGCTGTGGGAGGCTTAATGCGTACCGTGTCTCTTAGCTCCAGAGTAACAGGGGGCAGGGGGAACAAGGGCTTGCCTTGCCTTGCCACCATCTTGCCCTGGTAGAAGACCATGTCTATCTCTAATTTAGCCAGGTCTGTGATGGTTACAAGATTGGCTATATAACCCGGGCCAATGCCTCCTCTATCATGGAGCCTGAAATACTCGGCAGCGTTAATCGTCGCCATCTGAATTGCGCGGACCGGCTCCAGACCTCTACCAATAGCCTTTCGTACCACAGCGTCAATATCGCCTTCACGAAGTAAATCAGAACAATTACGGTCGTCCACCACAAAGAAGCATCTTTTATAGGTATTATCGGTAACCAAAGGTAGAAGGGCATCCAGGTTCTTCTCGGAAGAGCCCTCCCGAATCATGAGGTACATACCCCGGCGCAACTTCTCCTTTCCCTCTTCCAAGGTAGTGGATTCGTGGTCAGAAAGAATGCCAGCGGACAAATAGGCATTTAGCTCCTTGCCAGCGAGTCCCGGAGCGTGCCCATCGATAACCTTGCCCTTAGAGGCGCCGATCTTTTGCAAAACCTCTTCATCCCCACTGACCACGCCGGGAAAGTTCATCATCTCTCCTAAGCCGATTATCTTAGGGTGAGCTAGAATTTTCTTTACTTCCTTAGAGCTGATTTGGGCGCCTGATGTCTCCAGGTGGGTTGCTGGCACGCATGACGGGGCCATGAATAGCATATCCAGTGGGAGTTTTCGCGCCAAATCCGTGACGAACTTTATTCCTTCAGATCCACAAACGTTGGCGATTTCATGTAAGTCGGTGACCACAGCCAGAGTGCCTCTGGGGACCACGGCCTGAGCATACCTTGCCGGGTGAAGCATAGAGCTTTCTATATGCGTATGTCCGTTAATCAGGCCGGGAGCTAAAAACCTGCCTTGTAAATCGATAATTTCCTTGGCCTTATCATAATCCCCTACCCCGGCAATCCTATCGCCATAGATAGCCACGTCGGCTTGCTCTATTTCCCCAATAAAAGTATTTACTATCCGGGCATTTTTCAGGAGCAAATCAGCTGGTATTTCTCCTCTGGCCACAGAAATAAGCTCCTTTAAATTCATCCTCTAATCTTCGCACACAATTTCATATAAAATCCCTCTCCCTCGAAGGGAAGATTAAGGTTAGGAGGAAGTATGGGAAAAATTCAATTCAGATCCCAGCCGTAGACATCGCACTGCCCGGAGTTGTCGAACCCTCCGGCGCATCCTACGGCGACCACGGTGCCGTCGGACTTAAGCCCCACAGTGTGAAAGTCGCCTGCGGCGACCCGGGTGATGTCCGTCCAGCCACCGACATCGAGCTGCCCGGCGCTTGACCTTCCCACGGCGACCACGGTGCCGTTGGACTTGAGCCCCACCGTGTGATAGCCGCCTCCGGCGACCTGGGTGATGTCAGTCCAGCTGTAGACATCGCACTGATGGAAGTCGTTGTATCCCATGGCGACCACGGTGTGGTTGGACTTAAGCCCAATAGTGTGATACATGCCTGCAGCGACCTGGACGATGCCCGTCGTCCAGCTGATATTGCGCTGCAAGTAGCTGTTGTCTCCCGCGGTGACCACGCTGCCGTCGGACTTGAGCCCCAACGTGTGAGACTCGCCTACGGCGACCTGGATTATGTCCGTCCAGCCGCTAACATCGCACTGCCCGGCACTGTTCGCCCCCACGGCGACCACGGTGCCGTCGGATTTGAGCCCCACCGTGTAATACTCGCCTGTGGCGACCTGGATTATGTCCGGCCAGCCGCCGACATTGAGCTGCCCGGCGGTTTCCCGTCCCACAGCGACCACGGTGCCGTCGGACTTAAGCCCCACAGTGTGAAAGCCGCCTGCGGCAACCTGGACGATGTCCGTCCAGCTGCCGACATTGCACCGCCCGAAGGTGCCGTCTCCCACGGCGACCACGGTGCAGTCGGACTTGAGCCCCACCGTGTGACTGTCTCCTGCGGCGACCATGGGGTTGACCCCAAAGTTAGCTGTTATGGAGTAGTCGCCGTTCATGGTGATGGTGGTTGCGGCAGCCTCGACATCAGCGATGGTGCCGACGTCGCCAATCCAGTTGACAAAGTGATAGTAAGCATCTGGAGTTGCCACCAGGTTGACTACTGTTCCCTCGTCATAGGTAGAAGTCCCCTCTCCACGGGTGCTTACTGACCCTCCAGCGGTGCTGGAGATGGTCAGGTCGTACTGGACAGGCGGAATCTCCACAAAGTTGGCGGTTATGGAGTAGTCTACGTTCATAGTGATAGTTGTTGCGGCGGCGTTGACATTGGCAATGGTGCCGACGTCGTCAGTCCAGTTGACAAACTGGTAGCCCTCCTCAGCCTCGGCCACCAGATTAACTACCATCCCTGCGTCGTAGTTAAAAGTCCCCTCTCCAGGGGTGCTTACTGACCCTCCAGCGGTGCTGGAGATGGTCAGGTCATATATCGCCACAAAGTTGGCGGTTATGGAGTAGTCTCCGTTCATAGTGATATTCGTCGCGGCGGCGTCGACATCGGCGATGGTACTTACATCGTCAGTCCAGTTGACAAAGCGGTAGCCAGCATCTGGGGTGGCCACCAGGTTGACCACTGTTCCCTCATCATAGGTGAAAGTCCCCTCTCCAGGGGTGGTTACCGACCCTCCAGCGGAACTGGCGATGGTGAGGTCATGAGCAGGCCGACCCTGGGTTACAATCCATACAATTAAAGCTACTGCAACCACAACAATGCTAATTATTACCACATAACGTTGTCTCTTCGAACTAAATGTCTTCATTTTTCACCTCCATATTTTTGTAGTTGCCTGCTTCATCAGGCACTTCGCTTTTTGTCATTGTGAGCACCTGAAAGGTGCGCGGCAATCTCATTGCCTCCCCACCCAGATTGCTTCGTCGCTATGCTCCTCGCAATGACAGGTGGGCGAGCCCAATAAATTCTCACCCTGCCAAAACTTCGATTTGGTAGGGAAAAAGAGCCCCATTCACATTTCTATATGCGCTCGGCTGAGTATCGTGGGAACTACTGCAACCCTCTGACACACACTTGACCGCCCACCTTGTATTGGCTTTAAAATACTATAAGCCGCTATCGAAGGAATTGTCAATAGTTTTTGTACGGCCTCCAGGAGATTTCCCCCTCCCTCTCCTAGAGGGAGGATCATAAAAAATCTTACAGCCAACCGTATTCATCTACTAATCCTCCAGGACATATATGTCGGGTAAATTGCGGAACCTTTGATCGCAGTCCAGTCCATATCCCACGATAAATTTATTGGGCACGGTGAATCCACGATAATCAATGGATACCGGAATCCTGCGACGAGATGGCTTGTCTGTTAGAGCACAGAGCTTCAACGAAGCAGGCTGCTTCTTCTTTAAATAATCGAGTAAAAAAGAGATAGTAATTCCAGTATCCACGATATCCTCAATCACCAGGACATCTCTGCCTTTTACAGGAGTCTTGACCCCCTGAACTACTCTCACTTTGCCCGAACTCTCCCTGGCAGCGCCGTAGCTGGAGAGCCTGATAAAATCGATCTCCAGGGGCAAATCAAGATGGCGAATAAGGTCAGCCATAAACATAAAGGACCCTTTAAGAACGCCGATGAGCAAAGGCTGTTTACCTTGATAATCACTCCTGATTTCAGAAGCCAGCTTGGCTACAGCTTTAGCTATCTCGTCACGGCTGATCAGAATTTTGAGTTGCGGCTGAAAGGCCATCACATCTTTCCCAAACTGGTTACTATGATAACATAATTGCATCTGGTTACGGATGTTGCGGTGGTTGGACTTTTCCTGTGCCCTGTTGTATACTTAGGCGAGAGATTAAGATGCGGTCCAGCCTTATCGGGAAGATTGAAAAAGCCAAACGGTATGCTCAAGAACCAGGTCGTGTCACCTTCTCAGGTTTAACCGCTGTTTTCAATGGAGAGAACGATAACCATAAGCTAAGCTATGCCAATGGGAAATGGCATTGTACCTGCCTTTTCTTTTCTCAATGGGAGATATGTAGCCATATCATGGCACTCCAGCAAATTCTAGGCGATATGTTACCCAAGGAAGCCCTTGCCTCTCCTGTGGAAACTGAAACTCAGCCCCCTGAGAAATAATCTAACGCTTCCGCCACGACAAACAGAGAGCCGGTAACGCAGATAATATCTGTCCTGTCTGCCAGGGACAAAGCTCGGGATATAGCTTCGCTTATAGTTTCTCTAATTTCAGGCTCAATGCCTCGCTTGTTGAACTCGGCAGCCAGGGTTGGAGGGGAAGCAGCACGGGAATGTGCTGTCCGTGTAACTATAACTTGAGGGGAAAGGGGAACTAACTCATTTATTATCCCTGGTATGTCCTTGTCAGAAGATGTCCCGAAAACAAGAAAAATCCGTTTGTGAACGAAGTATGCTTTGATATTACTCACCAACCTTCTCATCGACGCTACATTATGGGCTCCATCAACCAACACCGTGGGGTTCTGCTGCAGGATATGAAATCGGCCAGGCCATTTTACTCGGGAAAGCCCTTGGGCAATATTAGTGGTTGAGATGGAAAAGCCTGCAGAAGCCAATATCTCTAAAGCAGCTACGGCAACGGCAGCATTCTCAATCTGGAAGTCGCCTAAAAGAGGAATGCTAACTTGGTATTTACTTGTTCTACTCTTGACCACTAGCGATTGATAGCAGAGGTCACCGCCTATCTTATGCCAGGTGATATCCTTCCCTACCTGAACCACCTTTGCTTCCTTTTTCCGACAAATATCGCTGATTACCGAAGCTGCTTCTTCTGGCTGGGGGGAAAGCACCACCCAGCAGCCAGGCTTGATAATGCCTGCTTTTTCTCGGGCTATTTTCTCCAAGCTATTACCCAGAATCTGAGTATGGTCCAGGCTGATAGGGGTAATAATGCAAACTACAGGCCTGGCCACATTAGTAGCATCAAGCCTGCCGCCTAGACCTACTTCCAGCACTTGAAAGTCCACCCGCTTTTTCTTAAAGTAAGCAAATGCCAGCACAGTTAATACTTCAAAATAAGTTGGTTGCCTGAAGGCAGTGTCCTGTCGCATTACTTCAATAAAAGGCTTGATTTCCGCCATGGTAGCAGCAAACTCAGCTTCAGAAATCAAACTGTCATCTACCTTGATACGTTCCCTTAGAGTATGAAGGTGGGGGGAGGTATATAGCCCTGTTCTATATCCTGAAGCACTCAAAACCTGGGCGATCATAGCTGCCACACTCCCCTTTCCCTTAGTGCCTGCGACGTGAATCGTCCTGGCTGCCAACTGAGGATCGCCCATACGTCTTAATAGCTCTTCTACATGCCCTAAGCCATAACCACGTTGGGCATAAGGTATGCCCAGAATCTGCTCATAATTAATAAAACTATTGAGATACTCTTCTGCTTGGCTGTAATTCAATTCCTCGCCTCGATGTCCAACAATTATACTACTTAGGTATCATGCCTTGTACACTCTGTGGTAAAATCTCAGGAGACCGTTTGGGAGAAGAGCGCAAGCAAAAAATTGAGTGAAGATCACGCTTAAACCGTTAGGCAATATCGCTGACGAAATAATGGAGGAGCTTAAGGATAGGGTTGGTGGCATTTTCCATTGTCCAGTAGAAATAAAAGCAGGTTTTAGCGATTTGGCTCAGGCTTATAATCCAGAGAGGAAGCAATACCTTTCCTCAAAATTGCTAGCCTCTCTTAAAAAGGCGGAAAGAGAGGAAAGGGTTGTAGGTATAGCTGATGTTGACCTTTATGTTCCCAGGCTTAACTTCGTATTTGGTGAAGCCGATATCGTCTCCGCAACAGCAATCATATCCCTCTGCCGGCTGAGGCCAGAATACTATGGCTTGGCTCCAGACGAAGCTTTATTTCTGGAAAGGGCCACCAAGGAGATAGTTCATGAACTGGGGCATACCTTCGGACTAGGACATTGCCCCAATAACAAGTGTGTCATGCACTTTTCCAACAGCCTGGCCGATACCGACTTGAAGGAGGCGCATTTCTGTAATAAGTGCCGCCCCAAGATAATTCTTTAATGCAGCCTCAGAATTTGATATAGTAGGGAAATTGTAAATAACTTCCTCTTAGGAGGTGAAATGCGAGGGCGAAGAAAATTGGGAAGGGGGGTTGCCGTGGTGGGCGCAGGGATGTCGAAATTCGGCATGTTTGGAGATAAGGACTCTAAGTA
>Ga0315532_1002087_pt1 | contig 14064 bp, 28 predicted proteins | sample SalMarWE160370MG_FD_203082 | JGI IMG/M metagenome (GOLD analysis project Ga0315532, IMG submission 203082) | Salt marsh sediment microbial communities from the Plum Island Ecosystem LTER, Massachusetts, United States - Salt Marsh Sediment WE1603-70 ... | reverse complement strand
GGCAACTTGGCGGAATAAACTAAGGGCCGCCATTCAGAATTTGAAAAAGGAGAAACTATAGGAAATGAAGCTATCTTGTTCACGAGAAGACCTGGTTCAAGGGCTGAATACAGTAAAGAGAGCAGTGGCTACTAGAAGTGTGTTGCCAATACTTTCCAATATCCTGCTGGTTGCTGAAAAGAGCGGGCTGAAACTCGCGGCGACCAACTTGGAAATTGGTATCAATTGTCAAGTACCAGCACAGGTGGAAGATGAAGGGTCAACGACCGTCCCGGCAAAGAGCTTTGCTGACCTGATAGGTGTATTGCCTCCCGGTCAAATTGACTTGGAACTTGATAAGAATACAGAATCCCTAAAACTAAAACATCAAAAGACAAAAGCCAGTTTCAAGGGAATAACCGCAGAAGAATTTCCGGTAATTCCTATTGCAGAGGATGTTATACCAATAGACGCTGGTTTATTTCAAGAAGCAATAGAACAGGTTTCAATGGCAGCGGCCAGTGATGAATCCAGGCCAATTCTCACGGGTGTCTTAATGGAGTTTGAGCAGGGCGGGCTGACACTGGCTGCTGCTGACGGGTTCAGGCTGTCAGTGCGTTCTGTCCAACTAGACGGACTGACAGAAGCAGGAAACATCATTGTTCCTGCGACTTCGTTGAGGGAAGCCGCCAGATTACGGATAACAGGGATTGATTTAGGGGACAACCAAGTTGTTTTCAAGGGAGAAGATGGCGGTTTGGCATCTCAGCTCATTGAAGGCAACTTCCCGGATTATGAACAAATAATTCCCAAAGAATTCAAAACCAACGTAACCATAGATACGCAGTCTTTTTTGCTGGCCTGCAAGAAGGCACAGGTATTTGCCAGAGAAGCCGATAACTTAATTGCTTTGGAAATCGGTGAAGCTGTGACAATTTCCGCTCGGAGTGTAGAATTAGGAAATAGTCAAGACATTGTGTCAGCAACCGTAACAGGAGAACCTCTTACTATTAGTGCTAACGCAAAATACCTTATGGAAGCGTTGTCTGTCACACCTTCAAGAAATGTTACCTTAAAGATGAATGGCCCAACCGAGCCAATAATGTTGGAGCCAGACAAACCCGAATTGAAACTTAAAGTCGTCATCATGCCAATGTACACCAGATAGAGTAGTGATACGAATGAATGAACCGCCAGGCGGCTGGCAATAACGGGCCGGGGCGGCGGCATAAGAGGAGGTGAGACGGGGTGGCCAATGGAGCATGGGGCATGGGATTTGATGAGCTTTCAGAGGCGTCGCCCAAGCAGGTTGAGCAGGTAATAGAATCAACAGCCGCCGGAATGGACGGAACATCTGGTTACTCCCAGCCCCAAGGATATTTGGGAAACTGGTCTGATGGTGCTCGTGGAGGAGGGTGAGGACACCCCAGCCCCAAGGATATTTGGGAAACTGGGCAAGTGTCATAGCTATACTCATTATCATTGCTGTCATTTTGATAGTGACTATAGGTTAAAATAGACAATGGGGGCGAGGATGCTAAGTAGGCTACGTAAGAAGAAAGCATGGCATAATGCACCAAAGGTAAGTAAGAGACCGTAAAATAAGAAAGGAGTAAGAATGTCTAAGCGAAATAAAAGAAGCCAAGGTTACTACGATCATAGTACGGTTCAGATAGGCCGATTCAAAATGCGACGATTTAAGCACTTGCAATCTCCAGGAGAAGTATGTTACGAGTTAGATCGCGGGCAGGTGCGTATCCGGACTCGGCGGGGCAGAGTACCCACAGAACAGGAGATTATAGAGAACATCGGTAAACTAGAGAGGTGAGCGACAATGAGATTTAGGAGAAGTTATGGCCCCAAGCCTGAGAATTACCCAGGCAATCCTGGCGGAAGTTCCAAGCCCCGCCCAAGGGGCAAGCCTGGCAGCGGCGCAGGTAGTCAGCCTGGACATTCACATTGAGTACGGGCGGAAGGAAAAAGGATTGGGAAGACGGAATGTGGTAATACAAATAAATATGGAGGAACATTATGTCAAAGAAGGTAAAAAAAACGACCTTGGGCAAGGAACTTGAAAGAGCCGGCGGGAAACCGCATCGCGATGGAACTAGAACTACACAAGGGGATGAGCAACAATGAAATTCAGGATAAGATGCGGGCTGAAGCTAAAACCCAGTGTGCTCGCACCCACTTGGTCAAACGAGGGTATGGAATAGTTGATAGCTAATCTATCTAAACTTACTTGACATTATCAAAACCTTATGCTATAAAAAGAAGGCCAGTGGAAATAACTAGAGGCTACAAGGCTGAGCTTGATGTCAATAACGAACAGCGCACTTTGCTTTTGCAATGTGCTGGTACTGCAAGATGGGCCTGGAACTGGGGTCTTGCACGACGAAAACAAGAGTATGAGGACACTGGTAAATCAAGTAACGCCATTGAACAGCACCGACAGTTAAATGCCCTAAAAGCGGAGGAATACCCCTGGCTCTACAACTATAGTAAGGCAATTCCGCAAGAAGCCCTTCGTGATTTGGATAAAGCCTATCAGAACTTCTTCAGGCGCGTAAAGAATGGTGACAAGAAACCGGGTTTCCCCAAGTTCAAATCGCGCAAGTGTGGCATTGGCAGTTTCCGGCTGACAGGGGCTATCCACGTTAAAAAGGATAGAATCAAGTTGCCGCGCATCGGTTGGTTGCGTCTCAAGGAACACGGCTATATCCCCTCTGAAAATATTCACATTCTATCTGCAACTGTATCAGAAAAAGCGGGACGCTGGTTTGTGAGCATACAGTGTCGAGAAGAGATTCAAGACAGAGAAGCAACTGGCAAGCCTGTTGGTGTAGATTTGGGAATCAAAACAATGGCTGTGTGTTCTGATGGGCGCAAGTTTGAAAATCCAAAGGCATTGCGAAAGGCGCAATGCAAGTTAGCCCGACTTCAGCGAGAATTGGCAAGGCGAAAGCGCGGTGGGCAGAATTGGAAGAGAACCAAGGCCAAGATTGCTCGCCTGCATTATCGTATTGCCAATATCCGCAAAGATGCACTACACAAAACCACCTCCGACATCTGTGCAACAAGCAAGCCGGACGCCGAGCGGCCAGTGATAGTGGCGATTGAAGACTTGAATGTGTCTGGAATGCTCAAAAACCATTGTCTTGCGAGAGCCATAGCGGACGTGGGAATGGGAGAATTCAGGCGGCAGATTGAGTACAAGACGCTGTGGAATGGCGAGCAACTTTTTGCTGCTGACAGGTTCTTTCCATCCTCGCGCCTATGTTCAGTTTGTGGCTGCATCAACTCAGAACTAAAGCTATCAGATCGAGAGTGGATTTGTGATTGTGGCGCGGTTCTTGATAGGGACCTTAACGCGGCAATCAATCTAAAGAACTTAGCTGTACGGAGAGTTCCTCCGGAACAGGCCGAAAGGCAAACGCTTGCGGAGAGTGACGTAAGACTTGCAGCAGTATTGCAAGCAGCCTCGTCGAAGCAGGAACCGAGCATAGAATCTCAAGCGAGATTCTAGTAGGTATCGGAGAACGGTATGGTGAAGAGTACACCACCGACCCTGAGAGAGTGCAGCAATTACTGAAGAGAGGATGGAAAATTAAGTGAGGGAAGGCAATAATGGCAATCGTAACCGTAGTATCTAAACAGTGGAATAGAATCTTCGCACCCAAGATTCAGGTTCACAGACCCAGAACACATTCTGGTCGCATTTCCTATACTTTCCATAAAGCAGGCAAGGCTTTTCAGCGTTATCATGGGCCTGGGCGTAAAACGAAACGTGTGAAGAATTCTGGCGTTACACATTTGCACTCAAATAAACTATAGGAACGGAGACGGGGCGAGTGGGAAAGAAGAGTAAGTCGCAGCCCGTCGTTACAAAGAAGCAGCAAGGTAAGCGTGGTCACAAAAAGCCCAACTGAGACAAAAACCTATCATCAATGTTAAGGATTTTACAAGCCCATGAATAAGAAGTGGGCGCCCCATGAAATAAAAGACCTGGACACTGGCCGCAAATTCTTACAAAAGAAGCTATGCCCCAGACACGGTGTGTTCTATGGCGCTTTCTGCCTAAAATGCAGACTGGAAGGTCTTTCTGGGCTAGGCCGAATAGACGCCAATGAAGAAAACCGGCCTGACGTTCTTTGAATATTACAGATTTGGCAAATGGAGCGTTCTATGGTATAATGTGAGGTAGAAATCAAGTAGGGGGAGGGCTGATCACCCTTGGGGGTATTGCCTACTCAATGCCCCACCCCGCAAAACCTAGTAGTGGGTAAACAATGAAGACGTGTCGGAAGTGTAATATTAGGTTGGTTGAAGGTGACAACTGGTATTCTTCTAATGCCAAGTACGGTAACTATATTTGTACACCGTGTGCGAAAGTCTATGCGAACCAATACTATCGGGAACACAGAGAAGAACGAGCGGCCTACAAACATCAGTACTATCGAGAGTACCGAGACGAAGCATTGGCCTATGCACGTCAGTATTACCAGGAACACAGAGAAGAGCGTCTGGCCTACGACCGCCAATACTATGAGGAACACCAGGATGAGAAGCGGGCCTATGCGCGCCAATACCACTGGGAGAACAGGGAAGAGCGTCTGGCCTATAGACGCAAGTACTATCAAGAGCATCAAGACGAAGCACGGGCCTATAAATGCCAATGGCATGAGGAGAATCCAGACTACAACCGCAAGTACTACGAGGAACACCGAGAAAGGATAGCAGCTTACAATTGTCAATGGAGGAAGGAAAATCCTGACAAGGTTGGTGCACAGTCCCGCCTCTATCAAGCACGAAAGCGCGGCGCACCTACTGTAGAAAAAGTGGACGAACAGAAGGTTTACGATTTCTACAACAACACCTGCATTTACTGTGGGGGCAAGAAAGGCTTGGAGTTAGACCACGTAGTACCGCTAAGCGGCGGCGGGGCACACACCGAGGATAATCTCGTGGTGGCTTGCCGCTCTTGTAATGCAAGCAAGGGTGCTAAGTCCTTGCTATCTTGGGCGCGGAGCCAGCCTTGGTCTGGGTTATGGATGTTTTAGAGGAATTACAATGAAATTAGCTGAAACAAGTGCTGTGATAGGGTGCAATAACTTTTTTTCCATTGATGACTTGCCTTTTGACTTTCTGGAGAAATGTGCTGTGCTAGAGTGGCTCGCCAGAAAGCTATGGATCATCATAGAGGAAAGTAGTGGTAATCCTGATTACTATTGCAAGTCCTATGATCCCCTGGTAATAGAAATGACAGAGGCCCACAGCTACGTATTTGACCTTGAAGATGGTGGCAGACACCATTCCTTTGAATCCCTAGAACACTTGGAACAAATGCTAGTGGATGAGACAATTTCCACTTTGCTATACCGTCACAAAGGGCCTTTAATCTGTATGACTTGCGGCAAGGAATACACCGACCTGAAAGAGGCTCATTACGAACGTGGCTACTGGCGGTGTCCAGAATGTGCTTCCATTTCAGGTGGCGGGTTAGATGAATTCCCCTCACAGGGAAAACTGATACCCAAGACGCTAATGACTGAGGATGTTTGGTAGGTCGAGGGAAATAGTTTGGTGGCAGAATAGCTGTCTCCAAAACAGCAGACGCAGGTTCGTATCCTGCTTCCCCTGTAGGGGGCGTAGTTTAGAGGGAGAACATGGCGTTTGCACCGCCAAGACGTGGGTTCGATTCCCACCGCTTCCACCAGATTCAAATTTGACAAATTCTACATTCTGTGGTATAATGTTGCAAAATTCAGGTGAAAGCACATGAACACAAAAACAGCCATAACAGGACTATCCACCCGCTTTGATGCTTTTGAGGAACGCCTTGCCCAATTAGGCGGGGATTTATCTACCATTACAGCCCTTTTCTACAACTACATCAGTGATTCCCAGCCACAATTTTATGTAAATACGCTTGGCTGGAAACCTATCTACGTGTCAGGATGGCGACCCGGTGATATGGAAGAACTCGCACTTGCCAACGTCAGGGCTTGGAGTAGCACCTTTAACTTGGCCTTGGATGATAGGAAAGGATACAATGATGAACAAAAAAAAGAGAAGCCCCCTCAATGAACGGTGGTATATTGTTGGTCAGCCTTGGGGCCGCGGTGATTTTGTCATAGCGGGCCACAACGATCCTCACACCGGTATCTTTGTTTGCGACTGCCAGAACTGGGATTTAGACGTAGATATAGAAATCTATGGCAATAAGTGGGACATTGCCACCCCTCAGGAAATCGCTCAACGCATTGCCGATGACCACGACGAGGTCTTAGGGTTGCGCAAGCGAGTTGCCGAATTGGAAAATAAGCTTGAAGCACAGAAATCAGTGAGCCAGCACATAGATGAATTATATGGATAGGGACAGGAAATGAAACCACGACCTAATGGATTCTTGGCAGAAGACAAAATTTCACATGACAGCGAAATCTTTGACTACATTCAGGAATTGCATGATTATCTATGGCAATTCGTGCGGGTATTCAGGCCGAGTGCTTCTGGCTGCTTGTATGATTTCATTGATGATGCACTTGCCACTGCAAAAGAAAGGGGAAAAACCGTAGCCATTATGGGTGGCGGTGACTGGGCAGATGCTTCTGTGGAACACTTGGTCATTCCAAGTGATATGGATATTGACCAAGCGTATAATGATTACTACACAGATATTTGCCGTCCCAATGCAAGGTGGGTTAGTTTTGTAGAGTGGCTTATGCAACACGGGGCACGTGATACCACAGATGATGAAGTGCTTGAGTTTTGGGAGAGGCCATGAGAAAAGGGGGGATTTATGGGCAAGATTATGACAGAAATACGGCGGCAGCGCAATGAGATTTACGAACAATTTTGCCAACCTTGCGATACCGTGGTATTGGGGGTATCACAATCAGCGCAGTTATGGCTGGAATGTAAGTCGGTCTATCTCTTAGAAGAGGGTGCTGGAAAGCTGTCATATTTTCAGAACCTTGAAATACGTGAACATCCAGCATTTGATGGAGTGTTAGTATTGCCTAGAAAGGAAGGGACAACAATGCCGTTAGAGTTGACAGCAGAAGAGGAACAACTTATCCTGAAAAGGCGCGAGGAGGAAGCCCAAAAGAAACAGGCACGAGAACTTGCATTGCGCCGCATTAGAACTGCTCATGGATATGCGATGTGGCTGGAAGCGAATGGCGCAGGAGATACATATTCTACTTTCTGTGGTGAGTTCGGCTATAAAGCGATGGAAGGTGAAAGGCGCACCAAAACCCACGACATTATAAGGAACATTTGGGAAATCGTGGGGTTAGAACCATGATGGGAAAAATCAAGACGGCGTTAGTATTTCTATGGGGCACATTGTTCGGTATCAGCGTGCTATATACAATAGAGGCCACGCCGAAAGAAAGAACGCCAGCCCCCCTCGCTTGGGTTGCTGCTGTTATGGTTCTTATCCTGACACTTATTTGCGTTGGCTGGATTACAATTGACTTCTTTTGTAGCTATTGGGACGAAGAATAGTGGGTGATAGTGCAGTCAGGCAGCACGCTTGCTTTGGGCGCAAGAGGCCATAAGAATATGAAAGGAGATTGAAATGAAGAAATTACTGTTAGCAATGGTTTTACTCGCGGTTCTGGTTTCGGGCTGTCTTTTCTCTGATGCTGATGTGGCATCACGCAACTTGTCAAAGGCCGCAGACCAGTTCGAGGTCAGTAGGCGTATCGTGTTCTACAATGGCATTACTGGGGACTACATCCTAGTTCTGGAGGGCTTGTGTTCTCTCGGTAATAATGATCCTACTGGTGAATTATCTGTCACGTGTAAGACTGGCCCTGCATCTTTTAAGAAGCACTTCCTGGGCCTATCTGATAATGTAACTTACTTTGCCGAACAAATTGAACAGGTTGAAGCGGACGTATATCACTATCGGGTAATCTTCAAGCCTGAAGCAATTATTCCTGATATTGATTTGGAAACGAGCGGGGGCAACTAAGAGACAGGCCCTCAATTTGACAATAATTGAATTTCGTGGTATAATGGCACTACTGGTTGGGTGAAAGACCGATCCGCAACCTAGCAGTACGGGGATGGAGCAGTGGTAGCTCGCCAGTCTCATAATCTGGAGGTCGGTGGTTCAAATATTCCTGGGAAAATTGCGGAAGGGGAAAATGCACAAGGCAAAAATAGCATATAATAAGGGCTATAGGGCTACTGGAAATGGTGATGTGATTGGAGTGCGTGGTAAACCATTATCACTTATACTTGATACCAAAGGTTATCCTTCTTTCTACCAACGCATCGGCGGTGTCACAAGGAGGACAAGCGTTCATCGCCTTGTGGCATATCAGAAATTTGGCGAGGCAATGTTTGAAGCCGGTATAGAGGTGCGACACCTTGACAATAATAGGCAAAACAATTCTTGGGATAATATTGCCATTGGTACAAAGCGGGAAAACACCATGGATGTACCATTAAGTGTACGCCGTCGCAACGCAATCAATGCAGGGCGTGCCAATAGCTCTCTTAGTAAAACAGATGTAAGAAATATTCGGGGGAGGCTGGCCAGTGGTGCAACATATCGTGAAATTATGGAAGAGTATAATATCGCCAAGAGTACCGTGAGCTATATCAATAACCGCGTGACCTGGAAAGATGTGTAGATAATAACGCCAATTAAAATGGCTAGGTAGTTTCAGTTGCCAACCAAGAAGTATGATAGGGCATCTTTGTTTTCTGATAGGGGTTGACATAACGTGCTACATTACCAATTCTATATACAGGGGAAACGAAGATGTATAAATGAACGAAGATAAAAAGTTAAAGCGTGCTATCATCAAAGAAGAACTTGTGGCCCTAACGAAAGACTATATAGCAGCACTGGCTCTCAGCCAATTTCTATATTGGAGTGAACGCCGTTACGACTTCGACAAGTTCATTCTGGAAGAAAAACAGCGACAGCCAGACCTAAATGCTGAACTAACGTATGGCTGGATTTACAAATCAATAGACGAACTCCTTGGCGAACTAATGCTGAACACCATATCACCAGCAACATTAAGAAGGCGTGTTGATTACATCGTCAAGTGTGGGTGGCTAAACCGTCGCCGCAACCCACGATTTAAGTGGGACAAGACTTGGCAATACAGGCCAGACATTTTCAAGATACAATGTGATTTATTCCATTTGGGATACGTACTTGAAGGATACCCACTTCAATTTGACAAAACCATGTTTCATGGTGCAAAATGGAAGTTGCATGGTGCAAAATGGAAGTTGCATGGTGAAACAGCAATACCATAGATTACAACACAGATTACTACACGGACTACGGGGTTTTGATTTTTTCAAAAAGCGAAAAAATCAAAACTTGCTACGCAAATTTTTTCAACAACAAACCTTTTTTACTTGAGAACCGTCTTGTTTTACATAAGGGCTTCTTAACAGCAAGTAGTTTCTTTTTCTTACATATACTGTAGTAAGTGAAAAATTTCTGATAAGGAATCCTATCAAGGGGGATGTCTTTACTTAGAAAAAGTGTTTTCCAGTAAAGATTCCATTTCAGGAAAACTTAGCTAGATAGCTGCTAAGAAAAGACAGAATTTGACATTTTGTGGAATATGTGGTATAATAGCGGCATATCTTTAATAGAAGTTCTTTTCTGGAATAACCTGTTCTTCTTTTCAGAAAACTTGAAATTGATTATTACTGAAGACTTGGCAGGAATATTGAAATTCCCCACGCAGGGAAAAGTGGGGCAAGCCATGAGTAGTTACAGGACAAAAGCAGAAAAAGAATTGCAACGTGAAAAGGGCGGCAAGGAAAAGTGGCGCATTGAGCATCAACGGGCACGGTTTCAGAAACGGGTTAAGAATGGGGGGCCAAAGATGGCACAAATTGTAGTGGCTACAGAAAGGGATAAAGAGGCGATTCACAGAGTTCTTAAGGGTATAAATTCTTTGCTTGCTTCTTTGCCTAGTTACCGTGGTGATTTCATAGAACCTGAAAACATTGAAGAATATATTGCTATGTGGGATTTTTCCAACTTGCCCATCATAATAGATTCCATCGGTGGAACGGAATCCCTTGAAAATCAGTTCAAGATAACCGCTGATGATTGGGGTGGTATGCAACTAGAAGATTAGTTGTCATTTAGGGCAAAATTCCCAATTTGACAAGTTTTCAATTTTGTGGTATAATGTGTCTGAAATGGAAGGATGTGTAAGAACTTCAGAGATTGGGGGATAGGTATGGGTTCCATATTGGACATTTGGGATAGGTATGAATACTTAGAAGAATTATTTTTCCGTCTTTGGCACCAATTTCTATCTACTGACTTTAGTGAGCGGAACCTGAACCAGTGTGAAGAAGAGGAGTGGGCGGATTTTTCAGTTGAACAGATTGAAGAATTCCTTGATAGTTATGGGGTATATTAAAGTGTAAGCATTGTGTGGCTAGTCAGGTGGGCAAGGACGTACCATTTTAGCTAGTATCTTTACAGGAGAAATTTATGAGAACCAGAGAAGAAATCTTGCAGTCACAAGATAAAAGGTTCTTTATCAAATTAAATAAGGAGGCAAAGTTGAGAAAGCGCAGGCCGTATATTGGTAAAGACGGAAAACCTATTAAACCAAATGGAGGTAGAAAATGAGCACATTGGCAATTACCGCTGAGATATTAGTGGCGGCGCTATTTCTGTCAACCGCTAATGAGAAGCTGGTTGGGCTATTTGACAAAGTATGGGAGAAGATTCCTGTTGAGAACGTGAAGGCTTATGTATCCTTCATTACGGGAGCCTTGATCTCGTTTCTGTTTCAGATAGACCTGGTTTCACCCATGATCCCGACGACGCCGCTATATCCTTGGGCAGGGGCGCTGCTAAGTGCCCTTATTGTAGGGCGTGGCAGCAACCTGATTCACGACTTATATCCTACGGCTAAGTAGGATGGAAAATTTGTAGCAAGGAGGTGATATAGAATGGCTGAGGAATGTCAGCACGCGATTCCAGAAGTCCCGACTGGTGTTACGCTTATTGAGCACAGTGATTGGGACGTAAGTGCGTATGTCCAGAGGTTGCTCAAAGAGCTAGACCGTTCATTTGCCGCAGTGGAACTCTATAGTAAGCAGATTTACCGCAAGCGCATGGAGCTAGGGAGAGCACAGGGCGACTTGGCCGACGCTGTTGCAAGGGGGGCGTCTAAGTACGCGGTCTTAGCAAAAGAGCTGCAAGAGTTGTAGAGTGCTAACCCTGCGCCGTTCGCGTCACGGCAGGAAGGTTTCTGGCCCGAAAAAGGCGGCGGGGCGGGGTATTCAAATATGGAGGCAGCATGAAAGCAGTTAGGTATTTAGTGATATTGGCTATATTAGCTATATTCGTTCTGGCCGGCGGTGTGTCTGGCGCCGGCCTTAATGGGTATCCGGTGTCATGGGCGCAGCACGAGTTCTTGGTTTGTGATAGTTCGAGGCAATTAGTGTTTGGGCACGCTGTCCCGCTCAACGAGACGTGGACACTGACATCTATGCACGCCAAGAATAACACAGGGGCTACCCACGAGATAAATGTGGCGATATATTCTGCGGCCATAGATGAGTGGGTTTGCTTGGAAGGAAAAGTAAATACTGGTGCCCATGAAGGGGTGGCGTGGTCAGGGGCCATAGAGATGTCTCCGTATGACCAGCTAGGGTGGTGGTTCAGAGGCGCTACAGAGGGAGATGTCCTTCAAGTAGATGCCACTTTCACCAGAAAGGGTGAGGGAATAGTGCGTGGTTTGGAATTACCAATCAATAAAGTCCCCTATGTAGTCCCCAAGTGAGAAAAAGTGAGGTAACAGGATGAGCGAGAAAGAATTGTCTCCGAAGATAAATCCCAATTCTGGTTGGGTGGTTAATGAGTGCAAGCGGTTGAGTGCTTGCGACAATCATCCGGGGCTGAAAAAGATATATGTCACAGTGCTTGGTGCCAATGGGATGCCATTGGAAGGGGTTTTGGTTAGCTTTGACGTTGAACCGTCCGGGGGTATTGTCTATGACCATCCTGATTTTTGGGGGATGACTGACGAAAATGGCTATGTGGAATGGGATCACCTGGGGGTGCCAACCCGGTATATGCTCTGGATGGAAGATGAAGATGCCCCACTTATAGAGAACATCCGAACCGACCTGGGTAATGAATACTGCAATTGGGGCTTGCGGTCCGTGAACAGGCCCGGAATTTACTCCTACAGAATTGAGATTCAGAAAAAGGGTGAAGCTGAGCCGGTCATTTCGCCCGTCATTTCCAATGTAGAAGTAAAAATCTACAATGATGATGGTGATGAGGGCTACGCTTCGGGTGTGGTGTCTTGTAACACTGATGTAGATGCCGAGGTGAAAGTTTACTATGGTCTCTACTATGAGGGTGGGAGTGACGACGAGCTGGAACTAGCTTGTGACCCATATTCTGTTGGTGGGTGGCGTGGCAGGGTGGTTTCTGAACCGGGGCGGCATCACTTAGTAGAACTGCCAAGTCCGACCCTGTGGTATTCCAGTCAGGCGACAAAGCGATACTGTTTGCAGGTCGTGGCACACCGCGTAGATTATCCTCATGCTAAGAGCTATAGTGACACGGTTTCGTTTACCCTGCCTAGCAGTGACTAGGCAGGGTAACGGTTCTTCTAATTCCCAACGCGGGGAAAAGACGGGCAAGTGCTGGCCCAAATGCAGCTATTGCAATGTGGGGCTAAAGGGCGGGTATTGCCCCTATCAGAAAGGAAAGAAATGGGGACTAAATGATAAGGATATTTCTGGTTGCCCCCAATTTGAATAACAGAGCGCAGAGAGCAATTGAAAATGGCTTTGCGACAACTGGTGACTGGGAACTGTTAGAACGGCTGGCGGAAGTCGCTCGCAGGGATGGCCTTGATATGGAATTTGTCAGGCTAGATGACGATGGCCACGTTGAGGCAACGTATTCCCTTGAGGAAATGGAAGCGGCACTGGAAGTGGGGTGGGAAGTGAGGCCATTGGATGGGTAAGACGAAGATAGAGTGGAGTGAGTATTCGTGGAACCCCGTGACTGGATGTTCCAAGATTAGTGAGGGTTGCCGCAATTGTTACGCTGAACGTATGGCAAAGCGATTGGCGGGGCGATATGGGTATCCCGAAGCCCCACACCATTTTGACGTAACGTTACACCCTGATAGGCTAGATGAACCATCACATTGGAAAAAGCCCAGGATGATTTTCGTTGTATCTATGGGAGACCTTTTGCACGAGGAAGTACCCCTACAAACAGTTCTCAGCGTCTACAATGTCGCTGAGGATGCACCACAGCACACCTATCTGTGGCTAACGAAGAGGCCACACAGAGCGTTAGAATTTCACAGGCGGTATATTCAGGGGCAATGGCTGCCAAACATCTGGATTGGCGTTACGGCGGAAAACCAGAAGTGTGCTGATGAGCGCATCCCTATTCTATTGCAGATACCTGCGGCAGTGAGATTTGTGAGTTGCGAACCGCTGTTGGGGCCAGTTGAGTTTTGGCATGATTGGTTATGGCCGTATGCTGGCGTGAGATGCCCCCGGATTGATTGGGCGATTGCGGGTGGGGAGGGTGGCCCCAATGCTAGGCCAATGCATCCTCAGTGGGCTAGGGATATAAGAGATCAGTGTATTGCAGCAAATATTCCCTATTTTTTTAAGCAGTGGGGAGAGTGGACACCATTGAGTGCATTTCAGGTAGAATATTTGCCACCACGGGGTATTGAATATACTTGGCCTGATGCCAAAGAAGTCTATCGGGTTGGCAAAAAGGTCGCTGGCCGCTTATTAGATGGCAGGGAGTGGAATCAATTACCAAATAGGATTAACAATGGAGAATCGTCTGTGGATTCTAACAGCGTGGCATAAATTTATATGTGAAACATCGGTATTCTTAGTGGATGAAGAGTGTCTGAAACTGGCAGGGATAGACCCAGAAAACACTACGGTTACTGAGGTGTGCAAGGTGTATTTTGGGCCAAAGTTTTCGGATGTGAAAGTCACAGAGTTTGAGATGGTATCAGATAGTCTGATAGATGACTTGCCGCTGGATATGGAATTGAGGGCAATATAGTGGAT
>Ga0315532_1002085_pt1 | contig 14068 bp, 15 predicted proteins | sample SalMarWE160370MG_FD_203082 | JGI IMG/M metagenome (GOLD analysis project Ga0315532, IMG submission 203082) | Salt marsh sediment microbial communities from the Plum Island Ecosystem LTER, Massachusetts, United States - Salt Marsh Sediment WE1603-70 ... | reverse complement strand
CGAGATAATAAAAAATATAAGCTTCAAGATAAACTCACGATCCAAAGAAAAATGCAAAGATATATTGACATATTGAATAAATATAATATTACGGTGGCCTACTTTCATTTGGCATCCAACCGTTAGGGGTTGGTAAAACAAAAATATGATCTCTGTGATCTCTGTGCTTTGTTTTTTTCTCTGTGTCCTCTGTGGTAAATGTTTTTTTTTGGTGGAGTGGTTTATATCCTTGACAAAGACAATTATCAAATTATGGTTAAAAAAGATTATATTTAAATATGGAGGTATAGATACAAAATATGGGAACAGAGAATACGTTTGAAGCGATAAGTGAAAATTTGAAAGATATAAATAATGTTGTAATGGTGATGAGTGGTAAGGGTGGTGTTGGCAAGAGTACGGTTGCAAGTAATCTTGCTCTTGTTTTAGCTGGGCGTGGAGAAAAAGTTGGACTTATGGACATTGATATTCATGGGCCAAATCTCCCCAAGATGTTAGGTGTAGAAAAAGAGAGGATGCAAAGTTCACAAGAGAACAGAATCGAACCGGTTGTAATATCCGATAATTTAAAACTTGCGTCTATGGCATTTATGCTTCAGGATGAGCATCAGGCTATAATATGGAGAGGGCCTCTGAAGATGAAGATTATTCAGCAGTTTCTCAGTGATATCCAGTGGGGTAAGCTTGATTGGCTGATTGTGGATGCTCCTCCCGGTACCGGAGACGAGCCTTTATCCATGGCTCAGCTCGTTCCCGCGAGTAGTGCAATTGTGGTAACTACTCCACAGGAGATTTCAATTCTTGATGTAAAAAAGTCAATTGATTTTGTCAAGAAACTAAATATAAAACTGCTCGGTATTATAGAAAACATGAGCGGTTTTAAATGTCCTCACTGCGGAAAAGAGATTTCGCTGTTTAAAGAAGGAGGAGGAAAGAAACTTAGCGTGGAAATGGGAATTCCCTTCTTAGGCTCTATCCCCCTGGATCCGGAATTGGTAGATGCGGCTGATAAGGGAGTGTTATATGTGGAAAAGTTTCCCGATTCCCCCGCGACAAGAGCTTTGAAGGGAATAGCGGATAAAATTAACAAGAAAAAGTAAGTTTGAGTCTAAATTTGAACTAGGAATGAGAATGAAATTAGTGTGTTTTTTTAACAGTCCAACGGACTAACGGTCTAACATACCAACTGTGGGGTGGGGTTTTGGGTAGGGAAAGTATGAGTCCTTGACATTTGATTAAATGTATATACTTTCGGCAAACAGGAGGTAAAGTGGGATTAATAAGCGAAGAAGATAAAAAATATTTAAGAGAAGAGTTTGATAAGACTCTTAAAAGAGAGGTGGAAATCCTTTATTTTGGAGAACAAGGAAAGGGATCTCAGTATTCTATGCAAACAAAAGAACTATTAGAAGAAGTTGTGGCTTTAAGCGATAATTTGTCTCTTACTCTGAAAGATTGTGATGATACCGGTGAGATGAAATCTGAAGGATTAAACCTTTGTCCATCAATTAAAGTTAAATCAGAGCGTAGCGGTTTCGTGAACTTTTATGGTATTCCCGCAGGGCATGAATTTGCATCTTTGGTGGAAGCAATAAATGATATGGGTTCGGATAATCTTTTGCTTCCTGATGATGTTGTTGAAGGCTTGAGAGAAATTAACAAACCTTTGGATATAAAGGTTTTTATCACCCACGGTTGCCCATACTGTGCGGGTGCTGTTAGAAATGCGCACCAGTTTTCTCTGGTAAACGAGAAAATAAAAGGTTCGATGGTTGATGCTAATTACTTTGGAGAACTCTCAATGAAACATCAGGTTTCAAGTGTGCCTCATATAGTTATTAATGACAAGATTGATTTTGTTGGTAATATGCCCCCCAAAATTTTCCTGGATAAGGTAAAGGAAGCTTTGGAGTAAATGGAATTTTCTGTAATAAAGAATGAGCGCAGCAGTGGAAAGAAATATTTCTCTGCCGCTGTAATAGGCAGTGGTCCAGCTGGATTGACTGCAGCTATTTATCTCGGAAGGTCCAAAGTCGACACGGTAGTTTTTGAAAAGGTTATTCCCGGTGGGTACGTTGTTAACGTTGAAAAAATCGAGAATTATCCTGGTTTTGTGGAAGGTGTATCCGGAGAAGAATTGGGGAAACTTTATGCTCGGCATGCCGAGAGGTTCGGCGCGGAGATCAGGGTTGAAGAAGTTACAAAATTAACGTTAAATGAGGTGCCTTTTAGAATAGAAACTTCGCATGGTTCTTACACTTCGGATAGCTTGATTTTGGCAACAGGTACTTCGAATAAGAAGTTAGGTATTCCCGGAGAGGCAGAATTCACTCATAAAGGGATTTCCTTTTGTGCAACCTGTGATGCACCCTTCTTCGAAGGTGAAGATGTTGTTGTGGTGGGAGCAGGAAACTCAGGGGTTCAGGAGTCGCTTTACATTTCAAGATTTGCGAAGCATATAACGATAATTGAATTTCTCGACCACTCTACTTGTGAACCGATACTTATAGATCGGTTAAATGAGAATGAGAAAATAGAATTGCTGACTTCCCATTCGGTGGTGAGTTTTAAAGGAGAGAAATTTCTAAGCAATGTTGATATCAAAGATATAAAGAGTGGAGAGTTAAAAAACCTTAAAGTAAAAGGAGTTTTTATTTACGCAGGTGAGGTTCCGAATAACGATTTGGTTAAGGATACGATAAAATTAGATGAGAAGGGTTTTATCGTTACCGATGATCGTTTACGGACTTCGATTAAGGGGATTTTTGCTGCAGGTGATGTGAGAAATACACCCTTGCGACAGGTAGCAACTGCCATTGGAGACGGAGCTATTGCCGGCCATGAGGTATACAAGTTTCTGGAAGGAAGCAAATGAATATAAAAGTTTATACTAATTCAAACTGTCCTTACTGTATTAAACTGAAGAGGTTTTTAAAAGAGCACGGTGTCAAATTTAAAGAAATTAATATTTCGGTATACCCCCAAGCTGCAAAAGAACTTAAAAGCAAAACCGGGCAAACCGGGGTTCCGGTTACACTTTTTGGAAACCATAAGATTGTTGGTTTTGATGAACTTAAGTTGAGAAGATTGTTAAAAATAAAATAGAGAAGTAATTATGAAGAAATTTGTTTTTCTTTTATTGTTTTTATTGACTATTTCCGGATGCGGCAGAGCTGAGGGTAATACCAAGGAAAAAAAAGGTGAAGGAAAAATAGGATTGGCGAAATCGATGATTGCGCCTGATTTTACTCTTAATGATATGGAAGGGTATGAACACAGTCTTTCTGATTACAGGGGTAAAGTAGTCTTACTTGATTTCTGGGCAACCTGGTGTCCTCCATGTGTGGTTGAAATACCTCACTTTGTGAAGTTCTACGATAAGTATAAGGAAAAAGGTCTCGTCATTCTTGGAATGAGTCTGGATACTGACGAAAGGCGGCTTAGAAATTTTATTGAAGATAAGAATGTGGAATATCCTGTCTTGGTAAATGCCGGAAAAGTGAGTGTGATGTATGCTGTACGGGCAGTACCGACTGCTTATCTAATTGATAAGGATGGAAGGATCGTGGGCAAGTTTGTGGGATATGCTCCCGGACACGAAAAAAAGATAGAGGAGACCTTTCTCAAGTTATTGGAGAAAGAGAATGAATAAGCGTATACTTGTTTGCATTTTGGGGCTTATCTTTTTTATTGGGTTTTTTGCTTTTGGGATTGCTTCCCAGCAGAGGTTGGACACTGAGCATAGAGGTTCAATTATCTGTTTTCCCTGCATAGGCATTGGTTAGTATGTTCGGATGGCTGTATAAAAGAATTGTCCGGTATTACATATTAATCGCAGCATTTTTTGCAGGAAACAATTATTTTCACAAAACTATCTACCAGGGAAAACTAAAGGGCTTCTTTTTCCCGGGGTTGAACTGTTATGCCTGTCCGTTAGCCCGGTTTTCCTGCCCTATCGGGTCTTTGCAGAATTTTATCGGTGTTAAAACTTTCCCCTTTTATGTGTTGGGATTCATGGGGCTTTTAGGTATAACGCTGGGAAGATTTGTGTGTGGATGGATTTGCCCTTTCGGTTTCTTTCAGGAACTTCTTTATAGGATAAAAACTTTTAAAATTCGCATTTCCCAGAAATATAGTTATTCCAAGTATATAGTTTTGTTTGTTTTTGTTATGATTCTTCCGTTTTTCACCAGCCAACCATGGTTTTGTAAATTATGTCCGGCTGGAGGAATAGAGGCAGGGATTCCTCAAGTTATATTGAACCCTTACCTCCAATCCCTTATCGGCAGATTGTTTTACGTTAAAATGGCAATTGTTACTATGTTAGTATCCTTTTCGATCTTTGTAAAAAGACCTTTTTGCCGTTTTGTATGCCCTCTTGGGGCAATTTATGGAATTTTCAATAAATTTACATTTTTCAAGATAAAGGTTGATGAGAAAAAGTGTATTGAGTGTTATGCCTGCCAAACCGTTTGTCCCATGGATGTTGAGATTTTCAAAGCTCCGGACTCTGTAGATTGTATCAGATGTGGTGAATGTATTAAGGCTTGCCCTACCGACGCCCTGTCTTTTAAATACAGTCTGACATCTGCGATTAAAAACCCTTCTCAAGAAAATCGCAGATAAGTTTACTCTTTAACCATAAGAGAAAGTCCCAACTTATTAAGAGCCACCAGACCGATAATCACCACCGGAAGAATATTAACCGCCCAGGCGACTATCGAAAAACTTAAAGCACTGCTTTTAGGTATACCGAAGAGACTTAAAGAAAGAACCACAAAATAATGATAAGTTCCGATAAATCCCGGTGAAGAGGGAATAGAAATACCTAAGCAGCATATAGCCATTACCAGAAATGCCGCTCCGAAAGAAAGATTGAAGCCAAAACTTGCGAATAAAATATAATAAACCACAGCATAACAAAACCACAAAAAAAGGGACTGAGCAAAAGAGTAAAACAGTATTTTAAAACTGCTTAGAATTCCCAATCCTTTTATAAAAGCCTCCGGAAACTTCTTGCTTTTTTCTTTAAACCTCTTCGGAGATAAGAAAACGATTATGTTCATTATCCCGGGTTTCTTTTTCAGTAAAACAAGAAATATTATAATAGATACAGTTAATACTACACCGATCCAGAACATCCTGGACACTATTGTATCATTTGAAATAAACCTGAGTGAAACAACTAAAAAAAGTATTAGAGTAACCAGATCAAGTACTCTCTCTACTATTATTGTAGCAAAAGAAGCGCTTTTTGACATCTTTTCGGTCTGTCCAATGGCAAAAGCCCTCACAAACTCCCCTCCTCTCGCGGGAAGAACAGAGTTTGCCATAAACCCTATCGATAAAGAACCAAAGGCGTTGCCAAACCGAGTGTTTTTTAATGGTTTCAATAAAAGTCTCCATCTATATGCGCGGGGGATAAAAGTAAAACCGTTTAAAAAGGCGGCCGCGATAATGAGAGGATAATTGGCTGATTCCAATGCAAGAATAAGTTCCTCAAAATTTACTTTCAAAAAAGCTAACCAGAGAAAAAAAGCACTTAACAATAAACCTACAGCTATATTAATTTTTCTCATTTACAAAAGAAGAAGCAAACAAATGGCTAAAACCAACGTACATACTGTTATAATTCTGCCTGTTCTAAACGTGCGTGGATTATAAACCATTTCCACTCGATGTATCCCCTTCTCAACCGGTATTGCTCTCAAGGTATAATCCGCACAATAAATCTTAGTTTCCTGTCCATCGATATAGGCTTGCCAATCTGGATTATAGATCTCGGATAAAACGAGGAAACCGGAAGCAGAGGTTTGTACTTTCAGGGAAATTCTGTTAACTTCAAACAACTGATATTCAATTTTGTATTCGGGGTGTTTTTCTTCTCCCGACAGTGAGATCCGGGGATTTTCTTCAAGTATAACATCATCAAAATAACGAAATTCTTCTTCCGAGAGCATGTCTAATATATTATCTTCTTCTTTTGCTAAAGTGTATTTATAAACCATAAAAGCTCGAGGCACATAGCCTTTTTTAGATACTATCTTTATCCCTCTTTTTTCTTTGACTAAACCGAATTTATATTTAACGTTTAATAAATCCGATTTTCTATCAGAAGGTAATTGTGAAAATTCCACGAATCTTTTCATTCTAAGAGGGGTATATCCTTCTATAAGTTCAAGTTGGTATATATTACCGCTGTTCCTCTTTAATATCAGCTGGTTGCCTTCTATGGCGTTTATCCTGAATTTTTCTTTTTTGTTTTCTTCCTGGAAATATTTAACAAGTTCATGAAAAGGATAAAATTCCTGCGGAGATACTTTACTTTTATTGAAATTGTGACCGAAATTGAATAAATCTATAAAGATGAGCATCGCGGAGAAAATAACAATATAATTGACCGATAAAACTTTTTTTGTTCTCAAAAAAACAATAACCAGTGACAGAGAAAAAAAGAGTACAAAAATACTATATTGTTTTTTTATGTTTTTATAAACATCAATGTTTGCGGTAATTTTGCTTATATTTTTAAATATTCCGGTATACATAAGTATCCAGAATATTAAGACCAAACCAATCAGCCAAAATAGCACTTTGGGGAATTTTATTTTCTTTTTACCAAAAAGGACATTTGCGCCGAAACCGGCTAATATTGCCATTGAAAAAGAAAAAAGTCCGGAAAACCTTCCCGGAATCCTGAATTTATTAAAGCCAGGAAGACAATAATAAATAAATCTGTATAAAGGAGTATATTTGCCTAAAGCTGCAATAAGAAAGAAAACAGCCATAGCCGCAAAAAACCAGATTAATTTGTTTCTTCTATCTTTAAAACTAAAGAATAAAAGGACAAGTGGAAAAATCCCCAGATAAATTGCCCTTTCCCAGAATGACCCATACGCTTCTCCAATTTCCAGAGACGAAACAACATAAGCCTGCGCTGCTCCGGAAACGTCTCTAAAGAGCTTTGGAACCAATAAAGTCAGAAGATATCCAGGATGAATTGAAAAAAGGGAAGAATCTTTAAAAGAAACGCTTTCACGAACGGTATACTTTGAATATTCAAAAGCAGGCAAATATTGAATCGCGGCAATACCAAGAGATATTATCAGGATAATGCCCAAAAAAGAAAAAGATTTTATTAAGGATGAATTCTCCCTGTTAGTTACTATGAAAAATAACGTGTAGAATACTAAAAAATAAAAAATGTGAAGGGAAAATTGGGGAGAACCAGCCAGCATAGATAAACCCATAAAAAGTCCTCCCAAAATAGAATAAAAATAGCTTTTTTCATTTAAAGCCTTTTGTAGAAACAAAAGGATTAAAGGTAACCATACGATAACATTTACGAAAGTAAGATGTATCATCCTGGTTATCAAAAAACCGCTAAACATAAAAGTTACTGCACTTATCATAGAAGCATTCTTAGAAAGTTTTATCTCTCTTCCATACATATATGTAAAAATGCCAGCAAGTAATATATGCAGGATATTCTGTAATTCTAATGCATAAAATGAAAGAACTCCTCTTTTTACAAAGAGAACAAGTATTATGTTAAAGGGGTAAAAGAGAGCACTCTGAATATCTCCAATAAGAGACGTTCCCGCAAAAACGTAAGGATCCCATAAAGGAAAAGTCCCTTTTCTCAATGATGTGACAAAAAAATTACGAAAAGGATAATATTGGTACATAAAATCTTCAAAGAAATAGTAGTTCCCAAAAACAATCTGGTTAAAGTATAATAAACAGAGACCTATGAATAGAGCATAAATATGGAAATTTTTACTTAACAAAACATCTTTTTTCATTTTATCATCCTTTTCAAATTCAAAAGTCCTTTGAAGCTTCTTATGATGTCCCCGGGTTTAATCGTAGCTTTGCCCTGTTTTCTGGGCAAATGTTTAACCCCAATTTCTTTTATAATCATATTATTTTTCTTCGCTTTTGCAAGAACTTCGGTATCTGCCAACCAGGCTTTAGTCTCGATCTCGATTTTGTCGAAAACCTCGCGGCGAAAAAGCTTAAATGCGCAATCAATATCCTTTACATCTAACTTAAGTAATTTCCTCGCCAGCAAATTATAGCCGAAAGAACCCACTTTTCTGATAATATTATTGGCTCTTTTTAATCTATAACCTATTACTATATCCGCTTCTTTTATTAGAGGCAAAGCTTTTTTAATATCTTTAAGGTCAAACTGATTATCCGCATCAGTATAGAAAATATAGTTTTTACTCGCAGATTTAAAACCCGTTTTTAAAGCATCGGCATAACCAAGGTTAATGGAATGTTTGAATAATCGTATATTTTTGTTTTTCCGAGCCATATCCAGAGTTACTTTCGATGTTCCATCTTCACTTCCGTCATCGACAACAATTATCTCATAATCCAGGTCAACGTCGACAAAAACTTTTATTGCTTCTCTAATTGCTTTTTCAATGTTTTCTTCTTCATTATAAGCAGGAAAAACACAACTTATTCCAAATTTTTTCCTACCCATTTTTCTCAATTCTCCTTTTGAAATTTTTTTATTATTTCTTTTCCTGAAGAACTTCCCAGAATTGCCGCACCGGATCTTATAAGCTTCAACGCGGTTTCCATACTCTTTATTCCTCCTGCCGCTTTTATAGGAAGGCCTGTCGCGCTTTTTATCTGTTTTATTTGATCAACAGTAACAGGTCCATTTGTACCTGTACCGGATTTAATAAAGTCAGCGCCAGCCTCCTCAGCAATGATAGTTGCGGATAAGATTTCTTCGCGAGATAAGATAGGTGCTTCTATAATAACTTTAAGTTTTCCGTGGGGATGTATAATATTAGCTATTTCTCTTATATCTTTCTCAACTTCTTTGTACTTTTTGCTTTTTAAGAGAGGTATTTGCATCACAAGATCCACTTCTTCTGCTCCGTTTTCAATTATTATCTCTGCCTCTTTTTTTCTAATTTCGGTTAATCCCGACCCCAGGGGAAAATCACAGACGGAAATTATTTTGGTAGGTTTGTTTTTCAGGTAGTCGGAAATAAACGGAATCCATACGGGATTTACACAGACTCCTCTGAAATTGTATTCTAAAGCTTCCCGGCATAATTTTTTAATATCTTTTTCATTCGCGTCTATCTTTAAATTCGTATGATCTATTAATTTGTTGATGTTTACCATCATATTAGTAAAGATTTGTCAGAAAGGAACAAAGACACAAAGCTAATGAGACGCAGATTAAAAAGGATTAACAAGATGTTTTTGTTGTTTTTACTAATCAACTAATTCACCAATTAACTAATTTCCTGATCTGTTGGTGTGTCGTGGTGTTGTGGGGTAAGATCTCACTTAAGGATTCCTCTTCTGGATTCATTGATGAATTTGATAATACGTTCTATATCTTTATTACCTTTGAAATCATTTTCGAGTTTTTCCACTGCCTGTTTTGTGTTAAGTTTTGATCTAAATAGTATGTGAAAAGCTTTTTTTATTTCGCCTATTCGTTCGGATGAAAATCCGTTTCTTCTTAGACCGCGGGAATTATAAGAAATGACTCGCAAGGGTGAACCGGCTGCCATGGCAAAAGGAACTAAGTCTTTTATTATTCGGAAGCCCCCGCCTATTATTGAATAAGCTCCGATTTTAACCCACTGGTGGACCGGAACGAACGCTGATATATAAGCGAAATCTTCGACTTCTACGAAACCTCCAAGAGTTGCTCCGTTTACAAGCAGAACGTTGCTCCCTATTTTGCAGTTATGCGCTACGTGAGAATATACCATCAAGTAATTTTTGTTTCCGATTTTCGTTTCTGTTCCTTCTCCTACAGGGAGATGAATTGTTGTAAATTCCCTGATTATGTTTAAATCACCGATAATTACTTTGCCCGTTTTGTTTTTATGGCTTTTATCCTGTGGGGTATTCCCTATTACTGCATAAGGATGTATTTCATTTTTTTCCCCAATTTGAACGCCATTTTTAATAATAGCCCCTTTAGCTATCGTTGTACCGCTTCCTATTATAACGTCTTTTTCAATCAGGCAACCTGAATCGATTTGAACGTCTTTTGCGATTTTTGCTTCCGGGTGAACCTCTCTTTGCATTAAACTTCTTTTCTTTCTACAATAGCTGCTGAGAATAAGCCCTCAGCAGCCAAATCTTCTCCTACAAAGGATTTTCCTTCTAATTTACAAAAGTTGGGTCTGAATGCCGTAAGCTTGACTTTGTGTTTAAGAATATCACCCGGGCGAACAGGTTTTCTGAATCTTGCTTTGTTAATAGAGGTAAAATAAACATTTGCCTTTTGAGGGTTTTCAAGTTTATTGAAAAGCAGAAAACCGCCTGCTTGAACCATCGATTCAATTACCAGAACTGCCGGCATTATGGGGTCCCCGGGAAAATGTCCCGCGAAAAAAGGTTCATTATAAGTTACGTTTTTTATACCTATGATTTCATTTTCATTAATTATGTCGACTTTATCGATTAACAGAAAAGGATACCTGTGAGGCATGATTTCAAGTATTTTTTCAATATTGAATTTCATTTTCGCTCCTTTTTATTTCTTTTATTAATTGAAAATGCAATAAATGACCTCCCCTAAAAACGAAATATCGTCCGATAGGAATTGGTTTAAACAGATAAAGTTCTCCCAGAAAGTCCAGTACTTTGTGTCTTACAGCTTCGTCAGGGAAACGAGCTTTGTTTAATGTTCCGTTGTCTGTATAGACCAGAGTGTTCTCTTCTGAGGCTCCTAGAGCAAAGCCCTTCTTGTTGAGTTCTTCCTTCCATGAAAGCATTCCGTAGGTTCTGGAACTCGCTATCTCATTAAAGTTGGTTTTCCCGTTAAAAAGATATTCCTGGTAGTAAAGTAATGGGTGATTATAAGAAATAATATAACGGATTTCGAGTTTTTTTAACGGTGTACAGGAGGCAAAGCGTCCTTTGCCTTCAACAATGATATTTCTTTTAATATATCTTTTCTTTTTTTCGCTTTTTAATTCTTTTATACCGGTTCTTTCGATTGCTGAGATAAAAAGGTAGGCGCTGCCGTCAAGAGCCGGTATCTCATCACCTTCAATGACTACTTTAACGTGATCGATCCGACAGGCGTAAAGAGCGCTCATGAGATGTTCTACGGTTCTTATATTTTCGCCATTTTTTGATAGAACAATTTCACGATCGCAACATTTTACTGTATCCGGTATAGCCGGTATTACTTTATCGTTTTTTATAAATATTATTCCTTCGTTTTCTTCTGGTTTAAGTATTATTCTTGATCTTTTTCCGGTATGGACTCCTATGCCCGAAAATTCAATATTGGCTTTTATAGTTCTTTCTTTCATTTTACAAATTTCTCGATTCTATCCTTCAGGCTTTTTTTATCCATGTTGATTGATTCTAAGAGCTTGTCCTTCTCTCCATGTTCGATAAAACGGTCAGGAATACCTATTCGCAGAACTTCCCTTTTTAAGGATTCCCTGTTAAGGAGTTCCAGAACTGCGCTGCCAAAACCTCCACTTATAGTGTTTGTTTCTACCGTTACTATTTTTTTACTTTTTTCTGAAAGGCTAAGAATTGTTTCTTCATCTAAAGGTTTCACGAACCTTGCGTCAACCACTGTTGGATTAATGTTTTTGAGTTCGCTAGCAACTTCAAGTATTTTATAGGCAATTGGTCCGATAGTTAGTATAAGAGGATCTTTTCCTTTTCGTAAGATTTCTGCTTTACCGATAGGAATAGCTTGTATTTTAGAAGGCTCTTTTACTCCAATGGATTGTCCTCTCGGGTAGCGTAATACCGACGGTCCATCGGTATTAAGAAGAGCAGTTTTAAACATTCTTTTCAGTTCGATTTCGTCTCTGGGAGCCATTATCACAATATTTGGTATCATTCTTAAATAAGAAAAGTCAAAAACCCCGTGGTGTGTAGGTCCGTCTCCTGGTGAGAATCCTGCTCTGTCTAAACAGAAAATTACAGGCAATTTCTGGAGTGCTATATCGTGAATTATCTGGTCAAATGCTCTCTGGAAAAAAGTAGAGTATATTGCGCATACAGGACGTAAGCCCTCACAAGCGAGTGCGCCGGCAAAGGTTACCGCATGTTGTTCTGCTATACCGACATCAAAAAATCTTTCAGGAAACTTCTCTTTGAAAGTCGTAAGACCGGTTCCTTCTGTCATAGCTGCTGTTATTGCAATTATATCTTTGTTCGTTTTCGCTTCCTCTACAATTGCTTCTCCGAATACGTCTGAGTAGTTTTTAAAGCCTTTCTTTTTTATAACTCTTCCTGTTTCGCATTCGAAAGGTCCTACTCCATGGAAAAGAGCCGGATTTTCACTTGCAGGTTCATAACCCTTACCTTTTTCGGTAATGACGTGAAGGAGTTTAGCTTTTTTTATTTTTTTAACTTTAGAAAGAATCATAATCAGTTCTTTTATATTATGTCCATCAATTGGCCCATAATAGGAGAGCCCTAATTCTTCGAATATAATATTGGGGACAATAAGGTTCTTTAGCCCAATATGCAGTTTTTCTGCGGCTCGCGTTGCTTTTTTATTTAGCCCTGCGGGTAACTTTTCAATAAGGCTCCATGCATCTTCCATAATAAGATTGTAGATTTCAGCTGACTGCAGGCGCGTTAGATATTCCCTGAATCCTCCCACGTTCTTTGCTATGGACATTTCATTATCATTCAGAATAACAAGCATATCTTTTTTTAGATATCCTATCTGATTTAAACCTTCTAAAGCCGTTCCTCCTGTTAAAGCTCCATCTCCAATAACTGCTACGACTTCATTGTCACATGATTTTTTATCCCTGGCAATTGCAAAACCCAGAGCAGCTGATAGAGAGGTGCTTGCATGGCCTGTTCCAAAGGCGTCATATATTGATTCATCCCTTTTTGCAAATCCACTTAATCCTCCGAATTTACGGATAGTTTCAAATCCTTCTCTTCTGCCGGTTAGCAATTTATATCCGTAAACCTGATGAGACACGTCCCAGATTATTTTATCTTTTGGGGGGTTAAATACTTTGAGGAGAGCTATTGTTAGTTCAACAACTCCGAGGTTTGGTGCAAGATGACCTCCGTTTTTTGAGATAACCTCAATCATTTTCTCTCTCATTTCGGAAGCGAGAATTTCAAGCTCTTTTATTGATAAACCTTTAAGGTCGAAAGGAGAATTAATTTTTTCAAGTAACATTTAAATACCCGCAAAAGCCAGGGCAAAAAACACCCCAAATATTAATCCTATTATTACTTCCACTGGAGAATGCCCGATTTTTTGGGAAAGTCTCGTAGGGTCCAACTCTTTTTGCGGAATTGTTTTTGCCAATTTCTTTATTAGTTCCGAGTGTCGGCTGATGACGCCTCTCACAACATATGCCTCTCCCATTATAAATATGGAAAGAAATAAGGAAATTATAAAAAGGGGTGAACTAATACCATAATATATTGCTATTAAAGTAGTTAAAGTTATGGTTGCCGATGAATGCGCGCTTGGCAAACCGCCTAATTCTAAAAGATTGTTTAATGTAAATTCGAAATGTTTTCTCATTATCCATTGATTAAAAATTTTTATTAATTGGCATGCCAGACCACTTAGATAAGGAAGCAAAAAAAGATGCCATAAGTTTGAATTCATTTTAATTTTTCCTTGCGAGTAAAAAGTTTAGTAAATTTTCGAATGTTTTATCATTCGGTTTTAGTATATTTAATTGTTTTAATGCAAGCGAGCTATATTTTTTTGCAATAATTTTTGAGAAATCGATTCCGTAAACTAAAGGATAGGTCAGTTTATTATTGTCTTTCCTTACTTCTTTACCCATTTCTTCTTTTTTTCCTTCTACATCCAGGATATCATCTTGTATTTGAAAAGCCATGCCCATTAAAAGCCCGCCTTTTCTGGAGGCTATAATTTTATCTTCTGTTGTTTCTGCTAGTATTGCTCCAATTTCGCAAACGGCCGAAAAAAAAGAAGCCGTTTTATGAGAATGAATATATCTGAGAAGCTTGGGAGTCTTATTTGAAGAGTCGGATAGCACATCTTCTGTCTGACCGCCAATAATTCCTTTATTGCCAATGGTCGTTGTTA
>Ga0315532_1002084_pt1 | contig 14076 bp, 10 predicted proteins | sample SalMarWE160370MG_FD_203082 | JGI IMG/M metagenome (GOLD analysis project Ga0315532, IMG submission 203082) | Salt marsh sediment microbial communities from the Plum Island Ecosystem LTER, Massachusetts, United States - Salt Marsh Sediment WE1603-70 ... | reverse complement strand
GAAGGTAGTGGCTTCGGTTAAAATGCCGCTTTCCACCAATCCAAAAGTCTTAACTGTCTCCAGGGCTGCCCATCCTGGCTGTCCCACTCCCATACTCAGTAAAGCCAAAGCTAGCAATGCAGGTAAAGAAAGAATAACCTTTCTTTTAAGAAATCGCAAACATCTCATAGAAATTCCTTTTAAATCTCACATTTTTTTGTCGAAAAGAAAAAGGGGACGGTTCTATTTTTATTTTTGTACTATTTCTATTTTTACTATCTTATGAAAATGAAAAGAACTTAATTTTACATCTGTGATTGCAAGAATGCAAAAATAGAACCGTCCCCTTTTTCTTTTTCTTCACTATTTTAGTATCTCCTCAGGCTATTGTCAAACTCTCTATTCGGAAAGCTCATCAGCCTAGAATCTTATTTCTACCTGGCAAGAAGCACCGTAGGAGTAATTGTCCTCTCCTGCTCTCACTCTATCCTGGACATAGCCTCCTTCCAGCCCCAGTTTGATTTGAATATTCTCCTCTACCTTATAGCCTATTTCACTGAAGAGTTTCCACTTTTGCTTATCTTCCTCGGTCCGCTGGCCAGTGGAGCCTTCTTTTGTCTCCAGGTTAAGCCCCAAAATTAAGTGAATTTTATTCTTAAAATTTACCAGGCGCCTGAGAAAAGGTATTCTCTCTCCCTTAGAAAAAAGAGCAAAATAGTCTATCTTTGCTTCATAATGAGAAGAAGAATCCCGAGAGATACCCCCCTGCCCAAAATAGGATTCCTCCTTCTGGTTTGACTTATAGCTGAGAATAAGAGCCAGGTCCTCAGGTTTTTTGAACCCTCCTCTCCAGGTTAAAGAAGGTTGCTCCATTTGCAGAAAAGATATATCCTTCTTGATGGTTTCCTTATGGATGTAGCTAGCTACCAGATAAGAGCTGGTAAATAAGTGCGAGGAGAGCCTCCCTACTTCACCCGGTATCTTATTAAGGTTAAAACTTAAATCAAGACTGGGCCAAACTCTTATTTCTATAGTATAAGGCACATCCTCTCTTACTTCTCTTCTTTTTTGCTGACTATAATCACAGGCAAAATCGAGAAAGGAGAAAGGCTGCCATCTCTGTCTTAGAGTAAGACTTTCCTTTTCCAGGATAAATTTCGTCTTGCCATTATCTATGGCAAATTCTTTCAGTCCCAGGCTAGAACATAAATCGAATGAGGTAGTAGTGCCCTCATAAAGCGCTTCCCTGGTTGATTCGTATCTTCCGTACAATCTTAAGCTCTTCCAGGGCGAGGCCTCTGGAAAAAGTGCTCCCAGTTGGAAGGGAATGTTCAGAGAGATTCTAGAATGAGTAAAAATGTCTCTTTCCTTTAAATCACCTTCAGAAAAATTATCCTCCCTGCAGCCGTCTTGCCATATAAGAGAGGGAGAGAGATGAAAAAAGCTGGCCCGGGACTCCAGAGAAAAACTCCTTTCTTTCAATTGAGGGGTCTCCCACTCACCTTGCTCTATTTCACTTTTCCTTTTTTCTCTATAAATAGGCTTAAGAGTTAAATTCTTAGCCAGTTGGAAGGGAAGACTGATGTGCCAATTTTCTGTAATTTCTTTCTTGTTTTCTATCTCTTGCTGGTATTCATCCCTCTTTTCTTCTCTCTGGTAAATAGTCTGGATAAAGGTAGGTAAAAGAAAAAAGGAGTAAGGATTCTTGTATTCAAGGGAAACTCTATAAGTATCCTCTTTTTCTTTTATTTTACCAGAGGGGTCATCAGTAAGTTTGTTCTCTACTTTAAAGATTGCCCGGGGCCAGGAAGAAGGAAGGAAAGAGAGTTTATACTCCTTCTTCTCTTCCACTGCCTTGCCTGAAACAGCCTCAGATTCCAGGAGAGCTCCCGAGAAAGAACTATCTGAATTCTCCTTTTTGCTCCAATAATAGGATAAAGGCAAGGACTTGAGAGGGGAAAGATTCATTCGCAGGGAAGTTAGCCTTGTTCCCTGCCAGGAGGAAGCCGCCAGACTTTGAAATTCATCGTCCACTTCCTTATATTGAGCAATAAAGGAAAAAGGCTCTCCCAGACCCCCTTGCAAGGAAAAACCTTTAGCCAGGCCCTGACTCTCCCCTACTTCGGAGAGGAAGATGTCGTTAAGATAAATTTTTATCCAATGGGAAGACTCGTTTTTAATGCCTGCCCTGAGTTGCCTGATATTTTCCCAGGAAGGACTGCCTCGCCTGGTCATCTCCGCCAGGGGAACACTTATCATACGCCATCCTTGCCAGTCTATCTTAACCTCTTTTTGATAATAGTCTCCTGCTTGCCTTACTTCAGAGCCTATCCGCAGCTGGAAGTCCTCTTCCTTTTCATCTCCCCAGAGCCAGAAATTCAATGTTTTGTAATCGGTATAACAATGAGGTTTAGCAAAGGTTTGCTGCACCCAGCCTTCCCCCTCCGGGGCTAAGGTAAGACACAGGGCTCCTTCCTTTTTCCATTTTCCCTCAGCGGTTTGAGCATTCCCATACATTGTTTCATAGTAGTCTAAAAAAGCCTCATCATCAAAAGGATTATATTCAGGGTCATCCTCACTATTCACTGACCTGCTTTCAATATCATAATTGCGCCAGCGGTCTCCCGAGATACTGATGAGAGCAAATTTAAGAGTTCCTGAGATATCATCTCCCTCTATTAAGAGGCGAAGATGTTTAACCGTAGATTTAACCCCCTCCCAATTAAATGCATCTTTTAAAGGAATAATGAGCTTTCTCCATCCTGTCCAGTCTATTCTTAAATCTGGCTCTATAATCCAATCATAAGTGGCATAGTTCTCATCTGTGTCCAGGAGGCCATTACCATCCAAATCCTCCGTATCCAACCTACCATTGCCCTCTCCAATGAGTCTTCCCCCTAAATCAATTCCTATGTCCTCGCCCGGATTGAGTTTTCCATCACCGTTTTTATCCTCTGTATCCAGAAGAGTATCTCCGTCAACATCTTCACTCACCACTCCCAGGTCAAGAGTAAGAAATTCACCTTTTCCTTCTCCCTTCATCCATATTTCCAGAAAATTTCTCTCACTATAATCTTTTCCCATGGAAGAGAGAGAATAGACTACACTATCCCAGTTTTCCTCTCTCGAAGAATCAAAATAATAATTTAACACTAAAACCCTTTTCTTCTCGTTGCTCCAGCCGGGATTAATCTCACTGCCTATAATCTCTTCCTGGTTAATATCTATTGTGTCTCTCTCTCTTAATCCTTCTTGAACTGGTTTGCTGGCAAGCTGCCAGCTATCCTTACTCATAGATAGCTCATCGCTGATTTTAGTGGATTCAAAATTCTCTATAATAGCCCGACCAAAAGTATTGGGATTGTAAGTGCTCTGTGCCACCTCTGCACTAAAAGAGAGCTCAGGGGAAATTTTACCAGACCATGCCCTGCTCAGAAGAGGAGAAAAATCATAATGAGCATCCAATCCCACCCCCAACTGGGAAGAAGGAGCAGAATCTAATTCGGGCACTTCTCTTAATCGGGGAGCTGTTTGGGAAAGCAAAGTAGAGCCCAAAGAGAATTGCTGCCAGGGAATATACTCTGCCCGTGCTCCCATAATTATCATCTTGCCTCCGGCAAAAGGCATCCATTCATAGTCAATCTTTATCTGGGAAAATTCGCTTATTTCAAGGGAAGGAAAAAAACTCAAAAAACCAGTTGAATAGTCAATCTGGTAGTCTATATCCCTGGTCAATTCTCTACCATCCAGATAGACCCTCTCGCTTCCCGGAATAATATTTGGTCGAAGGATATAAGCGTCTATTGTATACCTGTATTCAACATAAATGGTATAGATATGTTCAGAAAGGGGAGGATAAGCTTCCGGGAAAGGAGGCAAGGGAGAAATAAACATTAAAATACCAAACTCATAGTCTATGGTAAATTCATAGTCTGAAGTCACTTCATTATTGCTTAAATCAAGAATCCTTAAGAGAAAATTATCCCTCTGAATTCTCTGAGAGCCTAAATAGTAATAGTTCTTAAGCTCATATTTGTCTATATAAAGCTCCTCTTCCCCCTTTTTGAGCATTCGATAACCCGTCTGAGGATGTCTTGTTCCATCCTTATCCAGATAGGAGAGAGCAACGACATAGTTTTCTTCAATAAGGCGAGAAAAATTGAGGACTCCTTTTTGATAATCAAGAAAATAATCCTCTCCTGGATATTGTTTGTCAAAATAACCGGTATAGGAATCTCCTGCCTCTCCTGACACCGTCATTTTAAGGGAATCTTCATTATTTGTTCCCTTTTGGTCATCAATATAAACCTCAACACTACCCAGAGTAAGAGGAAGATGAGAAGAATCAAAATAACTGCGGTAATATTTTCTCTTTAAATAAGATGTATCCAGAATTTCTCTTTTCTCTGAAGCAGTCTTTCCGGTGAAGGTCTTACTCTCGGGAATGCCCCTGGTCATACTTCCTATGCCGGTCAAATTGAACTTGCCCAGTTTTGCTTTCACTCTCACTCCAAAAAGACTCTGATTGTAAGAGAGAAACTGGCTGCCTCTCCAGGCTAATTGAATATCTCCAATAGCCACCTCCTGAATAAGCTCCTTCTCATCACCCAGGTATTTCAAGGATATTTTTTGCTGTTCGCTCTGAGGGAGAGTATCGTCATAGTCTACATTAGCAAAAATCTTCTTTCCCACCTCTCCTTTTACTTTGACCTGAAGCTCCTGCTCAATATCTATCTCTGAAGTAGGTTCTCGACGTTCCATTTCGGTCCCTGTCAAACCCAAATAATGAGTCTGTTTATACCTCACCCCTATTACCTTTCGACCAAATATGGTGAGGGAAGATTCATAAGAGGGCTGGGTAGTTGTCTTATCTTGTGTGGAAGAAGCAGTTGAGGAAGGAGATATTTGAGGGAATTGATAGTAATGCAAAGAAATATTGGAAACTCCAGTGCTATAATCATTCTCTGAGGAAAGAGATAGTCCAGAATTCCTTTGACTAAAGAAGTCGAAGTATAGTTTTGCCTCAGCGATTTTCCATAAGTCAATACTTTCTGTTGCTCCTGCCATAGTGACCAAAACAAAGGCTAGAGCAAGTGCCGACAAAACCATCACCCCTGACTTCACCAATTCTATCCTCCCTCGCTTTCCATGATACAGAAAATGAGGGAAGTTATCAAGAAGCAGTATTGAGGGGGGAAACATCCCCCCTCAACGGCCTTCGGCCTGCTCCCCCCAGATTCAAAGCAACTCAATACCTCAGAACAATTTCTTCCGTCGCCATTCTAGTATATCGTATTGCGTATATCGTATATCGTAGAAGACCCTCAAACACGCAACACAATACTATTCACGCACGCACGATAGAGCTGGTGAATCGTATTTCGTGAATCCTGAACGGTATTTAAGTTTCTTTGTTTTTCACTATTCACCATTCACTAACGACCATTCACTGCTTTTGAGGAATGTCCTTCGGCATACATATAAATCTGGTAATTGACATCCTCATTATCCCTGCTACTTTATAAAAAAATCATACAATATGAGTAAACACTTATCACTACGTGGGAGGAAGGCGATGCTTACATTTTGAGAAATATCGGTAAGCATGAAATTTTGAGAAAGCCTTAAAATATGGGATTCTCTTCCGGAAGAAAGGACTAAGGAAATAATAGGAGATATGAAGATGCCTAAAAAAACACCATCTAAAGCGAAGAATAAAAGTGATAAAATAAATATTTTAGACAAGATTAATTCCAAGGATGCTCTTGCTATACTAAAGATTCTGTGCAAGGAAGATATGAATATAGCCAAAAGAATAGAACAAATCGCAAGAGAATATTTGAGCGAAGTAGATATTGATGATATTGCCTCTGAAGTTTATTTTGACCTAGATAACATTGAGGTTGAGGAGGTTTGGGATCGTTCTGGAAGTACAAGAGATGGATACGTAGACCCAGGAGATATGGCCTGGCAAATGTTCGAAGATGCACTAGATCCGTATTTAGAAGAGCTAAAAAAGTATCAAAATCTTTCAATGCACAATGAAGCAAAAAAATATTGTATGGGAATATTGAAAGGTATTTACCAGTTTGAGAAGGAATCAAAATCAGAGTATAAAGTTTGGGCTGAGGATGCTCCAGGTGAGTATTTCGGACAGGCTCTAAGTGGGTGGAAAGAGGGCTGTAAAAACTCGAAAGATGTAAAAGAGATGGAAGAATTTGTTAAGAAAAATTTTCCAGATTGGTAAATCTAAGTAATGATTAAACTACCTTTTCCAGTTTTGGCCCTATAACTTAACAGAGAAATTGACAAAAACAGGATTATCCCTTAAATTGAGATCGGCCTTCGATACATTGAAGTTTACCGGAACTAACATAAGATTATACCAGGAGGTAATGTTATGCTTTCAGTAAAAGAACAGATGACCAAAATCATTCAAGAGCAACCCGATGATAGCTCTTATGATGAAGTTCTTCGTGAATTGGCCTTTGCCCGAATGATTGAGGGAGGTCTGGAGGATTCCCGGGTAAATAGAACAATCAACAATGGGGAGATGAAACATAGGATTAAGACATGGCGGAAATAAATTGGACAGACGAAGCCGAGCGATGGCTCAGGGATATCCACGACTATATAGCTCAAGATAGCCCTGAGAGTAGTTGAGGGCATTTACGAAAGAGCACAATTACTACATCAGTTCCCAGAGATAGGCTACAGATACGATAGAATGCCGGATAAGCATATTCGTATTTTACTATACGGGCACTATAGGATTACATATCTCATCAAGATGGACGGAAATATAGATGTTTTAGGTGTATTCCATGGAGCGCTTGATATAGATCGTTATCTCTATTAATGTCAGAAGTACATGAACCTGCTCATATTTTTAGTATCCAGCCTAACAACTCGCTGCAGCGATCATGAACGGGGTCAAAAATAGCCTTCTTTAACTCTCTACATATATAAATGCTTGCCAAATCTTAATCAGCGCCAAAATTTTTCAGAACTAAAGAATTCGAACTTGACTATTTTCCTATTGTCTATCATATATATATGACAAACTATGAGGTGAGAAAGTAAAGAACCCCAGGGCAGAGCTGTGGGGTTCTTTACTGGGTCGAGCGGGAGAGTCTATAGCTATTTTACCCAGACTGAAAAGATAAGCTTTAGCCACTCTATATTTAGCTTCCTTATGCGACACAATATCTATATTACTGCTTCAAGAAGAGATAATGCTTCCTCTTTAGTAAAGCTTCTTGGATTATTTGACATATCTCCATATAACATAGAGTTATCGACTATTTGAGGTAATTTGTCTTTTTTCACCCCAATATCACTCAGTTTGGTGGAAAACCCAACTTTACTAAGTAGAATCCTGACTATTTGTCCTGCTTCTTGAATATCTTTAAATAGATTCTCGCGAGCATTCACTTTAAACAGATGAACAATATGCTTAAACTTCTCCGAACTAGAAATAGCATTATATTCCATCACTGAAGGAAGAAGAATCCCCACTGTTCGTCCGTGCGGAGTGCCTAACATACTCCCGATAGCCATAGCAAAGCCGTGGGCTGCTCCCACCCCTGCATGTGTAATAGCCATACCAGCCATTGTGCTAGCCAAAGCCATACCCTCTCTTGCTTCAATATCATTCCCTTCTTGCACAGCTTTTATAAAGAATCTTGCTATCAGGCTAATTGCTTCTATTGCCAGAGAATCTGATATAGGATTGGCTGAACGAGATGTATAAGCTTCTATTGCATGAGCTAAAGCGTCTATTCCGGTATCAATGGTGAGCCTAGAAGGCATAGACTTTGTCAAGATTGGATCTATCAGAGCAACCCCTGGAAAGATATATCGGCTTTCAACGCCTTCCTTTTTAGAGATCGTTTTATTAGTAAAGACTGCAAATGGAGTAACTTCGCTACCAGTCCCAGAAGTAGTTGGAATAGCAACAATAGGTATTGTAGGACCAGGCACTTTATCTGTGCCTACATACATCCAGATATTAGAACCGTGAGTAGCCACTATAGATATCCCTTTGGCAGCATCGATTGCGCTTCCTCCTCCTAATCCAATTATAAGATTAATGTTATCTTTTACCGCTAACCGAGCACCTCTGGCAACTGTTTCTATATCAGGGTTTGGCTCAATTTCGTCAAAAATTCTTATTTTCAATCCCACATCCTGAAGCGAGCTAATAACCGAAGTTATTTCTTCCAAAGAGTTCATAAAGTTTTTATAAGTAATTAGCAGGACCTTTGTCCCCAGAGCTTTTGCAACCGCTCCTATCTTTTTAAAGATATAAGGTCCCACCATTATTCTGGTGGGTATATGGTAGGTAAATTGCTGTTGAGTAGAAGTCATTTAAACCTCTTTATCCTCTTCTCCTTCTTCCCTAACTCATCTTTTTGTCTTCTTCATTTTTTATCCAATCAAAAATATTCCTTAGAGAATCAGAAATGGTATATTGTGGTTTGTAGCCAAGCAGTTTTTCCATTTTTCCCATGTCAAATTCAATCTCGCCTCCTTGAGCCATGCTCCAGGGGTAGCCAAACTTAACCTTCGCTTGAGGCAGAATATCCTTCACTGCCTTACTGAATTCTTTTCCGCTGGTGGCTTTGGGACCGCAACAGTTAAAGATCTCACCCACTGCTTTGGGGTGCGCTCCCGCAACAATGTGCATAGCTGCTACATCTCGAATATCAACAAAGTGGCTTCTCTCCTCTGGAGAAAAAAGAGGCAGTTGAATCTCTTTTCCTTCTTTCATCTCCAGGGCAAAATCTTTCCACATTTTACCGCCGCCTTTTCCTTTAGACCCCACAACAGCAGTTAGCCGCAATATGCTCACCGGCACCTTGTATTGATAATAAAAGGTAAGAGCAAGTATTTCTTGCATTCTCTTGGTAGAGCAATACATATCTTTTGGTCGACAGGGATGTTTTTCATCAACTGGCATATAAAGAGGTTTCTCAAACTTAGTGGCTGGATACCAACCCTGAGCTGAAATACTACTACTTAATACAAAGCGTTTTACCTTACTTACATTGGCAAACTCCAGCATATTGGTTAAGCCAACGACATTAACTTTAACCATCTCTTCAGGGTTGCCTGTATCTCCTGGCAAAGAGGCAACATGGTAGATTACCTCGTAATCTTTTCCTTCTAATTTCTCCAAGAGACCTTCTTTATTTGTTATGTCTGCCTTCAGCCATTCTACCTTTTTAGTTGGTTGACTGCGAGATAATACGCTGACCTTTTCTTGACGCTCTAAAAGCTGCCTGACAAGTTCACTACCAACATATCCTGTACCTCCAACTACAAGTACTTTTGCCATTATCTTAACCTCCTTATTCTTCTCGCGGTAATACGCGATAATGGGGTGGTATGACTTCCTCCTTTAGAGGGAGCTCCACCCAGGAATTTGTCTTCATAGATTTAAATACTGCGCACATTACCTCAACTGCTCTGGCTCCATCTTCACCAGAAACCAGAGGTTCTTTATCATTAATGAGACAGTCTATAAAGTGTTCAGTCATTTTTTCGTAGTTATTGGGAAAACGCGGCGGACATAGAGGCATCCATCTTTTTTGAACTGGACGATTAATAAAATCCTCCACCCAAAAAAGCTGGGGCCAGCGATAGTCCTTAAGTATCTGAGGTAAATCCTCAATATTGTAGTCTTTATTAGTATAAACTGCCATAGGCCAGCTTTGAAATGGATTAGTTGCATCAGTGCTGGTATAGATGGTGCCTTCTGTTCCATAAAGCTCTGTTGCTTGAGATACAGCATGAGAAAAACGATTGCAACTTACCGAACCATAGACACCATTTTCAAATTCCATCAGCATCCAGGCAGTATCATCACAGAGAGTGTAGCTCTCCGGCATAACCATTCTTTTGGCTATGCCTATTACTCGCTTAACCTTACTGCCATTAAGCCAGGTTAGTAGGTCAATAGCATGAGCGCCGGTATCGGCAACGGCTGCTCCACCTGCTACCTCACAATTCAGTCTAAAATCTGTTTTGGCTACATGATTTTGATAATTATACCAATGCTCATGTAAAGATGCCCGAGAGGTAATAACTTTCCCAATTACTCCTTCTTCAATAAGTTGTTTAGCCCATTGATTTTGGGTCCAGAATCTTCTATCGCAGCCTACCATTAATTTAACCTTGTGTTTTTTGCAAGTTTCTACTATATCCCAGGCCTCCTCATTAGTAACCGCTAAAGGTTTTTCTATGACCACATTAACTCCTGCCTTAGCAGCAGCAATGGCCTGATTTCGGTGTACATTATTAGGGGTAGCAATTATAACAACATCCAGCTCTACTTTCTTAAACATTTCCCTATAATCGGTAAAAGCAGTTTTTGCTTCCCATTTCTCGGCTACTTCTTTGACTCGCTTATAATCTATATCACACACTGCTTCCAATTCTGCTTCTGGGGCCTTCTTAATAGACGGAAAATGTGCAATCTCGGCAATACTACCACAACCAACAACTGCAAACTTGCATTTTTTCATTGATTCTCTCTCCTTTTGATTTTCTCTTGAATTAATCTTATGTTTTAGCTATTTTCTCGATTTAGAGAAGACTAACCCCTATTCTACACTTATAGTTTATCTCCTTTTATATAGCTCCTATTTTCTCAGACTAATTCCTCCACCAATGGGAAACCTTCGCTATTAGCTTTATTTAAGTTCGGCAATCACGGTACAAGGACATCCGTCTACCTTATCTATAAATAAAGGCAAAGCTATTACTCTTGAAAGATTTAAGAAATCAAAATCTAAATTTACATCCTCTATTAAAAGAATGGGGTGATCATTATCTCCCAAGAAGATTTTGTGAGCTTGGAATTCATGAGCATAATTTCCTTCAAACTCTATTGAGATAGCATCAATGGCTAGAGCTCGAATATTACTGAAGTCTTCTACCAGATACTTAGCTGCATCTTTTGAGATTCCAGGATTTTTTCTAACATAACGCATAGGATCTGTGAGGCGATACTTTGAAAAGCCTGTGCGCAGCATCAGTAGATCGCATTTTGCTATCTTTTCGGCATAGGGAAGCAAGTCAGATGAAGATATAAACTCTTCATCGTTCTTATTGACATCTGTAACGAGAGGTCTATCAAATACATAATTCTCTACTGAAAAATCAACTATCCGTTTGCCATTGATATTAAAATGATAGGGTGAGTCAATATGTGTCCCCAGATGACTTGTAAGTTGAATAGAAAACCTATTTGACCTACTCCCTTTGTTAATGTGGTCAATCTGGTTTATGAGGAGCCGATTGGGGTTAGGACAAGGAGGAGGGAAGTCCTCTGTCAAATTGTAAGAGAGTCTGACAAACACCTTTCGCCTCTCCTGTGTAATTTATGCGCTTCAGTCATTAGAAGTGTTTTATGTTAAATATCGTTCCATACGTGCCTTAGATTCACGAGCTATCTCCCAGAGGTCCCATTCCCAATGTTTGGGGCTAAAGAGCTCGGAAGACCAAACACCATCAAATCCTGTAGAGAGGACAGCATCTACCCATTCCTTTATTGGAATTTTACCTTCTCCTGGTAAGAATCCTCTGAGGTCTTCTTCTACCCATTTTGTTCCTTTTGAGTGGCGGATTCCATCACAAAAGTGAACTCCGTAGATTAATGATTTATCTAATTTTGCTACTTCATCTGGAGTTGTTCCCTCTCCTGCCTCCAGATGCCAGAAGTCAATCACCATCCCGACATTATCTCGGCCTGCCGCATCAATTACCTCAAGGCTCTGGGCCAGGGTGTGTATTGGTGACCAGGCTATTGGTTCTAGTTGGTAGCGAACATTGTGTTTAGCTGCAATATCAGCAAGTTCGGCAATATTCTTGGCTGTTAGCTTACGCACTTCTGGCCAGGGACGACCCTCTAATCCACAGAGTGAAACGAGTTGAATGGTCGGGCAACCGAGAGCCTCAGCTGCAGCACATAATCGCTCACACTCAGCCAGCAGTTCCTTATGTTCCCTTGGAGCGATTCGCTCAATGTTAGCGAGTGCATTAAAACAAACAGTTGGAATTCCTAAAGAGGAGGACTTCAGATCCTTGGCTGTATAGCCAGTATCCAGGTAGCGAAGGAGTTTTGCCACCAATAGCTCAAGGGCTTGATATCCAGTTTCCTTGGCAATTCGATAATCAGTCACCAGATTGCAATGCATTGTCGTAAGTCCGTGCATTGTTATTATCATAATATTCTTTCCTCCTTTCCAAGTTTATCTAATTCTTTTATTTAATTCTTCAGTAGGTTTTACCTCTTTTTAGCTTTTTCTTCTCTTCCCGCCTTAAGTATTCGATCTACTAGTCCACCAGGTTTAGACGGCTCAGATAAGCCTTGACCCTTTAGTGCCGCTGGCACTGCCCAGAGCATCATATTTTGATGAGGATTCCTCTCTTGTATTTTCCAACCTACTTAGGTACGCTAGAGCGCTTAAATACGTAAAATCCTTCCGATACTCGTCCCTCTTCTGTTCAACTTCTACTTTTTCTCTTCCAACTTATCTATTATTTACAGACCCTTTATCGATTTTTCTGTAGAAAAAGGGAGTTCTTGAGCCACCTCGATCTTTCTCAAAATTAAATAGGTGCGGCTATTTTAGGACGACGCACAAAGTATTACATATAAAGGATTATTATCATCAGTCAACCACCAAAAAAAGTACTATAAAACCCGGGGATATCAGTAACGAGACTTAATATCCCTGGGTTTAAGTCATCTTTTCCTTCCTCCTTTGGATTTTAATTCTATTTTAATAGAAATCCAGTAGGTTACCAAATGGCATTATAGTTCCTTGACAAGTGTAGTAAAAAATATAGGAATTGGAGTATTCCAGTCACTAAGCATTTTTACTTTTCTCAGGTACCCTGTCTGTAACTATTGCTTTAGTCAGTTCATCAGTGGTAATGTCTTTTTTCTCTACGTCCCATAACTTATTTCCCGTACTTAAGATCACGAATCTATCTGCTACCGAATAGATATGGTAAATGTTGTGACTTATGGCTATGACTGCTATTCCTTTTTCTCTAACTCCCTTTATAATATCTAAAACTTTTTCTGCTTCTTTTATGGAAAGTGCTGCAGTTGGCTCGTCAAGGATAAGTAGCTTCGTTTTAAAATACACGCTCCTTGCTACAACTAATGCTTTTTGTTGTCCCCCCGATAGATTCCCAACCAGAGCTTCAGAGTTCTTCAGCGATATACCCACCAACTCTTTAATAGCTTTAAGAGATTCGGAATTCATTATTTCCGTATCCAGGAGTTTAAAAAGAGGATCCCTTATGGGTTCTTTTGCCAAAAAGAAGTTCCGTGCTATGCTCATGACATTAACCAGTCCCAGATCTTGATAGACTATTTCTATCCCAGCTTCTCTTGACTCATGAGGTGAGTTCCATCGCACCTTTTGGCCATCGAAGTACATCTCGCCTGTTGTGGCAGGATACACACCTGAGAGAATCTTTACCAGAGTTGATTTTCCTGCTCCATTATCTCCTACTAAAGCTACAATTTCGTTGTTGTAAACTTCAAAATCAACCCCTTTCAAAGATTCAACATATCCAAATCGCTTCTTTATGTTGACCATTTTTACCAGGGGTTCACTATTTCCACTCATCGTTCAATTCTCCTTCTCATAATTTTTATGACATTGATCAGTAGATAATGTTAAGGTAGACTATCGTTTGATTCGAGTAGTAAAGGTATTGAAGACAACAGCTACTATCACTGTAACACCGGTGATTGGTAGATATAGATAAGATGATATTCCTGACATTACTAATCCTGCTTTAATCAGGATTAGCAGAAATACACCTATGAATGTACCCAAGATGGTTCCTCTCCCTCCCGTGAGAAGATTTCCTCCTATCACACACGCTGCAATTGCCTCAAGCTCTTTTCCCTTGCCTAGTTGTGCTACTACTGTGAGGTATCTGGCTACGTTAGACGCTCCAGCTAATCCCGCTAACAAGCCACAAATCATAAAATTAATGAGTTTGACTCTGTTCACATTTACACCTATATTTCTTGCCGCCTCCAGATTACCCCCTGTAGCAAAAACC
>Ga0315532_1002082_pt1 | contig 14085 bp, 9 predicted proteins | sample SalMarWE160370MG_FD_203082 | JGI IMG/M metagenome (GOLD analysis project Ga0315532, IMG submission 203082) | Salt marsh sediment microbial communities from the Plum Island Ecosystem LTER, Massachusetts, United States - Salt Marsh Sediment WE1603-70 ... | reverse complement strand
CTTACAAGAATCTGCGGTGCGTGCTCCCGCCTCAGGCGGGGCGACAGACGGTGGTGCCCCGGGGCACCCGGGTCATACTGCTTGTCGGACTCGCGGCACCAGGCGGTCGCCGACCTCCCGCCGACCGTCTGGCCGCCAATGTACCACCACCAACCTCGCCGTCAATGGGGTACTATCAAGAGGATGGCTGGAGCGGCCAGCGGGAATCGAACCCGCGCTCTCTCCTTGGAAGGGAGATGTGCCACCACAACACTTTGGCCGCTCACTCCCGCCGCCAGCAAGCCGTTTTCATTCAGCGGTGGTGCCCCGATCCTATCGGCGCATGAGCTACTGCTTGGAAGGAAGAAGGTCACCCCTGAAAACGGGCCTAATTGCTAACCCCTTAGATTCAAAAATCGGGGTGAAATCGGGGTGGATTTGAGGGTGTGCGGCCCCCAGCGGGGTAGCCTTCCCTTATCCCAGCCGTTCCCCCATCCGGTCCGCCGGGCTGAACCGCTCATGGGCCCGCGCCGCCTTCTCCGCATCGTAGGTCGCCGAGTACCGCCGCACCATCGCCGGCGTGCTGTGCCCCAACAGGTGCTGCACGTCCAGCTCCCTGGCCTCGTTCTCTATCGCCCAGGTCGCAAACGTATGCCGAAACCGGTGCACCTTCACCTTCTCCACCCCTGCCCGCCTGCCCAGCCGCCTCAGGAAGATCAGCACCGAGTGAGAGCTCATCCTCGTACCATACCTAGACAGGAACAGTGGTCCAGGCTCCCTGCCACGGAACCGCTCCAGGTAGTCCTCCACCGCCTCCCCGGCCTTAGTGCCGAATCGCACCACCCGCTGCTTGTTCCCCTTGCCGTGCAACACCCTCAGCCGCTGCCCAGCCAGGTCCAGGTCGGCCAGGTCCAGGTCCACCAGCTCCGTCCGCCGCACCCCCGTGTCCAAGAGCATCAATATCATGGCCCGGTTTCGAGAACCCCACCAGAAACGGCTGTCGCAGCAGCCCAACAGCCTCCCTATCTCCTCCGCTGTGTAGGGCTGTACGATCTTCTGCGGCAACCGAATGTTCTTGATCTGAGCGAAGGGGCTCTCCTCTATGTACCCCATCCGCTTCAACCAGGAGAACAAGAACCGCACCTCCCGATGGCGGCGGTGGCGCGTCTCCAGGCTGACTCCGTTGCTGCCGATGCGTCCCAGGTAGGCGTAGATGTGGACCGGGGTGATGGCCCGCACGCCCTCTGGGAAGCCCTCCTCCCGAGCGATGCGCTCGAAAAGGGTCAGGGTCTCCCGGTAGGCGGTGATAGTGTTCGGCGACTTGCCCTCCACCTGGCACCGCAGGAGATAGAGGTCGATCAGGCTCGTCACGTCCTGTTGCTGCTCGACTGCCGTTAAGGTGGTCATTTTCTCTCACCTGGTGCAACGCACGTTGCGTACGTACATGGACGCTCTCTTCGGCCAGGAAGTCAAGTCGACACGGGGCGAATCTGGCAGATGTTTGGGGGAAATCGACGTATTGGCGGGCTCGCAGGACAATCAGGGCCTCAATCGCCAAAAAGGGGCCAGCCACCAGGCCTGGGCCGGCCGGGTGGCTGGTTTGGCCGAGGGCGAGAGGGAGCTACTGCTCGCTGGTCTCACCGGCGCGCCAGAAGAGCCAGCCGTTGGTGGGGTGGCCGGTGACGGCTTTGGCGGCGGCGCTGAGAGACGGGAAGAGCTGGTCGCCGTACTCGACGGCCCTTCCGCCAGGGCGGTCTTTGGCCTCCACGATGACAGCCGTGTGGGACTGCCCCCTGGATCGGCCTGTGAGAGTGGTACCCACAGGCGGCAGCTCATGGGCGATCTTCTTGCGCTGGCGCTTGCTGATCATGATGCACCTCCTTCTCTGAGCTATCCTGTGCTGACTGTCGGCGTCCTCTGACGCCGTCGACAGACACACATCCCTCTAGTGAGCGGAGAAGTCAAGCTCTTTCACGATGAAAGGTGGTAATATTTATTACCACTTTGAGGGGGTCTCCTATTCCCGCCTGCGGTCCGTAGATACCCGGGTTAGGATCTCCTCCCGGCGCATGTTGGCATACAATCCTCGCTGGACGAACTGCGCGTCTCTTGCCTCCCGTCCCACAACCTTGTCTGGTCGCAGAGAGCCTGCCCGCAGAGCAGATGCATGGGATTGTCAATCAGGACGTGCTGGCTAGGGGAGTCCGCTGGATGGCGCCCCCGTCTTCAGGGGAGGGAGCGAGAGCGATCCTTCAGGTCTCCATCAGGATGTTCGGCGTCAGTCCGCGTTCGCCTCGCCAGTAGGACGCCCACTTGGCTCACCCTATTGGGCTACGTCCGAGATGCTGAGTCGAATGACGGAGCCTCCGCTCCGCAGGGGATAGGCCACAACTAGGTCGTAGATATCCTCGGCGTCCGTTACCCGACGAAAGAGCCAGCCTGGCTCTTCAGAGTCCCGCTGAAGGAGAACCCATCGGTCGCTTTCGCTCAAGAACGTTTCAAAGAATTCAATAAGGTCAGGCTGACCCTGTTCGGATATGAGGTAGCCGAAAAGACCCTTGCCTTCCGACGACTCGCCGGTCCAGATGAGTAGCGGGCGCACGCTATCAGGAAATCGGAAGTCGTCCAGCAAGCCCTCAGGCCAAGCTCCAACCGCACTGGAGAATCGTACACCCGGCCCTAAAGGAACCAATGGCCGAGAGAGAAGATCCATGGCCCGGTCAACCACCCGTTGCTGGATTGTCTCCCCTGGAGGCCGTGAGTCGCGGGACGGATCGTAGGCTGAAAGTTGCTCTCGGATGGACACGACAGTCGTCGAATCGAGCGCCTGTGCCACGATAGAGCTGTAGTCCTCCGCCCGGCCCGTCCGGGAATAGCCTAGCGCGAACTCGGCATCGCTTGGCCCAGCATCGAGGACAGTCCACCCCGAACTTTCGGCGTGTCCTCGGTACTCGGCTATCACTGTCCGCGGATCCTTGTCAGCGGCGATTAGTGCCACGGCTCGCTTCTCCGGCCCGAAGTCCTCAACCCAGGAGGTGACTATCGCTTCGTTCGGGAAGCCGATACCGGGCGGAAAGGCCGCCGTGAGCTCACCAATGCGGATGGAACTTGGATACACATCACCCTCCCCCATCGCTTCCACAATTGTGTAGACCAGGTCCGCGCCTTCTTCGCCGCCAACCTGGTCAGACGTCGTGCCCTGATTGGCGCAAGCGGGAACCGACAGCGTCAGGAAGCCAAACAGGAGGACGACGACGAGCCACCGCTTGCGCTCCCGCGACGAGTCGGTGGAGGTGGGCCGCGCTGGGGCGGGATCGCGTGAACTCGCTTGCCACCGCCGGCGGAACCCCCGGATCAGAATTCTCCAGTAGGAGCCCGACGAGGGCCGCCGCCAGGTCGTTAATCCAGAGAGACGAGCCAAGCCTTTCATTTACCTCACTCCCCACTATGTTAGCATGCCGGGCCCTCGAGCCCTTTGCGCTGAAGGTGGCGGGCTGGGAGAGCCTCTTATGAGTACGATGTGTTTGGGAGTTTCGGCAACCGCCACCTTACCCGCAGCCGCGAGGGTTGGCAGGGCAACAGAGAGAAGGGCAGGCCGTCCACGCAGGCTTGTGCGCGGGGGCAAGCGCCAGGTGAGGTGTCCTCTCAGCGATAGTGCCTATTCAACTCGGAAGCATACCTGGCTCCCACGCTATCGGCATTCTGACCAAGCCAGTCACTCAGGCGCGTTTGCCCCGTCGGAGGACTCTCGGAGACCAGAAGGTTCGACATCAGCCCGTCGACTTCATCACGGGTTAGCACCACATCACGAACCAGGTGGCCGATCATTCCGGAGAGGAAAAGCGCCAGCCCCCGGCTCAGATGAATGATCTTGGCTCCCCTCCGGATCTTGTCGGCGATGAGCCGAACCAGTTCATCAAACGTGTAAACCTCAGGGCCAACGGCATCTACGATAATATTCTCACCGTGATGAGCAGCATTGACGGCTGTCTCAGCCACGTCTTCCACAAAGACGGGCTGCACTCGGTAATCGCCCGACCCGGGGACTGCAAATACCGGAAACCGCCTGAGGAGCCAGGCGATATTGTTGATAAGGATGTCCTCAGGCCCAAAGATCAGGGTCGGTCGGATGATAGCGTAGGACAACCTGGAATGCATGATAGCCTTTTCCAGAAGTCCCTTCCCTCTGAAATAGGGAAGGGGTGACTCCTCTGAAGCGTTCGTGACGCTGACGTGCACAATCCTCTGGACGCCAGCTTCTTCGGCTGCCTTGATGAGGGTTTTGGTATTCTCGACGGCCTTGTCGAAGGTGACTTGCCCATGCGAAAAGCGCACCCAGTACGTATTGTAGAGGGTTGTAGCTCCACGCAAGCTCTTGGTCAGTTCGCTCGGGTTGTCGAAATTGAATGGAGAAACGCTCACTTGCTCGCCGAATGGGTTCTCGCGGTTGGGATGCCCGGTGAGCGTCCTGACCGTTTTGCCCATCGAAAGAAGTCGCCATGTGATGTACTTCCCGGTGTAGCCGAACGCCCCCGTCACTACATTCAGTTCAGGAGCCTCCATGGCCACACCTCTCCGCCCATGATCTCCTACAGCGATAGCGCATGACAGATTGTAACCGAACTCGATCCGCTTTGACCGCTGGATGCCCGGTCAATCCGCACTTCATTTCCCGCTTTGGACCTATCACGTGACCCACATCCTGGACAAGCTGGGCATTTCCCGACGGCCAGAGGCTGCAGCATACGTAGCGAAGTCGGGGCTCCTGGACTAGTATTCATCGTAGACGAGCGCAAGCACTGACGGCCGGTCTCCAGCTCACCATCCGGACGGCGAGGGCTTTATGGCAACCACTCGAGGATCCCCCTCACGACGCAGCGTTCAGTGAGGCGCTGGCGTGCTGTGCCATCCACCTTGACTACCACCAGGTAGCCCGGCGGAACCCCTTCGCCTGGACCGCACGGATCCGGATGAGTGACCAAAGCGAGCTGCGTCCCGTCTGGGGACCACGTGGGCGGATCGAAGGGCAGGAAGGGGTCAACCAGCGCACGAAGGTCACTGCCATCGGCGCTAGCTACAAATAGAGCCCACTGGCAAGGGTCGCCCCGGCAATCGGCAAAAACCAGTCGTGTGCTATCGGGCGACCAGCTGCTGGCCCACCACTGGAACCCCGAAAACCCACCCTGGCCGCGTGCTACCTCTCGCAGGCCGCTGCCGTCGCCGTTGACCACAAAGACGACCGGCTGGCAGGGATCGCCCTCGCAGCCGACGAAGGCCAGGCGACTGCCATCGGGCGACCAACTGAGGAGCGACCAACCAACTGTGGGGAATTGCCCTTCGCCGCCGGCCACCTCTTGCAGGCCTGTGCCATCGGTATTGACTAATAGCAGCCTCCAGCCCCCGGCCGTCCGCGCTTCCACCACTGCTAAGCGGATGCGGTCCGGCGAGAGGAGCCACTCGCTGCGCGCACCAGGGAACTCCAGCAGCCGCCTCAGGCCGCTGCCATCGATGTTCACCGTGTAGATCTCGGCCTTCTCCTCCGGAGCGGGGGGTCCCGGTAAAGGCCCGGGCCCTAGGTGCGTGACGGAGAACAGGAGACCGCTACCCCCTGACATCCACTCGGGGAGTTCCACGCGTCCCCGGGAAGAGCCGAAGTCGGCGAGGAGGCGGCGCCCGCTGCCGTCGGCCCTGATGACCTCCAGGCGGCCAGGAACGAAGTGGCACCGGGGTGGCGCCCCCGAGGTCAGGGCGAGGAGGAGGCCATCCGGCGACCACACGAGCCCGGTCTCGTTGATGTCTGGTGTGTTGGTCAGATTGGTAACCCGGCTGCCGTCGACGTTCCATACGTAGATGTCGTCACCGTCGCCGGCGCACCCCTCGCTGTCCATTTCGCCCGCGGGCACCAAGTCGGCGAGGCGACGCCCGTCCGGAGACGGAGTGCCCCCAGCCAGGGGGAATCTACCTTGCCAGTCGCCTGGCTGGACGAAGACCTCGGCAGGGACTACCACGCGGCCGTCCGGGCCCAAGAAGGCTCGCGGTGCCGGCCGATCCAAGGTGCGGACCAGGGGCGTCAGGGCACCGTCGGGGTCTACGGCGAAGATGCCGCTCTGGCCGTCGCGGCCCGAGAAGAAGGCGATGGCCGAGCCGTCCGGGGACCAGGCAGGGCCGTATTCTGAGGCAGCAGCGTCCGTAAGGCGAGTCGTGCTACCGTCTCTGACATCGACCGTATAGATGTTGGAGGCGCCGCCGCTGAAGGGTGACAAAGACGGATCCACCAAGGAGACGGCGAGGCGGCGGCCATCCGGGGACCAGGCAAGCCCATTCTCAACCCCTTGGACCAAAGAGCGCAGGCCGCTGCCGTCCGGCTTGACCACAAACAGACGGGCCTCTCCTGAGAATCCGTCCGTTCCGGCGATGAAGGCGATGAGGTCACCCTGTGGCGACCAGGCCAGGCTGTGAACCGGCGAGTCGACCTGCCGCGCTATCTCCGTCAGACCCTGGCCGTCCGCGCCAACGACGAGGATGCGCCCTGAGGGGCCACCGAAGCCGTGTGCAGCCGCCACGGCCAGGCGCTGACCGTCGGGGGACCAGGCCACGGCGACGGCGTCAGTAGGGGGCACTATCTCCGTCAGTCGGCCGCTGGCCACGTCTACCACGTAGACGCTCCGCGTGGCCAGGGCGATCCGCGTGCCGTCAGGCGACCACCGGGGCACCGAGAGGATGGGGCAACCGTCGGGTGCCGCCAGCTCCAGCAGAGGCCTGCTGGTGGCGAGGGCCACGTCCGCCAGGAACAGCCGTGGGACGCGTGTCTGAGGGCACGTCAGGGGGTCGCTGTACGCGACATCGATGGCGTCCACCACAAAGGCGATGGTGGCTCCCTCGGGCGACCACGTGGGGTACATGATGTCCATGCCTCCGGCCACGCGGACGGGGTCGGTGCCATCAGGTTCCGCGACCAGCACCTCGTCTTGATCCCGCACGAAGAACGGGTGGCGGATGAAAGCCAGGCGGCGGCCATCGGGGGACCAAACGGGGTCGTGCTCCACATGCCCCGGCGTGTCGGTGACACGCGTCAGGCCGCCCCCGTCAGGGGCCACAGTGTAGATGTCCCTGTTGAAGTCGTCGAAGCGGGCGACGATGGTGTCCGGCGGTGCGATGATGTCTTGCGGCACGGCGGTGGGCGACACGGTGGGAGAAGCGATCGCGGTCAGCCCGGGCGAAGGCGCTGGGCTGGCAGTCGGTGGGCCTGGGCCTCCGGCGCCGCAGGCAGCCCCCAGCAGCGCGAGGGTCGCGCCCAGCGCCAAGGCGACTGCTGCTCTCAATCCCCGTTCCTGTCTCATTGCGGCCGTCGCTCCTCCAGCGAAGGCTGCGGTAGCCAGGCGGCGTCCGAGGCCTTCTCTGCCACCAGGCGGGCATCGCTGCCGTCGACGTTGGCCACCCAGAGATCCCAAGGGTAGGGTCCCCCTTGGGGCGGTGGTGTCGCGGCCGGCAGGACGGTGTAGAGCACCCCCGTCACATCTGGGGAGAAGCCGAGGAACCAGTTGGCATCAGTCAGTCGCCCGACCTGGGTCAGGCCGCTGCCATCGCGGTTCGCCTTGTAGATGGCATCGTTCCCATCGAACCAGTAGATCTGGGAGCTGTCGGGCGAAAATGCAAGCTGGCTCTGCGGGATGTGGTCACTGGGGTAGCTGATGACCGAACCAGCAATAGAACTGAACCCAAGGCTCGAAAGGTCCAGTATGGCCAAGCTGGGGCCCGTCGTGAGCAGTACGGCCGTAGCCCCGTCGGGCGAAAGCCAGAACTGGGTGTTGTTGTCCAGCTCCGGCACCCGCGTCATCTGGCCGCTAGCCGGGTCAAGCAAGTTAGCTTCGTACTTCAGCCAGCCAATCCCCGATTCCGACTCCATCTCCGTGTAGTTGGCGGCCACCAGCAGCTTCTTTCCTGCGAAACCCCAGGCCAGCGGCCGAAGACCGTGAGCCAACACCTTCTCCTCTCCGGGGCCCGGCTCGTACACCGCCAGCGCGTCGTCGAGCGCCCGATAGTAGGCCAGCTGATCGCGCTCGGCGGACCAGTGGGGCCACTGGCCGGCCGGGATCGACGCGAGAACGCCGCGGGTGGCGTCGGCCACGATAAGGGCGGAGGTCCCTGGCGCCTGCGGCTCCCCTGCTTCTGACGGCCGCATGTGCTCCTCGACGACGTAGGCAAGGCGCTCCCCGCTGGGCGACCACAGTGAAGTGGGGAACCTCGTCTCCCGCCAGGTGAAGCTGAGGAGATGCCCGGCGTGTTGCAGGTGAAGAAGAAGACGGCCATCGAGGTCGAAGACCAGCACCCGCGTCTCCGGTTGGCGGTCATCGGCAGTGCCTATGCAGGCAATGCGATCGCCTGGGGGCGACCAGTAAAAGCGGAGCGGTGGCGGGCAGCGGCCCCGGGTCAGGTTCCGCTGGCCGCTGCCGTCGGCGGCCACCAGCCAGATGTCCCTGTCGTGGTAGAAGGCGATCTCGGGAGCCGACGCCGGCTCCGCGGCAAGCGTGGCCGCCGGCGAGCCTGTCGGCGTGGGCGGTGGCTGGGTTTCCCCGCCGCAGGCGGGGAGAGCCGAGAATGCCGACAGCCCGAAGGCGGCCGTGAGAGCAAACTGACACAGCATTGGCTTCGCCTCCCTTACTGACCCCCCAAAGAGTCGCTCTCGTCTATAACTGGCGGTTCTGAGCCCGCCGCTACTCAGGCTTGATGTCAGAGATTAGCCAGTCCTCACCTTGCTGCGCAAACGAAACGACTAACCTCTGAGGCAGACCTTCCAAGATGCGGATGGGGCCGCAGCACTCAGTGTTGGGCTCGAGATCGATCAGCCACTCTTGCCCAAGCGGATTCTGGACAAAGCCCAGGGCCTTCGCCGTATCCAGTAGAGCGGGGTCTACCAATAGGGCCTCAGCGCCGGATTCGTCCCCCGTGCTGAGGCGGTAGATGAATTCAACAAGTGTGTTGTAGGCAGAGGGCTGAACATGCTTATCCCTAAGCACATACTGGTCTCCCTCTAGGGTCCAGGTCTGCTGGAAATGGCGGTGGGGACCCGGATTAGACTCGTGGAAGATCTTGCTCTTGGGTTCTGGCAGCTGCCAGGAGTCGCCCATGACCAGGATATTCCCTATCCCCTCACCGAGGAACTGCACCTGGGTGTGGGACAGGCTTGCTATCTCGGTGGTCTGTGCGTCCCACAGGAGTCGCCAGGAATTCTCGTCGAAGGCGAGCAAGAGAAACGAGGCACCAGGCGCGCTGCCGCAGTTGGCGAAGCTGTTGATGATGCCGAGCCTGATGCCCTCCGGCGCCGATGCCGCGCGAGGGGACGGCATCTGGGCTCCGGCGAGCGTCCGTGTGGCAACCCTGTAGTCGGTGCCAGTGGCGAACAAGGGGTTCATGTATTGGAGCTGCCACTGGCCACTACTCCACCAGGCGATGAATTCGTCGAACATGCACTCAGGATTTGCCAGGTCCACAAATAGGACAGGAAGGGGACCTTCGACACCAACGGCCTGTGCGCTCAACCTCATGCCCAGTAGGCAGTCTTCGATCCTCTGGGCAGCCTGGCTGATAACCTCTGGTGAGACGTTGGCGAGACAGCGACGAACGGCCTGCTCCACCTCCTGCAGGGGCACGCGCTCAAGGTTGGACGGTGTGACCGGCGCTGGGGTCGCGGCCTCCGGGCCATGAGCCAGCGTTGGCGGAGCTTGAGTGACAACTGCGCCGGGAGGTAGCGCCGTCGGCGTCCCCGGGGCGTTCGCTCCGCCGCAAGCGGTCCCGATGACCAAGGACAGAACTGCTATCGCTGCCGTGCCACAGGCGAACTTCAAGATAGACATCCACATCCGTCCACCGCCATATGCCGCTTTTCAGCGGGGGCGACGTGCCTGCAACATTAGGGTAGCACGTCCGGTCAGCCGCCGCTTGACGCCAAGCTTCCTCCTACTCTGCGCTTCCCCTTCGATGCGCTGCCCGCCCGGCCAGCCTCATCTGACCTGGCGAAGGCGATCCGCTTCGCGTCCAGATCCAGGCGCCCGCGGGCTACTGCTCCGGCGCCTCGAGAGCCGTCACGACGATCAGTCTGGTAAGGGCTTTGGCGCTAGCTGCAACAGTTCAACTCGTCCGGTGGCCAGATCGACGGTCGCAAGGAAGCTTTGGACGAACTGGCTGCCGTCCCTTACGTAGAACGTGACCGCCACGCCCGCCCGCTCAACAAGGCCATCGTCGCTGAACCAGTACCAGCCCTCGCGTGTGACGAAGTCCCTGTCCCCTAGCCTTGCCCGCACATGGGGGTTCGCAAGTGCGATTTCGCGGGCCGCTCCTGCCTCCTCGGGGCCTAGAAGCGGGACCCCGAACAGATCGGGCGAGGGGTTCGACCCGACCCAGGTCAGCACCTCGCCCGTATCGGGTTCGTACCACAGGACGGCTGTCTCACCGCGCTGGAGGCGGCCGGCGAGGATAAAGTCGACGAGCTCGTGCAGAGCTTGAGCGATTTCTTCGGCCGGTACCCGCGGTCGGGGCAGCGGGTCGGGGATGGGCCAGGGCGACGCCGGCCAGTCGACAATGATGGCGGCCGTGTCCGGCTCCGGCCCAACGGCTACCCTCAGGTCCCCCGTGAAGTGATGGTAGCGCGACTCGTAGAAGACATCGGAATGAGTCCGGAACCACTCGGCTTCAATCAGTCTGCTGATCTCGGCATCCACCCGGTCGAGCACGGGAGGACGTTGCAATATGAACCAGGTCACGTCCTCTACGTCCCCGTTGTACCAGAGCACCGCCGTTTCCCCTGACTGGAGACCACCGGCGGAGATGAAGTCGATCATCTCCCGCAGGGCGTCGAAGACCTTGGGTGGCAGGACGGTCTCCGGCGGGGGCTGCTCGCTGGACCATCCCCCCACCGTACCTTCGAATAGAAGGACAGCGTGGTCAGCGTCGGGGCCGCAGGCGACGCGCAGGCCGCTGGGGACAGCGGTTGCGGTAGCCGCGCAGGCCGTCCAGACACACTCGGCGTTCTCGGTCGGGATGATCCCCGCGTTTACAGCCGGTGCCAGCCTGTCTATCTCATTCTGGACATCGACGCGGACCTGTGTCATTCCCGGCGGCCCCGACCAGCGGTCTTCCAGGGCCCTTGCGGCGGTGGCGGTCGGAGAAGGCACCGGGCTCCCGCCTGGTCCAAGGCTTTCCTCCTCGTCGCCGTTCCCACCGCATGCCGCTGCGACCAGGGCCAGACCGAGAACGACGAGCAGGTTGACGCCTAGCAGCGCTCGCATGTGCCTCCCTCCTATTCCCTGGGCTGCAAGCCCCGAAGAGCCGCCTGCATCCCCTCCAGACAGTCGTAGGGGCTATCATCTGAGGTTGCATCGACCATGACCACGGTCGAGCCCAGATAGGTGTGAGCCATGAAAGAGTCGAACGGCCCGTCGGGGCATTCCATCTCCTCGATCGGCTGGCCAGCTCCGAACGGCTACGGCAGAGGCTGGTTTTCGTAGCCCATGAAAATCACGGCGTGGCCTTCCCCCAGAGATTCTTCCCTTGCCAGGGCGGGCAGGCCGGGTCCCCCAGGAAAGCGACCGCTCAGCCAGTAGGCCGTGAGGCTCGAGGCGAGTTGGTCGAGAAGCTCAGCGGGGTCGTGATAGACATAGCCCACCGATGCTGGCTCGAAGAAGTCGGACGGCAGGGAGTCCGCAGACACGAACTCATTGTTGAATCGCATGACCGTGCTGTAGGTCTCGGTCGAGCCGTCGCCTACCTCTGCCTCTGTAAGATATGCTATGGGAAGGAAGGTCTCCTCATCGAAATACATGGTGCTGCCGTAGACTAGGCTCACTTCCCCTTCCGCAAGCGTGGCTTTGGGATTCTCTGTCGCATGGAGAACACCACGAAGGAACTGGCTCCGTTCCGGTTCCAGAAGCGTGCTGCCCCTCAGGGACAACTATGGCTATGGCTGGCTGGCCCTCGTGCTCCATGTCCGTCTCTAGTCGTCCTTGAACGCAGGGCAGGCCCAGCACGGTTGAGAGGGCAGTGCCGCCCACTCCATGGCACTCGGACGCGCCGTTTCTCTGCACCTCGTGAGCGCCGAGGCAGCGGAAGGAGACATCCCCCACAATGATGGTAGTCTCGTGACACAGCTGCTGCTCCCCCAGCCCTGACTTGACGCGCACCTCCCCGCGGGCAGCGTTCCGTTGGGGCTCGATCCAGATGTCAGTCCTCTCGACGTGCGAATAGTTGGCGCTGTCAACCTCGGTTTCGACGACCGTGTGGAATACAAGGCCGGACTGCCTAATGGACTCCGCCAGCGCCTGGTATAATCTGTCTGCCGTGCGGGGAGGGAGGTCAGCGTTGAAGACGCGGGGGACACCCCTCCGCACCACCAGGCTGGCGCCCTCACCCATTCCGGAGTTGGGGGCGAAACTGCAGTCCGCAAGAAGAGCCGCGTAGGTGCCGGGCGCCAGGTCTGCGGGAATAGTAGCGTCCATGTTGATGTCCGCGCTGCCCGGCGGCACCTGTCCCAGATTCACCCACTCGCCGTCGTAGGGCCTCCTCAAGCCCACGCAGACCGTTGTCTTGCCCGAGACGAAGTTGTGGGGCAAGTTCCGTATCAGCACCCTCGTCATCCCGCCCGCGGGCACCTCGGCAGGGCTGAAGCCGATGGTAGGGAGATTCGGTGCCGTGACAATGTAGGTGGCCTCTACCTTGGGGAGCGCCTGGATGTCGACTTCTCCGGTCAGTTCTCCCGTACCGGATGGCAGGCCCACGACCTGCACCACGAACACGACCATCCCGGGCTTCTCATACGGCGACCCCTCGGGAGGGAACTCGAAGCTGACGCTGAAAGTACCGTCCTTGGAAACCGTGGCCCTCGCGTACTCGCCGTCTGGGCGCTCGGGGGGCCTGGCTGCCGTCACACTTAGCTCGGCGCCGGGCCACCACTGGCTCCGCTGTCCCACCAGCGTGACCGTTGTGCCGGGCGGCCCCGAATCGGGAAAGATGGAGAGTATTGGCGGGTGAATCAGCGGGTATTCCAGCGTCCCCAGGTCAACGACAGCCCTGGGCCCAGCGATATGGACGGTGAACTCGATGTGCTGCCCGGCATGCCCATAGTGCCATCCCTGGGGCACGCCAGAGACGCTGAATGAACCGTCCTCCTCCGTCCGGCCCAGGCACCAGAGGGTTTCGCCCTCTGTGTCCATGCCGCAGTCGATCTTGACGATGTGGCCAGCCATCGGTCCACGGCGTCCAACACTCGACACCACTCGGCCCGTCACTGTGCCGCCGTCAGGGTCGGGCGTGGCTCTCTTGAGGTGGGCGGGAAACTCCCTCGCGGCGGGAGAGACAGTAGCGCTCGCGGTCGGCAAAGGCGTCCGAGCGCTCGGGGCTGCAGACGGCCCGCATCCGGCCAGGACGGCTATCACCAGGGCCGATGCCAAAACGCAAGCAAGCCAATGAACGCCATTCATGGGGTTGCGTCCGCGAAGAACCGTACCTATCGGCTATTCCCACAGCCACCTCATTATAGCAGGTGTGGTCGCCGAGCGCGCTTCCGCCAGCCCCGCGGGTTCCTTGCCCCCTGCTTGCGGTTTGGCAGCGCCGCTCTGATCGTGCTTGACAACCAACCTCTCGTGTTCGATGATTTGGCTCCGCGGCGCCCATCGGGGTGGCGTCTTTCGGGCCCTCCCGTTTCCGCAAGGGTTCGCGAGCGTGTCCGCGACACCGGCTCAACGCATGGGGTATAATGCGTGGAGACGAGACATTCGTCTCCGTCCGTCCAAGCGGCTCGGCAACGTTTGAGAGGCATCCCAAAGTATGAAACGCAGTCCCAGCTGGCGCACCGCCATGGTCATCGTGTTCGGCGTTCTCGGCCTAGCCGTCGCAGTCAGTTTTGCTGTGCGTAGCTGGCCGTCGGACACTCTAGATGCAGCGACCGTTCTCGCGAGGTCCCGGGACGCGGAAGCGACAATCCTGGCTGAGGCCACGGAAGGGAAAGTATTCCACCTGGTGGATACGGTCTACAGGAGGCACGGGCCTGCCGCGGCTCGGATCAGAGCAATGAGCGAGGACTGGTATTTGCCGGAGTCGTATCGGCAGGAGCTC
>Ga0315532_1002075_pt1 | contig 14114 bp, 9 predicted proteins | sample SalMarWE160370MG_FD_203082 | JGI IMG/M metagenome (GOLD analysis project Ga0315532, IMG submission 203082) | Salt marsh sediment microbial communities from the Plum Island Ecosystem LTER, Massachusetts, United States - Salt Marsh Sediment WE1603-70 ... | reverse complement strand
CCATCCAGCAGCGCATCCGGGTCCTGGCAGCGCTGTTGCCTGGGTTGAGTAGCCGAAGGCGTATCGAAACCCAAGTTGAAGAACAGAGCAGCCTGCCCCCCGTCATCATCGCCTCAGCCCGCGCTTTGATGCAGAAAACCATCCCCTGGCACGAGTTCCAGGCCGGCGTACACACCCTGCAGCAGGGCCAACGGATCTCCCTGGAGAAAATGCTGGCCCACTGGATCTCCCTGGGCTACGAGCCGGCGAGCCTCGTCAGGGAGCCGGGCACCTTCAGCCGGCGGGGCGGGATCATTGACGTCTTCCCTCCCCATAGCACCTGTCCGGTGCGCATTGAGCTCTTCGGGGACGAGATCGAGTCCCTGCGCCTCTTCGAGCCAGACACCCAGCGCTCCCAGGAGAAGGTGTCCTCGTTCACCCTGGTTCCGGCCAGCGAAGCCCTGCCCCAACACGGCCCGTTGGCAGCTCAGCGAGCAGCCCAATTGGACCTCTCAGCCTGTCACGAGTCGGCGGCAGCCGAATTCGAGGGCAACTTCGCAGCCCTGGAGGGGGGCCAGCACTTCAAAGGCCCTGAGTTCTACATCCCCTATCTCTACTCCCAGCCGGGGAACCTCATAGATTTTCTACCCTCTGGAGGGCTGTTGGTCGTTGACGACCTGACCGAATTGGAAGCAGCCATGGCCGACTTGGAGGCCGGCGCTCTGGAGCTCCAGAAGGACCTGCTCGAAGCGGGTGAATTGCCCAGCGGGCTCCCCATCCCCTACTTCACCTGGGACGAGCTACAGGAGGCGCTGCTGGACAGGCATCCCTTGGTGCTGGGGTACGATGGCGGAGAGGAACAGCCTCTGAGCCGGCTCTTTGCCCCAGGCCCCCGCTACGGCGGACGACTCAAGCAGGTGCTGGACGACTGGCGGAGGATGCTCCAGGCGAGTCAACGGATCGTGGTAGTGAGCCGCCAGGCCCAGCGCCTAGCCGCGCTGTGGGGAGAGCGAGAAGCCTACGCGCAAACCCTAAGGGTCTCGGAGACCCTTAGGGTTTTGCCCCCGCTGCGCAGCCTGACCATCGTGCAGGGCACCCTGGCCGAGGGATGGGTTCTGGAACCAGTAACGTGCTGCCTGATGACAGATGCGGAGATATTCGGCTGGTCGAGGCCCCTGCCCCGTCGGGTGCGCCGACCGCGGGCGGTGACTCCAGAGGCATTTTTCGCCGACATGTCGCCCGGCGATTACGTGGTGCACATCGAGCACGGCATCGGCATCTTCCGCGGCCTGGTCGAACTGACCCTCGACGGGGTGAAGCGGGAGTACCTGGAGGTCGAATACGACGGGGGTGATAAGCTGTACGTGCCCATTCACCAGGCGGATCGCCTCAGCCGCTATGTGGGCGCAAGAGATCGCGCTCCCAGACTCCACCGACTGGGCGCAGCCGACTGGGCTCAGGTCAAGGCCCGGGCCAAGCGGGCCGTGGAGGATATCGCCCGTGATCTCCTGGAGCTCTACGCAGCACGGGAGGTCGTGCCGGGCCACGCTTTCCCCCCCGACACTCCCTGGCAGGCTGAGCTGGAGGCATCTTTCCCCTACATCGAGACCGAGGATCAACTGCGGGCCGTCGAGGAGATTAAGGCCGACATGGAGAAACCAAAGCCCATGGACCGGCTCATCTGCGGCGACGTGGGCTACGGCAAGACCGAGGTTGCCCTGCGAGCGGCTTTCAAGGCCGTGATGGGCCACAAGCAGGTGGCCATCCTGGTGCCCACCACCGTACTGGCCCAGCAGCACTACACCACCTTCCAGGAGCGGCTCGAGCCCTTCCCCGTCGAAGTGGAGATGCTCTCCCGCTTCAGATCGCGACGGGAGCAGGGAGAGATCCTAAGTAAGCTCCAGGCGGGGACGATGGACATCGTCATTGGCACCCATCGTCTGATTCAAAAGGACGTGGCTTTCAAAGACCTGGGCCTGCTCATCATAGACGAAGAGCAGCGCTTCGGCGTGACCCACAAGGAGAAGCTCAAGCAGATGCGCAAGGAGGTGGATGTCCTCACCCTCACCGCCACCCCCATACCCCGCACCCTCTACATGTCACTGACGGGGGTGCGGGACATGAGCACCATTGATACCCCACCGGAAGAGCGGCTTCCCGTGAAGACCCACATGGGCGAGTACGACGAGACCCTCATCCGCAAGGCCATCCTGCGGGAATTGGACCGGGGCGGGCAGGTCTATTTCGTACACAACCGCGTGATGAGCATCCGCCCCATCGCCCAGCGCCTGGAGCGCATCGTGCCCGAAGCCACGCTGGCCATCGCCCACGGCCAGATGCGCGAGGCGAAGCTGGAGCAGGTGATGCTGGATTTCGCAGCCGGTAAAGTTGACGTCCTGGTCTGCACCTCCATCATCCAGAGCGGCCTGGACATCCCCAACGTCAACACCCTGATCGTCAACCGGGCCAATCAGTTCGGCCTGGCCGATCTGTACCAGTTGCGGGGCCGAGTTGGGCGGGGTGCTCTTCGGGCCTACGCCTACTTCCTGTACGACCATCCCCACCGCTTGACCGATACAGCCCGCCAGCGCCTGCAGACCATCCTGGAGGCCAGCGAGTTGGGGGCCGGATTCGGCATAGCCATGCGCGATCTGGAGATCCGCGGAGCCGGTGACCTACTTGGCACTCGGCAGCACGGCCACATCGCCGCCGTGGGCTTCGACCTTTACTGCCGCCTCCTGGCCCAGGCAGTGCGGGAGCTCAAAGAGGAGCCTGAGCGGGGCGAGACCCTAAAGGTTTCCAAAACCTTTAGGGTCTTACCCTTGGCCCCCTCGGTTTCCATTGATTTGCCCCTGCCTGCCTTCATCCCCAGGGACTACGTGCCCCATCCCCCCCTGCGCCTGCGACTCTACCGCCGCATGGCAGGCCTGACCACGATGGACGAAATAGGGGACATGGAGCGCGAGTTGAGGGATCGCTTCGGCAACCTGCCCGAAGCTACCGCCAACTTACTCTACCAACTGCACCTCAAGTCGCTGGCTCTCAGGGCCGAGGTGCGGGGTATCTCCGTTCGAGAGGGACAAATCGTCATCAGCACTGACAGGGACTTGGAGCGCGAGCAATTGAGGAGACGCCTAAGCAAGCGAGTCCAGGTGAGACGGCGCCAGATCCGGCTGCCGCTTCGCCAGAGGGAAAGCGTTTGGCGAAGAGAGTTGGTGAGGGTACTGGAGGTGATGGCTGGGGTAGCGCGGGGCTGAACCCCCATGTGGGATATGTGGGTATGGGATGTGGGATGTGGGATGTGGGATATGTGGGATATTTGTGGGATATTGACGCCAGGCTGTGGGATATTTCAGGAGAGTAGGGGCAACCCCTTGCGGTTGCCCTAATCTGTCACGGTTGCCCTCGCCTGACAGTCAGATCGGGTAAGGGCAAGCCTTACCCCTACTTGAAAATGTAATAAGTGGCCCGCTTCCTGCCTATCTTCAGCAGCACGTTCTTGTTCACCAGGTCGGCCAGGTCTCGCCGGATGGTCTCGGAGCTGACATCGGGGCAGAGTTCGTGGTACTCGCGGTTGGTGATGCGCCCTTTTTCGAGCAGGTAGGCCAGAGCCTTCTCTTGCCGCTGGTTCAGGTCCAGGTGGGACCAGCGTCCCCGGTCTATTTCCTCGCTTACCAGACCCTCCTCATGCCCGTAGAGGATGACGCGGAATCCGCCTGCCGTCTCCTGGAAACGCGGGGCCGGCAGCCCGTAATCCCACATCAGCTTGATCATGCGATCAATCCCGTAGCCCAGCCGCTCGATGAAGCCCATGTCGGCCAGCACCTGGACGATGACCTCGTTGCGGGAGAACCTCTCCTCGACGATGTTGTCCACTGTCACGTGGCCTGGCAGACGGCCTGGGCTGTAGAACTCGATGCGGTCACTGAACATGAAGATGCGTATCTCGTCGCCGCGGATGCTGTAATCACGGTGGGCCACGGCGTTGACGATGGCTTCGCGCAAGGCCTTGACGGGATACTCGACCCGCTCCTCCCTCTCCAGACTCACCAGGCGAACGCCGCGCTTCATGTTGCTGACCAAAAAGGCCTCGGCGCGGCGGATCTGGTCGGGCAGAGTTCCCCTGATGTCCTCTCGCACGAATTCATCGCTCATCTCCCGCCCAACGTAGCGGGCCACGATGATCTCGCTGGACTTCACGAAGCGCTCGGGCTGGATGCCAAACAGAAGCACACCAGCGTTGGTTGGCCGATACCCCCCATCCTCACGCACCAGGCAACCACGGTTGTGCAGAGCCTCCTCAGTCGTAGCCGCGCTCATCCCCTCCAGCGAGGCCAGGTATCTCTCCGCCTTGTCCCAATCAATGTCGTCGAGCGTGGCGCCGGGCGGGACGAGAGATTCGAAGCTCACCTCACCCCGCTCGATAATCAGCCGGCGCAGCCTTTTGGGAGCCAGGGGCTTGTTCTGAGCGCCAACGCGGATCAGGTACTTCCCCCGCAGGCTGTAGACGTGGGGCAGCCCTGGGGGGACGGTGACGACCAGGACGTCTTTGTCGTCCAGAGTCACCACCTCGGGCAAGGGGATGATGAGGGGAGGCTCGGTCAGAAGGGCGGCCTCTAGAGCCCTGTCGCGAGCCGCCTCGGCGTCCTTCAACCCCAGCAGCCTGGCCGACTTAGGGCCAACGCCTACCAGAACCGCACCGCCGCTGGCGTTAGCCAGAGCCACGAGAGACTCCGCCAATTTGCGGGCCGAAGTCCGCTCAGTCTTAAACTCTATCTCCTGTCCTCTGCCCTGCTGCAACAGGGATAATATCTCATCCACCCTACCCAACCTCCAATATCCAATCTCCAATATCTATTCCAGCCGCTTGCGGAAACGTGCCGCTGCCAGCGCCAGGAGTACCACGCCGAAGACAGCCATAGCCATCACCTGGTCGGCCAAGAGTTCCAGGCCAATGCCTTTCAGAATAATGCCTCGGACGATGATCAAAAAATAAGTTAAGGGGACGACATAACTAAAGTATTGCAAAACCTTGGGCATGGCAGCGATGGGGAACATGAAGCCCGAAAGAAATATGGAAGGGAGCATGATGAAATAGCTGAGGAGCATGGACTCCTGTTGGGTGTTGGAGACGGTGGAAATGAAGAGCCCCAGCCCCAGAGAGGTCATCAAAGCGAGAACCGAGAGAGCCAGGAGAAGCCAGAGGCTACCGTGTATCGGTACTCCGAACCAGAAGGAACCGATAGCCAGCACCTCCAAAGTGTCGCAGAAAGCAATAAACACGTAGGGGACCAATTTTCCGATGATGAGCTCATACGACTTGAGAGGGGTGACGATGAGCTGTTCAATGGTGCCCCTCTCCCGCTCCCGCACGATGGCCATGGAGGTGAGGAAGGTGGTCAGGAATTGCATAATGACTCCGATGAGCCCGGGGATCATGAAGTTGGCGCTGGCCAGCTCTGGATTGTACCAGACCCGGGGACGCACCTCCAGGCCCGGCTGTTCCTCAGGGTCTACTCCCATTATCCGCTGGACTATCTCGGCTGACTTGGCCTGACCCACCGCCGTAGCAGCCGAGAGGGCAGCGTTGGCGATGTTGGGATCCGAGCCGTCTATGACCACACTCACCTGAGCCGTTCCCTCACGCGCTAGCTCCCTGCTGTAGCCCAGGGGGATGAGCAGCCCAGCCCGAGCTTCCCCTCCATCAATGAGGCGGGCCAGGGCCTCCTCGCTGGCGACGTAGTAGTTGATATCAAAGTAGCCTGAGGCGCGGTAGGTCTCAATGAGCTCCCTGCTCTGAGCTGTTCGATCCTGGTCAAAAACAGCGGTCGAGATGTGGTCCACGTCGGTAGTGGCAGCATAACCGAGCAGGACCAACTGGATTATTGGAATGAGGAACATCACCGCCAAGGTACGGGGATCGCGAAAGATGTGAATGAACTCCTTCCGCATAACGGCCAGAGTCCGATGCATGTGACCTCTTTTTGCCACGAATTACACGAATTCCACTAATTTACGTCTGAGCTCGCAGCCATCGGGTGAGGTAGAAGATGAAAAAGATGGCGAGTAACGCTAACAGCGAGAGAAAGGCGGTCAGAGCCAGCGCAACCAAACCCCCCAGGGCCAGACCGACTTCATCGGCCGCCGAGGCCCCAACCGAAGAGGAGACCACGATCATGCCTAAAGCGGCAGTGTTCCAGAGGGAATGCAAGCTGGCGCTGGCGGCGTAAGCGCCCAGCAGACGCCAGGGGCGTCGGGTGGCGAAAAGATAATACCAGCCCAGGCCCATCAGCCCGCCCCCCAGGCAGTGCATGGCCGTAGCCCCAACGCGCAATAGCGCTGTCCCGCCCCAGTCCTCCAGGGAGAGGGCTCCGCTAAAGAGCCCCTCGGCCAGGGCAAAGCCGGCGCCGCCAGCCAAGCCCCAGAGGAATGACCGGGACTTGCCGGGTCGGCGATAGCTCATCATGACCACACCCAGGGACTTGAACATCTCTTCGACCAGGGGAACAATGACCAGCACCATCAAACCCAAGGCAACGAGGACTGGCGGGGAGAGCAGAAGGCCATAAGCGTTCTCAAGGTTCTGAAACCAGCGGGGATCTTGCAGGTGAGCCGATAGTTCCTGGAACCAGGCAGCGCCGCCCGGCGTCAGAGCTGCCAGGGTGAACACAACCACCATCAAGAGCAAGCCCAGCACCGCCTCCGAGCTGAAAGCCCCGAAGGTGGCCAGGGAAGCACCGCTGGACAATTGAAGAATCACCTCCCGCCAGCGGATCTTGCTCTCCGCCAGACTGCGGCCAACAAAGGCCAGGAAGAAAAGCGGGGGCAGGGCAGCAGCCAGGATGTAGAAAGGGGGGAAGGTCAGCGCAGGCAGGAGGTCAAAGGTGAGGACTACCTGGCCGAGAATTACGGCCACGACGAAGACAGCAACCAGCACCCAGGCAGGCCGAGGGCAGAAGAGCCGCGAGGGGCGGCCCCGCAGCGAGCTGAACCCCTGCCAGGCCAGGGGCAGTCCCAGCCCCAGACCCAGGGCGATGAAGGAAGCGCCCACGGTTACCATTACCAGGTTAATTTCCCCTCCTCCGATGAAAGGGGAGATCAAATACAGCACTCCTGCCAGCAGGCCCAGGAAGGCGATGCTGAAGCCGGCGATAATTATGCTAACTTTTGCGATTCTAAGCAATGCTCACCTCCTCGCCCGATAATCATACCTTTTTTCTTTTTTGCCCAAAAAGTCAACTGGTTCTAGCGCCGAATCCTTGTTCGCTTCAATAACTCCCTCAAAATCACCACCGCCGCCGCTTTATCCAAAGGCTCGTTGTTGTTGCCGCACTTGGGGCTCTGGACACAGGAGGGGCAGCCAGCTTCGCAAGGGCACTCCTCGATGGCCGACAGGGTGGCCCGCCAAAGCTCGTCCAGGATTTCGAACCCCTTCTCAGCGATGCCCACCCCGCCGGGGAAGGCGTCGTAGATGAAGATCTGCGGACTGCCCGTATCGGGGTGGTTGGGCGTGGAGAGGCCGCCGATGTCCAATCGGTCGCACATGGCGAAGAGGGGCAGTATCCCAATGGCGGCGTGCTCCAGGGCGTGCAGGCCACCGTGGAAGTGCAGCCCCCGGTTGGACACGCGGCGGGCGAGCTCCGGAGGCACTTCGAACCAGAGGGCCTTGGTCTCGTAAGACTGCGGCGGCAGGTCCAGGTACTCCACGCTCAACACGGCCTCGCTAAACTGCTGCTTGCGAGCATACCCGATGACCTGCTGGGTGACCCGCACCTGGCCGAAGAAGGCGGTGGTTCTGGGGAACTGTTTATGCTTGAACGAGCGCACGATGCTCACGTCGTTGAGCTCGCGGGGCTGGGTGTAGTAGTCCACGTTCACCGGCCGCAGGTAGGCCACCTGAGCCTCCAGGTCCAAATCGGTTACCAGGTAGGATTCGCCTTGGTGCAGATAGATGGCGCCGGGGTGGACGCGGTAGGGGGCCGAGGAGCCTTCGATCTCCTCCAGGGTCTGGTACCCCTGCGATTCATCCAAGAGGGCGAAACGGGAGCCTGAGATGGAGCGCAGGTTCACCTCCTGAGCCGGGTAGCTCCAGCCGACGTTGTACCAGCGCTCGTTCCGATAGATCAGGACGCCCCTTCGCTCCAGATTGATCATCGCCTCCACGAAGCCGGGGCCGAAAAGGAACTCGTCGTCGTTGGTGAGGGGCAGCTCGTGGGCCGCGCAGGGGAGGTGCTTCTCCAGGATATAGACGTTGTCGGGGGCGGTGAGGGCGTGCTCGTGGCCCTGGCCAAAGAGGGCCTCAGGATGGCGCATGAAATACTGATCCAGCGGGTTGTCCAGGCCGATGAGCACTGACAGGGACTCCCGCACGCCCCGCCCGGCCCGTCCAGCCTGCTGCCAGGTGCTGGCGATGGTGCCGGGGTAGCCAACCAGAACGGTGGCGTCCAGGCTGCCCACGTCCACCCCCAGCTCCAGCGCGCTGGTGGCCGTAACCCCCAGCAGCTTGCCGCTGAAGAGTTCCCGCTCGATCTGGCGGCGCTCCTCAGGGAGGTATCCCGCTCGGTAGGACTTGATCAGGGGGACGAGATCGGGCTCCCCTTCCTTCAGAATCCCGCGGGCGTAGCGGAGGATGAGCTCAGCTACCTTGCGGGCCTTGGTGAAGGTGATGTTGCGCATCCCCTGGCGAGCCATCTCCACGAAGAGGTCAGTGGCCTCGGAGTTCGCGCTGCGGCGGCTGGTCTTGGCCCGGTCGAGGAAAGGTGGGTTCCAGAGCACGAAATCCTTGGCCCCGCTGGGGGAGCCGTCTTCGTCCACCACCAGGGCAGAGACACCGACCAGTCGCTCGATGTGCTGGCCAGGATTGGCTATGGTCGCTGAGCAGCAGATGAATTGGGAATTGACGCCGTAGAAGTCGCAAACGCGGCGCAGCCGGCGGAGCACGCAGGCCACCTGGGAGCCAAAGACCCCCCGGTAGACGTGGGCCTCGTCAATGACCACGTACTTGAGGTTGGCGAAGAAATGAGACCAGAGGGTATGGTTGGGTAGGATGCCCAGGTGCAGCATGTCGGGATTGGTGAGTATGATGGCAGCTTCTTTGCGTCGGCGCCGCCGCGTGGATTGGGGCGTATCGCCGTCGTAAGTACCGAATTTCACCTCTTGCAAGTTGGGCCTGGTCAGCTCCCGTAAAGAGCGCAGTTGATCCTGGGCCAGGGCCTTGGTGGGAAATAGATAGAGAGCGCGAGATTGCCAATCGCCGATGAGGGCCTCCAGGACGGGCACGTTGTAGCAAAGGGTCTTGCCGCTGGCCGTGGAAGTAGCCACCACCACGTTTTGACCAGATCGGGCAGCGTTGATGGCCTGAGCCTGGTGGGTGTAGAGCTTCTCCGCCCCCGCTCGTTTGAGGGCATCGCGCAAGGGAGGCGGCAACGGCCTATCCAGCCGCCCATAGCGTGCCCGCCTGGGCGGGATACGCTGCGTGTGAGCGATCTGGCCCTTGTAGAACCGCTGTCGCTTGAGGTGCTTGATGAAATCCCTGATTCTCATTGGTCCAATTGTATCACAAAATGGCGGAAAAAGCGACTGAATCATATGACATCGAATTTCCAGGATTTACCGAACCTGGCATCGTGAATTCGGTGAATCCTTCCCGTTCGTTGTCATATCGGCCCGACGGTCATCTAGCGACACTCAACAGAGAGACACCAACTGTTGACAGCACCGAGGTTTCGTGATATGCTATGACAAACTTGATGATCATGAAAGGAAGGAAGCCATGGCAGTTGAACAAATCAAGTTGGTGTTGATCGGGGTGGGCAATATCGGACGGCGGTTCTTGGAGTTACTGGCCCGCAAGGAGGATACCCTGCGTGCCCGATACGGCCTGGAATTGGTCTTGGTTGGGGCAGCGGACACCTCCGGCGCGGCTCTGGCTGTCGAGGGCCTCGACCCGCTGCAGGTGATCCATCTCAAGCAGGATGGCCAGGGAGTGGCCGTCTATCCCCTGCTCGGCAGGCCCGGCATGGGAGCTGTAGAGCTGGTCCAGCAGGCCCAAGCCGATGTCCTGCTCGAGGCCTCGCCCACCAACCTGCGGGATGGGCAGCCGGGACTCGGCTGCATGGAGGAGGCGCTGCGGCGGGGGATGCACGTGGTGACGGTCAACAAGGGGCCCCTGGTTCTGGCCTATTCCCGGCTCGTCAGGCTGGCAGCGGAGAAAGGGGTCAGGTTGGCCTTCAGTGGGGCGGTGGCGGGGGGGCTGCCCACGGTCAACATCGGGCAAAGAGACCTGGCTGGGGCTGAGATCCTGTGGCTGGAGGGCATCCTGAACCTGACCACCAACTACATCCTAACCCAGATGGCGGAGAAGGGCAAGCCCTACGCAGAGGCCCTGGCCGAAGCCCAGGCGGCGGGCCACGCCGAGGCCGATCCCAGCCTGGATGTCGAGGGCTGGGACGCGGCCAACAAGCTGGTGATCCTGGCCCAGAGCGTGCTCGGCCACGCGGCCAGCCTGGAAGATGTGAAGGTTGAAGGCATCACCGGGATCGGACCTGAGGAGCTGAAGCAGGCCGCAGCCAGCGGCAGGGTCATCAAGCTGATAGCCAAGGCGGAAAGAGAGGACGGCGGCTATCACCTGAGCGTGCGGCCCACCTGGTTGGATTCATCCCACCCTCTCGCCCGCCTCACAGCTCACCAGATGGGCATCGTCTACCACACTGACATCAACGGCACCATTACGGCCACCATCGTCGAAGAGGACCCCATGCCCACGGCAGCGGCCATGCTCCGGGACTTGATCAACATCTATGAGGAATGAGGTAACGAGGAACGAGTCAACGAGGATCAGAGGCCGAACACAGTTGCCAGCACGTAGCCCACTGCTAGCAGCGCATCGGTGCCCAGGATGGTCAGCACATTGGCTCCCAGGGCAGGGACGAGCTGCGGGATGTCGTCGTAGTGTTGCAACGCGCCCCGAATCGCTTTCATCGCCAGGGGCAGCGTCAGGAGAGCGACCAACGCCGGCCAGGGCATGGGTCCGAAAACCACTCCCAGTACGATGCTCAGGTAGGTGCACACTAGCAGAGAGGTGTACAGCCAGACCGCCCTGCTCTTCCCCAGGGCCATCACCAGGTTGCGCCTCCCAACCTGCATGTCGGGTTCCATGTCGGGGAGCTGGTTCAGGACCAACAGGTTAGCGGACAGGAAAGAGGGAGCCAGCCCAGCGACGACCGCTTCCCAGTTGTAATGGCCTGTCTGGGCGAAGTAGCTTCCCAGCACCGCCAGCAGGCCAAAGTTGAGGCCGGCGAGGAACTCCCCGATCCACCACCGCGCCAGGTGTGGGCTATAGAAGTAGGCCGACAGGCCACCGATCACCATTATCGGCAAGAAAGCCCAGCCGTGCACGGCTATGAAATAAGCACCGATAAGAGCGGCCAGGAGGAGGGATGTCACACCCAGGGTATAAACCCCTCTCGGTTCCAACAACTGGGCAGGAAGGATGCCGCTCCCCCCGCTGAAGGGTGTGCGCTTCGTCCGGAGATCGAGGGTGCTCTGGTAGTCGAAGTAATCGTTTAGCACGTTGACCCCGATGTGAGCCAGCAACATGCCCGCCTGAGCCAGTATGAAATACAGGGCACTGAAGGAACCTCCGTGCCAGGCGACGGCCGTTCCGATGAACACCAACACAAAGCTCAGTAGCAGGAACGGTGGCCTGAGTTCCATGAACCAGGTCTTGAGGGAACCTGGCACAAGATCCATAGATGTTGTCTGTTCGCTCATTGAATCCTCCTCATTGTTTACTCAGAAACCAGGTTTTTGGCAAAAACCTGGATTGTGGTAGACACCCCATACTAACAAGGGTATAATAGGGCTCAAGAACAAACACTATTAAAGTATGGGAGGTCACCATGAAAACGAAACCGGCTCGTGATCGTCTCAGTGAGAAGAACAGTCGAGGGCTGCTGGTCAATCACTTGCGCACTCGCTACGCCTTCAGCCCGGCCATGGCTGAGGTGCTGGCTGAGGACGCGCTCTATCTGCGTATCCTGACCGCGCCTGGCAGTCGCCGGGATGGACAGATCGTCTGGTACGCTGTCAAGAGCACAGAACCGGCTGGCAAAGCTCTCAAAGATTGCGAATACGTGGCAGTCACCCTGACGCTGCATCACCCGGACGATGTTGCCTATCGTCACCAACATGGCCTGTTGAACTTGAGGCGACACATCCTGAAGCGCATCAGTGATGAAGCCGTTGCCCAGGGCGCTCCGCTGACCCACGAGGACCTAGGAGCCATCTTGCTCATGGATCGGGGAACCGTAGCCGACCACATCGCTGTGTTGGAGGCATGGGAAGAGGCGGTCATCACCCGCGCCCACTTCACCGATGCCGGTCGAACGGTAACCCACAAACGGCCTATCATCAAGCTGTTCCTGCTGAGCGTGCCCGAGACGAAGATCGCCCGCCGCACCGGTCACACCTTGGCCAGCGTCGAAATCTACATTGACGGTTTCCTGCGGGTGGCGCTGACTCATCGGAACGGCGATGCTCCTCAACTCATCAGCCGCATCACTGGCTTCAGTCTCTTCCTGGTCGACGAGTACATCTCCCTCTACGAGGAGTTGGCTGCGGATGAGACCTTCGCTGTTCCCTTGCGCAAGACCTTGGACTTCTACGCCGACGAGCTGCTGCCTCGCCAGGCGAAAAAAGGGGGCTGAAAATGGATTCTCAGGCTCGCAAACGGCTTTCCAACAAGGCTATCTATGGCCCTTTGAGCAAGAAAACGCTCCGCAGCGTTCTCAAACGGGAGTTGCTGAACAACTTTGGCTTCGAGAATATGGCCCTCGTCGCCGACTTGCTGATTGATCGTTTCCTGGCCATCGTGGATAAGTTCAGTGTTACCCCTGGGCGATTGCGGCCCTACCAAACGATGGTCATCGGCGTGGACAAGCGGGAGAAGTTCGGCTACGGCACCTCCATCGCCGATGTCAAGCTCAAGTCGGCCATTGTCTCTCTCATCACACCGGAGGAGATCCTGGAACTAGCCGAGGGCATGGCGCTGCGGGAGCTGCAACCCCGCATGGTGGCTCGGATCATCGAAGAGGCATATGCTCAGGGCACGGTCCTTTCCTTCGACATCGTCGGCTTGCTGTTTGGTCTCTCACCTGTAACCATCAGCAAGTGGGTCAAGCGATACTACGCCTCCCACCCTGACGAGGTCTTGCCCCACGCGGGTGTGGTCTTCGACCTGGGCCGCACGGTAAGCCATAAGGATCGTGTGCTGATGCTCTACTACCAGGGCTTGCTAACCCAGGAGATCGCCCGCCGCACCAACCATAACCCACCCCAGGTGGACAAGTATATCAACGATCACCAACGCATCGTGACCGCCCATGAGGCCAAACACTCTTTCGACGAGATTTGCCTGTTGACCGGCCTCTCGCCCAGCCTGGTTCGAGAACATTTGGATTGGTACCAACGCTTCAAGAACAAGAAGACCGAACTAACAAGTGACTGAGGTTGCGTTCCCTTCCCTTTTGTGGTATCATTTCTTTACCCACAAAGGGGGAGGGGAGAAAGGTCAGCCCTGTTGGCGTTTCTCCCTTTCCTTGCCTCCATTTAACCTCCGTCACATGTCCCCCAATGAGTACGGGGTATTTACCACAATAGGGGTTTCTCCCAAAATCAATCCGCATCGGGCTGCACGGGGCGACGCCGCCGTTTGATCTGGCTGCGACGGCGCTTCTCCTCTAGCCGCCGTTCCCGCGCCCCCTGCGTGGGACGGGTGGGCCGGCGCCTTTTGGGAACGTGCAGCACCTCACGCATCAACTCTTGAAAGCGTTCCACCACCTCTTCCCGGTTGCGGAGTTGGCTGCGGGTCTCCTGAGAGACCAGGTGCAGGATGCCCTCTTTGTCAATGCGCGACTTCAGCTTCCGGAGCACCCGCCGCCGCTGCGTCTCGTCGAGGCTGGGCGAGTTGGCCACGTCGAACAGCAGCTCCACCTGGGTGGCGGAGCGGTTGACGTGCTGCCCGCCAGGGCCGCTGCTGCGGGCGAAGCGGAAGTGCAGCTCGGACATGGGGATTGACACGGTGTCGGTGATGCGCACAGCGTTCTCGTCCATAACTGACAAAGCTCCCGGAATCA
>Ga0315532_1002074_pt1 | contig 14121 bp, 13 predicted proteins | sample SalMarWE160370MG_FD_203082 | JGI IMG/M metagenome (GOLD analysis project Ga0315532, IMG submission 203082) | Salt marsh sediment microbial communities from the Plum Island Ecosystem LTER, Massachusetts, United States - Salt Marsh Sediment WE1603-70 ... | reverse complement strand
AACATCTCAAGATCTTTTTTAATAAATGCCTTCACATCCCATCCTTTCAAAGACAGATACCCCAGATACTTGGACTTGGTTACATAAGTTTCGGCATTCTGCATTTCTTTTGCTTCCGTTTCTACCCGTATCCGAGTCCGCTCATACAAATCGCCTTCGAATGTATCCAACTGCTCCAATGACAATTCATCCACATCAAAGTAAACTATCCCTTCGGTAATCGCATCCGTTATCGGAATAATTCCGGGATACGATTCTCCTTTTACCGTAAACCGGGCATAGTTTCTAAGAATCGCTTTTTGTGAACGAAAATGACGGCCTGTTACCGCATGCATTACAGAAGGTATCATTAAGGTGCCGTATGCAAAGATATTCATATCCGCTGTCTTTCGAAAGAGTGGAAGATCTAATACAATTACTACATTCTTGTATTGACAGAAGCTTTTTTATATTAGGAAAAGCAAAAGATCTATAATTTAATGAGCTTCAGAAATTCCGAAACGTTTGGACAGATGCGGCTCTCATAGGGCGTTTTTCAAAGGTCTCTACTTAAAGGGCCGCACCGCCTGGATGCGAAAATCCATAGCTTTCCTAAAAGGCCATGCTCACGGTTACGCCACCGTAAATAAAGTTGTCGCCGCCGCTGGTCTTATTGCGGAAATTCGCGCTACGCCATTCAATTTCGTCGCTGGCATCGCTTGAAAGCGGAAAAGTATATGACAACGACGGGGTGATGGTGATATATTTGGTAACGGTTACGGGCAGGCTTGCCGAAATCACACCATCGTGGAAGTTTTCAAATTCATCGCCCGTAGACGCGTAATTGTCAATCTCGGGATAGGCATCCTTGTCGTCGCTCAGCAAGTAACTGATCGATCCCGAAAGTTTCAGGGAGACCTTTTCCGTGATCTCGAATGCATGAGAAATACCCAAAAGGAAATACCAGCTCGGGGCGTTGTCGATATCTTTGTAAACCGTCAACGACGGCGAAAGGAGCGTATCAAGACCCAGAGTCAGAAAGATCTCCTGGGTGTCATCAACACCGTCCAGGGCGTAATAAATATAGCCCCCTTCCGCGCTCAACATGCCAAACCCCTTGCCATAGGAAAGCGTAAAATCGGTCTCGTTCCATTTGTGATCTTCACCGGATTCGACGTATTTGTCGGTGTCCAGGTTGCCCCAGAAATTGCCTGAAAAACCCATGTAGCTGACCGTCATGGAAGGCTGAATAACGATACTGCCACGGCTCAATTCCTGCCCCCGCCAGATATATTTGCTAAGAATGGCAACATCGGCGGAAGCGGTTGGTTTTTCGTTTTCCTCTGCACATACATTCAGTGACCCAAATACAAAACCCCACAATCCAATGACAGCTATTAATGTTATAATCCAGGTTTTCGTTTTCATCTTTTTTTTCCTTTTGTCAGGTGGCCTGCCTGTCCCGTTCCGATGACCGGCAGGCACGCCCGGTTTTTTTTCTGTAATGAATTTGAACATGAGAATAAACACCCCTAAGGCCGCCAACGGTATATTGTGGCCCAGAATCGGTTTTATACTTCGGTCTTTTGCATATTTTCCCGTACGAGGCCCCAGAACAATGGCTCCGGCCAGAGCCGCCCATCCGCCTACGGAATGAACCACGGTGGATCCCGCAAAATCGATGAATCCCAAGCCCTCGAGCCATCCGTTTCCATTAAACAGGCTGCCCCAGGCCCAGCTTCCGAAAACGGGGTAAATGTTCTATCTTTTCCATGGATTAGATTTTTGACAGATCTTATAGCAAGGAATATGCCAGATTGAGGCTTATTGCAGATAATGATATATCTATTTGTTATTATTTGATTTAAATCGGATAGTTCTGAAGAAAGGCAAGAAGTAAATATTACTATTTTGCAACATAGGGCTTTGCTTGTTACATTTATGTTAGTTCATTACGGCTTCCCTCTTTTATCCTTTGTGAAAAATGAAGTGCCTTTATTTTTTACAGTTTTAAATACCGACAGGCGAGTGTTGATTTTTAAATTATTTAATGTTATGAAAAGGTTATGAAAGAAATATGGGTAAACAAAGCAGGCTCTTTTGAGGATGCCAGGCGTTTTGAAAAAGAGTATTACAAAAAATTCTCTGCCTCCCAACGCCTTGAAACTGTTCAAGTTCTTCGTGAAGCGTTTTTTAAATCATCCGGGATAAACTTTCGTGGAAACAGAAAAAGATTACGAAGAGTTTTTAGAATTATTAAACAAGCATGACGTCCAGTATTGCATTGTCGACGCCTTTGCTTTGGCGTTTCATGCCGAGCCCCGATATACCAAAGACATTGATATCTGGGTTCAAGCCAGCACCGAAAATGCCGAAAAATTATTGTTGGCTTCAGATGAGTTTGGATTCAGCTCGTTAAACTTGAATGCCGAAGCCTTTTCCACCGGGGGAAATATTGTCCAGCTTGGATATGAACCGGTAAGTATAGACATCATTACATCGATTCAAGGCTTGGACTTTAACGAGATCTGGCAAAACCGTGTCCAAGGGTCTTATGGCCGACAAATCGTGAATTTCATAGATCGGGAAAATTTAATCAAATCCAAAAAGATCTCCAATCGCCCCCAGGACAAGGCCGATCTCTCCCGACTTCAAGAATACGATTAATTGGAAAATGATGGATCGGCGTCCCAACCGGCCGTGGCACTTTTGCCGCCTTCGCGATTGAGCAGCGGCCAAAGATAGCCTGAAGCCAAGATTCGAAATTGTGAAGTTATTTTTGAGCGAGCCCTAAGTCCCTCTGATGAATGCATTCTGTCAAAGGAATGACCTCCACCTTTTCATGAATCCGATACCTCTGTTTGCCGGGATAAACAATAAAGACTCGTTCCAGCCCCAAATCCTGAATTGCAACATGGATCGATTTGGTCATTGACGGGGCATCGTTGCATTTGAATTCAAATCCCCACCGCTCTTTGCCCACAAAGAGCAAAAGGTCCAACTCCGCCCCTTGCTGTGTGCCCCAGAAATACGCGTGCTCGCCTCCGAATAATGCTAAGATTTGTTCAAGGGCAAATCCTTCCCAAGACGCGCCGTATTGCGGGTGTGACCGTAAGCTCGCCATATCCGGAATTCTCAGCAAGGCGTGCAGCATTCCACTGTCGCGGATATAAATCTTCGGTGATTTAAGCTGTCGTTTTTTTAGATTTTCGAACCACGGCGGCAGTACACGCAATACATATCCGCCGGCGAGAATATCGCGGTAGTGCAGGGTCGTCTTGGAAGATGCTCCGATGGATCGGGCCAGTTCAGAAGCATTCCACACCTGACCGTGATAATGGGCCAGCATTGTCCAAAACCGGCGTAAACTTTCAGACGGCACACGAATTCCTAATTGCGGAATATCCCGCTCCAGAAAAGTAGCGATAAACGCCTCACGCCAACGATTACTTGCTGATTCTGATTCTGCCAGCCAGGACCGGGGGAATTGGCCGCGAACCCAAAGTTGATCCTGGGCTTCCACACCGACTTCTTCCAGTGAAAAACCGGGGACCGCTATAAAAAGAGATCTACCGGCCAAAGATTCGGACACGCCACGCACAAGCCCCGGTGAGGCACTGCCCAACACCAGGAAACGAGTGGGCGTTTCCGGCCTGTCGGCCAGCGGACGCAATGTTTCAAAAAGCTGCGGTACCCGCTGGATTTCGTCGATGGTGATCAGGCCCTTTAAACCTTCGAGCGTAATTTCCGGGGTTGAAAGCGCGGCGCGTGATGCGGCGCGCTCAAGGTCGAACGTATGGACGTTCATACCTCTGTTTTTGATAACAGCGCGTGCCACCATTTGCGAAAGGGTGGTTTTCCCGGTTTGGCGGGCGCCCAGCAGCACGGTAACCGGCGCTTCTTCTATATATTGAAGGGTGCGGTCCAATAGCCGCGGTCGGGGTATGGGCGGGTTAGGTTGCTTCATATTTGGAGCTTATCTCCAAATAAACATAAAAGTCAATCTTTTTTTTCAGCCATTTCATTGAAGAATAAGTTTACCACCTTCTCAGCTTCCTCTTTAATAGATGTAATGAGGTCTGCTTTATCATGGTGTTCTCCCTAAGTGACAATTAAATCAATATCATAAAGTAAAAAAATAAATTGTATGACCGAAAAATCAGGGTTTTCGGTCATACACTATATAGCTTAAAAGATCATTTTTGGGGCCAAAAAGAGTGGTTTAAGACGATTTTAGGGCCTGTTTCAGTCCTTTTTTGCTGGTATTATAGATTGTTACCGTGGCCCGACCCTCATTCTTTTCTTATTCTATGATTCATAGCGGATTTAATAGGAATTGTGGTGATGATTTGAATCCCCAATATTTACCACTTGCAGGATCGCCCTCATTCATCAACAAGGCAGGCGTCACAAAAGTCGGCTGACCAGTTAAGACTAAGACCATAATATGTTGATTTTTTTCTGCCTCAATCCAGCCTTAAAAATGAGGATTTATCCAAGTGTGGCACTCATGACGTATCAAATGCATTAAGGGATTTATGGCGCCAGGATAAAGTTGGAGGTATTGGTACTTTTAGCTTTTTTCACTGGATATATAGTATCCACACTTTTTCAGTAGGCGATCTATTTCAGATTACCAGAACTATCCAAAAATAATACCGATTGCGCAAGTATAGCCGTTATCCATTCATTTGCAATCTTTTGGGTTACATTAACCAAAATTTCTATTTAGTAAACCTATGGTTGACTGAGCTATTCTATCTCGGGTCGGGATGAAACAATGAATAGACAGTCGGGATAAGTACCAACGTTATCAGCGTGGATCCAGTGAGGCCTCCTATAACTGCCCGTGCCAAAGGAGCCTGGGCGTCAGATCCTTCGCCGATGCCGAGTGCCAGCGGCAGTAGGGCGAGGATGGTGGTCAATGTCGTCATCAGAATCGGCCGCAATCTGCGACGACCGGCCTCGGTCAGGGCATCGCGTGTGCGCATCCCGTCGTGAACCAATCGACCGGTCTGGTCCACCAAAAGAATCGCGTTGTTAACTACGATCCCCCCCAGCATAATGCATCCGATGTAAGACTGCACATTCAGCGTCGTTGTCGTAATAAACAAAGTCACCAGCACGCCTACCGCCGCCAAAGGAACGGAAAACATGACGACCAGCGGATCCCGTAACGATTCATATTGACAGGCCAGCACCATATATACGAGGACCAAAGCCAGAACGAGTGAGATGACCAGTTCCCTGGAGGCCTTTTGCTGTTCTTCGAAATTACCGGCGACCGTCAGATCATAGCTAACGGGGTGTAGAATTTGATCTAACAGAGCCTGTACGTCAAGGGCCACAGATCCCAGATCGCGCCCCGCGACGTTGGCGCGAACCGTCACCATTCGCTGCTGGTCTTTGCGGTCGATCAGAATCGGACCGCGGCTTGGTTCGGACGTGACGACATTACGCAGCGCCACCTTTTCACCGGATGCAGTTGTCAGCGTAAGGTTGAGAATTTCGTCTAAGGAGCGTTTCTCAGCATCCTTGAGCTGCACCAGAATACGATAGGAATTGCCCCCGGTTCGGTATTCGCCGGCTTTGGAACCGGCCACCGCGGTTTGCAGGAGCTGGGTAACGTCGCGAACGCTCAGACCGAGATCCGCGACTTTATCACGGTTCACGCGGATTTCCTGCTGGGGTATACCGGCTTCGAGACTGCTCTGAACGTCCGTGATGCCCGGCACATCCACAATCAACTTCGCAACCCTCCCAGAAAGAGCATCGAGCGTAGCAAGATCGTAGCCGCGGATCTCGATGGTCAGCCCCTCGTCACCGCCCAGGAGCCGTTCAAGTAAAAACTGACCCTGCGGTGCTCGGGTTCGGATCTCCATTCCGGGGACCCTGCCGTCCAAACGGCGCCGAAGATCTTGGGCGATTTCTACATTGGAGCGTTTGCGTTGGGCGGCCGGAAGCAGAGACATGCGTATTTCACCCTCTGAGCCCGCGTCAGCCCGCCAGCCGGAGGCGCCGACACTAACCACCGATGCCACTGCCTCGGGCACGGCCGGTTGAATGATCTGCTCTATTATGCGTGTCTGTCGATCGACCAGCTCAAGCCGGGTACCGATTTCCATCTCACCGGTTACACGAACCTCACCCTCATCACTAGGGGGCAAAAATTCACTGCCGATCAGGGGCAAGAGCAGCAGACTTGCGCCGAGCACTGCAGCAGCCGCAAAGACGGTGACCATGCGATGGTACAAGACCCAACGCAACAAATCCAGATATGCGTTTTCTATACCCGAAAAGACGGAATTGGTAGCGGCGGCCCAGCGGTTCATTCGAGATGCCGGCTCCTTGGGCCGCTGTTGGCTTGACGTCAGGAGCCTGGACGCCAGCATGGGCACCAGACTCAGTGCCACCGTCAGCGAACAGATCAGTGCAAAAATGATCACATACGCCAACTCCTTAAAGAGGATACCCGAGACGCCGCGGACGAAAATCAACGGCAGAAAAATTACCAGCGTGGTTATAGTGCTGGCGATGATTGCCGTCCCGACCTCCTGGGCACCTTCCACCGATGCTTCCTCCGGCGCTTCGCCATTCTCACTGCGACGGCGAAAAATGTTTTCGAGCACGACGATGGAACTGTCGACCATCATGCCCACCCCCAGGGCTAGCCCGCCCAGGGTCATCAGGTTGAGCGTGAATCCCCCGAAGAATATTAACGCAAAAGTGGTCACGATTGAGATCGGAATCGACAGGGAAATCACCAGCGTGCTTCGGATGTTGCGAAGGAAAAAGAGCAAAACCACAATTGCCAGCCCGCCCCCGTAAAGTACCGAGCGGGCAACGTTGGCTATTGACCGCTCGATGAAATTGCCCTGGTTGATGATCGGAACAACGTTGATCTGAGGAAAGGCCTGGTTGACCGCTTCAATTTCAGCCAGGATGCGTTTAGACACTTCGACCGTATTTGCATTGGCCTGTTTGCGAATAGCCACTCGAAGTCCGCGCCCACCGTTAACGCGTACAATGCGCGTCAGCTTCTCATAGGTGTCTTTGACCTCGGCGATTTGACCCAGCGTTATGGCGGCACCGTCACGCTGGACGATGACCGTGTCTCGAATCTGATAGAGGTTGATAAACTCGGCCGGTGCGCGCAGCGTGACCTCATAACGTCCCTGTTCGATCTTGCCCGCCGGAAGATCGAGGTTGGCGTCGCGAATGGCCTCGAGCACCCGGTCCAGAGGCAGACCCACGGCCTTGATCCGGTCAATATCCAGTTCGATCCGGACCTCTCGGTTGAAGCCTCCCCAAACGTCAACCTGCGCAACACCCGGAATGCGGGCAAAGCGGTAACGGATCTGGACTTCGATCAGTTCCGTGAGTTCCACTGGATCGAGATTGCTGGAAATTCCCAACAGGACTACCGGAAAACTAGCGATGTCGAATTTTCGGATGCGGGGCCTGACGATATCATCCGGCAACTCGTTGATCTCGTCTTCGAGTTTGCCCTGAACATCAATCGCTGCAGTGTCGATTTCCGTGCCCCACACGAAACTGACCCGAACCGTGCTTCGTCCCTCTGAGGATGATGACGTGATTTCCTCTACCCCGGGCACCGTGGCCACGATCTCTTCAATAATCTGAGTCACCAGACGCTCCATGACCTCGGGACTGGCACCTTCATAATTCGTTCGGATGCTCAGCGTCGGCAGTTCGATGTTGGGCAACATGTCAATCTGCAGCCTGCTCAGAGAGACGGCTCCGAGGATAACCAAAATCAGGGTCACCATTGTCGTGAAAATCGGGCGTTTGACGCTGAAACTCGGGAGATTCATTGGGGGTTAACCTTTTCGCGACCGGCAGCGGTTTTGTTCTGCTCGGCAGGAATCGTGATTGGAGAGCCGTCGTCTACCAGTTGCTGCCCCAGGGTTACGACCCGACCGGACAGCCCCTCGCCTTCCACCTGCACCCGGTCGCCTTCGCGAATGCCCACTTTTACTTCGCGCCAGGCTACCGATCGTTCATCCTCACTAACGATGAAAACACCGCTCTTGTCATCACGGATGGTCAACGCTTGTTCCGGGACGATGGTGGCCTCCGGCACCTGGGCTAATACCACTGTGGCCCTGATGAACATGCCGGGTTTAAGTCGATGCTGTGGGTTGTCAATGGTCATTTCGATCCGCGCCTGCCGGGTGGACTTGCGGAAAACGGGGGCAATGCGATCGATGCGGCCCGTATACTGATCGCCAGGATAGGCGTCCGTTGTTAACGAAACGAGCTGTCCGGGTTTCAGGTATGCGTAGTCTCTCTCGGTGACGAAAAACACCCCGACGATGGGATGAAGCTCGACGATCAAAAGCAGGGGCGCGTTGGCGGCTACGGTCTGGCCTTCATCCACATAGCGCTCAGCCACAACGCGATGCTCGCCACCACCGGTCCAGCCTGCTGTTACCTTGGTGTAGCCGAGCCGAATATTTGCGGTTTCCAGCGATGATTCGGCCTTCGTTACCTGGGCCGCAGCGACTTTAAGTTGAGCCTGCTTTGCCAGTTGATCCTGCCTGGCAGCATCGAATTCAGAATCGGATGCGATGCCCCGCTTTAAAAGTGACTCGGTGCGTTTAAACTCGCGATTGGCAATTTCCAGGGCGCTCTTTGCCTCGGACAGTTTTGCCCTGGCCACTAGCAGATCGGCCTGGGCCTGGGCTACAGCCTGGACATACTCATCATTGTCCAGTTCGGCCACAACCCGTCCCCGCTTTACCGTATCGCCGATATTCACGATCACACGCTCCACGCGGCCGCTTACTTTCGGCGCAACAACAAACTCGGCCAGGGCTTCCAACTCACCGCTAAATGTTCGCTGTAACGCGATTGGCCTGCGCTGAATCTGAGCCACTTCTACCGGCACCGGTCGTGAAGTCTTACCGTTTTTGTTCGAACCGTCCCGACTCTGGAATTGACCGAAAATTACCCAGACTGATCCCACCGCTGCTCCAATTAGAAGAACCGCCGGAATAAAAACTTTAGGGCCGCCTGATTTCATAGTAAAACACCTTTTCCCTTGTCATTAAAATGGGTGCTTTTCTAAAATATATGCAGTTTGACATGACAGAGGGAATTGTGCACTTTTAGGGCTGATATTGCAACGAAAAAATGGTTGATGAAAGGATTTATATGGCGATCCGTTAGTGCTGTTTTTCCCTGTCAAGCATGTAGAAAGACGCATCATATGTTTAAAGCAGTTTTCTGTTGTCATCGTAAAGCAAAAAACTATATAGTATAGCAAACGTGTTTTAAAAACACCTACAAATTAGACCCAACCAACCGCCATCGGGCGAGATTGGGATTCGTGAGGATTTGATATAATGTTTGCAAGATGTTATCATCATCTACCGGGGTTTTTTGCCGTTTGCGGGTTATTGTTGGTGTCGGTATCCTGTACGTTGGTCGCGGAACGGATTGTCCGAACGGAGGTAGGGCCGAATGTGCCCGCTGACACATCGGTGCTCATGCGTTTGGAGTCTATCGAGCAACCCGAAGAGATTGCAGCACGAACGATACCGCCGGGGCCTTTGAAAGTCACCATCACCGAAGCCATTTTGCTTTGCCTTGAAAACAACCGCTCGTTTGTGGTGCAAAGATTGAATCCCTCGATTCAGCAAACTTTTGAGGACCAGGAAAGAGCTGTTTTTGATCCGGAAACAAATGCGGACGTCTCTGCTGGCAGGGTGAAAGGAGAAAATCTCGCAAGATCTGGATCTGAAACTGAGGATTTCACCAAAGATGCAGCCGAAGGCATTATTTCTCTGGAGCAATATTTCCCGACCGGCACGAGGTTTGCTCTGGAAGCCGGCACGCAAATAAATGACTCGTCTCTTTACGATGACAGCTTTTATTCGACCCGCTTGGGTATGACGGTTACCCAGGCGCTGTTGAAAGGATACGGAACGGACGTGAATCTGGCCCGACTGCAGCAGGCACGCCTGGATACGCGCATGTCGGAGTATGAATTGCGGGGTTTTATCGAGTTTCTGGTGGCGGAGGTGGAACGCACCTACTGGGACTATGCGCTGGCCATGCGTCAGATCGAAATTGTTGAGGAGTCACTGAAAGTCGCCCGTCAGCAACTCAACGAAACCAAAGACATGATCGCTGTCGGCCGACTGGCCAGAGCTGAATTGGCGGCTGTTCAGGCCGAAGTTGCGGCACAGGAGCAGGCTCTCATCGAAGCACGGGCCAACAAGGAGTCTATTCGCCTGCAGCTGCTGCGGTTGCTTAATCCCGCGGGGCCCGGAATCTGGCAGCGGGAAGTAGATTTAATCCATCAGCCGACCTTGCCCGAAATAAAACTGGAAGGCGTTGAGCCTCATGTGGCCGTATCAATGCGCATCAGTCCGATTTTAAACGAGGCCCGGTTGGAAATATTACGCAACGATCTGGAGCTTGTCAAAACCCGGAACGGATTGCTGCCCTTAATGGATCTTTTCATTACGCTAGGTAAAAGCGGGTATGCAAATTCCTTTGGCGACTCTATTGATAATATCAACGAAGACAGTTATGACGCTTTGGCGGGAGTCAAATTTAATTATCCGATTTATAATCGGGATGCAAAAGCCCTTCACCGGCGAGCTCTGATGACTCGGAAGCAGGCGCAAAAAGCTCTGGAAAATCTTTCACAGCTTGTGGAAGTCGACGTCCGCACCGCTTACATTGAGGTCAACCGTACCAAGCAGCAGATTGCTGCCTCATCGGTCACCCGCAGGTTCGATGAGGAAAAACTCCGGACCGAAACCGAAAAACTGCGAGTAGGAAAATCGACCAGCTTTCAGGTGGCTCAAGCTCAACGGGATCTGTTGGTCAGCCGGATCGCTGAGGTGCAGGCCCTTACCAACTATCTTAAGGCGTTGATCGATCTTTACCGGCAGGACGGCTCTCTGCTGGAACGCCGCGGAATTTCCGCACCCGGACGCGAACCGGTCAAACTTTCAAAAAAATAAAAATTTGTCTAATGGAATTGTGATTTCATCTCCGATCTCACAATTCATTAATTTCAATTTTTCAACGTATCCGCAAGGAATTCCATAAAGCGCTTCCAGGATTTTTTGTCGGCAGTTCCCTGATAACGGTCTCCACCAAAAACGGTAAAGGCATGTTGGCACGCTTGACTTTATAATCTGTCAAACCATCCCGATCATGAATCAGTAGCACGAAAGGCGCCTGGTAGGAAGGACTAATGTAATACCCCTCATAAAATTGATTATTGACCTGATATGTCACCGAAGCGCTGGTGGCAGCAAATGCAACAGCCGGCATTATCATAAACGCAACCACTGAGAATATGAAAAATAATTTAGAAATAAATTTCAATGCTTCCATTTTTATTCCTCCTTTTGTCAATAATCTTAAAAGAATATATAGCTCGGACTCTTGACAGATTAAAAAAGAACGTAAATATAAAATTGCCAGAAAAAATGTGTCACATCGTGGCAGGTTTGATTGGAAGATTAAAGTATGCCATGTAAAAAGATACCTTGCCTTGCAAAAAAGACAAATATCTAATGATTTCAAAGTGATGTGACACTAAAAATGTACCTGGCAATAATATTGAGAATTATTATGTTTCCCCGATCGTCCCTCTGCCACAATATATTGTTCAATTTTGTTCCGATCCAAGCCGGTTTTAAATTCACGATGCCTTGGTCAGACTCCTCAAGAGTCCTTTAAGTCATTCGCTTGAGTTTTTTTGCGTTTATCCAACCGGTGTTTTACAGCTAAGGAGGCGGCAGGAAGCTTTTCCATAAATCTCAAACCAAAAGGAGGTAGAGCTATGCAAGTTTCAGAGGCAACAAAACTTTGGAGAAAGCGAACAGCGTTTTCACCCTGATGATTTCTGAGATATCCATCCAGGAGGTGAAAATATCATGCACCTCAAAAAACCTGTGTAAGTCTGACAGATCCGAGCTTGGCTCTGATTGCATACAACTTCGATTTATCCATCATGCTTTTCTGACAATCAACACATACTACACATTAATATTTACATTGACATTTACATTTTGCTGTGATAATTTAAAAAATATTGGATAGAACTTAGGGGCTTCGCCCCAATTGGAATAATGGAATGATGGGTGAGCTTGTCCTGAACCAAGCTGAAGGAAAGGAGTTTTTTACAATTAAAATGGTTTATTTCCGCCCTTATCCCAATATTCCAGCATTCCAGTATTCCATCATTCCATGGAAGTGGCATAAACCAGGGGCTATTAAAAAATCTTTAATTTCAATCAATTGTAGAATTTCCGAGACGTTTAATCAAGGAGGTTTGTTTTATGCAGTCTGAATTAACACAAAAACAGCGACGGTTTTTCAGTTACCTGGAACGTGAGATAACCCGAACCGGAAAAGCGCCCAGCTTGCGGCAGGCGGCGGCCGATATGGGCGTAAGCCATGCGGCGATATCTCAGCTTGTAAAACTGCTTGAGAAAAAAGGAATTCTCAAGCGTGACGGGCGTTATAGCCGCACGATCCACCTGCTCAATCGCGCGTGGGAAACGGCCGGCATCATGCGATGGCGGGAGGTGCCGATCGTGGGGAACATTGCCGCCGGATTACCCTTGTACGCGCAGCAGGAGTGGGGCGGCAGCGTTGTGGTTGATGCGGCAATATACCGGGGTTCAAATCTGTTTGCACTCAGGGTAACCGGCGATTCCATGAAGGATGCGGCCATTTTAGATGGGGATCTGGTTATTTGCGAGCCGCGCCAGTTTGCTGAGAATGGTGAAATTGTGGTTGCGCTGATCTATCAGGAAGAAGCAACGGTCAAGCGCTTTTTTCTCAGGGAAAAACAGATTGAACTGCGTCCCGAAAATCCTGCTTACAGGCCGGTTCATTACAATTTCAACCAGGTCCTGGTCCAGGGCAAGGTGATCGGTGTCCAGAGAGGACCCGAGAAATTGTCTATTGACGATTGACTATTGAATATTTAAGGGGAAAACCTGATGAAATATTGATATGGTTTCTCGATTATTCAATCTTCAATCTTCAATTTTCAATCCTGTTTGGTTTGGGCTTGTTCGGGGTAGAATATGGCCACTATAATTACTAAAGAGCAACGAGCCCCCAACGCCTGTCGTCTGTTTGTGGGCACCAGCGGCTTTTCATATACAGAGTGGGTCGAAGCGGGATTTTACCCGTCCGGCACAAAGTCGGGGAACATGTTGTCTCTGTATGCCCGGCAGTTTCCCATCACCGAACTTAACTACACCTGGTATCAAATGCCCAGGGCTGAAGCCATTGAGCGTCATCGCCGGCAAGTTCCACAGGAATTTTTATTCGCTGCCAAATTGACTCGCACCCTAACTCACGAAATCGACACCCAAAACTGGCCGGACCATGCGGTTAACTACCGGGAGGGTATGGCGCCGCTAATTCAGACCGGGCAATTAATCGCCGTGTTGATCCAGCTGCCCCCCGGGTTTCACCGAACGCCGCCCAACCGCAAATACCTGGCAGCCTTGCTCGACAAACTTGACGGCCTGCCTCTGGCAATAGAGTTCCGCCATCGGTCCTGGGCTAATGATCGTGTGTTTGCCGAATTGGAACGTCGCCGGGTTACCCTGGTGAGCGTCGACGAACCGGATCTGCCGGGCCTGTTTCCGGCCTTGGACATAGTAACCCACCCGGATCTGTTTTATGTGCGCTTTCACGGTCGCAATGCCAAAGGCTGGCGTTCGGGGAACATGCAGCGTCAATTTGATTACAATTATTCCGACGATGAACTGCACGAATGGATCCAAAATAAAATTGAACCCATGAGTAAACGGGCTCGCAGGGGCATCATTTTTTTCAACAATCATGTCCGCGCCCAGGCGCCGGAAAACGCCCAGAGGATGGTAGAGCTGCTCAAGGAGCAAAACTTGATCGTGTAGGAATTTTTTATCCGAATACTTCTGGAACTTTTTTCTATTTCACTGGGGCCAGTGTTCCAATATTCCAACATTCTCCCGCTATATAGTGGGATGAGCTAAGCGAACTAGTGTCCATCCAGAAATGGTAGATTTTGGTTTCCGGCAAGGCCCGAGCGAGTTTTCAACCGCAGGCATAGCGCGCTATTTCGAGGATTGAAAACGAGCGAGAACGCTG
>Ga0315532_1002072_pt1 | contig 14128 bp, 4 predicted proteins | sample SalMarWE160370MG_FD_203082 | JGI IMG/M metagenome (GOLD analysis project Ga0315532, IMG submission 203082) | Salt marsh sediment microbial communities from the Plum Island Ecosystem LTER, Massachusetts, United States - Salt Marsh Sediment WE1603-70 ... | reverse complement strand
TCCATCGCCCACCACCGATGCGCCGGCATCCGCTAGAGCCACGTCGGTGTTCGTCTGCTCAGGGTTCCACACGGCCGGGCAGTTGTCGATGCCGTCGTCCACGCCGTCGTAATCCCAGTCGCCGGTGTAGGTAGTCGGGTCGCAGCCTAGCGCGTCGTTGTCAGCGCCGTCGACCTTGCCGTCGCCGTCGTTGTCCACGCCGTCGTTACAGCTCTGGGCGACGTCGGCCTGCGGCAGAGCTTCAGGAGCGCTGATCTGGGCGTCTATCACCAGGCTCTCGGGCACCCCGATCGCCGAGCAGCCGTCGTTCACCGCCTCACCCATGGCCTCCTCGAGGCAGTCGGGGCCCGGGCTGCTGCCGTCGGGTGGGCACAGGTCTCCCGTAGTGTCATCGCTTTCATCGTTCTGGCACTCCGCACCCTTCTCGACGAAGTCTCCGACCTGCGGGCAGCCGTCGTTGATGTAGGTGTCGCCGTCATCGTCAACGGCGTCGTCGCACTCGGTGGCCGGGTTCTCGGCATCGCCGTTGGCCGGGCAGCCGTCGTTGATCCTGGTGTCGTTGTCGTCGTCGGTGTCGTTGCCGCACTCGCCCTTCTCGACGAAGTCTCCGACCTGCGGGCAGCCGTCGTTGATGTAGGTGTCGCCGTCATCGTCAACGGCGTCGTCGCACTCAGTCTCGGCGCCGTTATTGGGGTCGGAGCCCAGGGCGGTCTCCGTGTCGTCGCAGTAGCCGTCGCCGTCATCATCGCTGCCCGCGGGGCCCACGCACACGGCCGACCAGGGCATCGCGTGGTAGAACTGGCCGGTGCCCGGGTTTGAGCCCCACGGGTCGGGGTCTTGCGAGTCCATGTAGGGCTGGCAATCGGGGTCGTTCCCGTCGATCAGGTTGTCAGGGCCGCCCACGGTGCCGTTGTCGATGCCGTCGGCGCAGCTACAATCAGTGACGGCCCCATCCTCGACGCCATCGCAGTCGCTGTCGTCGCAGGCGTCGCCAATGGAATCCGACCCGGGCCCCAGGTCGGCGTTTGGCTCCAGCGAGTCGCTGTCGGCCTGGTTGTCCCACGCTGCGTTCCAGAGCCAGCCACACGCGGGGTTGTTACAGCCGTTCGCTACCAGCGGGCAGATGTCCTGGCGGTTCTTGTAGCCGTCATCGTCGCAGTCGTTCTGCGGCCCGATGCAGTCTATGCTGTCAGGGTCAGCAGTGGTTCCGGTGATGTCGGGGTCACAGCTATCGGGGAGGCCGTCACAGTCGGTATCACCGGGCAAGTCCCCTGGGTTGCAGGGGGCTTCGGGGTCAAGATACGTTGGGTCCCAGCCCGGGTCGACCGTGTAGGGACAGGGGTCGAGGTCGTTCTCGTAGCCGTCACCGTCGGCATCGCGCTCGCTTTGGCTGTAGTTGCGCGTCATGTGCGTGCCCGTGCCCAGAATGCCGGTGTAGCTCGGAGGGTTAGTGCGGGCGGTGACGCCACCCTCGACGGGCGGGTCCCCGTCGTCGTTGAGGTCATTGCCGCACTGCCAGGCTCCCGTTTCGCTGCCGTCCACTGGCGGGCAGCCGTCGTTGACCCTGCGTGCCAGTGCCGGCTCAGCCGTGTCGCATGTGTCGTCATCATTCCTGTCGAGACCGCAGAGTTCGTCCTCGCCGGCGTCGTCGCAGTCGCCGTCGCAGTTTGCATCGCAGTCGTCGTAGTTCCCCACTCGCGCACAGCCGTCGTTGATCGCGCCCGTGCGAGGGTTGTCCCCCGTCACGCCAAAGAGGGTGGTGGTGGTATTCAGAGGCGTGCAGAAATCGCTGATGACTCCCGGCGCCGCATCCCAGCTGACCGGGTTGTTCAGGACAACATAGGTGGGGGAGCCCATCGCAGAGGTCATCTGGGCCGTGATGCCGCGCACATCGTCAAGTTCCGACAGTTGGCCAGGGTTGAAAACGAGAAACTGGATAAGGATGTTGTTGCCAGCCACGAAGTCGTGGCCGGCGTAGCGCGCCCGCGGCTGCAATGGGGCGAGCCCGCCGGGGCCGTCGGGGTCGAGCAGCTCATTCAGGAAGTAGGGGTAGCCTTCCAGGTAGTCTGGCAGCTGGGGATCGTCCCCATTCGGTCCGGTGTAGCCTTCGTAGGGAATGGGAACGTTATTCTTGTCCTTCAGCAGCCAGTTCATCTGGCTTGCATCGAGCTCGTCACTGACGTCAACGCTGGCGTTGTACAGGTCGAACACGGGCGACAGCGCAGTGGAGCAGGGGTTGTTGACCAAGCCGACCGTAGAAATGGCACTGAGGGTCCCCACCCCTTCCCCGATGGGGATCTCGCCGGCGCTCGCCACCCACACGTCCGGTGGGGAGAAGTTGACCAGCATCGCGTCCGAGTAGTTGTAGTCGGGGGCGGGAATGCTGAAGGAGATGGAGATGTCAGAGGCGGCGTCCGGTGAGTAATCGGTTAGGGAGTAGCTAGTGAACGGCTTGTAGCTCTGAGCCTCGCTGCCGGTGGAAGCGAGTACAGCGAGGGCTAGTGCTAGTAGGGCAAAGACGGTGAATCCAGCAAAACGCTTGCCAGCCATGTGCCACCTCCTCTTGGGAATGGCGGCTGCCGTCGTGCGACGGCCCGCCTTCCAAGACCATATACCCTACCTGCCGCCGGCCGGCTGAGCGTCAGGCTTTACGTGTTACCGACACGGAAACACTTCGTATGTACACCCCGTTGGCACGTTTGTCAATAAGCGTTCTATTCGGGTTGGAAAGGGCGTGTCAAGAATTGCTGCTGAAATGGCAGCAGCCCAGCAGAGAGAGAAAGAGCGGCGGCTAGCAAAGGGGGAAGTCTACCCTCACCTCATAGCTGCCACGAGCCACACCATCGACACATAGTGTGCGGCCATCCTAGAGGCGAGACGGCCCAGAGGGACCCAGTGAATCAACAGGACGGCTGCGCTCGACACTCACGCAGAGGGTACGGCTGTTACGTGCACGTCTCCCCGATCATCCCCCTGAAGAGGAGCGCATCGCCAGCCACGGTGATGTAATTGTCGGCGTTGAGGTCCAGGCGCTGCCACCAGTTGGCGCTGGGAGGCGGCCCGCCGGTAGTCTGTATGCGCCCGCGGTAGTTGAGGACATCGAGCGACACGGTGACTTTGCTGTCCATGTTGATGTCCAGCGGCCAGGCGTCGCCGCCAGGGCCGGGTGGGCTGCCAGCGCAGTTGTCCAGCGCCACAGTGCCCACGTAGGTCTCAACGTCATCGCCGAAACCATCGTTGTCGTCATCATCGTCGCAGGCGTCACCCAGTTCATCACCTGTCACTGAGGCACCGCCCGCCTCCAGGTCAGTGTCCGTGTTGGCCTGATCCTCGTTGTCTGCGTTAGGGCAGTTGTCACACGCGTCACCGTGGCTGTCCGTGTCGGAGTTGAACTGCCCCTCGTTGGCCACCGTCGGGCAGTTGTCGTTCCCGCCCGTCTTGGGCGGCAGATAGCCGCTACCCACGCAGATGCCGTCGTCGTCGACGTCATCGTCGGGGTCGTTGGTGCAGACGTCCCCTGCATCGCAGGCGCCGTCGCTGTCAGTGTCCGGGCCGTCGTCGGAGGTATCGGGCTGGCTGAGGACCGCGCAGTCGTCGCATGTGTCGGAGTCGAGGTCCTGGCAGACGTAGGGGTCAAGCGGGTCAGCGTCATCACCGTCAAGCACCGTGTCGTCGTCGTCATCGAGGTCGCAGGCGTCACCCAGGACATCCCCCGGCGGGTTGACGATGATGTCGGTATTGGTTTGGTTTGGATTCGGCGTCTCCGGGCAGTTGTCACAAGCATTCCCGAGGCCGTCGTCATCCGTATCGGCCTGGTCGGCATTGGCCGTGTTGGGACAGTTGTCGCAACCGTCGCCGAGGCCGTCGCCGTCGGAGTCTAGGTCAGAGATCTCGAACGTAACGTAGTCGTCGAGCAAGACTCCGCGCCAAACGGCTGTGGGGGGGCCGCCGTAGCCCACAGGGTTGTGTGCACTTTCGTTCAGAACAAAGCGCACGTTGTAGACGCCGTTGGGCAGCACGAATGGGTGGTCATCCCTGTTGTCCTCGGGTGGCGCATGAGGATAGCTCCATTCGGCGACGAAGTCCCAGGACATGTCACCACTGGCGTCCAACCACGTGCCGTAGAACACGATAACGCCCTCGTAGCAGCACTCCTCCGTCTGGTAGGGCACAAAGTCGTGAGGTACCTCAGGAAGGCGGTATCCGCAGCCGTCAGGCACAGGGTCATCGCCGTGCCCGCAGTCGTCATACTCCTCGTAGTCGTTGTATACCTTCCTCCCAGGGTCTGTCTGCACTCCATCGGAGAAGTGCCACCAGAATCCCTCGGGACCTAGCTGCTCGTTTGCCCAGTCGTCCGGCTCGGCCCACCAGTTTGCGCATGAAGGCTTCCCTATCAGCTTGAGCTGGTAGGGAAAATTGGGCAGGAGGCCGGTGGCATCGATATGCCCGCGGAAGGTGTTGCACACCTGGTAATAGGTGAAAGTCCCCGCCGCGTCGGGATAGTCCGCTGCCACGTCCGGGTTTAGGACAAGATCAGTGGTGTAGGCATTTCCGTCCTCAGTGGGAACATACAGATCTGTCAGGCCCTTCGCTATGTCGGTGGGCCCTGCTACTGTGCCGCGCACAGCCTGCTCGGCTGTTCCTACGGCGATGTCCCTCTCGCTGTCGCCATTGAAGTCGCGCACCGCCACGGACTCGCCGAACGAAACACCCTCCTGTGGGTTGGTGGTGCCTACGGCAACCAAGACCGTTTGGGCATCGGTGGAGGCCACCACGCCTGCCGCTAGCGCCACGAACGCTAGAACAAGCGCGCGCAAGGTCGTCATGCAGCCTACCCCTTTCTCGCCCAAGGTGCAAAGGTAATGGCGAGCAATGTGCACATGTAGAGCACGGCCTCGATCACTACGGCTGATCCATCCTGCTCGGAGCCACCCTCAGCCTGCAGCGACCGTTCAGTGCCATTCAAGAACTAGGCTAACGGGGGAAGCGGCGGCTGGGGGTGTCACCCCCGCCCCCAGCCGCCGCTGTCCTTACGCAGACTGGCGCGCTCTGCAAGCCTCACGTAAGAAAGATCTGTGTCTTTCTACGCGCAAGACTCCTGTATGTGCCCCCTGAACAGAAGCACGTCGCCAGACACCGTGATGACGTTGTCCATGTTGAGGTCCAGACGCTGTAGCCAGTTAGGGTCGGGCGACGGCCCGCCGCTCGCCTGGAGACGCCCGCGGTAGTTGAGGACATCGAGCGACACGGTGACTTTGCTGTCCATGTTGATGTCCAGCGGCCAGGCATCGTCGCTCGGGTCGTCGGGGCAGGCGTCCAGCGGGTCGGTGCTTACGTGCAGCTCGACCGCATCGAGGAAGCCGTCGGCGTCGGCGTCGCTATCGTCGCAGGCGTCGCCCACGCCGTCCTGGTCGAAGTCAGCCTGGTCCGCATTGGCGACCAACGGGCAGTTGTCGGGGCCCGCCACGATGGATCCGTCACCGTCCGGGTCGATGGGGCCATCCGATACGCCGTCGTCATCGCAGTCCGGGTTGACCGGGCAGGAGTCACAGGCGTCGCACAGGCCGTCAAGGTCGGCGTCCGCCTCAGCGCTTGCGTCGTCCCACACCGACATCAGCCTGTGGCTGCTGTTGTTGCCCTGGTCGGGGTCGGACACGTACGGAGTGGCCACGTCGATGACGTTGTCGAAGACGAAGGTCTTCAGACCCGTCTCCGTGCACTTGACGGTCCACACCTCGATCACCACCTGGTTGACGCTGACGGGAACGTCCGTGACCGAATCGGGCACATCCTTGGGGACAACCGTGCAGCCGGTGGGGGCAGTGGCAGTGGCGTCGATGGCGATGTCCACCGGCTCCCAGGGGCCGTTGTTGTGGATCACCTTCGCCAGGGTGATATCCGCGTCCTCGCCCAGGGGCAGCTTGGGGGGCCGGCTGACGAACCTTGCACTGACGATCTTGACGTCGGCCTGGCTCACCACGGTCACGGTCAGTTCCGTCGTCTGCGAGTCGTTGTCAGGCACCTCGTCGTGCACATGGGCTTCCTTCAGTTCAACCGTGTCGTCAAAGACGAACGTGAACTGGCCGGGCTCGGAGCAGTGGATGGTGAAGGGCTCGTGGTGCAGGATGTTCACGCTCACCGGCACGTTGTAGAACTGCTGGACGTGAACCACAGGATACACGGTGCAGCCCGTCGGCGCAGTGACGACTGTCTCCGTGGAGGCGTCCACCGGACCCCAAGGCCCGTTGTTGTGGATCACCTTGTCCAGGACGATCAGCACGTCTTCGCTGGGCGCGATCTCAGTCGGCGGGTCCTCCACGTACTGGTCAGCCACCTTCATGTCGGCGTAGGCGTGGGCGTTCACCATAAGACCGGTCGTCTGGGTCGTGTTGTTGCCAGACTCCGGGTCGCTGATGTGAGGATCCTTGGGCTCGCCGACAACGTTGTCGAAGGTGAACGGCCCGTGGGTGCTGGGCTCCTCACAGTGGATGGTGAACGTCTCCTGGAAGGTGAGACCAGCCCCATCAGTGGGCACCGTCTTCTGCTCGACGACCCCGGTGGGGTCAACCGTGCAGCCGGCGGGAGCGCTGGCCGTCTTGGTCACCTCCACCTCGACCTCTGGGATGTCAGTCGTGGTGGCCGGAGCCTGGACGGTGGCGGTGATGGTCTTCTCCAGGGTAACCACCTTGTTCTCGCTAACGTCGATGTCGGACGGCCAGTCGAGAACCTCCTGGCTGACCTCAACATCCACCTCAGCCCAAGCGTTCACATAGAGGTCGGTCGTTTGGGCCGTGTTGTTGTCAAGATCCGGGTCGCTGATGTGAGGATCCTTGGGCTCGCCGACAACGTTGTCGAAGGTGAACGGACCGTGGTTGCTGGGCGTACAGTGGATGGTGAACGTCTCCTCGAAGACCAGCGGATCAGTGGTGCTCACCACCTTCTGCTCGACAACCTCGGGCGGGCTGACCGTGCAGCCGGCAGGAGCGCTAGCCGTCTTGGTCACCTCCACTTCGACCTCCGGGATGTCAGTCGTGGTGGCCGGAGCCTGGACGGTGGCGGTGATGGTCTTCTCTAGAGTGACCTCCACGTTGTCGCTGACGTCGATATCCGTCGGCCAATCAAGGATCTCTTGGCTAACCTCCACATCTACTTCGGCCAGGCAGTCCACCGTGATCTGACCGGGTGCCGAGTTGTTCTCGGGGTTGGGGTCGACCACGTGCTCGTCCTTCACCTTCAGGATCTTGTTCTCGAACTCGAAGGTGTGAGTGCTGGGCTCGAAGCAGTGGATGACCAGTTGCTCCTCGACAATCACCTCCGGGCTGACGGGAAGGTCATCAATCTGAATGGGGCTGCCGGCAAGCAGTTCTAGCCAGCTCACTGCCAACTGGCCATAGGGGTCGAAGTGGGGCCACTGGTCACCGAGAACTGTGAACTCGACCACCAGGTTGGCCGTGAAGGGGTCGATGCCCGTACCGGCGATGAAACAGGGCGCGTTCGTCGGTGGAGTTCCGACGCACTGAGTACTACTCCCGTCGAAGCTACTGTTTGCCGGATTCACCAGGTCGACGGAGTGGATGACCCAGAACTCGGCAGTGGATGGGTCGGAGTGATAGGTGTAGACCAGCGTTCCGTTGACCCGCAGCTCAAAGGAGTTGCTCCCTGCCTGGCCGTCAAGCACGCTCGTAAGGAGGGTGCCCAACTCGAAGCCGGGGTTAGTGAGGGTCACGCTGGCTTCCCGATCAGACCCGCTCGGTAGCTCAGACAGATGCCAGGCTACCCTCGAGTTGCCATCGTCACTGCCGCCGCCGTAGGCACCGCGGCACTCAGGCACGATCTCCTGTCCCCAGCCATCGGCAGAGTGGGCGACCTCGTCGTCAGAGTACCCAGCATTGCAGGCGGGGTCGCTCTGGTTTCCTGCATCCCGGCCGCCGATGTTGACAGAGTCGATCACCGCCCCCAGTACGACATCCACAGGGCCCCACGGCCCGTTGTTGTGGATGGTCTTGACGATAGTGACTGGCACGTTCTCGCTCACGTCGACCTGGGCCGGCGCAATGACCTCTTGGTCGAGGATCTTGACGTCGGCCTCGCCCCAAGCGTTGACGGTGAGCTCGGTGTGAGCAGTGTTGTTGTCCCCGTTGGGATCGATCACGTGGGGCTCCTTGAACGGTCCAATCACGTTGTCGAAGGTGAACGACCCGTGGGTGCTGGCCTCCGAGCAGTGGATGATGAACTGCTCGTCGATCACGACATCCTGGCTCACCGGCAACAGGTACGCCTGCTCGCTCTCCTGAAGGGGATCGACGGTGCAGCCCTGAGGAGCAGTAGCCTCCTTCTGGATCCAGAGGCACTCGGCCAGAGGGAGCTCATCCCCGTAGTTCACCAGCGAGAAGTTGGTGTAGCCTGGGTCAATGCCGCCCTTTTCCACGTAGTACTGGTCCAGCTTGAAGCCAGGCTTGTTGGAGTGGCTCTGCTGCCCCACGACCACGTGGTCGATGCGCATCCGCGGGCACGGTCCCGTGTACTGGAGCTCCATCTTGAAGCCGTTCCTGGCGCTGGTCGTTGCCAGCCAGAGCTCCAGCTCGCTGGTAGAGGTCACTCCCTGTGCCTGTCCGGGATCCACCCTAGCGGCGTCACCGATGAAGTCGACCTCGTCGGTGTAGGTGGGCTGGGTGATCTCAGCAAGGCCGTTATCGCCGAGGTTCTCAAGGCCGTACTGGCCATTAACCTGGGGACTGTTGAGCGGAACGAACCCCACTCCGTCGGCGCCGGAGTCGAGGGCGCCAGTGATCACGGCATCCTCCAGGGTCACCATGGCGTGAATACCGGAGAGATTCGGCTGTCCACCCTCTTGCTGTCTAGGAAGGGTGATCGTTACGAAGCCGTCACCACGCTCGACGACCAGACCGGCCCGCTGGGGGTCCCATGTGCTGTTGGCGGGCAGCACATTGGCTCCGTCCTTGTGCAGCCAGGGCAAGCCGGCGCGATCCTCTGCAATGCCAGGAGTGTAGGGTCCGTCGTTGTGCAGCACCTTGCGCAGAGTGATCGGCACGTCCTGGCTGACGTCGATGTTCGTCGGCGGGTTAACGATCGTCTGGCTGGTGATCCCGACGTCGGCCTCGGCGATGCAGTTCACCGTGAGGTCCAACTCCTTGAAGTTGTTGCCGGGCTCGGGGTCTGGATAGACGTCGGGCTCCTTAGCCTCGACGAGGTTCTCGAAGTGCCAGGTGTGGGTGCTGGGCTCCAGGCAGTGGATGTCCCAGTCGGTCAGCAATGGCACCGTGATGCTCTCTTCCAGCGGGACGTTGATGTGGACGTCCAGCACGTCTGGGTAGCCGACATACCACTTTGTGCTGTACGGGCAGTCGAGAGTCTGGGTTACGTCGTTGATCGTGATCCACTCACCGCCCTTGCAGTGGTAGGAGACCTCGCCACCGGGAGGCGGGACGGCCCAGGTGCTGGACCACGCGTGCACGGGGCCTGGGTGCGGGCCAATGTTGTGCAGAACCTCCTCAAGCTCGAACCAGACGTCCGTGCTCACCGGGACGTCCTGGCCGTTGCTGATGCCAACAGGCGACAGGCTCATCTTCTCAAGGTCGGCACAGTAAGTGGGTGGATCGGTCGAGAACAACTCTATGTTGCTGACGCCGAGCTGGCCCCAGGTCTGGTACCCTGACCACGGATCTCCGGTAGCCTTGATCTCCACCTCCAGGCTGGTGGTGCAAGCGTCGATGCCCGTGCCGGGGGTGAAACAGGGCGCGTTCGTCACTGGATCTCCGACGCACTGAGTACTACTCCCGTCGAAGGTACTGGCGGAGGGGTTGGCTAGGTCAATGCTGTGATCGACCCAGTACTCATTGGTGGCAGGATCGGATTCGTAGTGGTAAACCAGGGTGCCGTTGACCCTCACGTCAAAGGCGTTGCTCCCTGCGCCACCGTCGAGCACCTCCAAGACGAGCTCGCCCAATTGGTACCCGAGGGGGTTGGTGAGAATCACGGTCGCTTCCGGCGTATCATTGGCACTGCTCGGCAGTTCGGTCCCATGCCAGGCGACCCTGCAGTTGCCGTCGTCGCCGCCGCCACCGTAGGCTCCGTGACACGCAGGCACGACCTCCGCTCCCCAGGCATAGGCAGAGTGAGCGACCTCATCAGCCGAGTAGGGAGCATTACAGGGGTCGGCGGCGCCGTCGTAGCCGATGTTTACATCGTCGATGAGCGTCGCCGCCGGGTCGGCGCTGGCGCCCTGCTGGCTGGACAGCACGCTGAAGCCCGCTGCCGCGCACGCCAGCACGGCCAAGAATAACACAATCGCGATACGGTTCATTTGCATCTCCCTCTTTGGGTTTTCGCTGTGATCCAGGCCGGCGGGCTGCCGGGGGTACCCACGACGCAAAGCCGTCGTGCGCACCCGCCGTAATTCGAAGAGCCATCGTTGGAGAATGCTGCGGTCTGTCAACAGAGGGGAAAGCCTTGCGGGAACCTCGCGGGGGAGGAGAACACACTGAGACAATGGCGCCAGCCTTCCGTTTGCCGACTCGCGCCACTCTGCCCTACAATAGAATATGGCAATGGGTGTAGTCATGCGCGCCTCGTTGCCTGGCCCCGGGTGGCCTTGGCTGTCCGGGGCTTCTATTCTACTTCTGTGCTATAGCTTGCCTCCTACTGGAAGCCCCTTCACAGAACAAATCCGCGACGGCTTGTCACGGGTCTCATTTGCCACACCGCCGCGGTTCCTCACCGTCGCTCCTCGGTCTAGCCACTCAAGAAGCCTGTATGCTGAGCCTATAGCGTACGGGGCAAGTGTACAGCACTCAATACGACTGCCCAAGACGACCCCGGTGGACGAATTCACCCTCTGACGTCCACTGGCCTCGCAATGGGCAGCTGTAAGAACCTTTTGCGCTGGACTAAACCAACGTGCTCGGGACACACAGCCTGCCGCCTAGCCATCCGCACCATTGGCTAGAACCCTGTCCAGGCCGGCGTTGACAAAGCTCTGTCTGTGGAAGGCCCACCAATTATGAGTCCATCGTCTGCGTTTTGTCAAGTATTTCCGCCCATCTTTTAAGACAATTCCTTTCAAAGGCTTTTGAGTGAGCGAAGAGAACGCTCGCTCACTTTCCCTCGTCCAGCGATATAACCGGAGCATACTACGCGTAGCCGCGAGAGTTCGCCGAGGAAGAAGCCATCGCCACCACGAGGCACACACGATGAAACGCTCCTATGTGCAAGGGGTCAAGCTGCTCTCACCTCCAGTGACGTGTTGGTGACTGAGCGGCACTCTTGCCAGAGTCGCCAGATGGCACGGATGATGAATCGCTTGAGAGCGCGGATAGCCTCTCGCCGGGTCTTCCCTTCAGCAACACGGCGGTCGAGATATGCCCGTGCCTCAGATGAATGATGCGCCTGGGTAAGCGCGATGCGGTAGAGGATGGCATTGAGCCGACGGTTTCCGCCGCGGTTCAGACGGTGGCGCACAAGTCCGGCTGAGGATGCTTCAAGGGGTGCCACGCCAGCGTAGGCGGCAAGCTGCGCATCGGTCGCAAAGCGGCGTCCAGGCCCCAGGACGCCGGCCAAGGTGCCAGCCGTGAGAAGGTTAACGCCGCACAGCCGCGTCAACGGGGAGAAGTCCTCAGCGGCACTGTCTCGAATGCGGCTGGCGAGCTCCTCTGCTTGCGTCAGCGCCAGCCGGAGCCGCTGCGCTAGTCTGCGCACCGATGCGGCGCGTTCGAGTTGCAAGGGGCCGCCACCAGGAGCGATGTAGGTTTCGAGGGCGGCCAAGCTGGCCCGCGACTTCAGCATTGGAAGGTGGACCTGGTATTCGGGATCGAGCTGGAGCAGCAGCGCGTGGATCTGGTTTCGGAGGCGTGTAGCTTCTGAAAGCGCCTGTTCACGCTCGGTAGTGAGGAGGTTCAGCACCGCTGTCTCGTCTTCAGCCTGGACTTGAGGTAGCGTCGGCGTCTCTTGCCGTACCAGGAGCGCGACGGCACGTGCGTCCAGCCGGTCGGTTTTGCCCGGTCTACGTGCACTGCGTCGTCCGGAGGCCGTCCAACGAGCGTTGACCTCGTAGACGGTTTCCCCAGCCGCAACTAGATGTTGTGCCAGGCCCCGGCCGTACCCCCAGGCGCCCTCGATGCCCCACTGCCGATCACCGCCGAAGGCGAGGACCCCGAGGACCCATTGTCCCAAGGCTTGCCAGCCGACCGTGCTATTCGGTCCTCGCCACTGGCCCAATTCGCGTCCCGCCTCGTCCAGCGCCAGCGCGACGTGCACCCGTTTATGTGCATCGACCCCGATTGTGATCATGTGACCTCCCTCAGAGTTGGATAGCCGCAGGCTCAGGGGCTGACTAGCTTCTCTCAGGTCTCCGACTGGCTCCTATCAGGTCAAGCCCCCGGGAGCCGAGCGAGGGGGCGACAGGTTTCATCCAGGGCACAGGGCCATGTCATAGTCGGGTCAGCCGCCCTCGCTTCGCTCAGCCCATTAATAACAGAGAAGTCATAGTGTGCCCTCAAGCACGCCGTGTAGTGGAGGATATCGGCCGTTCAACGATCTCCTGCTCCATCGGCAGGTGATCACCCTCGGCACATGGTCCGCCCAATTAGCTACACTGTGATAGACTTAGAGTGCAAACATAGGTTCGAGGTTGTCGGCGATGGAGAACGAGCCAACGCCGCCCAGGCCCATAGACGACGGCCGAGTCGATCAGACCGTCGTCGAGTACACCGGCGGTCGACGTGGCGCTATGACCTACCGTGGTCCCAGTGGCCGCCAGTACCGGTTCGACGCCTTGCCTTCGGGAAGGCGGAAGTACGTGCTCAGGGAAGACCTGGAATACTTCGCACCCCGCCCGGAGTTCCGAATCCTTGCAGAGACCCGGATTGACCCGGAAGCCGAGAAGTTGAAGGCGATGGAAGCAGCCGTCGGTGATCGTATGGTCAAAGAGGTGGTGCGCCTGCTAGCGCCGAAGGGCACTGCGAAGAGGAAGGACGCTCAGCGAAGGCGTGGCGGACGCCCACCTGGCAGGGGCTTCGGCGCCATGCTGGACTGTTGGATGACCTGTGGCCGCGTCGGGGAGTACTACGGGTCATCAAAAAAGGCCTACGATGCGATCGATCGCTACCTTGGAGACCATGCCTTGCCTGACCAGGACATCCCGCCGCGGGAGCGGTTCCCTAGTGTGCGCTCCGACGCCAAGAGGGAGCGCGAAAGAGCAGGACGCTGCGTCTGGCACAAGCATCCTGAACCCGTGCCCCAAGAACTGATTCCCGCCTGATCTACAGCAACTCACCATCCGATTAATTGCTCCGCCGGATTATCGGAAGACCAGGCTCTTACCCCAGCTTTACCCTGGAGGCGTGACTAGCGGGCCTCTATTTGTCCGAGCCCTGTCGGCTTACCTGGGCGGCAAGCGCCAGCTATGCCCGGTACTCTTCGCTTTGCTCCGCGAAGCCGTCGAACGCGAGCGCTGGCGGGGCATGACATTCGTTGACCCGTTCATGGGCGGCGGAAGCGTGAGCTTGTACGCCAAAGCATCGGGGTTCCGTGTGATCTGCAACGACCTGGCGCTTCGCTCGGCGGCGGTTGGCCACGCCCTCATCGCCAATAACTCGGTGAGACTGACGCGGGTCGATGTCGCCGCCGTCCTCCGTGAACCGTCAGAGGAGTACCCGCGGCTCGCCGAGGAGGAGTTCTACCCCAGGGTTTTCTCCAGAGAGCACGCGCAAGTGATCGACCGTGCGCTGTATTGGCTGCATACGGGCCAGATACCGGAGCCAAGGCGGTCCCTCCTCGCGTTGCTCCTGACCAAGTGGATTCTCCGACTGCAACCTATGTCGATGCTCCGGGGCACTGACGCAAGGGCAGCAATCGGAGGCGACTATGACCGGGTTAGCCCGCGCCGCGCAGGTCACTACCTGCGCAGCCGAAGGCTGCTGGCGTCGGCCGCCTGGTGGGCGCTCGCCCGCGAGATCAATCTCGGGGTCTTCGCCGGAGACGGGAAGGTGCATCAACGCGACGCGTTCGAGTTCCTCAGCAGAGTCGAGGGTGACGTCGTCTACCTGGATCCGCCGTACCCAGGGACAACCCCGTACGAGAGAGAGTACGCCGTCCTCGACTGCCTTCTAGA
>Ga0315532_1002070_pt1 | contig 14138 bp, 12 predicted proteins | sample SalMarWE160370MG_FD_203082 | JGI IMG/M metagenome (GOLD analysis project Ga0315532, IMG submission 203082) | Salt marsh sediment microbial communities from the Plum Island Ecosystem LTER, Massachusetts, United States - Salt Marsh Sediment WE1603-70 ... | reverse complement strand
TTCCTCGTCCTCTACTATTTCGCCTGAATCTTCTGTGGGTATGATTATCTCTGGTCTGATTACCCCTGCCCTGATCTGTGTCGCGCCGTTGATACAGGTTAGTTTGCCCTCGAACTTTCTCAGAAACTCGAGGGTCTTTTTAGCCATCGCCATCTTGCCGAACCCCTCTGTCAGTATCAGGGTTAGCCCCATTTTTTCTTCGCCGGTGATCGCGACGCCGATCTCATAGCCTAGGAAGCTGGAGAGGTCCGCGTCACGTATCCCGCCGACTATTATTCCCTTGACCCCGATCTCGACGGCTTTCTTGATTGTTGGATACTCTATGATGGACCCGCCCACGATGATCTTTCCGGCATGTTCCTCGGTTATCTGGTCCTCGGTCAACTCATCGTCCTCGGATTTGCAGACTATCTCGAGTTCACCGTGGGTTTCTCCGCCGATCCCGAAGATGCCTTGCATGTATGCGGCGGGGGTCTCGATCACGACCCCTTCCTGAGGCAGTATCTCTGTAACGGTTCCTGGTATGTAGGCTTCGAGGGTTAACGGGGTCGAGGGTTCCCTTAGGAGGCACTGACCGGTGACGTCTGATATGTACTCTATCGTCCCTTCGCACGGTACCTTACATTCTCTCTGGAAGAGGCCGAAGAAGGTTTTTCTATGCGCGATCACCTCACCGGCTTCGCATGATTCTCCTACTTCTTTCAACATGTATTTAGTGAGACCAAGAGACCTTTCTTTTTGTTCAAAAGAACCGCTCTCGTCACCGATTGAGACTTGAGTTGACTCTAGTTCCAGTATGCGGGCGAGGTTTAATACGTTGACCTTTCCGGGGAGGCTGGTCTTAGCGACCTCGGTATCATAATCTACCTTGGCCCCTTCTCCGACTAATACCTCTCCTAAGATGGGTAGTTTCCTGACCTTAGAAACGTATGTCTCCTCTTTCCTCTTCAAGCCCGGGGTATAAGCCATTGCCATGCATTACGCCTCCTTATTCGTCCTCCAAGATGGTCTCTGGGTAGGCTTCGAGGTTACTGAACCATTCACGAAGCTTCATGCGTCGAGCGTCATCTTCCTCCGGAAGATCCACGGGTCTGCCTCTCGCATCGATTAGGATGCCGACTACTCCTCCCTCAACCGTCACGTTGAAGCTTCTTTCGGCTCCTTCCTTGGTTGAAAGACTGAATGGAGACGAGACCCTTCCCTCTATCTCGGCGGATTTCCCTTCCTCTAACCCGATTTTCTGTATGGTGCCGTACTCGATTTGTTTCTCCAAGACTTCTCCGTCCGGCATGGTGATTGTCAGGCTGGCGATTTCCTTACCGTAGTCGTCTGGGGTTAACCTGCCGCTGAAACCGACGCACGTGCCCAACCTAATCAGGCAGTCTTTTTCGAAGATCTCCAGGGCGGCTTCCCGGTGAACGGTCGAGAGAACGCCCAGGTGGGGGATCATGAAGACGCTGTCTTGGAATAACTTGGTGACGCCTTCCACGCCGAATCCGTCGATGAGGTTAAGCATGGATTGAACTCTTCTCGGCGCGTGGGAGAGGAGGCCGCCGGTGCCGCCGACCCACTCGATGTTACTCATGTTGATGTAGGTCCCTGACCTGAGCTGCGAGTCCAGTCTTTCCTCTATGGACTGTTCCCTCTTGGCGCCCAGGAGCGGCCTGGCTATCAACTTGTGGTGCTCAAGACCCAGTCTAAGGGCTTCTCGTGCGACCGCGTGTTCCACGATGAGCTGTTTGAGAGTGTGGGGTATCGTGGTGGGCCGGATCATCTTGTTTCTCAGCCTGTCCCGTACGTTGGCCCTGTCTATCTCGAAGGGTATCCACCGCATTATGTTTTCTAGGCCCGTCTCCTTGAGCACGTTGCATATGCTGTAGCTCATTCCCAGGTTGGCGCTCACGCTGCGGACAAACTTGTTGTCGTAGTGAGAATACACGTTCGTCGTGGCGCCCCCGAGCCCAACACCTATGAGGTTCGCCTTTTGGGCCTGCGCGAAGGTCCTGAACATGGCGCCCTCTCCGGCGGGGGTCGGCATGATGGGCACGTCGGTCCATTTCATCAGCTTGTCGTACCCAGGAGCGTGAGACATGACGTGCTCCATGAACAGCTGGTGTACGGCGCTTCGCGCCGGCTCCGGGTTCTCGATCTCCAGAGTTGGTCGAATGTTATCGACTATTTGTAGAGCGAACTGTTCACCCAGAAGCTCCTTGATTTGGGGTCTCACGTATTTGTTCCCGGCGTATACGATTGGAATCTCGTACATGGCTCCCAAACGGTGTCGCGGACTGGCTGCTTTAATGAACTCGGCTAACTCGACGATGTGTGATACGCTGCCTCCGTCAACCCCCCCGGCTAAGAGAATCATGTCCGGCCTAAGGAAACGCATTCTCTCTATCTTCTCCCAAGGCTCGCGGCCATCGTCTACGGCTAGAACGTCCATCACTATTGCGCCGGCTCCCAGGGCGGCTCGTTCAGCGCTCTCGGCCGTCATGGTTCTTATGATCCCCGCAACCTGCATCTGCAGGCCTCCACCAGCGCTGCTGGTGGTGATGTAGAGATCGACTCCCTCGTCTTCGCCTCGGGTGGGGGTGATTATTCCCTCCGGGGAAAGAAGCTTGTGACCGGTGAGTTCTTCAACCTCCCTGACGGCGTTGCGGACGCCGAGGGTCACGTCTTCGTAGGGTGCTTCGACGGTTGTCGGGGCTTCACCGCTTGTCACGTATCTATATTCGTCGCCTATCTTTTTGAAAAATCTAGCCTTACTTGTAGTGCTGCCACAATCAGTTGCTAGAATTACATTAATATCGTTGAGATCCATGGTCACGGCAGAGGGTTAAACTAACAATGATATTTAACGTTTATTCTCATTGATATACCCATTATATATTATATATTATGTAAATAATCCTCTTTGAGACTGTTATATAATGATGAGTTTAAACATATCTATTATCTTCATGTATGTTTTTTAATAGTATATGATTTGCATTATTTTTTGATAGTTATATCTTATATTTTGTAAATAATAAAAAAGGAAGAAATGTGGCTATTGCTCGATTACGACCTTGATGGAGTTGGTCTTCTTCTTGTCTGCGGCGGTCTCGAAGGCCTCGTTGATCTTCTCCAACGGGAACTTGTGGGTGATCATCTCCGTCGCATGAAGCTTACCGGCGATCAACAGATCGGTAACGATCTTGAACTCGGGGTCGTTCTCCCAGTGGTAGAAGCCCGAAACCGGCACCACGTCGATCTCGCCCCATTGAAGCTTGCGCCAGTCAACCTTTAGCTCCATGTCGGGTCTAAGCGCCCCTATGAGGGCTACCTGGCCCTTCCTCCGCACCATCTCGACGGCTTGTGGAAGCACCGCCGAGGAGGCCCTGCCGCCTACGCACTCGAACACCTTGTCCGCGCCCATCCCGTCGGTGAGCTCCATGACTCTCTTCACGGGATCGACCTTGGTGGAGTTGATCGTCTCGTACGCGCCTATGGTCTTCTCCGCGAACTCCAGAGGGTTGTCTATGACGTCGATTATTATCCCGTTTGCTCCGGCTATGTTCACCAGGTCCAGTAGGCTGAGCCCGATGGGACCGGCGCCGATGATTACGACGGTCTGGCCCATGTGTGTGTTCGTCCTGTTGATGGCGTGTACGCTTGTGCCGTAGACGTCCATGATGGCGGCCTCGCCGTATCCGACGTGGTCGGGTATCTTGTACACGTGGTCCGCGGGACCGACGATGTACTCTGAGAAGCCCTGCGCAAACGTCTCACCCCTGATCTTGAAGCAATCTGGACATAGGTGGTACTGTCCGACTCTGCACCAGTAACACTTCCCGCAACCGATAACGGAGTCTACGCCCACCCTGTCGCCGACTTTCACGTTCGTCACGTCTTCACCGACGGCGACGATGTCGCCGGCTACCTCGTGGCCAGACATTCTTCCCACAGCCGCTGGGTTCGGTACTTTCCATGAGTGGAGGTCGCTTCCACAGACCCCGGAGCCCCGTACTTTGACGAGGACGTAGTCGGGCCGTGTGATCTCCGGCATTGGCACTTCTTTTATCTCGAAGGTTCCTTCAGCGGTTTTAACCGCTGCTTTCCTTGTTTTTGACAAATTTTGTTCGACTACTATAACCCTCTTATGTATATATCTTTAATGTTATAATCATTTAATAGAGAAAAAACGTTCTTTATTTTTGAAGGTTAATCGTTGTAATCAATAAAAGAAGTAAAATATCAAGAAAAAGAAAAAAACACACATTGTAGGGAAAGTTTATAACATCTTCACGGCGTATGGGTTTGATCCAAGGAAATGAATTTGATGAAAGAAGCGCTTCTCTACGAGAAGAACGACGTGCGAATCATCGACGTCCCCATCCCAACCATAGGGCCAACGGATATACTGCTGAAGATCAAGGCAGCCAAGATATGTCCCACAGACGTCAGGAAATACAATCTTGGCTCTAATGATGCGAGGATAAGGTCTCTGCCGATGAACCTGTGCCATGAATACGCCGGAGAGATCGTTGACGTGGGCGAAGAAGTCAAGCATCTCAAGAAGGGTATGCGGGTGACGGGGTACGGCATGAGAGGCAACGCCGAGTACGTGAAGCTAGACGCAGACAGCTCAAACCCCAACTTAAGGGGCAGGATCCTAGAGCTTCCTCCAAACGTCTCCTACGAGGAGGGGGCCTTCACCACTCCGTTGTCTGAGTGCATCCACTGCGTCGTTGACCAGGTCGATGTAAGGTTCGGGGAGACCCTCGTCGTCGTCGGCGCAGGCCACATGGGCATAATGCAGACGAACATAGCCCACTGGTGTGGGGCCACCGTCATCGCGGTTGACCTCAACGACGAGAGACTGAAGATCGCCAAGGAGTTCGGCGCGGACTATACCATCAACGCGTCGAAGGAAGACGTCGTCGAGAGAGTCAAGGAGCTGACCGACGGCAAGATGGCTAACTGTTCAATCGCGGGTATCGGGAGTCCCCCAGTCATACAGTCGGCCATCGACGTCACGGGGCACCACGGCCGAATCGTTCTGTGGGGCGGCGCACCAACCGGCACGATCATGCAGTTCGACCCCAACGACATCCACTACGCCGAGAAATATCTGATCGGCGTCGAGGGTATAGGCGTGGGGTCTAAGAGACATCCAGAGAGGAGGGCTCAGGCTGTCCAACACATAGCGAGCGGCAAGATCGATGTGAAGAAACTCATAACCAGGGTCATGCCCATGACGGACATCGTGGAAGCCTACGAGATGATAAAGAAAGGCGAAGCCATCACCATCGTCATCACCCCTTAACCCCGTACTTTTAATTAAACCATTTTTATTTCTCTTGTTAAACGAAACCAGTGTAAAACGCATCGTTTGGCGCAGCTATAAAGCTAAATACGGACTCCCCGGTAAGTAATAAAAGTCATAATCCAGGGTTTGAGGTGTAAAAAACTGAGTCGTAAGTACTTCCTTGCATGTGACATAGGCACATCCGTCACGAAGAGCGTCCTTTATGACGATGATTTTAAGGCAGTGGCCGGCGCCAGCGAAGAGAACGCCGCTTTTCACACAAAGGCGTGCTGGTTAGAAGAAGACCCCAATGAATGGTGGGCCAGCGTGAAAAGAGAAATCGACAAGGTCACCGAGGGGATCGACCCCAAGGACATCGTCGGTATAGCCACGTGTGCGCAGATGCACGCCCCCATCCTCGTCGACAGGGACGGCAACGCCCTCTACAGGTGCCTGAGCTGGCCCGACAGCAGAACCATAAAACTAGTCGAAGAGGTGGCGGAGGGCTCAGGTGTCCCTCAGCCTTACTTCACCTCGACCGCCCCGAAGATCCTCTGGATAAAGAGACATTACCCGGAGATACTCGAGAAGACGCACAAGGTGCTGCTGCCCAAGGACTATATCCGCATGAAGCTCAGCGGCACCTTCTGCACCGACCAGAACGACGCCGGGGGAACGGCGATGTACGACCGGGAGAACGATGCCTGGAACTGGAAGATAGTTGACTACATCGGCCTAGACCATGACAAGCTTCCAGAGGTCTACCCTTCAGGCGAGGTCGTGGGCGCCGTGACGGAGAAGGCGGCGAAGGAGACCGGGCTCGCGGCCGGCATACCCGTCATCGCGGGCACCGGAGACTTCGGGATAGGGAGAAGGGTCGAGCGCTCGGGGCTTGAACCGGGGAACATCCTCCTATACCTGGGCACGGGGCCCGGGGTCACGTGGGTGTCCCCCAACGAATCCCATGGCCGCAGAAACAGAAACAGCAGCTGCATCCTGGGCGTCGCCGGGACCATGCCACAGTGGTTCAAGAACACATTCTGCCAGGAAGACGTGGCCCAGGCCAAGGAGCAGGGGGTGAACATCTTCGATTATCTGGACTCGAAGGCGGAGAACATCGAACCCGGAGTGGATGGATTGATAGTTCTCCCCCACCTCATGGGCGAGCGGTCCTACGCGGGTAGGACCATCGGCGAGGAGGGGAGGCTGAACCCGTTCGCCCGCGGCGTGTTCCACGGCCTGTGCATGGGGCACACGCGGTACCACATGTTCCGGGCCATACGCGAGGGGATCACCTACCATCTGAGGCTGTGCTGGGAACACATCCAGGAAGCGAACCCGGGCTGCTCCTCGAACCTGATAGTGGCCACGGGCGGGGGGTCGAACAGCAGGCTCTGGCGGCGGATAATCGCGGACGTCTTCAACCTGCCGGTGTATCGCCTCAAGGAGCTGGAGACGAGCACCCTCGGGCTGGCGTGCCTCACGTCTGTCAGCATAGGCATGCACGGGAGCTTCGAGGAAGCCGCATCCAAGGTCGAGAACCCCATGATCGACTTGATCCAGCCCAACCCAGACAACGCCGCACGGTACACGGAGATGTACCTAAGGTACAAGCGGCTAGAGACAAGCCTCGAACCTTTCTTCCAATCACCTAAATAATCTATTAGTCGCTGAAACTAGGTTTATTAAAAGAAAAAAATTTTTATGAAATTACTTGAGGAGCTTGTAGGCTTCGTCCACCGAAGCCCCTTCGTGCACGATCTTGCAGAAGGCCTGTGTGATGGCTTTCGGGTCCTTGTGCTGGAAGACGTTCCTGCCCATGCAGGTGCCTGCTCCTCCGGCGTCGATGGCCCCTTTCACTACTTCGAGCACGTCGCAGTCGCTGTCCATCTTGGCTCCCCCCAGAATGACTATGGGGATTGGACACGTTTCGACCACCTTCTTGAAGGACTCGACGCTTCCGGTGTAGGCCGTCTTTATGAAGTCTCCTCCGTTTTCCTGTCCCAGCCGTGCCGCGTTTCTGACCTGATCGTAGATTGTGCTGCGGTTCTCGTCCTGGGGTACGACCTCAGGCATGAACACTATGCCGTAGTCCTCACAGGCGGCGGCGATGGGTTGAACCATCTCTAGGTTTGGTGACCTCAATCCACCGAAGTGGGTGTACTTCAGGCCGTCGGCTCCAGCCTTGGCAGCCTCCCTGACGAACTCCACGCGCTGCGGAGACGGGATACCCACGATGTACCCTAGGTCCCTCGGCAGATCTTTCGCGTGGGTCAGCATGTTACCATAACTCAAGAGGATAGCGTCGGCGCCACCTTCGGCTACCTTGTTCACGGTAGCGACGTAGTCCTCTAATCCTGGGGCTACACCCCTCGTGCTGTGGTCCATGGCTACGATGACGGCTTTCCCATCTTTCCGGAAGATGTGGTTCCATCTAATCTCTTTTCCTGCGTTCATTTAATATTTCATCCCGGAGGGGATACAAGAAGGAAGAAATCAAATAAACCTTGTGGTAGGCGTGTTCTGGATTGATTTATCCGTGCAATCACCATTTTTTACCTGCATTATAAGGCAAATGTAACATTTTTAACAGAAATATCTGAAAGAGAAAAAGAGCAGATCATGTGGCCTGAAGAGTTTGAAGTACTCCCTCTAGCTCCGTATGAGAGACGACTCTCGACAAGGGACTCATCGTAAACACGAACTCCCTGACACCGCGTCTAGCCAGCTGGGTCATCGTTTTCCTGTCCGGGTCAGCCAGCTTATAGACGGTGTTTCCGTGTAGGTACATGCCTATGTCCAGCAACTCGTTGTCCATGGAGTATGCCTTGGTGTAGCACGGCCTGGAACAATGGTCGAGGTCCTCCTCGCCCAGGAAACGCGCCGTATGGCATTTACGTGTTATCGCCACGGGAACCGAGTACAGGTGAACAGATACCTGGAGGTTTCTCTGGGTGAGGGGTCTGAGGTTGTTGAATATCTCGGGTATCCAGTCCATGTCGGCGCCGACGACCCCGAGGCCCTTGAAGAACTCCAGCGTCGGCTCATAGTTCAGGCTGGTCTGGTAGAATATCCGTTTTACTTTTCGCTTCGCGAAATAGCTCACCGGGTGCTCGGTTATCTCCTTCCAGGGGCACCTCGAAGGCGTGTAAACCAGCTGTCTGCCGAGATGAGGCGTGAGAGAGGGATACTCCCTCAGGACGCTCAAGGTTCCCAGGTCGTTCACCACGACGGTGGCGCCTCCCAGGTCGTCCAGTAGGCTCAGGTGCTCCCGTATCTTGTCCATGTAGCCGTCGGCGAGCCGGGGGGTCACGTAGGCGAAGTCCTTGCCCGCGTCTCTTGTGCTTGTGTACGCCGTCTCCAGGGCAGATGCGCTTGGGAGGGCGTACATGCAGAACTCCGAGCCGAAACGCATCTTCTTGCTATCGGAGGCGAGGGCCTCCCTCAGCAACGGAAGGTTCCCGGTCTGGATGGCTACGTTCATCACATGTTCACCCAGCTGAAGTGCTGCTTGGTCCACGTCTGCCACGTTAATGGTTTCTTGTACGGCGCCTGCGCGATGGGGCTGTAGTAGCATCTGTTCTGGTAGCACCATATGTCTTTCAGCTTGTAGAAGTCCGACGGTACGGGGAGGAAGTATATACCGTTCTTCAACTCCTCCAGCTGATCCCTGTACTCGTCGATGCTTCCGGAGGCGATCAGGTCCAGTAGCTCGCGGTAGACCCTGGTGGTGGCTTCCTGGTACCAGACGCTCCCCGTCCGTCCTTCTATCTTTACACCCGCTACGCCAGTATCGATGATCTCGAGTAGGTTGCACACGGAGCAGTACTCGAAGGCGTCCATCACGGGTATATCTTCGCTGACGTCTTGAGGGTCGTTTAGGTTCTGTAGGCGGAAGGGCAGCGCGCATGGGGTGGAGGTGTTGGAGGCGCGCTGTGCTTCTATGAGTTCAGGGAACTGGTGATGGTAGAGGTAACAGCTCGCGTTTATGTTCGAGCAGCCGCCGCCGTGTATCAATATCTCTATATCCATCTCTGTGCTTCCCACTATGCGTTTTATCTCGTCGAAGGTGAGATGCCTCTCAAGGACGGCTCTGCTGTATCCCTGCTCCTCCAGGAACCTCACCGCCTCGCTGTTCATGGAGACGAGATAGGTGCTGGCGATGAGGGGGACCTCCACGTTCAATTTTCTTATGTTGTGGAGGATGCCGAAATCTCCGACGATCAAGGCATCGACGCCCTGGTCTACGCAGCTGCGAACGTGGTTTCTTATGTGTTTCTCGGTCTCATGCACCATGTACGGGTGGTTTAACACCAGGTCTACCTTGGCGCCGTGGTCGTGGGCGTATTTCACCACCAGGCCCAGTTCCTCGTAGCTCGGTATTTGAGAAGACGGGCCCCTGTAGAGGACGAAGTCCTTTATGTCGGGTATCTGAACGGCGCAGTAGACCTCGTCGGCTCCCGCGTCCACCACCTTGACTCCGCCTTCGTAGGAGTTTATGGGCGCCATGATGTTTGGTATGCTCTTGTTTTCCTCGGAGTTAGGTGGACTCATTTCAAATTAGAGGGTTATCCTTCTAATATAAATCTGAGCAATCACGTCAGCCAGGCCGTTTAACTGAAGGTATATACCTTAAATCCAATCAACTACCTAAGGAACTTATCATGGACGCCGTCGATGAGACCGTTGTACCCAAGATACTGGCCCCCATAAAGGCTTACACCGGGGCAGTAAGAGTCGTGGACGCTGGCGCGGACGAGATATACTGCGGCGTCAGGACTCCCGGCCTGGAAGACTTCGAGCTCTACCGCGGCGCATCCACCGAGATACCCACGTACGACGAGTTCCATAAGGTAACGGAGTACGCGCACAGCCACGGCGTCGAGGTGTTGGTGACCATCAACCAGCCCTTCATTTTAGACTCCATGGAGAAAACGATGGTTAAACACATCCGGGAATGCGTGGAGGCCGGGGTGGACAGCTTCATCATCGGCGACTTGGGGATGCTTCAGCTGGTGAAAGAGGTCACTGAGGACGTGGGGCTCTGCGCAAGCACGTACCTTTCCGCGACCAACCGGGAGGCGGCCAGGTTCTTGGAACGCGCCGGCTTTTCCCGCGTCGTCCTCGAGAGGCAAGTGCCCCTCGAACAGATCGCCGAGATAGCGAGGGACGTTGACGTCGAGGTGGAGGCGTTCGTTCACGGCTCAGGGTGCTCCAACATAAACGTCAACTGCTATTTCTATCACTACAAGTTCCCAGCCATGGACCAGGCGTACCTCGGCGTAGACGGGATCAAGTTCCCGTGTTCTCTCCCGTACGAGGTCTATGACGGGGAGGATGAAGGGGTCTATCTTGGCACCTACCCCATACTGGATGCCTACACCTTCTGTTCACTCTGCAAGCTCCCAGCCCTCATCCAATCAGGAGTATACGGCTTGAAGATAGAAGGTAGAGGCATAAACGAGGAGTACCAGGCATCGACCACCAGGCTATACAGAGAAGCCCTCGACCTGCTACGACAAGACGATGAAGAGGGGTTCCAGCGGATGCTTGAAACCATCAAGGAGTCATTCGTCCCGTTGCCCCAGACCCTTCCCATGAACAACCTCCAGGAACTCTGCTGTGAACAGGGAAGATGCTACTACGCGCCAAAGTTCCATGCCCCCTACAAGGAGAAACTGGCCTGGCAGGCGTGGACCAAGCTCCAATGTAAACTCCTAGTGGTCCAGCCATGAAATACACAGTACACGCAGAGACGTTAACCGCGCTCAGGGAAGCCTTGGCCAGCGGGTGCACCGGCGTCCGTTTCGGCCCAGAGTTCTGCGAGTGGAAGATACCGAGTCAAGAACACCTTAGACAGGCGTACGAAGAGGCGAAGGACGCAGGGAAAGATTTCACATATGTATTGCCTATTCTCTCGAACCCGGGTATCGAGAAAATGGTTGAACAGCTCGGCTTCCTCGGAAAACTCGGTGGCGTTGAGGTAGTGGTCGGTGATCTGGGTGCCTTGAACCTGCTACGAGGTCAGGAAGGCGTAAAGCCGCGTCTTGGCAGGCCCAGAGTCTATATCCCCGCCAGGAGCCCCTGGTCACAGATAACACGGATGCCGGACCCCGGCTTCTTCACCAGACGTAGGGTTGAGAAACTATTTTACCAGACCAGTCTGAACTACGTTCGATCCCTAGAATATTTTAAGAGCCTGGGAGTCATGGGTGCGGACGTCGATTGGATTCCCAAGTGCTTCCCAAGCTATAAAAAGATAATAAGAAGCGGGTTGAAACTCGCCGTCCACTCCCACGCCATACCCGTCGCGGTGACCATGAGGTGCCACATGGCTCGTTTCCTGGGCGAGGAGGAGCCGGCGCTCTGCTCAAAACCCTGCCTCACCAAGGCCTTCATGATCAAGCAAAAAGAGTTAGAGAAGACCTTCACCCTTCATGGAAACGTCGTCTTTCGGCTCGTAGAATCCAGTCAAAGGGAAACAAAGCAGCTCACGAGAATGGGTGTCGATGAGGTGGTTATCCCAATGGGGCCCGTGTCAAACCTGTTCACCAGAAACGATCTTGACGAGGCTGTGGCTACTTTGTCGGGTGGGGTTTAACCTTCTCGACTTCTTCGTTGCTCACGGCCAAGAACCCGTGGAGAAGCTTGAACTCCACCTTATGGATCTTGCCGTCCTTGATCATGTAGGTGCTCTCGCATGGGAGCCAGCCTTTCCTACCCTGCGCCGTCAGAAACGCTATCATGAACTCGTGCTTCGCCGTCGATTCATCTACTTCAAATTTTTTTTCCTTGAAGGAAATGAAGGGGAACAACTCAAAGAACTCGCTTGCCCAGGTCAGGATGCTCTCCTTTCCTACAAAATCATAGGGTCCCCAGGAGAGCGATGCTCCATCAGAGAATAACCCCCGGATCTCATCTAAGTTTTTTAGGGTTAACGCTTGATAAAAGCCGTAAATAATCTCTTTGACTCCCTTCTCCAACATTTATACTTGACCACTCATGACTCCTTATAATCTGGGCGTTTAAATAAACTACGGAGCCAAGAGGAAAAACCGGTGAACCACCCCTCTTTCTTAGGCATATGCTTTTCCAGTTCTCGTTGCCTTTGCTTTGTTTTCTTCTTCTCCATTGCCAGTTCTTCGATTCTTTCCTGCAAACGCTTGGCGTTTATCCCGTAGTTGAAACCCAGCATCTTCACGAAATCTCCGCCCGATCTAGAGAACAGGGTCACGGCAAGGGGGTAGGACATCATGATCCCCAGTTCTCCAACGACATCACCAAACGGGGCGGTGCCTTCTAGGGCTATTATCGCTAGGTCCTCAAGATCCTGTTTGACTATGTATTGAGCCGCCTGATCTATGAGTTGCTCCTCGCGCTCAGGGGATATTTCTCCAGACATTCTCAGTGATTCAATTCCTGTACACCTTGGATCGTAATAAAGATTGATGGTTTAGTAAGTTAAAACATCCTTTTTTTAAATATATATTTACCGTGAGAAACAAACTGCACTAAAAAACAATAACTTAAAACATCAAAAACCATTGACACTTTAATGCCTTTAATGCAGAAAAACGTTATATAATCAATTATTTCATTTAGTGGGGAAATGCATGTGCATCATGCATTTGAAAAGAAAAACTGAGTGAAAAAAAAATGGCAATAGTAAGACTGGACATTCTAATTGTATTCGTCGGATCTTTCGCAACACTACTGATCTCATCCTTCGTCCTTAGAGGGGTGAAGCTACGCATGATACCCACCGTGGAGGCTTCGATCGAAGCCGTCAGGGTGGCTACTGAGAAAGGGACGCCTGTCTTGTTCGACACTGGATGGACCGGCGCCAACTTCTGGGGGAACTCAACTGGTTTGACAACTCTCTGCTTCGTACCAGCCACTCTCGAACTGCTGAAGGCCATGTCGGTCGAGGCAGGGCGCCTCGATGTCAGAATCATCACCGGCACCAGAAACCCTGTTTATGCATTGATGTCCCGTGACTTCATGGAGGCAGGATACGCCATGAGTGGGCATCCTGATAGGTTTAATCCAGACGACATCAACTTCTACCCTGATAACACCGCGCTCATCATATCAGACGTGGAGTTAGTTCACAGACACAACATCGGAGCCGCTGTGATGATCGGGGGGCACAGCCAGACCTCTAACATCGTCGTCTACGAGGCATTAGCCACGACGGGGGCGATGCTCGTCGCAGGAGAGATATGGCCCAACGACAACTCGATGGCGGCCCTCTGCGCCGACTATCTAAGCTTCGCAGAAGAAAACGTAGCCATAGGCGCGTATCTAACCGAAGACCCTGTACCAAAGGCGATCCTAGCAGGGGAAGACCTCATCAAAGGCTTCCTGATCGCGGTGGTAATACTAGGCGGCGCGCTTTTCAGCTTGGGGGTACTCTAAATGGTGGAACAAGATCAATCGATCTCTAGTCAGATCATGGCTAACCTTCCCACGGTGTTGGGCGTCATTTGCATGTTCATAATCTCTACTCTTTACTTCATGGTCCCTGGTTGGAACTTCGCCATATTCATAAGGAACTCCACCACTCTGTCTCTCCCGTGGCCAGCCGCCATAGTATCAGTGCTGCTTGTACGGAAACATATCAACAACATACTCAAGAAAGAGTCCACCCTGCCCTACGACGTCATAGTCGTTGGTTCAGCAGTGATAATAGTCCTACTTGGGCTAATCGGTGGAACCAATGAACCAACCTTCAAAACACTATACGAGAACATCAACATAATCGGGACGATGTCGATAACATCGGCGATCGCTATCAGCATATTCTCGCCGATGATACGAATATACCGCGCTAAGACACCCACACTGG
>Ga0315532_1002064_pt1 | contig 14158 bp, 19 predicted proteins | sample SalMarWE160370MG_FD_203082 | JGI IMG/M metagenome (GOLD analysis project Ga0315532, IMG submission 203082) | Salt marsh sediment microbial communities from the Plum Island Ecosystem LTER, Massachusetts, United States - Salt Marsh Sediment WE1603-70 ... | reverse complement strand
CCCAGGGGATAGCGGCTCCACCTACTGTTTCATCGTATATTGCCATATTATTGTCTCCTATTGAGCGCCGGAGGATGTCCCTCGACGCCCATGTCAATTAACCCTTTTTCGCCACAAAGTGACCAATGCCTTTGCCGTTTACGACCTTGTAACCGTAGACCTGTAGGCCCCGGATCAAGTCTCCGAAGTCGTCCTGATTCTTCAGGGTCTCGTGCTTTACGATCTGGGAAGCAAAGGTTAAGCAAGAAGGATGCCCAAAGATCATATTCCACTCTTCAGGGGTCGTCCCGTTCTTGGCAATGTTATTGCTCCGGTAAATGGTAAACCTGTCAATAGCACCTATCCTTCCATTCCGAAGAATAGAGGTCCCGTCTCCTGCAAGGCTGGCGTCTTTAAGGTCGCTCTTCTTTACCATGCCACAAAAAATAGGAGGCATGATCTGCCATCTTGCCGTATCTGGAACATTCTGCTCATCCAGAACGGTCCCCATATCCACAAGGAAATCCAGGATATTGGTTTTGTCCACTGCTGCGGGAGTTCCGGTTACGCCCATATTTATATTTCCAGACTCAGCCCCGGCACTGGCTCCCGAGTTATCAGAATCTGCTTCCGAGTAAATATTGGATAGAATGCCACTGTCAATGGTTTTCGCCATCTGCTGGCCAGCATCGTCCGTCCACTTCTCAACATAGGCCAAATCTGACTGAACTTGCTCAACCTTGTTAACCGCAAAGGCATAATAATGCCCCTTGTCAATATCCAGCTCAACATCGGAGGTCACGGGACGCTCATAATTCAACCCCTGGCCTATAATGTAATCACTGATAGTGATATCAGGTACTACCCGGATATGAACTTTGTCTCCGTATTTGGTGATCTCACCTTGATAATCAGTGTTCGAAATTGCAGCAAAAACAGTCGAAAGATAGAATTTTACAACCATCTTCCCCGCCCATATTTCCTACTACCTAAAAAGGTAGCCAGACTATCGCATCAATCCGTATCTTTTTTACGCGAAAATCGCTTATAGCAAACGGAACAATAACCCTTAGCCTCATGTGGTTTTTCTGTTGTACCACAATCAAGGCAACAATCATGATTCGTTGACCAAAAATGATATCCTTCGCAATTTTTTATCTTACGGATTGCCGCTTCGTTTAGTCGTTGCGGGTCGGCTTTCATAGCTTTCATCTCTTTGTTGGCGCACTGTTTCGGGAGTTCCGCAAACTGCATGCCCTGCTTTCTCAGATGATCTTGTATCCATATAGCCAAAAGAGCTTGCTCTCTTTTTATATACATATGATTAGCTATATTTTGGAGAAATGGCCGTAATTTTCTTCCCTGAAGATCCCATGTAATAGCATTCTGCCAATTAGGATTCTTTTTGTTGAGATTCCGGTAACCCAAATGACCACCATGATTTTCTTTAAGCATATCAAGAACAAAGCTACAATTTTCGGTTAACGTTATTCTTGCCCTTGGTATAATATACAACGGATTACCTTTTATCCTTTTATCTCTAAACAACCTTGCATCGATACAACCTTCTCCATCTACAAGCCCTGCTATGTACTTCCAACTTAAACGCTTCATAGGATTATCTCCTGAACTGCGTGTGTTGTTTTTTAGCCGTTCCCTCTGGTTCCAGCACCCGAAGTCCGGTTCCAGTTTTTTAGAAGCGGTTTTACATCCCCAAAATTATAGGCTAGGGATATAAGTCCCAGACATACTTGTCATTCCTGATGCCACGGCATAATTTGCCATAATTAGCTCCTTCCCGGAATTACTCTCTTTTGATTCTGCCTTCTTTTTGAGCATTCCAGATATCTTGTTCTGTTTGTTTACGTTCTTTTTCTTTGTTTCTGTACTTGCCTTTCTGAACATCAACGTAGAACTTATTGACTTGTGTTACTGTCCAGGTTTTTTTCTGCACAGGAGCACTAGATGCCCCTGCGCCTTTAGCCGGAGAAATATGAGGCTTTGGAGCCACAGGCTTCCCTGTTTTCGACGGAGAAACCCCCGGACTTGGACTTTTGGAAACCGCAAAGTCATTAAATATTTCAGTAACTACTGCTGCGTTCAGATCAGTTTGTGCTTTCTGTAAAATCTGCCGGTGAGTCATGCCAGTGTACGGAGCACTTTTGTCCAGCCAGTTGTTGAATTCAGGACTTTTGTTGATAGCATCCCAGTTAGGAATAGCATCAACCCTATCCCAAAATCTATTCTCTGCCGTTCTTGCCTGGCCGTTCTGAACATCTGTCATGCTCTGCATAAGAGGCTGTACCTGACTCTGAACTGCACTGTTTATAATCTTTCCAAGAATTTCAGGGTCAACGGTTGCCCGTAATTCCTCAAGTTCTTCTTCGGAAAGACATTCCTGCGCAATCTTGCCAGTATCAACTTTTGGCTGTTCGGGAGACTTGCTTCCCTCTTTCAGCTTTTCCACTTCCGTCTGAAGAGTGCCAATAATTTGGCCAAGCTCGTTACTGTGTCCCCGTAAATCTCTATTTTCGGCAATAAGCCTGGGAACTTCAGCATCGTACTTGCCCTGTAAGACATCAAACTTATGCTGATAGTCTACCTCAGCACTTACAGGGGGTTCAGACGGTGGTGTAGCCGGTGACTCAGAAGGAGGTTCCGCCGGAGGTTCTTGCCCTGGAGGAATAACCTCTCCAGGCGGTTCCTCTGAAGGATCTTGTTTTTCTACAGCCGGAGGATCTTGCTCTCCGTGCTGTTCCTTCCAAAGCTTGTCAGCCTTATCTTTCTGGTCTTGTACCTGTTTCGGCAATTTCACGTTAGCATCTTCCATTATGTTCACCTTTTAGAGCGGGATTATCCCGTCTTCTTATTTAAAAACCTTGCGAGCGATTGCATCTGCTAATCGTTTTCGCATCGGTTACAAAAAAAACCCCGTCAAAATTAGATTCATCTTAAGATTCTAATCCCAACGGGGCTTATGCGCGGTTGGCTTGGTTCCTGACGAGCGGTTAAGGTGGCCAGGAACTGTATTTTATTATAAGTTTTTTACTTTATGTGTGTCCTCCCTTAATATTTTCTCAAGCCCTGATATAGCCTGTTTCATGGCTCTGAGCAAGACTTTAACTATTAATTTAGTTTCAAAAGTCATGGTTTAACCTAACGTCCAGTTATCCTATACACCCCAAAGTGTAATTAATATAATCCCGGCACTATAAGCTGCATCTGTAAATGTACCATTAGCCAGATACAGATATTCATTGGCAGCAGGTAATGCAGTGAGATATACAGGGGTTCCAGCAGCAAGATCGCCGGAATCGCACAATTGTGTTTCATCTAAAGCGGTGACAAGCGTATCCTGAGCGCCGGTAGCTACAGTAGCAGAATACAAGTCAATATCTGGATCTCCGCCTGCCATGTCTTCAAAGACATCAATTCTACCGGCTATAATCGTGCCATTAACAGCGGCAGTTATCTGTCCTATGTGACAATTAGCAGCACCGACATCTACACCAAGAATATCGTCATTAGCACCGCCACCGTGAAGTCCTGTCAGATCAATCAAGATTTCGGTTTTATAAATCCCACCGATTTTTGTAACATTATGTTCACAAATTGTTCCGGTACCAGCAGAAATGCCAATTCCGGGGGTCATATCAGAAAAAATATTGCCATCCAACTGATTCAATTCTGCCGCAGTAGTCGTTACTTCCGTTCCTTTGTTCGTACCCAAAAAAAGCTTGTCTGCTCTGCATTTACCTAATTTAATATCTTCGCGAAATGACATAATCATTACCTCTTAGAACCGGCTATTAACCGTTTCGGTTATGGCCCGTCTCCGTAGAGACCGTTCCTGGTTATCTCTTCAACTTTTTAATAACGTTCGTTGCTTCATCCGGGCCGGAATAGAATAACAGGTCAGTCAGAGCCTGAAGCGCTCCCTGGTTCCACGGTATCTGTATTCCTTCCGTCCTTATATTTTCTCTAGACAATCTCAATTTTTCCAGCTCCAGCCACTCAATCACGGTATTGAAGTCTTGGTTCCGGGATAACCTGAAAAAAGCTTCGTTTAAAGTCAATAAACTATCTTTTTCTGTAGGCATACGCAAAATCATTTTTTAAGCTCTTTCTTATTTGTGGTTTGTTTAAGAAAAGATATTTTTGCCAGATTTTCTAATCGTATTTTACTACCTTCGCCGCTCAGTAAACTTTGATTGACATTGACAAGGGTTGCAAGGGCTTTATTAATTCCAAGTCCCACTTTTCTCATAATTTTGGCGTATGCTTTACTAACCTGATCGTCCGGTGTACATACCATATATCCCTTGCCCCTGAGATTCATGAGACAAATTTGATGATTTTCGAGAAGGCTATCTTTCAAATTTTCTACACTGCCAAGCCATTCAAACTGATATTTCTTATAAGCTTCCAAAGTAGTCGGTTCTTCTAATTCAATAAAATCATGAAGTTTTTCCATGGATATTATAAAATCATATCCTTTTAAAGCAACGAGTTTAATAATTTCATCTTCCGCATTTTTCCATCCAGGATATCTTTTAAGATCATCTGTGTTGATTTCTGCTATTTGTGCCGTCATGCCTTCTCCCTATAAGTAAAGAGTGCCTCGCCTCGCCTTGCCCTGCCATGCCTTGCCTGGCCACGCCACGCCAAGCCAAGCCATTATTTAAACTTTTTCTATTTCAAACCGTCCTAACCTGGGCCTCATCTCACAAAGACCAACATATAACCCAGAAATAGTAATACAATTTAAAAGCGTTTCTTCATTTATTACATTTTCATCATAGAGAATTGTACAAATCAAATTCCATTGCTCAAATATAGGCCGTGTCCTGATTATTGTATTGCGTTGCACTGCAACTGCCCGCCGATCAATATGCTCGATTGTATATAAAGCATCAAGATCAGGACAGGGAATATCTTTATTTGTCACTATAACATTGCCATTGCCCTTAAATTGTAACTGACAATAATTATCATCAATATATACACCCTCTTCAAATTTCTTACCATTTTTGCTTTTCCTGGCTCCCATAACAAAACATTTTTCGATATTACGGCCAGGAATACAAATTTTCCCTTCAGGCGAAAGATAAAGGCCAGCTTCCCATTCGATCCGACCAAGCAATAATAAATCGGCTTCTGTTTTGCTGCGTTTTGCTGAAAGAGGCTTTATCTTCTTATAATAAGCATTTAAAGGATCAACCGCCTGATTATTATGCAACATTATTGGAACAATTCCTACTAATTTTAGATCATTTTTTTTCATCTTATCCTTTCTCTTCCCTTCATAATCTCACATTCGTCCTTACCATATGTGCCGAATATTTTTCCGTACTCATAGCAGGCGGATTTTGCATTTTAGGTTCAGTGACAAAAGCTACAAGCTCACCTGCTTTAAAAATAAACAGGGCCTGCCACCATTCGTCAAATAATATCCGCTTACTTCGCTCAACTCTTACTCCATTTGCACTCATCAACTTTTTAAGTTCAAGCTGTCGCTCTACTTCATTTTTCAGCTTCGGAGGACAAAAAACCCCACAGTCCTCAAGAGCTTTCTTGAAACAAACCATCATAAACAGCACGGCCTTGGGCTGATTTTCAAATCTATATGCCTTAGATTTTTTCAAGGCTTGCTCAACCATAGGCTCTAATACGGTTTGCAGCATGTCACATCCTCACATTCGTCTTAACTTGATAATGTACTGATATAAACATATTAACCAAAAGGGGCACTCCAATAAAATAGGCAAGCTCTCCCTTTTTGAAAATATACATCCCGTTCCGCCATTCATCTTCACCTGAATATTTGTTGGGCCTATTTTCGATTTCAACATCCCCTATTGCAGTCTGGAGATTTCGCATAATGGCTCGATAAGCGAATGGAGATAATTTTAGTCCAATACTTTCTAATCCAACCAGGGTAGCTTTCAAAAAGCACCGGGTAGCCTCTCCGAACACTCTGTCTTGGCTAAGCCCTGAGAAGTTATAGGTTTTGGCATTTTTGACGGCATCTTCCACCATATCCTTGTCGAGTTGGGGAAGATCCTCAAGATATAGGTCATTTCTAAAGTCTCTGGCTTCTTGCATTATTTCTTCCCTTTCCTGGTCTTTCCCTTTGAGCATATCGTGTGTCCACCTCTCGGTCCTGCCTTCGGAACAATTTCACAATGCATATACTTCTTTTTACTTACCTTAACGGTCCGGGTTCGGATGCTACCACCGCGTTTCTTGACCTCTTTTTTGGGCATTACATCCCCCCCATCGGCTGCCCTGCCAGGTTAAGAGTTCTTGGTTTTGCTTGTGTCGGCTGTCCGCCACCGCCCTGCGCTGGTTGCCCTGATGCCATTTGCATTATTTGCTCAGGCTGTGCGCCCAAGGCCTTGGCAATATTCTGCACCATTACCTGGATTTTAGCTTCTTGCATACCATCTATAATACTTTTTTTGTCAGGGACAATCCGGTCAACCGGCAACTGTAACGATCTAGCCGTCTCCCGCAATATCTCAGCCCTACCCGCAGGTCCGATAATCTGATTATCGACAGGATTATTTGTAAAATTCAGAAATTCCATCCTGCGAACCTGCAAAGACTCCAACATCATCAGATATTGAGAGGCTCGAGCTACAATATTGATATCACCCTTGGCCTTGTCCGGCTCATATAGCATTATGTGTTGCCAATAGGCCTTAACCGCAGGCTCTATAACACCCTTATCAAGATTGCCCACGACATCCTTGAGGCCCTTGTTGGCTGCATTCATCAGCATTGAGAGCCCGCTAGCTGTGCGACCGGCTCCCCCTACCTTTTCAGACCCATAGATATAAGCCGGAATTCCTGTAACTTCCGATGCCTGTTTGAAAAAATAGTCATAGGCCACTCGAAGTGACTCAAGAATCATATTCGGCTGAAAAAACTCAATCGGCATTCGACCGCTAGCGAATTGCTCCGCCTTGAATTGCCATATTTTCCAGGGAAACATAGTCTCAATATCCATGCCAGGCTGTAAAAGATCGGTCAAAACAGCAACTTGAGGCCCTGAAGCTATACCACTATTATTGACCATGGCTCTAGCAAATGAATTACATATTTTCTGGATATCATCCATCAACTCCGGCACGCCCTCGCCCCAGATACTGTCAGGGTTGTCATCATACGAGGCCGAAAAATAAGGCCGACGGCTCAAAGGATCTGAATTTAGCATAGCAGATATTACCGTATCGCCGATCAGCCACGCTTCGACGTTATATTGATCGGTAGCTACAAGACCATCTTCCATCCCCCATTCAATAAGCTTGTCGCCTGAGACTGATCCCCAAAATTGGAGAGCATCTATTAATTCGCTCCTGCCTGCCTCTATTGATTTATTTTCCAGTTGTTGGCGCTCTTGATCGTTTGCGAGCCAAAACTTTAATTCTCCCATTTCGTAACTGGAGAGAACTGACCTAATGGCCTCCTCACTGTATCCTTCCACACCTATCAAATCATGGAGGGCCTGCCTTGAAAGACGATGTCGTTCAATAAAATCTCCTTCCTGAATATTTTTTGCCGTTCGAGAAGGATAAATATCAAAAGGACTTATGCGTTCCCAGTGCTTTTTAAGGACTTCGTTTACTATCGGCTGTCCCTGTTCGTCCCACTCAAGAGCCTTTTCCATGCGAGTAACAGGCCCCTTGAGTACACAAGCAGGGAAAGTGGTTATATCCCATAATAAAGCGTCTATTGCCATGTAAAAACCTTCTTCAGTAAGATCATCATGAATTTCAGTTTCCAGTTCTTCATTTTCCGTTTGCGCCTGATCTTTTAGCTCTTGCAAAACATCATATTTATATTGTTTTGCCTGTTCCTTAAAGGCATTTTCATCGAAATCAATGCCTGCTTGCTGGTGGATCATAATACTCTCTTGATATCTGGCTGCTATCTCGGCAGCTACCTCTTGTTCGGCATCTCCGGGCAACTCCGGCACAGGCGTAGGGATAACTGCAAAAGGCTTTTCTTGTGAAAGAAAAATATCCTTCATCCAGGATTTGGCCGCTCGACACTTCGTTTTGGTCAATTTGATAAATACGTCTGTACCGCCCTGAGCCGTAATCATTGCCTGGGTTGCGGCATCATATACCCCTTTGCGAAGACGTAAACATTTTAACAAACGGGGCTCAATATCCTGCTCTTTGGCTGACTTGTGATCCTGCCACGTAGTCTTTATGTGTGCAGCCAAGGAGAGAATGAGCGGTTGACTTTGCTCATCTTCAGCCTCTTTTATGGCATCCTGGTCCTGTTGTAACAGCTCGTCGGCTGACTGGATAGAGACAAGACCTCTGTTGGAGGTGGTCGCTATGTCTGATGTTATAAGATCTGGCATTATTGAATCTCCGACAAGATTATTTTCTACTTCATAGACAAACGAAAAAACTATTTTCTCCAACATCAGACAATTTTACAACATTATCAACAGTTTTTAGCTTACCAGACATAATTTCCTCTCACAACTCTCCGTAATCCCCCGCAAATTTTAGCAGGCTGAATAAAAGGTGTCATGGCACAGATTAAAGCCATCATGGCTGGAAATCGGTCTTGCTCTGTCTGTTTACGGTCCTCATTTGTCATACTTTTCAACTGACTATACATAATCGTTTCATTCGGAACGCTCAATGCTTTCTCTTGTTGCCATTTTTGTACTGATAATATTCCTACTAGCCAATCTGTAATTAACGCAGGTTGTAGACTAAATAATGCCAACCCTGGCCGTTTCGTTTTGTAATCATTTAAAGCTACCACAAAAGCCTTGTTTGTACCATCAGTACCCGGCTTATAAACCACAGCCGGATTATATTGAGCGTAAACTACCGTGCAACAACACTTTTTTACTTGCGCGGCCAATCCATCGAATAACGCAGGCAAAAGCGTGTGCTCTTCTTCGGCAATAATTTCCACCGGTCGATGCTCAACCCCAGGATTGACAGGTTCTCCCAGTTTGTCGGCCAAAACACAAAAGTATCCATGTTTTTCGGCAGTCGGCCAGGCCAGCCCAGTTACAATCTTCGAAGACTGAGAAACTGAATCGTCTTCATATTTTACGAGATACTGACCAAGCTGTTTTACGGTTTCTTTTATTGGTTTCATAACCCAGGGAATAATGCCTCTACGTTAAAAATATCCATTAATGCATATTTACAGGCGTCCCATCCATGGTTATCTTTGTCCACAATCTTTTCTTTAAGGTTCTGATTGATCTGTGTCGCCCCACTAAAATCAGCAAATCGCAGACGTTGCAATTCCCACCAAAGCCATGAACAACACTGGAAAACTGTAAGCAATGGATGCGCAGGATCTTGCCATAGTTTACTATTAAGTTGCTCATAGCAAGCAAAATCACGCCCCGGCTGTCCCGGAGTCAGTACTACACCTTGCTCGGTCATCAAATCCGCTATACTCATCAGGCCCTTGCTGTCCCGTGCCTCTTGGGTCCGATTCCATAAGCTTGGATCGGCCACAATCTTAAGGTAATCGTTGTAGTATGGACAATTTTTAATGCCTTTGGCTAATGCCTTGTACCCTTTCCGTGCACGGAAAGCCTTATCTGACTCATCATGCTTTTTGGGAGGCTCGTAATACTCCCAGATAATCTGAATATTATCGTCTCCATCCTGCGCCAACAACTCAAAAGCAGACGGATTGCGAGTACCATAGTCAAGGCCGGCTATCAATCTGAGTCCCTGGACCTCATAGGGCTGTATAAATATCTGGTCCTGATATTGAAGTAAGTAGGGAAATAGGAGCTGGCCACCGTGAGCATCGAAGTCGATTTCCATCTCTTTTAGCCAGCGCGGATCAGTTTTGCCCTGGTAGCCTTGGAATTCGGTGGTTAGCCAAGTTGCACCTTGCGGAGTATCCGGGTCTTTGTCAGGATCAGCTGAATAATGAATACGCACCATGCGTATTCCTTCGGAGCTAATCCCGGTTGTGATGCCTTTATGTTCTGTTTGTGTTAACATTTCAACATACTCTTTGAAAAATGTCTGCGAATGCTCCCGGATTAGCTGATGATATCGCTATTAATTGTCCGCCCTGCTTTGCAATCGGAAGCATAGCAGTATACGCAGAATTGAATTCCGGCTGGAAGCAAGCTTCATCTGAGATCACGAGCGAAGGCGTATAACTGCGTATTTGATCTGCACCTTCAGGAATACCAACGATTTTTGAACCATTAGGAAACAACAATTTCCCATATGCAGGCTCAATCCCCTCATCCTGTAACCAAAAAGGCAAATGCTTCTCGATGAAGGATATTCTGGCTGCATTCCAATTTTTGCCAGACCGGCCACCGTTGAACACGAGATTCGCCGCATCTTCCTCTTTTTTGGATTGGAGAAAAATCAGTCTATGAGGCGCTGACTTGGCCACAAACAGCGCATAAACGCAGCACAGCCACGTCAACATAATCTGCCTGGACTTGGCTATAAAATAGATAGACTGTAGTTTTTTGTACCACATATCCAACAGATAAGCAATATGAGGCTTATCGGGGAACGGCTTAACTGGGTAGTTCTCGTCGTGTTCGTCTTTGGTCGAAACCCAGGATATAAAACGTCGGGGATGCGATAAGGCATCTATCCTAAGCGCCGAATAGGCCAAGCGGAGATCGGCCTGACTCATATCTTGAGTTTTCGTAATTGTTCTATCTCCTCAGTTGAGAGTGTTGGCAAAAGTGGTGAGCCGTTTTTACCGGTATGCTCAAACTGTTGTTTTTTTAACCATCTCTCCGGGCTCCTATTATAAAGAAAAGTTTTGAGCGCGTTAGTGTCTGGAGGTATATGCCTTTTGACTACTTTAGTTATCACCATTTTTTTTTGGTCTTTTTTGTCAGGTTCAGAATATACCTCATTATAAAAATATCCCTTGAGACGTTTGAGAAGACTGGCTTCAGCTACCGTGATATGATATTTATCGCGCCCATCATCTATGGCCTTTTTGAACTCAGAACATTTTTTTCGCCATCGGTAAATAGTATCTGCCGTAACATCAAAATGCTCTGCCAAATCCTTGACGGAGGCCCCTTTAGCACAAGCCTTTTCAGCCTGTTCTATGTATTTTTCTTTGAGTTTTGAGCCACTCACTCCTTCTCCCTCAATATCCTATCATGAACTATATCTAACGTAGCCAGAGCTTCTTTTTTTGTCCTTTCGCTACATAAAGTAATTTTCCTTTACATTATGGATAGTTATTTGTCAAGTATATCACGCATTCACAATCCATTTTTGTTCTCGATATACCCGCCCTCTCGCCTTGGCCGATGCAAACAGAGGCCCTACCGGATCTTGATAATCATAAACCCTTGGCTTTTTCCCATCTACCGGCCGCAGGATACGACCGATCGTTTGAATCATCCGACCTTTGAATGAAATCGGCGTGGCCATAAATAAAGTAGACAACCCAGGACAGTCGAATCCCTCACCAATAAGCTGTATTGTGGATATCAAAACATTGACTTTGCCAGTTCGAACCTGCTCGACAATAGATATACGTTCTACAGCCTTTGTCTGACCTGTCAATATGCGGACACTTAAACTATTGTCAAGCAGGTTTGCAAGTGCAAGACAATGCTTAACACGATCAGAAACGACAAGGATAGTCGTCCCCTGAAAAATTCTGGCCTCTCTGAGAATGTCTTGAGCTATTTGGATATTGCGCATCTCATCTTGAGTGAGTGTGCTCAGCATCTTAGAATAATCATTTTTGAACTTATAATGAAAATCCGTCTGCCTAGTGATAATTTTGGGAACCAGGACGGCACCTATATTTTGGAGATTTGAAGAATCTATCTGGTGGACTAGAGGTCCAATGAACCAATGAATTAGCTTGGTTAACCGATCTCGCCTGTAGGGCGTCGCGGACAATCCTAGCATATAACGGCAATCGCAGGCCCGAATAATCGAACCAGCCATCACACAAGGAATCTTGTGAGTTTCGTCACAAATGACCTGACCAAAATATTGAGGCAACTCAAGGTGTTTACAAACCGTGTTAATAATTCCTACGGTCACAGGCTTAATCTTGTACTTACCATCGCCTATCAATCCGGACCCCACCCCCAAAAACTCCGCAATCCTATCCCGCCACTGATACAGAAGTGATTTATTATGCACCAGGATCAACGTCGGCTGACGCCTGGCCGCGATGATTTTAAGAGCTACTACAGTCTTGCCGGATCCAGTTGCGGCACTCAAAACTCCAAAGTCTTTACGCAGAATATCATCCACGGCCTGCTGCTGATAAGACCGCAACTTACCGCTGAATTTAAAATCAACCTCTGGCAAGGTACGGCGGTCATCCTGAAAAGCAATTGACTTGCTTGTAATATCCAGCGCTTGTCGCATAAAGCCGCGAGGGAAGTGGAAACCTCCATCCGTCTCAGACCAAAAGACTAGTTCTTTTTGTAAGTTGCCGGTCCAGCGCCCCTGACGCAATGCTTCCTGGTAGGCCGGATTTTTTATGGTCAATACGGACCGCAACTTTGTTAAGATTTGCGAGTCCGTATTGACCAAGGTACATTGATTATCAAGTAACAATTTCATTCTTTCACAGCATTCAATCCTTTTGCCATTGTTTTTTACCTCCATTTTTTTGTTAGCCACCAAATAAAAAAGCCCCGGAGGTCCGGGGCCGTGGGTGAGGATGAAAAATCATTTTGAAACATATCGCGTAATCAGCTCAAGGATGAGCCCTTGCATGGATTTCCCCTCCAGAGCGGCTTTTGCCTTGAGATCGCGCCGGACTGACTCCGGGACGTTGCGGATGATGATGGCGGACTCTTTTTCGTCGCCTTCCTCTTTGTGGATTTTTGCAGCCCAGCCCTGGGGGCAGGACATTTGTGATCCGCCGACACGCAGGGCGTACACGCCCGCCGTCGATAATACCACGTTGCCATATGTCCCGGCCTGGTGTTTTGCCGGGTGCTCGTACAATCCTATTGATTCCCATTGGTCACTCATGTTTTTACCTTTCCCGCGTGTCGGATGCGCGGATTTTATGGGTTTTTGTATTTTCTATTTTTTATTAGTTTTTCTCTTAATTCCAATAACTTTTCGTGCTTTTCTAATCGGTCCATTTTTTCATCTAATGTTATTAATGCCGCTTTTTTCCAAATTAAATAATCACTGGATTTTTTTCCCATCAGTGGATATGCATCAATCATTTTTACAACCGCCCATAAAGCACTTTTGGAGTGCCAACTGCATTCCACGGTCGGTTTTGATGCACTACCAAACGTTGATACTTTTCGGGATTTTCTTTTGTAAAAATATCCGTTATCTCCGATTGCTTTCTGGAGAATACGGATTGAACCTTCATCGTCATCCCGGAGTTGGACAGTTAATTTTGGACGGAGATAGGTGTCCTTTTTCCTGCCATCCTTGTAACGTTTTATTTCTACAACAAAACAACCTTCTCCATCCAAAAAACCAGCCGCCCATGACTTTATATGCGAATTGTCCATATCAATCCCCTTTGTTGTTGTTATCATCCGGCCCCCATGATAACATTTTCAGGAAAGATGTCAACAATAAATGCGCGGCCCCCGATACTTGGTTAATTTCCGATGATTGCGTCGATTTCGGCGATCCGGGCGACAAGGGTCTCGCGCTCTTTGCGGAGGGCGTCGAGATCCGGGGCGGCGTCCTTATGCTCAAGGTAATATTTGTACGCCGCGCCCTTGTCCCCAAGATCCTCAAGCTCGCCGTCCGCTCCGACGACCGAAAAATCGGGGGCAGAGTTGGCGGGCTTGCGGAAATCCTTTTGCCCACTGGCAATAATATCGCCAGGGTTGGCGCTGATGGTGAGTACGCCCTCGCCGCCGTTGTAATGGTCGCCGGTCCAGTCGCCCCAGGAAAAATCGCCTTTCGTGGATTGGCTGAAATCCACGATTGCGATCCAGGGCTTGCTATAACGTCTTTGATTGTAACTTGCTGTCTCGATTCTGATCTCCATTTCCTTACCTCCTATTTGATTTGTTTGATTATAATATATATCTTTGCAATAACGTTAGGCCGCTTTTCTGGGGCGGCCAGGTTTTCGAGAGGAGACTAATTTGAGATCAAATTTTGATATAATCCAGTCCCTACCGACCTTGACAGCCGGTAGGCGACCGGATTTGATCAGGGCTAGC
>Ga0315532_1002056_pt1 | contig 14203 bp, 13 predicted proteins | sample SalMarWE160370MG_FD_203082 | JGI IMG/M metagenome (GOLD analysis project Ga0315532, IMG submission 203082) | Salt marsh sediment microbial communities from the Plum Island Ecosystem LTER, Massachusetts, United States - Salt Marsh Sediment WE1603-70 ... | reverse complement strand
AACTGTATAGACATTACCACCAAGACCATTGGCGGCGAAACGGCTGTTTTTATTGAGCCGGAGACGAGTTATGTAAAAGTCATCAATAAGGTTGTGCCAATATCGAAGGGGAGAAGTGTGTGTGGGAGCTATAGAACTCAAGAGATTAATAAAATTATCGTAAAGGGTAAGTGTAAAAGGCAGATGGGACCATTTGCTGTTGCGATTGAGCGGCCTGCTACATTTTTCGGGTATTTATTAGTGGAGAATCTGGCCAAGGCAGGGATAAATGCAGAAGGGCAATTGCTTGAAAAACCGGTGGACAAGGATTGCAATTTCAAAAGAATAGCCGAATACAGCACACCAATAGCAGATTGTCTGGCACGATGCAATAAAAACAGCTTGCAATTAGCGGCAGAAGCTCTTTTTAAGACCATCGCCGCCAAAGCCGCACTGGATGGTAAAAACGGCAGCTGGGCAGGGGGGCGAGAATTGATACATAAGTATCTGCTGGAGCTTGGGATTGAGAAAGAAGAGTTTTATATCGACGACGGGAGCGGGCTGAGCAGGCAAAATAAACTCAGTGCAAATGCCGTCACAAAAGTGCTATTAGATGTTTACAAAGACAAAAACTGGGGGCTTTATAAAAATTCACTTGCGATAGGGGGGATAGACGGGACAATCAGTAAGTATTTCAAAGAAGAAAAGTACAAGGGTAAAGTTTTCGGCAAGACCGGATATATCGACGGCGTCAAGTCTTTTTCGGGGATATGCAACGGTGAGGGAGGGGATTATATATTTTCCATTCTGGCTAATAACGCCAACGGGCGGACACGGGGAGCAATCAATGATATAGCAAAAGCGATTATTGATAGTGAATAGCGGGCATAATGGGGGGCAAATTGGGGGTAATGTGAATCGCAAGATTAGCGTCTGAAGTAGACTACAGGGCCGTTTTCATAGATTTCTGCTTCCCAGCTATCCGGATTGGGCTCGGCTGTTCGAAAGAGAGGAGCTTCGAGAAACTTAGGTTCTACGCCGAGTATCAGAGCGGAGGGCGGGGATTTTTCAATCAGTTCCTTGAGGTTTCCTGGGCCTGCAGTGTGGGTGATGCGGCGGTCGGAGGGTGAGAGGTAATCAGCAACTCTGTAAACAAAGGGACCCGCGGAAAATTCGGTGTAGATATCGCAACCGCCCTCGAGGGCGTAAAGAGGGGCCAAAGTGAGTATTAGTTTTGGGCTTTTAGTTTTCTCGGCGATATCCTGCGAAATCCGATGCAGGCAAATTGGGGTCCAGTTTTGCAGGTCAAAGAGCTTTGGGACTCTGTGCAATACAAGAGGGTATGATGCCGCTGCTGCAACTGCACAGGCAATCACTAAAGCACGGGCCAGCTTAAAATGCTTATTAGGGCTGGTATCAGAGTTAAGTTTTCTCAAGTACAGAAGGGGGAAAGCAAAGCTGATTACTATGAAAGGGACCGGCATTGCAAGATATTGTTTCCACATTGTCAGGGGGATTAGAGCAATTATAAAAAAGACAAAAACCAATAGAACGGCAAGTAATGGATTTGTGGTGTTTGATATTGTTAGTTTGCGATGTTTCCAGGCGATTGTCAGGCAGAGGTAAATCGCTATCAAGATAAGGACAAAGCAGCCTCGTGTTGTCAGGAAGAGGAATATTGTATCGAGCTTGTTATGAAATATACCAATTTGGTGCAGCAGTTCGCTGTTAAGTATAGGTATGCGGAACAGGTTTAAGAAGAACGCTCGCGGGGCCAGAGCTATTGTCCAAACCGGCCAAACCAACACGATGGCTGAGGCAGTCAAAAACAGTAGAATGGTCTTAAATTTTTGCTTTATTGAACCAGCGGGCTGGATCAGGAAAACAGCGAAAAACAGCAACTGCACAAGAGCCGTTGTTATACGCATGCAGGTTGCCAAGGTTAGTAAGGCGGCGATGACGGCAATTCGACAGTATCCTGATTTGTGCTTAAAATCAGTAGAGATAAACAACCAGAAAGACAGCAGGACGAAAAGAATCACAAGGTCGTGATTCCAGGCGAAGCCGTTGGCATAATCGACGAAAGGATTGAACACGTATAGGACAGCGGCTGAGAAGGCTAAAAGCATTGCGGAAATTGGAAAAGGGCTAAAGATGCGCCAATATATACCAACGATACAAACGACCACGAGGATATCGCATAAACTTGAGAGGATTCGAGCGACAAGGAGGAAGTGCGTTGTGTTCAATATCCTGAACAAGATAGCGCAGAGTAATGGGTGGTATGGCATCTGGGATGGGTATGAAAAATCCCTGTAAATCATTTTGCCCTGTGCCAACAGAATGCCGGCGGTGCAGTACATTTGTTCATCGTGGCCAAGAGGCTTGGTCATACTATTGGCAAAGATTACAAGCGAAAGCGCTACAAGTATTAAGAAAACAAAAGTATTAGTAACTTTTGGCGACATTCAATTTGATTTTAGATTTACGCTCCGGGGATTATTCTACCATTCAGCTAATTCGCCGAGGAGCTCCTCGACCAAATCCTTCATTGTTACGATGCCGATGTGCCTTTCTCGGCCGGCACGGGTAGTTCTCGTAACCAAAATGATTTTTTGGTTTTCACTCTGCATAATATTTATGGCATCTGAAATGATAGTATCAGCGGGAAGCTTCCGAATCGGCTTTATAAAGTCATACAAGTCAGTGAACTGCTCCGTTGAGCTTAAAGCTTCGTAAATATTCACAAAGCCGACTATATTTCCGGGCCAGCGGTCGTAGGCCGGCAGACGAGTAAAAGCCGAATTCTTTAACTTGCTCAGCAAAGCCGACCTATCAGAATTCACATCGACCATCTGAACTTTGTTAAGAGGTGTCATCACAGCCCTTATACTGAGATGTGAGATACTTACCAGGCGGTTTATGATATCGGTTTGGACGGGGCTAAGAAAACCTTCCTCTCGTGTTTCGTGAAAAATTGCTTCGATGTGAGGCTGTCGTACAGCGGTTATTGCTGCTTTGGAGGAATCCGGCGCACCTGCCAGTCGAGCAAAGATGGTGGATATAAATTTGAGCAGGGGCGCTATGCCGGACCAGCTAAAAAGTTTGTGAAATACGAATAAAAACGATGCGACGTATGGCATAAGCAAATCGGCACGATAAAAGAAGATATTTTTAGGTATTAACTCGGCAAATATGAATAGTATTGGGACGGTTATGAAGGTCGCAAATAGTTCAGCAGTATGTGCAACCTCGAGCTTGCTCAGCAACAGAAAAGTTACAATACTCGTAACAATATAATGAGTTAGATTATTACCGACCAACATCGAAAGAAGTAAGCCGGAGCTGTCGCGCATAGCTTTTCCCAAGATGGCAGATGACAATCGCCTCTTTTCAATACCCAGCCGTAAGCGAAGTCGGCTGAGCTGGTATATGCCCGTTTCGGCGCCGGCGAAAAGGCCGGAAAGAATTACGAAAAAGACAATTACCAATATTAAAATTATATTATTGAGCATCGGTCTGGAGCGGCTCAAGGGTTAATATTAGTGTTTCGATTCGGTGCTTTCGCACTCGCTCGACAGTGAACTTTAAGTTTTTCAGGTGAGTGATGTCACCGGCTTTTGGTATTTTCCCCAAGGCGGCGGTTACCAGGCCGCCAACTGTTGAAATCCGAGTTGCTTCAGGTTCGATACCGAACGCTCCGGCCCAGTCATGAATGGTGAGGTTGCCTGCCAGCCGATATTCAGAAGGGCCTATCTGTTCGATAGGTTCAATTCCATCTGTGAGCTCAATAGGGCCAAGTAACTCTTCAACAATATCCTCGAGGCGAACCGAACCTGCGATGCCGCCATATTCATCCACGACTATTGCGGTGTCGGTATGAGTCTGACGGAAGAATTCAAGCAGAGATTCGATTGTCTTTTGTTCAGGGACGAAATGGACCTGACGAACAAGTTTGTCCAACGATGTATTCGGCCTGAGTAAGAGCTGGCGAAGGTCGACCATGCCAACTATATTGTCAATTGTTCCGACATATACAGGCAGTTTTGTCAGGTGATTTTTTAGCATCATTTTGCGGGCATTTTGGGGTGAAACTGTAACTGCGCAGGTAACCATATCCACCCTCGGTCGTAAGCAGTCGCGAACCTTGAGAAAGCCAAGCTCGATAATTTCGGTTAGAAGTTTGTTTTCATCAATGGTAATCAGTCCTCGTTTTCGCACTTGTTCAATGAGCGATTTGAATTCGTCTGTGGTTATTAGTCTGGGCGTCTTCGTTGGCCCGAGTAATAGACGTAGGGCTGGCTCTACTATTAAAAAACGGAATATAAATACAACAGGTGTAAAAATTTGGAGGCATAAAAAGGCCGGCAGTGCGGCGATGACACTGAGAGATTTTGAATTTGTGTAGGCCAGGGATTTCGGCAGTATTTCACCAAAGAGCACCAGTAAACAGAAGCTAAGCAAAGCGGTAACCACCGCGGCTGTTACACCAATTTGCTGCTCGAGTCTGACCGTAAGAACACTGGCGACGGCGTAAAAGAGAACGTTAACGGTCATATTTCCAAACAAGAGGCAGCTGAGCAATCGTCCTGGTTCGCTCAAGAGCTTTGCAGCCAGGTTTTGCAGCTTGTGTCTGGATTTCTGCAGCAGATTGATTTGTCTGCGAGAAAGGTTAAAAAAGGCGGTTTCCGAACCTGAAAAAAAAGCGGAACCGGTAAGCAACAGTAACATCAATATAATATGGCCAACATTTTGGTAGACTTGAGCCACTATTTGCTATTACCTTAGTGCGATTTGGGCAGTGTTATTTTGAATGTTGTTCCCTTAGCTGGTTCGGATTCGACCGAAATGGAACCATTGTGGTCATCTATTATTCTTTTGACGAAGAGAAGACCAAGTCCGGAACCTGAGTGCTGTGATGGCGATTTTTCATCCGCCTTCGTGGTGAAAAACGGTTGAAAAATCTTTTTTAAATCGGCGGGTTCAATTCCGCAGCCGGTGTCGGCGAGCTCTATTTGAACCGCATTAGCAGTGTCTCGTGCTTTGATGGTTAGAATGCCGCCACGGGGTAACATTGCGTCGCGGGCATTAAGAATTAAATTCATTAAAACCTGTTGAATCTGAACGGGTATAGCCCAAACTGTCAAATCCTGTGGAATTTTTATATTTACAGTTATACCATCTTTTGCAAAATCCCGGCACAGACAGGTAAAAATCTCTTCAACCAGGGTAATCAGGGGTGTGTTTTTCTTCTCCTGCGTCTGGCCATTTGCGACGGCAAGCATACTTTCCATAATTTTGGAGGCGTGCTCGTAATTGCGGACGACTTTTTGAAGCGCCTTTTCAGATAAGAGTTTATCATCAGGATTGTTGAGAGCAAGAGTTGCGAAATTAGCCAGAGGTGTGAGTAAATTATTGATTTCGTGTGCGACCATATAGGTAGCGGTGCCGATGTTGGCAAGGGCCTGAAGATGGGTGAGCTGGGATTTTAAGGCATCGTTCTGCTGTTGTTGATTTGCGAGGTGTTTGTGCAAAGAAAGGCGCTTTTCGATTATCCTTGTCAACGTCTGCTCCTGCTAATTTAGTGTTTAGTGAATAGTATTTAATAGTCAGTTATTATCCACTGGAAGCTGCCGGCTTACAAGTATTTATATCGACTTTCAATGCGGTTTTTCTTGAGCTATGGAAAAAGATACACAGAAAGAAGCTCTACAGCTGTAGTATAAAAAGGGACAAGCCACAAGAACTTGCCTCTTTTATTAGCTTCTGAAAAGTCATTGGCTAACAGCTGAAAGCCAATCAGTGTTTGCGTCTGCGCAGCAGTGCCAAGCCGCCAAGGCCCAGCAGAACAATGGTTGCCGGTTCGGGAACCTGGTGAATAAGAATGGTATCCTGCGGTCCATAGGGCGAAGCATCATCCCACAGGGTGATAGTCACATCCACAGCTTCACAGCAGTGGAACAGAAACTCGAACTCCTTGCCACCAAGATTATCAAGACTTACAGTATCTGCAGTTTGGAACTCGTAGCCGAACTCATAGATGCCTGTTTCTTCGTACCTACCTACGTAAGCTATGTTGCCTGCCTCTGGGTAAATTATAGGATAGCCCGGGCTCTCGTAGTAATATCCACTGCCCATCGGCATATACGGCGGGCCAAGGTCATCGCCCCACTCACCGCCTGCACCGGGGAATGCTCCTTCGATAACGATGAAACCGATATATGCGTCCCCAGCAGAACCATGGACACCAATTACAACCTCTTGGCACACAACCATCTCAATCTCAGTCACATTATATGGGCCATCGGTTAGGCCGTTAAATGACAACTCAAGAGCTGCGTTAGCCCACGAGGCCATACCAAGAACCAGCATTAAAATTATTAACTTTTTCATCGTACTCTCTCTCCTTAATCTCAGCGCCTATTGTGTGCTTTTTTCAGAGGATAAAGTTGAAACACGGGAGGAAACTATCCTCACCTACTCCTCACTAAAGACACAATATATATCATTATTAATCTTACCAAGGTCCTCAACTTGAAGTCAAGAAAATTATCGCACAATGTATATTTTTGTAGGTTGGTGAAGCGCAGATTCGGTAAGCTCCTTTATATCAAGCAGATGTGCTCGTGGGGGCAGCAGTTTTTTTTCTATTTTTTGTAGGTTTTTTTGGGGTCGTAGACTTTTTCTGCGATAAATTCGAGCTCTTTGCTGGTCCCCTTCTTCAACGCCCGGTAGAAACAGGATTGGTATCCTACGTGACATTGGCCGGCATCAACGGTTACCTTGAGGAGCAGGCAGTTCTGGTCGCAATCGACAAGTATTTGCTCTACTTTTTGGAAATGTCCACTTTCTTCGCCTTTTTTCCATAATTTTTGTCGTGATGTGCTAAAGTATGTGGCGAAGCCTGTCTGAATTGTTAAATCAAGTGCCTGTCGATTCATAAAAGCAGCTATCAGAACCTGGCCGGTCTTTGCATCCTGGGCGATTGTCATAATTAAGCCGTTGCTGTCAAATTCTGGAGTAAAGTCAGTGCCTTCTTCGATATTGTGCTTTGTGGTCATCTGTCAGGTCCTCAAATAGTTAGTTTTCAATTGTCAATTGTCAATTTACCCGTTACTATTTGCGAAAACAAGTTTTTTATAAGGGTGAACAGTTTTAATGGGTGAAGCCAAAACCAGTAAAAGTAAATACATATTTCTGTTCGGCCGCATCGCAGTAGTTGTAGGTGGAATCATTTGGGCAATATTATGGCTTTCAAAAGGTCAAAGATGGGATAATTTAACAAAAGTCTTCCTTAGAATAAACATATGGGTTTTCGCACTTGCGCTGAGCATTTTCGTTGTAAGCCAGATAATTGTAGCGTTCCGTTGGTGGCTGCTGCTGAGAACCCAATCCGTTTTCATAGCGTTTTGGTCAGCCATAAGACTGCATTTTTTGGGGCTTTTTTACAATAATTTTATGCCGAGCTCCGTGGGAGGTGATTTGCTTCGGGCCTGGTACGTTACAAAGCACACAGAAAAAAGATTCAAAGCGGCTTTGAGTGTATTTGTCGATAGAATAATTGGGTTGTTAAGTACCCTGATAATCGCTGCTTTTTTCTATTTACTTTTCCTGCGAGGTCGGGCTAATCTGACAAGTTTTAGCAGCGGCCCTGGTTTTCTCAAGTTTATCGCTGAGCACAAATGGATTTTCTTTTGGGTGCTTTTGGCCGTCGCAGCAGTTTTTTGCGTTCTCTTGCTGTACAGTCCAAGCCGAGCAATGTTGAAAAAGGCCTGGTCTTATATTCGAGAACAAACTCTCAGGATAGGGGTGAAGTTCAGGGATGCATTCATTATTTACTGCAGAAACCCCATAATAATCCTTACGGTATTTGGGCTAACAGTTTTTTTGCAACTCTTGGCAATAACCGGTTTCTGGTTTCTTGGCGTAAATATGGGGATTACCGCCAGCATCAAGTACTACTATGTCTGCTTCACACTGGCGTGGGTTTGGGGGGCGTTGCCCATAAGTATTGGCGGTGCTGTGGTGGTCGAAGGCATACTTGTTTTTCTGCTTTCTCAGTTTGCCGGTGTTGAGCAGGAGGCCGCCTTAGCACTGGCGCTGTGTCAGCGGGCCGTATGGATGCTCGCCTCTTTGCCGGGGGCTGTTATACATTTGATTGGTGCGCATTTGCCAAAAGACTTTTTTGTTGACTATAGTAAGTCCGTAAATTAAGCTATGGTATCTCGGGCAGGATGCGGTTTTTATGCCCAGCCCCAGTGTGCCGGGGTTAACCAAAAATCGGTAACTCGATAACAGCAAAGGACTTGTTGTTAAGAATATGCGTACTACCGGACGTTTTAGAGTCTACTTTTTGCGTGGGCTGGCGGTACTATTGCCGACCATTGTGACAATCTGGATATTCTTCTGGGGCTATAAGTTCATCCAAGAAAACATCAGTATCCATATAAACCGTGGGATAGTTTGGTTGGTAATGTTTTTACAAGGCGAGCAGCAATATCTTATCAAAGAAGATATGGTCAAATTCTGGGTGCATGGGTGGGGGTCTATAGCGGGTTTTCTTATAGCTTTAGTTGCGGTTTGCATAGTAGGTGCGATGTTGGCCAGTGTTGTGGGTAAAACGCTATGGCGAATGATTGAAAAGTTCATAATGAATACGCCGTTTTTAAGGCAGGTCTACCCTTATGTAAAACAGATTACTGACTTCTTGCTCACACAAGAGGAGCAAAAAAAACTGTTCTCAAGGGTTGTTGCCGTTGAGTATCCTCGAGAGGGCGTGTGGTCAATGGGTTTGGTCACCGGGTCCGGGCTTAAGAAGGTATCAGAGAACGTCAAAAAGGAATTCCTTACCATTCTTATACCGACTTCTCCAACGCCATTCACCGGCTTTGTGATAATGGTTCCGAAAGAAAAAACTATAGAGTTGGACATGACGATAGAGGAAGCGATAAGATTTGCGGTCAGCGCGGGGGTGATAGTGCCGCAAGGTGACAAGGTCGGCAGGTTTCTGCAACCAGCTGATTTGAAAAGTGAAGAAGAATAAAAACGGATTTTGTTGGAAGAGAGTTTAAGGAGACAGGTTTTGCTTTTTACTATAACTGGTAAACATATCGAGATAACGGAAGCTATCAGAAGGTATGCGGAAGAAAAGACATCCAAGCTTCCCAAATACTACAATAGTATCAACCAGGTTGAGGTAATTATCGACGGTGAGCGAGGCGGCAATACGAGCGTGGAGATAATTGCAAGAGGTGAACATAGTAAGGTTTTCGTTGTTACCGAAAGCGGTGAAAACGCTTATCGTTGCATTGATGTAGCTGTTCATAAACTTGAAAGACAGCTTAGAAGGAAAAAAGGCAAGGAACGCAACAAAAAACACGTGGGTGGGGCAGAGCCAGCATAACTTGCATTTTTACAATTGTGACTTAATCGGCAGGCGGCTAAGGAGTAATTCTGAGGAGATACGATGAAATTTGCAGATTTTATCTGTTTTGAGGCGGTAATTGCGGAACTGAAAGCCCAGGACCGTGACGGCGTGATAGCGGAGCTTGTTTCGGCCCTTTATAAGGTTGGCCGGCTCGGCAAAGGAAATTGTGAAGAAATCATTAAAGCAGTTATAAAAAGAGAAAATGAAGCAAGCACGGGTATGGGTAAGGGCGTTGCTGTACCTCATGTGAAACATAATGCGGTTAAAGATGTGGTTGCTACGGTTGGTCGAAGCAGTGTTGGTGTTGATTTTTCTTCGCTGGACAAACAGCCGGTTTATTCGGTGATACTAATAATCAGCCCTGTTGACAATCCGGACAAACATTTACAAGTAATGGAGAGTATTTTCAAGCGTTTGCAGGAAGAGAAATTCCGCAAGTTCCTTAGACAATCTGAAACGGCCGAAGATATTGAAGAGCTTCTCAGAGAGACCGATGAAAATCCGTCTTTATAATAATATGAGTTTATGGATGTAATACAGCGGGCGCGAGGGGCGAAAATGCAGGCGGAAGAAAATACATTGGAAAAAGTGGTTTGTGAGATGGGAGTTGAGATAAAAAACACAGATGGACTTCATATGCGCCCCGCGATGCAGTTCGTTGATGTTGCAAACCGGTTTGAGTGTGATATTATGGTCAGCAACAATGAAAACAGCGTGGACGGCAAGAGTATTATGCAGATGAGTATGCTTGCCGCAACTTATGGCACCAAGCTAAAAATTAAAGCTGAAGGTGTCGATGCAGAACAGGCCATCAATGCTCTGCGGGAGCTTGTGGAAGAGAAGCATTTCGATGAGCCGGCACCAGGCGACCCGAAAAAAAGTTAGAATTTGGTAGAAGTTCGCGATGGAAATAAAAAAAGGAATAGCTGTTTCGCCGGGTATTACCATTGCCAAATCGCTGATTATTGATTCCGAAGATTATCGAATTCCTCGGCGTTCTGTGAAGCCAACGCAACGAATGATAGAGGTTCAGCGGACAAGGAACGCTTTTAAGGCTGCAGCTGATGAATTAACCCAACTTGAAGCAGAGCAAAAGACAATAGAACAACGTAAAATAAAAGATATCTTTGCTGTTCATTTGCGTTTTCTGCATGACAGGAGCCTTCGGAAAAAGATAACGGATTTGGTCCATTCGGAATCAGTGACAGCAGAGTACGCCGTATCTAAAACACTGCGGGAAATTGCAGCACACTTTACCAAGGAAAAAGATCCATATATGAGTGAACGGGCGGCAGATATGTATGACATCGAAAGGCGACTGCTCAGGCAGCTCCTCGGCGGCAAGCGTGAAGATGTTGAGCATTTGACCGAAGAGGTCGCGGTTGTTGCCCGAGAGCTAAGTCCTACCCAAACCGCAGGGTTTAACAGGAAATTTGTAAAAGGCCTTGCTACCGATGCGGGCGGACGAACAAGCCATACGGCTATTGTTGCGCGGTCACTTGGTATCCCGGCGGTGGTAGCGTTGGAAGACCTTACAGAAATGATCAGCGGCGGGGATGTCGTCATCATTGACGGGAATCGAGGCATTGTCATTGTAAATCCGGATGATGAGACAATCCGGCAGTATGAAGAATATTCGCTCGAATTTGCAGAACTTGAGCATAGACTTGATGCGATAAAAGAAAAACCGGCTGTAACTCGGGATGGTGTGAGAGTAACATTGTTGGGCAATATTGAGTTTCCAGATGAGGCGGAGCTAGTTTTGCAAAAAGGCGGAGAAGGCATAGGGTTATATCGGACGGAGTTTTTATATCTTAACAGGCCAAGCGAACCTACAGAAGAAGAGCATTATCAAGCTTATGCTGAAACTGTCCGTGTTTTCAAGCATCGGCCGGTGATAATAAGAACTGTGGACCTAGGGGCAGATAAATATACACAAAGCAAACGTTTTGCACCCGAGCCAAATCCATTTTTGGGACTTCGGTCGATTAGATTTTGCCTGCAGAACCTTATGATGTTCAAAACTCAACTGCATGCAATTTTGCGGGCCTCGGTTCTCGGTGAGGTTAAGATAATGTTTCCGTTGATTACGAACCTTCAGGAATCTATGCAGGCGAAGATGGTTTTGCGTGATGTTATGGAAGACCTTGACGAGGAATCTATAGCATACAATAGAGACGTTCAGATGGGGGTGATGATTGAAACGCCGTCTGCGGCTTTGACAGCCTCTACACTTGCAAGAGATGTCGATTTTTTCAGCATCGGAACGAACGACCTTATTCAATATACTCTGGCTGTCGACAGGGGTAATGAACTGGTTTCCACACTATATTCATCGGTGGACCCTGCGGTGCTGCGACTTATCAGGACGGTTATTCAGGATGCGCACAAAGCGCAAATAGAGCTTAGTGTCTGCGGAGAAATGGCCTCTGAGCCGGAGTATATTATGCTGCTGCTGGGAATGGGGGTGCGGGTGATTTCACTTACTCCGCCAATGATACCGGAAATAAAACAAATTATTCGCTCAGTTACGATAGAAGACTGCAACAATGTAGCAAGAAAAGTGCTTGGTATGAATTCTGAAAGGCAGATTTCAAGCTATCTGCGCGATGCTACGAGAAAGATTCTGCCTGAAGCTTTCTGATGGGTTTTCACTTTGTGGTTTATTGTAAAATGGGGACCGAATGAATTTGCTCTTAGAGTCAGGGGCAAAGAAAAAAGGAGATAGACACATAACCATTTCAAATGAAACTATCTTGGTACTGATTAAATTCAAGGTCCGGGGTAATCTAAGATTCCTGTCACACGCTGAAATGGTTAAGGTTTTTCAGCGAGCTTGTGTCCGAGCGGGTATAAAAGTTCTGTATAGTGAAGGATTCAATCCTCGTCCAAAGCTGTCCCTGCCCTTACCAAGGAGTGTAGGCATTGAGGTGGATGATGATTTGCTGTGTCTTCGGATAGAGAAGAGCACAGGAGCACAGGAACATAAGAGTACAAGTGACTTATGTACTTCAGTCAAAACCAGGCTTTCGGAGCAGTTACCTGATGGTTTTGAGTTGCTTACGGCCAGGACAGCAAAAGCAAAGGCCTCAATCCAACCTTGCCTGGCTGCATATTTGTTGGCGGTGCGGGAGGAATATCTGGGCGAAAAGTTAAAGGGCAGGATTAAACGTTTGTTAGCAAGTGAAAATCTTAATCTCCAGCGGCGAATGGGTGCCAAAAATTCGAAATTCAAAAACGTGGATGTTAGGCCTTTCTTGAAATCGATTGAATTGGACAACACAGGTATAACAGTTGAGTGCAAAACAGTAAAGGCTGGTTCGATACGGCCTGATGAGATTCTGGAGCTGCTGGAATTGGACTACGATATGCTGTCGGCGCCGATTAGGCGCACGAGCGTACAATGGCAAGTTAGTGAATCGTAATCAGTGAATCGCGGTTCGCTATCGACGAGATGCAAAACCGCGATACATGAGGATAAAGCGATGGCAAGAGAGATGCTTATAAACGTGGCTGAGAGCGAAGAGTGTAGGGTGGCAATAGTCGAAAACGGTTCGCTCGAAGAGCTGTATGTGGAAAGGGCGAGCCTGAGCAGGCACGTTGGCAATATTTACAAAGGAAGGGTGGTAAACATTGAATCCGGGATACAGGCGGCATTTATAGACTGTGGGACGGGGAAGAATGGTTTCCTTCATATCAGCGACCTGCACCCTCGTTATTTTACCGGGGCCGACAGAGGCTCTACCGAAAGCGTTGGCCGGAGGAAATCGCTAAGGGAACGGCTGCCTATCCAGAATTGTCTTCATAAGGGTAAGGAGCTTGTTGTTCAAGTAACGAAAGAAGGAATGAATACGAAGGGGCCGACCCTCAGCGCGTATCTTGCTTTGCCAGGCAAGTTCCTGGTTATGATGCCGTGGATGCGAAAGCTCGGGATTTCGCACAAGATCGAAGATGATGATGAGCGGGTGAGACTACGACGAATTCTTGGTGAAAGCAAGCCGCCTAAGGGGATGGGCTTTATTATCCGAACAGCAGGACAGGGATGCTCAAAAAGGGATGTTCGAAACGATTTGAGGTATCTTAAGCGATTGTGGACTGCTATCGAAAAACGGATAGAGACTGAAAAGGCACCGAGTGAGCTTTACCAGGAATCCGATTTGGTTATCCGAACACTGAGGGACATTTTTAACAGTAAGATAGACAAGATAGTATGTGATTCGGAAAGTGTTGTTCGGAAGATCAAGGATTTTCTTTTGATAGCAACGCCACGTTTGAAACGAAGGGTAACGTATTACGACAGCAAAGTTCCGTTGTTTCACAAATATCGCATTGAGGACGAAATTACTAAAGTTCAGTCCCGCACGGTGACACTTAAAGGCGGTGGCTCAGTTGTAATCGAGCAAACCGAGGCGTTAGTGTCAATAGATGTCAACAGCGGTCGTTACCGCAAGAGTCAGAGTGCCGAGCAAACCGCTTACAAAACCAATATGGAAGCGGCACCAGAAATAGCCCGGCAACTTAGACTGCGAGACCTTGGTGGATTGATAATTTGCGATTTTATTGATATGCGCAGCGAGAGACACCGCAGGGATGTTGAAAAAGTTTTTCGCAGCTCTGTCAAAGCCGACCGTGCTCGTTCGAGAATATTGAGGATAAGCAGATTCGGCGTGGTGGAAATGACCCGCCAGCGAATGCGTCCTTCGCTGCAATCGACCACCTATCTGGCATGTCCACACTGTGGGGGTACCGGCTTTATTAAGAGCCATGAATCATTGGCTATTGAGATTATTCGGATGT
>Ga0315532_1002053_pt1 | contig 14209 bp, 13 predicted proteins | sample SalMarWE160370MG_FD_203082 | JGI IMG/M metagenome (GOLD analysis project Ga0315532, IMG submission 203082) | Salt marsh sediment microbial communities from the Plum Island Ecosystem LTER, Massachusetts, United States - Salt Marsh Sediment WE1603-70 ... | reverse complement strand
CCGTAAGACGTGTCCCTCCGGGGACTAACTGTGCTACCTAAGCACATTCGGAATTATACCAGAAAGGGCTGGTTTTTCAAGCAGAAAACGGCATTTATTTAATTTTTTTTGCCACTAATGCACTAAGAGTTCAACCACGAATACACACGAATTTACACTAATTTGTTTTTCGCCACAGAGAACATCCGCCATCGCCAAGGCTTTGGCGGGACAAGCAGAGGACACAGAGATTTTAGACACGGATTTCACGGATTGACACTGATTTTATTTAACCGTGGAAAACACTGTTAAAAATCACAAAATGGCCTCATAATCTATATGCGGCTGGCTTGTCTTTAAGCTGACTTGTTATAACCACGGAGAACGCTGTTAAAATCATTTAAAGAGCAGAAAACGGCATTTTTTGAGAAAAAAAGCCGTTTTTTCCGCAACTCGTTAGATAGTAAATGTTAGCGGCTAAGAAAAAAATTTGATTTGTGTTTGGCGAGAATTGGGAGGATAATCTTGTTTCTGCGGGTTATGAAATAAAATCAGAGGGAGATGAAATCGCCACGTAGGATCTGTTCTATTGGCCAATTAGGTCGCGGTAATCACGAGCTCTCTCTAATCGTTTTTCGTCGCCCAACTGTTCTTCTACTTCAGCAAACATTGTTTCTACCCACCGCTTATATTTGGGCATTTCAGGATGTCCAGACCTAAATCTTTCAAACTTGGCTTCACAACGAACTCTTAAATGTTCTGACCAGAAATTTTCGCTTTCTTTCCTGTCATAACCTAAAAACCATTGATAATCACCAAGGCCAATTGAGCCACCTCTGCCATCTACTGCAATAGAAACTCGTACAAAAGGATTTGTCAAAAGAAGTGCTTTAGTGTACTCAGATTTTAAAATACCAACCTTTGTTTTTGGAGGGAGGGTAATTTTTTTATTAGGATATTGCTCTAAAAAAAGTTCAAGCAGTTTACGAAGCTTATCGTTACTGTCTAACGTTTCCAAATAATCTTCCAATTTTAAGGTCATAGAGCTTGCGATCGGCTTAACTGGAGAAACACTAGATGTAAATGAACGTCCCCTGCGCACGGAATCAAGTTGAACATCCCACCAGTCAGCATACATCCAAGAAAAGCGTGACAGCAACTTAACAAGTACTAAATCATGATAGAATTCTTCAATCTTATTCCTATCACTATTGAATGTTGCTTTCTTTAATTCTTCGTCTTGTTCAATACGATCCTTTATAAAATGTAAAAGTTCAATTCTAAATTGATACCCACCAAACTTATAATCATCTTTGCAATATTCGTCCAAGGGTAACTTGTCTTGCTTGTGGAAAAACAATGTTGAAGTGAATTGTCGACTAATAGTTTCGCTTTTGAGACTGAACCATATCGTGAAACAAGCTCCAACTAAAACAATAGCTATTCCAGGCACAACTTTAGAGCGTAACGCTTCAGAATTCCTATTCTGAAACGCAATGTAGGCCGTAACCCCGATTAAAACAAATACGCATATTAAAATTATAATTGAAATACTTTTCACAAACACACGCAAATCGTTAGGAATATTGGACCGTTTTAAGGATACCTCTGTATTTATTTTTGTTTATCGCTTACATACAATCTAAATATGATTTTAATATGTTTCGCCCTATACAGCAAAAAATCCGCGATAATCCTTGGTTAAAATGATTCTATTTTCTCAATGCAAAACTTCTTCGTTAATTTTTGAGGCTCTTTTATTCTCGACGACAAATATTCGAGCTGTTTTTAACTCATAAGTTTTCCCTCAAAATATTTAACAGGATTTTAGCAAAATTGGGTGGAAGAAGCAAGAAGTTATTATAGAATTTAGATTGCCGAATTTCGATTTACAATTTAGGATGAGTATATCCCCGCCTTCGCGGGGACAGGTGAGTAAAATGGACTATTCAAAGTTGGTTTTGGAGTTGCCGGGATGGGTGGAGGAGTTTATGGCAGGGGCCGAGCGCATTTTTACGAGTATAGAGGAACGAATGCGTTTGGTTATAACACTATCGCGATTGAATATCGAACATAAGACAGGCGGGCCTTTCGGGGCGGCGGTATTCGAGCAGGAAAGCGGGAAACTGATTGCAGCCGGCGTTAATATTGTAATTGCTGCGAACTGTTCAATCGCACACGCGGAAATTGTGGCTATAAGTATAGCTCAACAGATGCTCGGTCATTATGACTTGAGCAGCAAAGAAACGCCTTCTTATGAGCTTGTAACAAGCACTGCGCCGTGCGCTATGTGTTTGGGAGCCATCCCCTGGTCCGGTATTCGAAGGGTTATATGCGGTGCGCGCGATGAGGATGCGCGTAGTATCGGGTTTGACGAGGGAACGAAACCACAAAACTGGGTGTTATCTCTCGAGACCCGTGGTATTACCGTTATACAGGATGTTCTTCGCGAAGAGGCACAAAAGGTTCTTTCGCAATACCGAGGATCAGGCGGGATTATCTACAATGCTCACCGTACGAGTAAATGATAAGTGATAAATGATAAGTGATTATTGAGAGTAGATTGCCACGGCCTGCTTCGCAGGCCTCGCAATGACGAAAATGTTAAGTTTTTTTCATACCGGTAGGTAGTTCTATACCGACACGGCCTTCGGATTCCTTGAAATTCACAATGACCTTAACCGCATCCTTCGGCTCATCGAGAACCGTAAAGACATCCAAATCTTCGGGTGAAATATGCTTGTATTCTTTCAGCATCTTCTCCTTCATCCAGTCAATAAGGCCTTGCCAGTATTCGCTGCACATCAAGATTACAGGAAAGGAGGCCTGCTTTAAGGTCTGAATTAATACGAGTGATTCGAAAAACTCATCCATAGTTCCATAGCCGCCCGGGAAAACTATAAAGCCGTGGGCGTATTTCAGGAACATTACCTTTCGGCAAAAAAAGTATCTAAAGTGAAGCGAAAAATTCTGATACTCGTTGGGAACCTGCTCCAGAGGCAGCTCAATGTTAAGGCCGATGCTCTGGCCGCCTGCATTGGCAGCACCTTTGTTTGCGGCCTCCATAATTCCGCTGCCGCCTCCGGTTATGACGGCAAAGCCAGCTTTTGCTATCTCGAAAGCGGTTTTCTCGGCGAGTTTGTAGTACTTATTGTCCGGCTTAACCCTGGCGGAGCCGAAAAACGAAACGGCAGGACCGACAGAAGCAAGCTCATCAAAACCCTCGACGAACTCGGCCATTACCCTGAATATCCGCCAAAGGTCCTTTACGGGTTTATCTGTAATATCCAACATAATTCGTGCCTCGTGACTCGTTTTTCATCACGGGCTGGAAGCCCATGGTACGTATTTTACCATAAATCCGGGTTGTCTGCAGAAGGGCAAAATTGCAAAATCGGACAATTTTTACAATCCGGCTTGCGCGCCTTACAGATACTTCGGCCATGGAAAATAAGCAAATCACTGAATAAAGTCCAGTTTTTCTTCGGAACTATTTCGGCTAAATCAAATTCGAGCTTGACCGGGTCGCTATTTTCGGAAAGGCCGAGACGGCGAGAAAGGCGGATAACATGTGTATCGCAGACAATACCAGGGACACCAAAGGCGTTGCCCAGAACGACATTAGCTGTTTTTCTTCCCACGCCGGGGAGCTTCAGCAGCTCTTCCATCGTATCGGGGACTTTGCCGCCATATTGATTTTTTATCGCTGTGCAGGCGCCTTTGATATTTACCGCCTTATTGTGATAAAAGCCGGTGCTTTTTATGTCCGACTCGATCTGTTTTAAATCGGCCCTTATCCAATCATCGACAGATTTGTACTTTTTGAATAGGCCCTTAGTAACCATATTAACTCGAACATCGGTGCACTGGGCTGAGAGAATTGTTGCAATGAGAAGCTCAAGCGGATTGGTATATTTGAGAGCAATCTTTGCATCGGGATATGTCTTTACCAACACAGGCCAAATTTTCTTTACGCGTTCAGCGGCCTTGGCTTTATCTACACTGAGCTTAGTTTGTTGGGCTATGATTTTTTTGGGCATAGTAACTATTACAGAAAAAATTTCACAAAAGGAAAAAGGAAAAGGGAAAGCACTTCCAATTTTTACTTTTTACTATCCTCTTTCTTATCGTTTTTTGCTTTCTCGGCAGCCAACAAATCGGCGACGGTAGGTTTATCCAGCTGACCACCTTCGAGAATCAGTTTTACATCGTCAGCATCGAGTGTTTCGTATTTAAGCAGTGCATTCGCTATTCGTTCGAGCTTATCTTTATTCTCCATTATCAATTGTTTCGCATCCTTGTATGCCTGCTCTGTAATTCTCTTTACTTCGATGTCAATATCTTCGGCGGTTTTTTCCGAATAATCTTTTTCTCCCGGTATTGCGTAGATTCTGTTGTCAAAACCTGAATCATCACTATAACTAATCAACCCCAATTTTTCACTCATACCCCAGGTCAAAATCATCTGCCTTGCCAGATTAGTTGCCTGCTGGATGTCGGATTGTGCACCGCTGGAGATGTCATCGCAGAAGATTTCCTCGGCGATACGGCCGCCAAAACACACTTTAATAAATGCCATACAGTATTTTTTCGTATAATGAATACGGTCCTTTTCAGGTAATGCAAAGGTGGCGCCACCATAAGGGCCGCGTGGAATGATACTTACTTTATGCAGAGGGTCAGCGTCTTCGAGGACGGATTGAATGAAAGCATGCCCGGCCTCGTGATAAGCAGTGATTTTTTTGTCCTGCTCATCAATAACTCTGCTTTTCTTCGCTCTTCCCCACCTGACCTTGTCCCTTGCTTCCTCCAAATCCGCGGTCTCGACATAATCTTTGTTTGCCATAGTGGCAGCGAGAGCCGATTCATTAATAATGGCGGCCAAATCCGCACCGCTGAACATAGGAGTGCCGCGGGCCAGACGTTCGAGATTAGCATCCGGACTAATCTTTATTTTTTTTGCATGAACGTTTAGTATTTCAAGCCTTCCTTTCAGGTCGGGCAGCGGGACAACAACCTGCCTGTCAAATCTTCCCGGGCGTGTTAAGGCATGGTCAAGAATGTCCGAACGGTTTGTCGCTGCAATTACAATAACCTGGTCGTTCGTATCGAAACCATCCATCTCCACAAGGATTGCGTTCAGGGTCTGCTCGCGCTCATCGTGCCCGCCACCAACAAAAGCGGCGCCACGCTTTCGCCCGATTGCATCGATCTCATCGAGGAAAATAATACAGGGTGAATTGTCCTTTGCCTGCTTAAACAGGTCTCTTACTCTGGAGGCGCCGACACCAACAAACATCTCTACAAAGTCACTGCCCGATATACTAAAGAAAGGAACATCTGCCTGTCCTGCAATTGCTTTTGCCAGCAACGTTTTACCGCAGCCGGGTGGGCCAATAAGCAAAACACCGCGTGGTATTCGTCCGCCGAGCCGCTGGAACTTTTTGGGATTTTTTAAGAATTCGATTATCTCAGCCACTTCTTCCTTTGCCTCGTCAATGCCGGCTACATCATTAAAAGTAACCTTAACGCGGTCTTTGCCCTGCAGGCGATGTTTGCTTCGGCCAAAGGACATCAGCATACCTCCGGCTCCGCTGCGCAGGTTGCGAATAAACATAAAATAAATAAAAGCACCAATTACAAGCAAAGGGAAAATCCACTGCATAAACAAAAAGAGCCATACATGCTGCTCAGCAAACGTTACCTCAACGCCGCTTTCTTCCACCCACTTTTGCAGATACTCCTTATCCACCCATTGCGGGTTATAATCAACGGTAAAAGAGACAGGTGCTTTTTCGCCCCGGCTGGCGATACCCTGCTGATTGAATTTTCCTTTAATCTCTGTCTCACCAATCCTGACACTCTCGACCATACCGTTTTCAACATATTTAATGAATTCGTCCCACCGGACTCCATCTTTTTGCCACTGCTGCAGCATCATCATTGCGGTGAAAATGATAATCGCAATTATCAACCAGCTAAAAGGCCCACGTTTATAGGACGGCAGGGGGGGCTTCTTGCTGTCTTTACGCTGTGGGGCCGGACCTATTCGAAATGACTTTTTGTTCTTGCTCTTAGCCATTATCCTGTATTATCGTCCATTTTCCAACCGCTGTTTGGAGCTTTATTATTTAAAGATTTCCATATCGTAACCGGTCAAATGCCGCCGGTTCTTACCATTTCAATTCCATTAGTTCTACGATATTTCGCGCCAAATTGTTTGCTGCAAGGGCGGAGGCATAGCCAAATCCCTGCATCTGGTATTCGGAGTAGGTGGCTTCCGCAGTAACGGTCTCGCTGTCTATTAACAGCTCGCCAGTCTTTAAATTCTTCCAGTTAACGACAGCTGTCAGGCGGACCTCTTTTTCCAAGGCCCTGCCAATCTCACGCTCAACGGTCAGCATTGATTCATTGATGGATACTATCTGGCCGCTTATTACAGTGTCAGCACGGTCCCTGCTGGAAATTATCTTATAGGGGGTATCCGCTTCAATGCGTTTGGCCAGGGCGTCGGACAACTCGTATTCCACACCCCGCTGAAAGCTCTGGTTATCGAACATTTCCAGACAGACGCTGCTGATATCATGAGGAAACATCGACTCATAGGAATAGCCGCTCATTCCGGAACACCCGCACAAGCTCAGGATACAAAGTATAAAAGCAAAAGTGCATAAGGGCATAAATATTCTTCCATTTGCGCTGCTGCGATCGTTTTGTGGGGTTTTTATTTTCATTTCTCTATCTCTCTGTTACCTGAACCGGAATTGAGCATTTGCTCCGCCATTTCAGCGGCCTGCGTGTTAGGCCACTGCCTTGCTACCATTTCATAATAAAGGTTGGCAGCCTGCCTGTTGCCGGTTCTTTCGTAATATTGACCAATGGTGAATTCCTTATAGGCCCGCTGCTGCTCTATCTGCCGGACTATTCCGTCGGCACCGATTTTCTCGGCATCTTCAGGATACCGTGCCTTGAATCTTTCATAGTAGGTTTTTGCACTACTTAGACTCGAGGCATCATACATTGCCCTTTTATGCTCAGGATGGCTGTTATAAACAGAATGCTTTGAACGTGCCATACCAAGCAGGGCGTCCTTCGCAGTTTGACCAGTTGCCCACTGTGATGATATATCCTGCCATTTGATATACGCTTCGTTGAACTTTTTTCTTTTCTCATAATTCGTAGCCACTGCCACAGCTGCCTTGATACCAATCGACGAATCGCCGGCCTGGTCGGTAATCTTTTCCATAATTTTGGTGCCGGTAGGGTATCCGCTCATTTTGAAGAACTTCAGAACCTGTGCTTTCCTTCCGCCCAAAAAAGCGGTGGCTATGTCAAACTGCCTGCTAAGGGCGGCCTCGATAAGCTGGCTGTCGGGGAACTCAATCAGAAGCTTATCATACGCCCTGACCGCTTTGGTGAACTTCCCCTGGCAAAAGAGGATTTCGGCCTCGATGAAGGCATCGAGGTCCGGCCCTGTAATGTCAGGATTGTCTTGCTTAAGTTTATCGAAAGCCCGGAGCGCTGCTTTATCCTGGCCGGAGTTAACAAGCTTTTTTATCTCGGCCACTTCCAACATAAAGCTGTCCTGGCTTCCAGGCGATACGGGCTTCAACTCCTTGCCCTGCTGCAAACGCCAGGTATCAGCCAAGACAATCCCATCCTGCCTAAACAGCAAAACCATCAGCAACAACGTTATAAGCCGAATTCTATATCCTCGCACGGTTCAGCTCCATCATCAATTTAAGGCCCTAAAACCATTTTACTATACTCTTCGGCATTATATCCATTTTAAAAATCAATGCAAAGTTTTAATTAAAATGTGGAAAATACTTATTTTTCCTGATGTTATAAAGAACAATATTTCAGGAAAATTGAGCGTCGATATTTCTGTGTCGAAACCTGTTCTACAGCAGCAATTTTCTGCATTTCTTGACGTTGAAGGACAAATAGCTTATAGTTGCTGTTTTTAGTGGGCAGCGTATATTAAGTTATTATTTTGGGAGTTTTTTTATTATATGGACAGAGCGAATCAATGTGTGAAGTGCACAGGGCTTTGCTGCAGGTATTTTGCCCTTCCCATTGAAACGCCGGAAGATAAAGGAGATTACGACGATATAAAATGGTATTTGTGCCATAAAAACATAACGGTGTTCGTAGAGGACGGCGACTGGTATATAAATATAAAGAACAAGTGCAAGTATCTCTCTGAAAAAGACCACCGCTGCAGAATTTACAATAACAGGCCGAGGATTTGCAGAGGTTACCGTCACTCTACCTGTGATTTCGTGGAAGGCGAATATGACTATAAACTGCACTTTACCAGCGCCGAGCAAATGGAAGAATATATAAAGAAAAAATTCGGAAATAAGGTAAAACAGAAAAAGGCAAATAAGAAGATATGAAAATACAGCCGGTAAAAGGGACAAGGGATTTTTATCCCCGGGAAATGGCCGTTAGAAACTGGATAATCGACGGTTGGAAGAGGGTGTCTGTTCGCAACGGCTTCGAAGAATACGATGGACCGATATTCGAGTATCTGAAAATGTTCCAGATAAAAAGCGGGGATGAAATCGTCGAGCAGCTATTTTCGTTCGAGGACAGAGGCGGCAGAAAGCTCGCACTTCGGCCTGAAATCACGCCGACACTTGCGCGAATGGTTAATCAACAAATCAACTCCCTGCCGAGACCTATAAAATGGTTCTCCGTGCCAAGATTGTTCCGGGCTGAACGGCCTCAAAAGGGTCGCCTCCGCGAATTTTTTCAATGGAACATTGACATCATCGGCGTCGATGATGTTATCGCCGATGCAGAGGTTATATTTACAACAATCGATTACCTTCGTGAGGTTGGCCTTAAGCCTCGAGATGTAAGAGTTAAGATATCAAGTAGAAAATTGTTAGCATCGGCACTGCGAAATATTGGCATTTCCAAGAGCAAACTGGATTCTTTATACGGTTTATTGGACAAGTATACCAAGTTGCCGAGTGATACATTCGAAGAATTGCTTTGTGAGCAAGTTCCTGACTCGAATATGACTAAGAAGATTACAGCTTTCCTCAGCGCAGAAACACTCTCAGGTATTCCTAAAATAGTCGGCTGTAATCCTGAAGTGGATGAAGCTATCCAGGAGCTTGCGTGTTTGTATGACTTATTAAGGCAAATGGGAGTGTCACAATACTGCGAATTTGATATGAGCATTGTCCGAGGCCTTGCTTACTACACTGGTATAGTGTTTGAAGTTTATGAATTTGCGCAAGAGCTTCGAGCTGTTGGTGGTGGAGGAAGATTTGATAATTTGCTTCGTGACTTCGGTGGACCACAAATACCAGCTACAGGGATGGGGATGGGGGATTGCGTTTTAGAGATTTTATTGAGGGATAGAAAGCTCTTAGAAAAGAATATCCCCGCAGTTCAATTGGAATATTTCGTAGCTTTTGTAGATAAAGAATTTTTCCAAAAAGCTATTGAGATAACCATGAAAATACGTTCAACTGGCTATGCTGCTAATTTTAGTTATAAAGCTGCTGGATTAAGTAAACAAATCAAACAGGCATCAGAACAAAAGGTAAAAAAGTGCATAATAATCGGCTCGGAGATTGAAAAAAACCAGCTTGTCGTTAAAAACATGACAACTGGTGAGCAGAAAACAGTGGGCATCGACAAATTTTTTGCCGAGCTTAATCCTGAATTGAGATGAAGGATTTATCCCCCAATCATTATGAGCGGGCGTTTGAGAATTGGCTGATAGATAATCACATCCGGTATATCAAAGTAGATGAGCATAAAAAAGCGGCCTTCGGGCGGTCAAAAATAAAGAGCTTTGATTTCTTATTATACCCACGTAACGGACAAATAATAATTGCGGAAGTCAAGGGCAGAGGTTTTAAGGGAACCAGTTTTGCCAAATTAACCGGCCTGGAATGCTGGGTAACAACCGATGATATCGAAGGGCTGCTGAAATGGCAGGAAGTGTTCAGCTCGAATCACCAGGCAATATTTATTTTTGCCTACAGAATAGAAAATATCGATGTTGATTACGACGGCAGAGAAGTCTATAATTCCGACGATGAAAGGTATATATTCTTATCTTTGAAGGTGGATGACTACTGTAAATTTATGAAAGTCCGCAGCCCGAAATGGAAGACAGTAACACTGCCGGCCGAAAGGTTTCGCCAATGTATCTCACAAACAAACGAGCTTGTATTATATTAGCAGGGCCGAAAGAAACGAATAAAACGACAGGAACCTAAAGAGGACCACAAAATGAAAGCTGCCAAATTAAGCCGTGTTTTAGTTCTTTTTATTGCAGTGAACTCTTATTCGTTCGAACAGAATCTCATCATTAACGTGGATAATCGTTCAACCGTTAGTTTAAACGGAAAATGGCAGGTGATTATCGACCCCTATGAAACCGGCTATTATACATATCGCTATGACATAAACAAAAACGGTTATTTTAGAAATGAAAAAGCCCGGAGTAAAACCGACCTGGTAGAATATGACTTCGACAAATCCGAAACTCTAAATGTGCCGGGCGACTGGAACTCACAACAGGAGAAACTCCTCTTTTACGAAGGCACAATCTGGTACAAGAAATCTTTCGACCGCATCAAAAAGCCGAACAAACGTGCTTTTGTTTACTTCGGTGCCGCAAATTATCACTCAATTGCATATCTGAACGGCAAAAAGCTCGGCGAGCACGAGGGAGGTTTCACGCCGTTTAATTTTGAAATAACGCAGCTTGTTCAGGAAAAGGACAACTTTCTTGTTGTCAAGGTTGACAATAAGCGCCGGAGCGATGGCGTCCCAACCTTAAATACGGACTGGTGGAATTACGGGGGCCTGACCCGCAGGGTTATGCTTATAGAGGTCCCGGATACCTTTATAAAAGATTACTTTATTCAACTCAAACCCGCCCAGGAGCGAGGTCTCGCTGAAGGCGGAAAAGGTTCCCTAAAAACAGTTGCAGGATGGATTCAACTCGATGGGAAACAAGCTGAACAGACAATAACCGTCGAGATTCCGGATGCAAACATAGGGCAGACTTTCAACACCGATGCCAACGGATACGCGGAATTTGAATTCGATGCCGAGCTTAAGCTATGGTCGCCCGACAATCCCACGCTCTACGATGTAACTATAAAGTCCCGGACCGACAGTGTGACCGATTCTATCGGTTTTAGAAGTATTGAAACCGAAGGTTCAAAAATTCTGCTCAATGGCAAACCCATTTTCCTGCGCGGCATCAGCATACACGAGCAGGCCCCGAGAAGCAACTCAAGGGCCTGGTCAAAAGAACATTCCGAAAAACTGCTCGGCTGGGCAAAAGAGATGGACTGCAATTTCGTCCGCCTTGCCCATTATCCTCATAACGAATATATGCCAAGAACCGCCGACCGGACTGGAATGCTTGTCTGGTCCGAGATACCCGTTTACTGGACAATCCAGTGGGAAAATGAAGGCACATTAGAAAATGCCCTCAACCAGTTAACAGAAATGATAACCCGTGACAAAAACAGGGCCTCTGTTATTCTCTGGTCAATGGCCAATGAAACGCCGGTAAGCGATGCCCGAAATAAATTTCTAAGTCAACTTGTCGAACGGGCAAGAAACCTGGACCCTACACGACTGATTACGGCTGCAATGGAAAAAAATTACGAAGGCAACAATAAGCCGGTAATAAATGACCCGTTTGGAGAATATGTGGATGTCCTCGGCTGTAATGAATATATCGGCTGGTATGAAGGACTGCCGGACAGATGTGTTTTATACACGTGGAAAACAACGTATGATAAGCCGGTCATAATGAGTGAATTCGGCGGTGGGGCACTTTGCGGATTTCACTCAGATAAACATACCCGGTGGACCGAAGAGTATCAGGAGTACCTTTACGAAAGACAGATAGAAATGCTTGAAAAGATTCCTTTCCTGGCCGGGACTTCGCCGTGGATTCTGACTGATTTTATGTCTCCAAGAAGACCATTGCCGGGTATCCAGGATTACTGGAACCGTAAAGGGCTGATTTCCGATAAAGGCGAAAAGAAAAAGGCCTTCTACACAATGCAGCGATATTACGCAAAGCTCAAAGAAGGCAAGAAATAAAAAACGGCTGTCCGCCTGGCTAGAAAGATTAAGGTATAAAGTACCCGATAACAGGGAAATTCCTGAAGAACTCAATGGCCTGTGGGTCAACTCTTTTGGTAGTGCAGACAAACTCACCGCTGCCAAGCTGGGCGAGGATATATTTGCCAAAAGCAAACTGGCCCACTGCAACATAACCTGCGACAAACTGTCCGACACCCAGATATGCCCCGACAGCTACCTGTCCCAACGCCGCCAGTCCCGACGATAATTGCCCCAATCCTAAAAGGATTCCAAAGGCAACCTGCCCGACTGCTATCAGGCCTAAAGCCGCCTGGCCGACGGCGACAAAGCCACAGGCGATTCTTCCTACAGCGATAATACCTTTTGCGCAGATACGCCTTCCGGTTTCGGGACTTCTGCCATAAGTATAATGAATCAAAGGTATCCCGAACATTGTCTTATGGGTTCTGAATTCGTGGAAGCTGGTTCCGTTTATATACATATACCGTCGCCAGACGCCAAAATTAGTCTCCCTGATTTTGTATTCGACCTCTTCTAATAAAAGATTTCCCATAATTTCTCCCTTGTATATAAGATATCGTTCGGCGGTTAATTTTAACATTTTAAGGACAATCTGCAATAGTTAATTTAGACAGGACCAAACAAAATATCTCGCTCGAAACAGGCCGTTTGGGTATATTACATTTTAGAATGCGAATCATAGCAGGAACAAGACGCAGGATGAAGCTGCTCAGCCCAAAGACCGACGTATCCCGGCCTATAACCGACAGGGTCAAAGAGGCGCTTTTCAGCGTGTTATGTAAATACGATTTGCCGAATGGTAAAGTCGTGGCAGATTTGTTCTGTGGGGTCGGCTCTTTAGGGCTTGAGGCATTGAGCAGGGGGGCTGATTTTGTTTGTTTTGTCGAGCAGGACTCAAAGATAGCAGCGGTATTAGAGAAGAATATTGAAAAGGCAGGGTTTATTAACCAGTCACAAGTTATTCGGGCTGACGCCTTTAAAATGGGAGTATGGCACGGTCAACATGGCGTTTTTTCACGGGCTGGAAGCCCGTGTTACTACGATCTTATTTTTGTTGACCCGCCTTATGCCTTTACGAAAAACGTTGTGCAGGATTCGCCTCTATGCAAACTGCTTATTTCAATCTCAGAGCAATTAAATACAGATGGAATTGTCGTAGTAAGAACAGAAGGGCGAACAGAACTATTGAATCAATATGGCTTATTAGAGATAATAGAGCGGCGCCAGTGGGGGACGATGGCAGTAACGATATTGCAAAAGCAGGAGTCAGCCACAAAGGCACGAAGACACAAAGAAATGAAAAAAGTAATTAACCACGGATGAATACGATTTGACACAAATAAAAGAAAAAATTAGTGCCTTTGTGTCTTGGTGGCAAAAAACAGAATGAATAATAAACGAGCAGCAATAAGAGTAATCAGGCGACTAAACCACAATGGTTACCGGGCCCTGTTGGCCGGCGGCTGTGTGAGAGATATGCTTTTAGGTCGTGCCGCCAGCGACTATGATGTGGCTACAAATGCCCAGCCGGAAGATGTAATAAAGATATTCAGACGAACGTTAAAGATCGGGGCAAAATTCGGCGTAGTGATTGTCCTGACCGAAGGCCGGCAGATAGAAGTGGCTACATTTAGAACCGAAGCCGGATATGCAGATGGCAGACACCCAGGTGCCGTAAAATTTGCCGGTGCCGCTGAAGACGCCAGCCGAAGAGACTTCACCATAAACGGAATGTTCTACGACCCTGTAAAAGAAAAGATAATCGATTATGTCGGCGGGCAAAAAGACCTGAAAAAACAAGTAATTCGAACTATCGGCAAACCGCAGGAGCGATTCGGTGAGGATTACCTGCGGATGCTGCGGGCGGTGCGGTTTTCGACGCAGCTCGGCTTCAAGATAGAGCCAAGGACCTGGTCGGCAGTCTGCAGCAATGCAAAAAAAATAACCAAAATAAGCGGAGAGCGAATAGCAATAGAACTGGAAAGCATTCTTGTTAATCCTAATCGCTCAGCAGGAGCGTCTATGCTCATTGAAAGTGGATTGGCTGAAGCAATTTTCCCCGGTTTTGCAGGTGAGCAGGCAGAATCGGCAGTTAAGGTGTTAG
>Ga0315532_1002052_pt1 | contig 14211 bp, 23 predicted proteins | sample SalMarWE160370MG_FD_203082 | JGI IMG/M metagenome (GOLD analysis project Ga0315532, IMG submission 203082) | Salt marsh sediment microbial communities from the Plum Island Ecosystem LTER, Massachusetts, United States - Salt Marsh Sediment WE1603-70 ... | reverse complement strand
GATCCCCGCTTCGCTGTCGCGTTCCACCAGATGGGCGGCCTGGCGCTCCTCAATCTGGAGGGCCTCCAGACCCGCTACAGCGATCCTGATGCCGCGCTGGCGGAGATCCTCTCGGCCAGCGACGAGGATGCTACCGCTGTCATCCAGAAGGTCTACTCTCAGCCCATCCGGGAGGACCTCGTCGGCGAGCGGATTGGCTACATCAAGGCCGCGGGAGCCGTGTGCGCCGTTTCGACTACCCCCGCCAACACCAAGCGTCTGGCGCCGGTGGCAGTGGAGGCTGGTGCCGACATCTTTGCGGTTAAAGCGACCGTGACCACGGCCCGCCATATTTCCCGCAGCATTCGAGGCCTCATACTGCCGGAGCTTTGCCAGCAGTTGGGGGTGCCGGTGCTGGTGGGCAACACCGTCACCTATGGCGCCTGCAAGGAGCTGATGGAGACGGGGGTCGCGGGCGTGCTGGTGGGCGTAGGCCCGGGCGCCATTTGCACAACTCGCGAGGTGTTGGGAGTGGGCGTGCCCCAGGTGACAGCCACGATCGAGTGCGCCGCTGCTCGCGACCAGCACTATCAGGAGACGGGCCGCTATGTGGCCGTGATAACCGACGGCGGCATGCGCACCGGCGGCGACGTCTGCAAGGCCCTGGCTGCGGGCGCCGATGCAGTGATGCTGGGCTCTATCTTTGCTGGCACGCAGGAGTCGCCGGGTCAGGGCTACTCCTGGGGGATGTCTACCGGCCACGCTCAGCTTCCGCGCGGCACTCGCATTCATGTCGGCGTGAACAGCACACTGGAGCGTCTGCTCTTCGGCCCCACGTCTCGGACCGATGGCACGGAGAACCTGGTGGGGGCCATCCGCAGCGCCATGGGAATGTGCGGGGCCCAGACTATCAATGACTTCCACACCGCGGAGCTCATCGTAGCGCCCTCGATCAAGACCGAGGGGAAGTCACTGCAACTTCAGAAGCAGCTTGGCTAGGCAACACACCTTCAACCGTCACGCTGCCGTCCTGTTCTAGCCACACTGTCGAGACGAAGTCACGGATGAAGCCCTGCCATTTGGCCCGGTCGCCGTGAGTGATGTGGGCGTCGTAGTATTCTTCGTCAGTCACGTCCTCGTGACTCCACTCAGCCCACTTGGAGGACGCCAGCTCCTTGAAGACCTCAAGCACATCGTTGCGATGTGCCGGGCTCACCGTCCGCTGCTCGCCGGCCTGGGCTAGTTCGTCTATCAGAGCTCGGGTCTGCGCTCGTTCGCTGGTGATGCGTCCTTGCTGCTGGACCAGTGCGGCCTCACTGAGACGGCCTCGGACGTGCGCTGTCTCGGCGTTCTCTTCCTCGTTGTCGAGTGCTGTCAGTTTGTCCTCTAGCCGGCGGCGCTCCCGTGCCCGCTCTGCTGAAGCCGCATCCTGCTGCTGCCAGGCGACCTCGGCGCGACTGAGTGCCTCCTGAGGGTCGCTGAGCAACTCGAGCAGCCATCGCTGGACGGGCGGCTCCACTAGCTTGGCAGGCCACAAGCCCTTGCCGCCGTGCTCCTTCGCTCCGTAGCGCCGACTCTTGTTGCAGGCGTAGTAGAGTGTGTCCCGGCCTCCACTGGTGGTCCCTGAGCAGTGACTGCCGCAGTGACGACACTTCACCAGTCCGCCCAACAGGTAGATGTGCTTCGGGTGCGCCCTGGCTGTTCGCTGCCGACGCTTGAAGTGGTCTCGTGCTGCTTCGAAGGTGGCGATGTCGATGAGGGGTGGACACGTCATGGCCACTTCACCGGCGGGGCTCTTGTAGGTCCCGTCGCCGGTGTAGCGCTCGGCTGTCAGGATGCGTTGAATCGTGGATGTGTGCCAGCCGTGGTTGGACTTGTGTAGAGGGTGACTGGAGTTGTTGGGTGGCGGCGTCCCACGGTCGTTGAGACGATGAGCGATGGTGCTGAGGCCTAGGTGCTCCTCGACCGCGAGCCGGTAGATCTCCGTAACGATGTCAGCGTGATCAGGGTGCGGCGTCAGGACGCCGTGTGTCGGGTCCTCGCACGGGTGTCGAGGTGGGCAGGTACAGGGCTTATAACTGTATCCATATGGGACGATGGATGCTTGATACTTGCCTCTCTCAACGCGTCCGACTCGTCCGTCCGTCATACGCTCTTGCTGGCGCTCGACTTCGAACTCGGCTATGGCTCCCAGCACACTGAACACCAACTTGCCGACGGGCGTGCTCGTGTCGAAGGCCTCCTTCACTGACACTAGGCCGACTCCGGCGTCGCTGAGTTTCTCGTGGATGTCGAGCAAGTCGTGTAGGTTGCGGGCCAGCCGGTCGAGTGCTAGGAAGACCACACGACCGAACATTCCCTGCTTAGCGGCCTCCAGCATAGCCTGAAGCTGTGGGCGGTCCCACTTCGTGCCTGTCACGACGTCGCGGTAGACTTCGGTGGCCTCCCATTCGTGTGCGTCGCAGAGAGCACGAACCCTCTTCTCCTGCTGCTTGAGGCTCGACTTGTCTGGCCTGGCCTGTTCTTCCGAACTGACACGACCATACACCGCGACGCGAGGGTCGTCCGAGCGGTCGTTAGGTTTCATGCTAGCTCGCCTCTTTCTCGTAATCGAAGTAGGTGGTCAAGCGCTGCTTGGTTCTTGCCGAGCAGCTTTCGCACCTTCGCTCCCTCTTTGCGGCGCCATTCATCAGGCTCTCCGCGCTCAAGTGCGTCGAGCAGATCCAACAAATCCGCCTTGATAGCCTCACGTGACGCGATGCAGTCGGTTAGGTTCTGCTTCCAAACTTCGTCCGAGTACTCCATCAGCCCTCTCCTCCTCCCTCTTCCTAGAAGAACAGGACGTGGGCTATCACTACCATCACTACTATCTGTATCGGAATTAGTATCAGCAGCACTGCTGCAATACGTATGCCGTCCCAGATTCGCTTCATGGCTAGCTCACCTCCCCCTTTGGAGACGCTCGTAGGCGTTCATCGTTCTCCCCTCTAGAGACGCGCCCGGCGCTGTTCTGTTGCGCCTGCTCGCTCCTAACCGAACAGCGCCCCCAAGACTGCGTGCACGACCAGATATCCGATGCACGCCAGCCCGAACGCGATGAGCATGAAGCCGACCAGTTGAGCCGTCCCTCCGGCCATCCTCATCAGCCACTTCAGTTGTACGAGCCACCACATGTCGTTCCTCCTCTCTCCGAGCCTCATCAGGCCCTCTTCGGGCGACGCCGACCAAGGTCGGCGTTTCGGCTCAGGAAGCCTTGATGTAACGACCGCGCTCGTCGCGTGGCGGGCTAGCCTTGCGCGAGCTCTTGGGCCTGGTCGGTTCAGGCTCGGTCTTCGCGCTGTGCTGACGCGCCTTCGGTGCCTCTTTGGCCTTGGCCGACGCCAGCATCTCGATCCGCTTGGCCCGGCTCCTCGCGCGGATGGCCTTCACCTTCTCGGCGTTGGCCGGGTCGGCATACCATCGCTTGCTGCGCTCCACCGCGCGGTGACGCCGCTCTTCGTCGCTCAGCACCGCTCGGCCCGGTGTCGGGCTGGCGGGGCGTGTGTCCTTGGCCTTGGCCTTCGACCTGGCCTTCTTGTCTTGCCGCTTGGTCATCTCCGTCTCCTCCTCTGAAAGCGCTCTTCTGCGCGGCTTCCGTACTTTTAGCTCGTCCAAGGTCGGTGCGAATCGGCTTGTCATCTCTACTTGTGTCCTCCTAGCCCGGCAGCTTGCGTCCTGGTGTGACGTGCCGCTCGTTCCTGAACCAAGGGTTGAGGAACGGATTGCGGGCACGCTCTTCGCTCCGCTGGAACGTCGCCCTGTAGCCGTCAGCGAACGTGACCGTTGCGAAGCACGGCTCGCCGAGCAGGTTCGTGCCCTTCTCGATGCTGACGACCTTGCCGTGACGGTCGAAATAGTATTGGTCGAGATGCCAACGAAGCTCGGCTTCGTGGTGCTGCTCTGCCAACGACAAGGCGAATGGGTCGTTCACGTCGGCCTCGCCGCGTGCGATGTTGTCGTTCATCTCTGTCATCTGCGTCTACCTCCATCTATCTCCTATCTAAGCATCCTTTCGCTTGCGATAGAAGGACAACGCGATTTTGGTCGGCCAAACGATTTGGTCCTTGTTTGACTGTTTAGGTGGTTAATTCCGGCTCTCCTCGGTCGAGCGAGGTTGCCCCGCCTGGGAACGCCCTTGCTTGTCGCCCATCCCTATGCGAGCAAGGCAAGTGTCCACAGGCTAAATGGCCTTTAATCGTTGCCCCGCGGTGAGGGCGTATAGGACAGTAGAGCCAGGAGTTGGAAACGGAGTTGGAGGCTTGCCCCGCGCAAGCGGGTGATGTAGCCGAGAGCCGCAGAACTCAGCGTCCCCTGGTTCTGGCGGCTCTCACTTTATCAGGGGACGACTAAAGAAAGGGGACGACGATGTCAGTCACAGCCATGAAGAAGCTCTTCGCGCTAGACCTGTCGGGTCTATCCGACGTAGAGCACGTCCTACTGCGAGCGTTTGCAGCATTCCACAACGAAGACGACAACCGCATCATTCGCTCACATGCGCAGCTCGTAGAAGCCTGTGGTCCACTATGGAACAAGATGATGGTCTCGCGTGTCATCGTGCAGCTCGAAGCCCACGGGCTGCTAATAGTGCTCAACCGGGGACAAGCCCACGCGACAAAAGAAGCTCCGAGCGGGAAGCGCGTGCGTGGAACAGCGTTTGAGTATCAACTGACCTTCGTGTGAGAACATTTCCGAACCTTGCTGCTCGACTCAAATAGGGAGGTTTGCCCAGAAATTGACTCCACCCCACCCAGTACCCCACGCCATACCACTCCAAACCCCATACCATACCACATCACATTAGTTGAACATCGGCCGCAGAGCGGCCGACTTCAACGTGCTCTTTGATTGTGCTCGTGCTGGGGGAGGTCGGAGAGCAGGTCGGGAGCGGTCAGGCGCGTCAGCGGCTGGAGTGCTGTGCGAGGTGGTCTTCGAGCCGGAGCATTGGAGTTGACGCCGCTCCCTTGCTCTGCTGGTCACCCTTGGCTGCCTCCACCTTCGAGCATCTAGCCGCTACTGACTCCCAACAAGCACCAAGACCTGCGCAGTTGAGACTTGCCGCATAGAGGCTGAGAGGGTGAAGCCACACTGGAGCACCTTGAGGAAGCTGGCGAAGGCGTTGGAGGTGGAGCCTGTGGTGATTAGGGTGCCGAGCAGGGGCTACCGATAAGCTAGCGACGGTGGAGTCTCTTCGGGGAATGCGGGATCGCCGCCTAGATACCTAGCCACTCTCGCGCTTCCTCGGCTGCCTTCTCGTCACCGTTCAAATGGCGGATCAAGAAGTCGAAGAGGTCTTTTGTGAGCAGGAGACGCCAGTTGTATCTGGCAGCCATCCGCTTGAGGTCAACAGTGAAGAGGTCGGCCTGGCTTCCCGGAGGAGGCCGCTGACTGGGATGCTCTCGCCGAAAGGGGTTTCCAAGAATGGCTCCCTCAATCTTCTCGGGCTCCGGGTCGGCATTGATATAGTCCAAGAGTTGTCTTCCTTTGTTCACCTTAATAGGGCCTTCCGCCCCTTCCATTTCGATGAATAGTCTGCCGCCATCAAGGTCGATGACTAAGTCCTTCGGCTCTTCAGGATATGCCTCGATTCCGAGCCGTTTCAGTGCCTGCTCGGCGATCCGCTGAAGCGGTATACCCGTCCACCAGAGAAGTCCCTGAAATCGTTCTAGTTCGCGGCCCTCCTTGCCCTTCTGATCGCGTAGCTCTTGTAGTCTCCTCATCTCTTCGTCAAGCCCGCTGACTTCTTCAGTGAGTTCCTGTAATCCTGGAACTGGGAAGTTCCCAACCCATTCAGGCAGCTCCTCTTCTGGCATCTCTTCCTCTTCAAAAAGTCGTGGAGCCAGTCTCGGCAGGACTTGATCGAGGAGTGAGCGGATAACCTTATCGGGCTGGTTAAACCAGGGCAGCAGAATGATATAGCCCTGCCCGCAGGCTAGCCATCCTGCTACTGGCGCGCCAGTGTTGTTCGTCTCGAGAGCTTCCCAGTGACCTGATAGACTAAGGAGGGTCCTGTATTCTGTTTGCCTCCGGAACCTTTCTAGCACACCGCTAAAGGGGGTATTAGGAAGCACATCGACAACTGTTCCGCCTGTACTGTAAGGCCTGACCTGGGCAGGTATCCATTCCATTCCAGCAGGAGCAGCAAAGCAGATGAGAATGGCACCAGAGGCCGCTCTCTCCAGAATCTGGGTGTCGATAGCCGGACTCTCGACATAGGAGCCAGAGTCCGCTATTCCTTGTGCATTAGCAATATAGATGTCAAAGTCATAGATTTCACGCTTAGTGAGTCCATGGAGGCGACCACTGTGTAGATAGACGTCTCCTGCCTTTTGCCATTCCTCGCCAGGTTGAATGATGCCCTTGTCGACAGGGAACTGTATGGTCAAAATCTTCATCGGCGCATCATCTTCAGGTGAAGCCTCTAGCTGCTATAATACCACCGAGGACAGGACTATCCAAAGAGATGAAAGGCTGGCTCCTCGTCGAGACCCTGCTCGTCCTGCTTGTGGCCAACGCCATTGTGTGGTTCGCCATCGCGCAGGGGTGGCCTAAGTGAGGATAGGATCATGGGATGGTATAACGTAGCACAAATCTGCGAGAACGGACACGTAATAACACCATACTTCGGCTCTTCGCCGGAGTTTGGCAAGAAGTTCTGCGACCAGTGCGGAGCTCCGACGCTGAGCAAATGCCCTCACTGCAACACAGACATACAGGGAAACTATGAGGCTGAGGGTGTATTTTCGGTCGGTGGCTATGAGGCCCCCCGCTTCTGTCACAACTGCGGGGCAGCATACCCCTGGACACAAAGCGCGCTGGATAGCCTGAACAGTCTTACAGAGCTAGCTGACAAGCTCAGCGCAAAGGAGCGCGATCAATTGCGGTTGGCTATCGATGACCTCGTGCGCGATACTCCGCGAACCGAAGGCGCCGTCGCAACAATGAAGATTCTGGCCCCCAAGATTGGACAAGAAGTTTGGACTGGGATGAAGGGTATTCTAGTGAGCATAGCGACCGAGTCCGCCAAGAAGGGGCTAGGCCTCTAGCCTTCACACTAGACGTCTTGAGCCACCGGCGACGACGAGCAGTCGTAAGCACACGCACCTCCACGTTCAAGAAGTGCTCGGGCTGTCGGCTCGAGCACTTCTGTGTGACGACGTTACTCACCGGGCGTCTACAACAGCGACGCGATAGTCCGCACACAATTGAGAACCGTTCTCCAGGCTAAATGTTTAGAACCTTTCGCCAGGCGAAAACACACAAAATTGTCCTCTGCGTCAAAGGTTGGATACTGGTGGTATGGAGAAGGAAGGAGGATTGCAACGATGAGATCGACGACAGCCACGCCGCGATGCCCAACCACAGGTTACGCGTGCTCGACTGCCTACGTGCGTTTGGGCTGCCGCTGTAGCGTTTGTAAGGCTTGGTCAAGTAAGGAACAAAAATGTTACCGTGCAGTCCACCCTGAGAGGGTTCGCGAGAGCCGGAGGCGTTGGGGTGCCGCCCATCCTGAGAGACTTCGGCAGCAACGAAAGCGCGCTGACAGGCGTTGGCGTGAACGCACCTTGAGTAGACTGGCGAAGGGTGACTAACCGTGTCTATGGAAGCACTCGCACAGGTCAGTACGAGGGCCAAGACCAAAGGCCCGGCGCTTCTCACGCTCTACGCGCTCGCAGGTCATCACAACAAGATGACAGGCCAGTGCAACCCCTACGTACGTACGCTCGCCTCTGAGACTGGCCTTGCCAAATCCACGGTCTGCGCTCACATCCTGCAACTCGAAAAGGCTGAGGACATCAAGGTGTTCCGCCTGCGCGGCCGTGGGAGCTACTACGACCTCGAGTATATGGAGCCTGGCAGCAAGTCGAACTACGGCATCATCGGCGGCTACGACACGAGGGCGAAGCGGGCGAAGGCGAGCGAAGCGAACTGAAATCCAGTGCACTGAAATCCCGAACGCTAGTGCACTGAAATCCCGTCTCCCTAGGAACCGGGAAGAGGATCCAGGAATAGAGATCCAGTAAAGAAACAAGTTGGCCGCTCCGGCGGCCAACATGCTTTTAGGCTCGTGGTGGGGGAGGCTCGGAGAGTAGGAGTAGAAGTAGCTGTTGCTGTTGCTGCTCTACCGTCGAGCCTCGGCTGAGTTACATAGCTCTTGTCATCCTTCGTATACGAGAGGACAATATTGTTGATGCCAAGCGTACCGATGATGAAATGTCCGGTGCCATTCTGTGGGGGTCCTTTACGCTGTTTGCAGGCTAAGACCCGTAAGGGCAGAGTAGTGCGGACGCGCGTTTGCAAGTGGTGCGGGTGGTCAACACTCACGGAAGAGCGCATCCCAACCATTCGCGATGTCGTTGAGCACGCAGGCAAGGTGGCCAGCCAATGACTCTGCTCGAGAGGCTCTTTGGTAAGGTCCGGCAGGTCGTAAACTTGCGCTGGACCGAGACGAGTGGGGTTGATCACTCCGCGAATGAAGAGGAGGGGTGGGCTATTATGAAGTCGGCCGATGTGCCCCAGGATGGTCCCCCAAGAGTCTATGCCGTCAGCGATGGCGATGGACTTTTCGGCCAGGACGGCAAGCCTATTGAGCCCGACCCAGAGTTGACTAAGGCCAACGAGGCGTCGCAGGCACAGAGATTACACGAGCAGATGAACGCACTGCTGGACGCGTCACAGCCTAACACACCCGAGGAGGAGAATGACGATATGACTGACGAAACCGAGTTCAAGCGTTTTACCAAGACTATTACCGAGTTGCTCGCCGACCTTCCCAGCGACGAAGATCGCGAGAAGATGCTCGTGATCCTGGCTAACCTCGCGACGAAGGCAGACCAGGGCGAGAGCACTGAGCGGAAGGTTCGCTATGCTCTTCACAAGGCCCTCAAGTCTCTCGACCGCCAGGCCGAGGGGGAGAACACCGGCGCTTTCTTCAAGAACATTTTGAAGAACACCCTTGCCAAGCTCGAGCCCAACTTGGACGACACTGGCGCTCCGCCTGTTCCGCCCGACAGTGAGTGCGACGAAGCGTTTCTTACCTTCCGAGGCGAGGTCGAGAAGGCAATCGACCGGGCAGCCTTCGGTATTCCCCAAGTGGGAGTAGGAACAGGCCCTGGTTCGTACGCAGCAAGGGCGCGTGAGGTTGCCAAGGAGATCGAGGAGGAAGGCTACGAGACGCCCCTCAGCAAGGACGTCGCCAACACGCCGATTCCGTCTTATGGCGGTCAGCCCCTCCGAACGAAGCGGTAGATCAAGAAGGACAAGTAGGTCGTGACGACCGCCCGCGAACTTATCGACAGCGTTCTCCAGCGTCGCGAGGAGCGGCAGCTTCCTCACAGCCAACCGGCTGAGGAAGTCGCGACCGTAGCTGAGCTGGCCGAGGACAACGTAGGTATGGGACTGCTCGAAATGCAGGCTGCGACGGCACGCTATTTGGACGAGTGCTCGGCACAGCTGCCGAAGGTGCGTCGAGAACCCAGCAAACAAACCTTCGAGGCGGTCGTGGTGACGGCAGACGGCGAACACCGTGTGATCCAGCTGAACGTGAAGCCGGAGGAGATCGGTAATGACTGAAGCAATAACAACCCTACGTAAGGACTGTGAGAGCCTCCGTGATCAAGCCGACAAGCTCCTTGTGAGGGCGTTCGGCGGGCGCGTGCCTCGGGCGAGTAGCAACGGACGCAGTCACTCGAAAGCGCTCGACAAGTCACTTATTGAAGGAGCTCGGAGACGTGAGCAACTGCGCAAAGAGTCCGGGCGCGTGTTGGGCGATCTAGAGTGGATGGTAGGCGATCTGAAGAGCGCTGCCACGTCGAAGGAAGAACTAGCTGCCATCGACGAGCTTATGGGCGTTCTGAAAAAGGCCTATCTCCAGTGGGCAGCTGCTACAAAGGGGCCAACCCTATGAGCGAGGATATTCCCAACGCCTTGCTCGACACAAGGGTAGGTCGACAAGTCGTGGCCGAGGTAGAGCAGGCACGGGCAGCCGCTGAAGCGGCAAGGCAGGCCCGCATTGACGACTGGCGTGGCAAGCTGCGCAGCCACGAGAAAGATTACATCGACATCCGGCTGAAGGTCGTAGAACACGCGAGGGTCATGTACGACTTGATGGAGGATCTGTTCTCTGCGAGGTGTCGCCTTGGGGAGGACTACAGCGAGCTTGTGAAGTTGGGCGTCGACGCGAAGCTGCCCCGCAAGGTAATGTTCCGAACGGACGAAGTCTACGACGAGGTCAAACGCATTGTGGACAGGCTTTCTGGCCGGCTACTGTGCGCATAAGGATAGATAGGGAGGAAACAAACAATGGCACGGAAGACATTTGACCAGTTTGCGGCCCTTGTGGACGCAGCGGTAGCTACTGCCGCGACAGCCGAGGCCGCCCTGAAGGCCGAGCAGGTCGTGGTGGCCGGCATTGTCGACGACGTTAAGACGCAGCTCGAAGAGGAGCGTTGTGACGTCGACAACCACGCCGAGAATTGCAAGAGCCTCAGCTACGCTCAGGTGGTGCTACGGCGCTTTCCTGACGTGAAACACTCGAACATCTAGGAGAGCCCGGTGACCGAGTACGACAGCAACGACTACGAAGACATCGAGCTGATCTGCATCGATGATGGCAGACCATTTACGTGGAGTGCCTTAGATCAGGCCTACTATGCGGAGCGTGGCTACAACGACCCCAAGAGGTGTCCTGCCTGTCGCGCAGCGCGACGGGCGGCGTTTGAGCAGGCCCGACGCGAGCCGCACGAAGAGCACAAGATTACGTGCGACGAGTGTGGTGCTCAGGCGATTATCCCCTTCAAGCCCGACCTGACGCGGCCTGTGTATTGCACGGTTTGCTACCGGAAACGCCAACGTGACTCGAGGGCAGGGTGAAGCACACAGGCACCAGGGCGCGTAGACGGGTCTTTCGCCCTGACAAGGAGGGACTGACATGGCAACGTTGACCACTAAGGATCTTGCCGGGAAGGGTGAGCAAGGGACTAAGTCGCCCGAAGGTATCACCTTAGATGAGATCCTCGAAACGAAAACAGGTCGTGCCATGATGGAGGAGATCAAGCAGCGAGAGGCTGCTGAAGCCGTCGTCGACGACACCGAGCGCCTCGAGCGTGTGGCGGCTGACCAAGCAGAGCTGACCGAGGTCGCCGACGGGTATGCTGCGTTACGCTTGCGCTGCCAAGACGCTGTAGCAACGCTCGCCACTGACACCGAAGAGCTAGGCAAGCAGAAGGAACAGATGCGTCGGCTAGTGGCCCGCCTAGCTAAGAACAAGGGCGACTGCAGTGGCGCGACACTCCCACTGGCAAGTCAGCCGAAGAGGGTGTTCATGAACCAACTGAACCTGATCAGGACTCGGCTACCCGGGCGCGTCTAAGAAGAGAGTGAAGCGTACCAGGGGGATGACCTTCCTAGCCTGGCACGCTTCGACATCTCTACTCCTTCTGTCAGTGCCGGCGTCGAGGTCGTGGTCCGTCAGAAGCCACGAGGTCTACTGAATGGCCCTCTTAGCCGGAGACTCGGCCCGGCACTGACCCTCGAGGTGAACGATGACAGTGATGTCCAAGAGCGAGATCGCCCATCGGCACTACTTGAAGAGGAAACGGAACAGGCCGCTGCGGGAGCCGACCAAGGGCTGTGTGCACTGGTGGAAGATAGACCAGAGTGGGCTCGGAAGGTGCAAGTTCTGTCTCGGCGAGCGAAAGTTCGTGCTCGGCTGGCGCAGTGATTACAAGTGGGCGTAGAAGATAAGAGATGAGTAAGGTCAAGACGCGCACGGTTACTTGCCCAGAGTGTGGCGTCTCTTTCCGGACGTGTTTGACTGAGGGCGAGGTCACGTGCTCCTGTGGTCGGCGGTATTCGCTCGCTGCATCAACAGACGGGCGGTCGACCTCAACCCGCGTAGATTCCAAGACTACGCAGGCTCATCCAGGAAACGATCGAGAGCCTCGCCCGGCAGCCGGAGCAGTCCAGCACATCATTCAGGGCCACCTGTCGCACAAGGCGGGAATGGAGTAGTCGTGCCAGACATTGACTTGGTGAACCCCAAGGAGAGCAACGTTCCTCTGCCCGACTTCAGCCAAGTACCAGTGCACCGCAAGCACGTATGGGCCGTGTCTCCTCAAGCGGCAGGCCGACGACGCGCTCGCCGTGAAGCAACACGCGAAGAAGCCGAGGCAGAGAAGACCACCAAGCTTCTCCGGCACAACCACGCTCGTAACGTCAGGCTGCAAGCATCGCTGAACAAGCAGTATGGTGACAAAGCGCCCAAGCTTCAGTGCTCGCCGGCTTGTCGTCAGTGCTTCCCTGATCAGCCCGAGCAAGAGAAGGCCGGCCTTCTCACCACCACAGACCTGAGAGATCTGAGAGCCAGGAAGGGCAAAGGGCTCAAGGGTAAGCGAGGTATTTGTAAGGTGTGTGGTAAGAAGTGCAGCAACCCCAGATGGGTCTACTGCAGCAACGAGTGTAAGGCAGAAGCACGTCGGCAGCGCAAGGCCAGAGTGTGTGAGTGCGGATGTGGTCAGATGCTTCCAGAGGGCTCTCGTGCCGACCGCCGTTACTATAACCAGACCTGTAAGCTGCGAGCAGAGCGAGCCCGGCGACGAGCACGAAAGCTGGCCACCTCCTAACGTAAGCACCCTGTAGCGTATGTGGCTTCGTAGCCAGCGTAGGTGACTAACGCGCAGTCACGCACTTAGTGTGCGCACAGCGGTCGTTCGTGGAGCATCGATAGACTGCACAGGGGACGTTAGACACGAATACGCTCAGCCCGTCTCAGAGCGTCCTCAGTCCACCTTCATTCGACAAGCTGGTCTCAGGATACCAGCATAGACTATGACGGCGGACTCTCATCGACCTGAGGCAGGCAGGATGAAGATTCGCTCTTGAGCCTGGCCCGAGCAAAGGAAGAAGCCCGTCCGATGATGGACGGGCTCCTCTGTGTGTGCGAGCGCTGAGCGGACTAGGCTAGACTGGACTATGCCAGCTGCAGTGAGTATGATAGATTTCCCCTTGAACAAGACCGAGGGGAAGGTCTACCAGCTCTCGCGTTAGGCTTTTGCTTCCGCCGCACCGTCCTGCTGGCCAACGCCAGCATGTAGGTTGTGGTGCCGATGCGAAGGGGAGCTAGACGCCATTCTCCCGTTTCCTTGCCCGCGCCTGCGAGTAGTATGGGGCCGCCGTGAGTTGAACGCGGCCACGAGTATGGAGGGAGCAAAATGAGAATAGCGAGCGTGGCGATGGCCCTTCTCTTCGCCATCTGCCTGGCAGCCCTGAGTGCCTGCGGCGGCGGCGAGGGTGAGCTAACTCCATCTCTCACTCCAACATCTACGCCCATATCCATGACCCTCTATGAGAGCACGGAGCATGGCTTTTCCGTTGAATATCCTGAGGGGTGGATCGAGAGCACGCGGGGTGCAGGGACGTATTTCTCCGCCGAGTTCAGAGAGCCTGAAGGACGTCTCACTGTCGACGTGTCCTTGCAATACAACATCGAAGAGATGGCCCTAGGCGACGTTATATCAGAAAGTAAAACTTACATGAACGACATGCCCCAGTTCGAGCTGATCTCGGAAGGTGACGTTACCATAGGTGAAGATACTCCTGCCTATGAAATAGTGGGCAAAGGAGACCTTGAGACCGGCAAAGTCGAGAAGTTCAGGTACGTCCTGTTGGTGCGGAAGGAGCAGGCATTTTGGGTTGGAGTAAGGGGAGAGCCTGCCGTTGTTGACCAACAGGAGGAGCTAGTAGGTGCTGTAATGGATAGCTTCAGGTTGCTGTCAACCTATACCTTTGTCCTCCCAACTCCTGGCCCGGCAGGCACCTACACGAGTGCTGAGCATGGTTTCTCCATAAGCTACCCCGCAGGATGGATGGAGGCTCCTACGGGTCGTCCCGGAGAGGTCGTCGGCCTCGCATCTACGGAGGGACTTCCCAGTGTGAGTGTTGATGTACAGGCAGTGGAGGAGGGAACTACTCTTGCTGGCTATGCACCGCAGTTCAGTCAGGGGCTGGGTGAATACTGGGGTGACTACGTGTTGGCGTCCGAAGGCGAGATAACGCTGGACGATGGGACCCCAGCCTACGAGATCGTGTTCAGCGGCACGGGGGAGGGCTACGCTCTTAAAAGCAAGTTTGTGATTGTAATTCACGGAACTCAGGCTTTCTTTATCATGGGTTTCAGCATGCCTGACCGTTTTGAAC
>Ga0315532_1002035_pt1 | contig 14251 bp, 11 predicted proteins | sample SalMarWE160370MG_FD_203082 | JGI IMG/M metagenome (GOLD analysis project Ga0315532, IMG submission 203082) | Salt marsh sediment microbial communities from the Plum Island Ecosystem LTER, Massachusetts, United States - Salt Marsh Sediment WE1603-70 ... | reverse complement strand
ACAAATCTTTACTTCTTTAATGTTGGCTAATGTATCGAGATGCATTAGTGCTATTTCATCAATACCACCGATTTTTATGGAGTATGATACGGCCACGGCATCGAACCAGCCACATCTCCGGGGTCGGCCGGTAGTAGTGCCGTATTCGTGTCCTTTGTCACGGATGTATTGGCCAATTTCATTATCTTGCTCGGTTGGGAAAGGCCCGGCTCCAACTCTTGTAGTGTAGGCCTTTACAACGCCGATGAATTTGTCAACATACTTGGCAGGTACGCCGCAGCCGGCTGGCATTCCAAGTGAGCTTGAATTAGAGCTGGTCACGTATGGGAAAGTGCCGTGGTCCAAATCCAGGAGCGTTCCTTGCGCACCTTCGAACAGGATTGATTTGCCATCTTTAATCGAGTTGTGTAGAAATTCAGTAGTATCGATTATAAAGGGCAGGAATTTATCCGCATAAAATTTACATTTTTCGAAGATGTCGTTCGCACTAATCGGTTTGGAATTAAGCCGTAAGGCTTCCTGCGGATAAACAGCGGTGAAGACCTTGTTTTTGTAGTTCACGGTGGTTTGCAGTTTTTCTTTTAGCTGTTGGAGGTTTCTTAAATCACCTATGCGGACAGCGTGACTTCTGCCTGCTTTGTCTGCGTAACAGGGACCTATACCACGGATAGTGGTGCCGATTTTGTTTTTGCCGAGCGATTCTTCTCTTAATTGGTCTTCCATTTTGTGGTAATCCAGGACGACGTGCGCGTTTTCGCTTATAAAGAGGCGGCCTTTTAGCTCGATGCCTCTCTTCGCAATCGCTTCAATCTCGTTTAGCAGAACCTCAGGGTCAACTACAACGGCATTTGTGATTATACAGCTAACGTTCGGCCGAACCACGCCGCTCGGCAAAAGATGTAAAGCGAACTTGCCCCCGATTTTATCGGGGACAGTCGAGCCGCTGTCCCGTGAGGTCCCGATTAAATCGGGATCCACGACAACAGTGTGACCGGCATTGGAGCCGCCGCTGTATCTAACAACAATATCGCTATGCTCGGCGAGGATATCAACAACTTTGCCCTTACCTTCATCGCCCCACTGTAATCCAACAACGCAAATATTCATTTTCAAATTCCTATTTACGATTTTCGATTTTCAATCGTCATTCGGCAATCGCAAATCGAAAATTCAACTGATTTTTCTGACCAGATGCTCCAAGATGGCTTCTAAGTTGTCGTACTGTCTGGCGTTTAGCTTGCGATTGCTCTCGACTCCGTCATTATCTTTATATGTGATAATGAAGTAACCTTTTGAATCAAAATAGGTTTTATCTATTTTCTGAATGGAATCATAAGGAATATTTTCTGAATTCCGATTTACGATTTTCAATTTACGATTTTCAATCTTTAATCTGCAATCGTAAATCGACAATCCAAGTTCATCAGCTATGAGTTTTTCTCTTCTGCGCACCAGGAACCAGGCTATCAGAATCACAGCAAGTGGCCCAAGGACAAAAGGCGCCTTTTGATTGAACACCAAAGTGCTATCAGCCTTACTGTTTTTTATGTGCTCTTCATAAAAACTGTGGCGAAGCGACCATTCATATTTGCTAAGATAGCCATCATAGGCGAAAATAATTGCACCTCCAATGCAGACAACAATAGCGATTTTAAAGTTGGTTTTGCAGTATTTGCTGTATGGTGCTTCGATAGCCATTTTATCCACAGGCTCCCTTACGGGGGCTTTCCAGAATCTATAGCCCGTCCTGAGCCGGGCCGAAGGATAAACGTTTCTGTGCGATAGTCTCGTTTAAAGGCAGAACGAAGTTAGGTCCTATTTTTTCGGCCATCAGCTCTTCAGCTAAGCGGCATTGATGCTCAAAAGATTTTAGCATATCAAACCTCAAGCCGGGCTGTGGATACTGCCGGACTGTAAAAAACAGACTTATAGCATCATTCGAGCTTTGCCTTTTACCTCTATACTCATAGTCTATATTCAGATCGGAAGCGGTTTTTGACTCTATACTGATTCTGGCCTGTGTACATTCATCCTCGGATAGCGATACCACCATAGAGGGAGAAAAAGCAATACACTTGGCGGAAGGCAAGTCTGAAAGACAGCTAAAGGTGCTTGAGCCTAACAATGCCTCGGCGATAACCTCATCGTGATTGCCTGTATAATCAAAATCCATAGCAAAAGTTATATCCAGTGAGGCCACATCAAGATGACTTATGCCGAGCATATAAGGAACAAGTTCGAGCACCAGTTTATCCTGGCGGAAAGCCTCCTCGAAGTTTGCGGGATTAACAACTCCAGAACTAACCCTGCTCGTTTCGAGAGTGATCCATCGCTCTTGGCCGATATTGTGGTTCTCTTCAAGACAATAGATGTCATTTTCACAACGATAGAAATGGCTCATAAAAGGATATTGCTTTTGTATTCGCTCGAAGAAGGCCAGGATGGTATCCCGGCTGGTCGGCAAATCTAATCTGGTGTTTATGTGCATCTCCAGGCAGAAGTCATCGCAAAGAGATAGGTAACTATTTATAGTCATTGTAGTAAGGCCTTTCAAAATCCGCCGCAGAAGGCTTCGGCGGGAAAAACTCGTGAGATTTCCGAATTTCGATTGCCAATGGATTCGACCCTTCGACTGCGCTCAGGGCAAGCAGGCTCACCACAAGATTACGATTGAAAATCGCAAATCGTAAATCGGAAATTTTCGTTAGGTTCTCTCCGTTTTCCTTAATTTCATATGTTGATATTTACATTTTGGTATTTGATTTTACTTGGGGTCGCGTCCTTATTCAGATATTCGATTTCCCAGATTCTTTTAGTTAGATTATTTAGCTTTTGGTCGTAATTTTTCATCACCTCGAAGTACTCAGCGGATTCGAGAGCTTCTTTGGCCTTTTCGTCCTCTGGCTTTGCGTTTTTTGGCAGAACAGAATTTCTAAAAATTTCGTAATGGTCTCTTATCGAGCAGGGCATTAGCCAGTTTTTCGGTTTTTTCCAGTTGTCAAGGCCGTATTCTCTCTGCCATTTTCGTCCGTTTTTCATAAAGTCGGAGAACAGCGCATCCGTCAAGGTTCCTCCATTGTTATATAAATCATAGATATTGTCAACGTAATATGGAATAAATGCACATGGTGTTACGTTGCCGTGCCAATCGATGTAGGCATAACCGCCGCTTCTTCCGTAGGCAATGCAGCCTCTGGACAGCACACCGCTGTTCCAAAAATCAGCCAGACAATATCTTTTTTCTCTGAGCAGTTGTTCCCATTTTCTGTATAAGCTGAGCCGCTGTTCAGGGCTGACCATCAAATTCATCTCGTCCTTGCCTCTACCGATAGGCATAAGTTGGAACTGCCACATGTAGCAGGCGCCTTGCTCCTCGAAGAAAAAGTCGTAGAACTCGTCCTTCAATAACAACTCCGCGTTTTTGCTTGTAGACGTTACGGAAATGCCGAAAGGTACACCGGAGTTTCTTAGACGCTGCAAAGTTTCGAGGATTTTCTTAAATGTGCCGCGTCCTCTTCTCTGATCTGTTTCTTCCTCGAAGCCTTCCACCGAGATTGCCGGCGTGACATTTGCACAATCAGCCAAGTTTTGGGCAATTTGTTCGTTAATAATGGTGCCGTTAGTATACACAAGGAAAAACATATCGTTGTATTTGCAATATATGTCCAGTAGTGTTTTACCTTCGCTTCTATATGTGAAAGGCTCACCACCGCTGATAGTTATAAATCTGCCCCCCCAGCAGTCGTGCACCTCGCTGATCACTCTGTCTACGTATGGATAAGGTACCGTGGCGGATGTGTCAGATGTTGAATTTGCATAACAACCGATGCACTTCAGATTACATTTTTGTGTGGGAGAGAAGACGATAAAAGTCGGTGGGTACTCTCCGTATTTTTCCTTGAATGTTTCAACAGCCTGCGTATAGTTTTGGTCTTCACGAATCAGATTGTTCTGAACGAAAACATCAACGATTTTCTTTATAATTTCAGGCGAGACATATCCTCTGTTTATATTTTTAATCATACAGTTTAACATTGCCGATAGGAATTGGTATCTTTTTACTGCTACTTCTTTTAAATCTTCTGAATCATTATCAACTATACTCTTGTATATGTAATCATCGATTTTTTTTGCCAATATTTTTCTGAGTTGCTTATGGTTTACCAGCGTGATTAGTGTTGATGACAAAACTTGCGGTTTCATTTTTCAGCTCCCCTTTTCTAAAATAAATTCATTTACAGGACAGCTTGCAAAGAAACGTCTTAGTAAAACACTGTTTGTTTTACAACTCCGACTTTATCTCAATGATTTAATAATAGAAACAAAGAATAATTGTAACAGTGAAAAGTAATAAATTCCAGCTTTTTTTGGGTCTGGCAAATTTGTTTTTTTGTCCGCGAGGGGATGCCTTACAGCACTGGATTTTTTCAAAATATGATTTGGCTTGATATGGTTTACATCATATCGGGATCGGGCAGTTTTAGTTCTGTCGCTATCGCACCTATAGTTGATAAAATGGCGAAAATAAATATCCGCCATACACCTCTCACCAGAATGTTATGAGCCTCAATTCCGCTGTTTTGGCCTAATATAGTTGAAACTGCCGTATAAAGGAAACCAATTAAAATACCGCAGGTTGCCGCTGCAATTATGCGTTTGCCCACCGCTGCTCCGCCGCAGCCTAAGGTTACTGCTGCTCCGCAAACCAGCGGCAAAGCTATGACAAGCAACCAAATATTCTTTAAGCTCGGCAGCCCTCCAGTCATGTTAAGATAAACAAAATCTGCAAGCCCGAATATTGTAACTGCTGCAATGACGTACAGGCCCACGTGCCAATATCGCGGCTTAATTGTTGCCCGAATCTCAGCTCGCCTGTGCATTCTTCGCCGTATGGTCAGAGGCCAGTTATAAAACAGGCGAAATACGAAGTGTTCTAAGAGCGCTCCGCTTTCACCAAATACCGGCACGATATGCACAATTTCGGTCGCCCAGTGACTGGCCATAAATCTCGCCAATACCGGGTAGCGATACGCCATCTGGATTGGAAAAGCCAGATAGCCGACATATTTGAAAAAGCCTAAGAAAACCGCAATATTATAGTCTTTGAAATTCCGCTCTTTAATTACCAGATACAAGACATAGAGCCCTCGCGTCAGAGACCCCGGCGAAATCGGGACTACCTGAAATAACGCGATTATGCCAAGTCCTATACCCCATGCCTGGGCCCTCGGCATTTCAGGATGTATCAGAACATAAATAATTGCCAGTGTAACGGAAACTACTTGTGTCACAGGCAATGTGCAAACGTGTACAGCTAAGCTCTTGAGATATTTTTGTATAAAAGGCTCATCGATCCGTGAAAGGATAATTTGGGCGTCATCATCGCTAAGCATATGTTTTTTTTGCCCCTCGGTAATCATATCTCGCAGCCATTGTTCTCGCATCTCCGCATTAAAATACAGCTTAATTGGCCGAACAAATATATATACAAGTTTTTCTCTCCTGAAGTTTCGGTCGGTCAGAAATCTGTGCAGCCCGGCAGGAAGAATCGAAAGAGGCAGGTGGCAGAAGAACCGCCAAATCTCATCGGTTATTCTTAGTGCTCGCTGCCCGTCAACTCTCCCTACTCTGTGCCATATAATTACTTTCTCTGTAATTCGTGCTCGTACAGCTCGTTTCAGATATCCCCAGCTTGTAAGCAGTAATAAATAATGGCTGTGCCAGTCAGGTCGAGCCCAAATCTTAAGAATAAACTTTCCAAGTAGCGGAATAAGACTGATGATGGCAAATAACAACGTTAAGAGCCTATTGCTCCGCAGCCTCTGCTCATGCTGTTGGTCGATAAGATTTCGCACCTTCCAGCCGGTCACCGCACTATCAAGTATCGTTGACCATAGTTTTCGGCTGTACAGCAGACGAATATGATTATGCGTAAGGTCGGGAACCGAGTTGCGATATACCTGCTCGGCGGCCTTTAACTCGCTAAGCATCTTTTCACAATCGGCGAATTCATTCGGATATGTCTTCATAAAGGCTTGTAGTTTTGTGATGCTGCCTCGGTCGAATTGTACCAAAGAGCCTCGCATAAACCCAGCGATTATGAGCTTGAAATCACCCGGACTCATCGGTAAAAACGGCAGCAGTGTAAGTCCCGCTCTGAAGTCAACCGCCACCAGGCCGGACAATAAATTGCTCTCGGTGCCCTGTCGTTTTAGGCAGTTCGGCTGGCTTTTGCAGGTCGACCATTCGTATTGCCTGGCGAACTCGTAGCCTCCCATATCGTGTAGATGCTCGACAAATTTGTGCATGAACTCGTATTTAGATCGATATTCAGGCGAACCGAGCTTGTCGGCATTTATCTTTTCGCTCCTTCGCCATCGCGAAAGCAGGTCCAGGTGGTCATCGACCTCCAGCCGCCAGGTGCGTCCATCGATCCACTCACTCAATTCTCCACAACTGCCTAAGGTGCTATCCACAAATGTAGCATAAATATCGACAACTGTCCTTTCATCGCCAAATCGAATCTTCGCTCCTCGCCGGATAAATTTCTGCCAAAGTGCACCGGCCCTGGCTGCCATCGGATTGACCTGAAGCTGAAATGGTCCCTGAAAGCCAATCCAATATAATAAATTGCGAAACAGCCGGGAAAAGGTCGAGGGCGGAATGAGAATCTTCATCGCATAGGTTCGGCCTGCCTCAAGTCCATCTATCGTCCCGTCATTTGCCTCGATTCCCAAGACCTTTACCTTATAAACCTGCCCGGCAAAACCTCCCCCTATAAACTTCTCGATGACCAGATGCACTCGACCTGCGTTTGCTTGGGCTATTCCTGTCACATTATAAATGAGTTTAGTACCCGGCTCATAGCGGCTGACCCGCATCGGACGATGTAATAGCGCTGCGTGAAATTTCTCTTCAAGCGTTTTACAAACTTCAACAGAATATTCTGCTACCACTATTGCTTCCTATGACGTCAATTAAAAAATCAAATATTAAAAATCAAAATTGTGGAATTCAGCACTTAAAATTTAAGTGCTGGATGACTTCCTTAATTTTGCATTTTACATTTTGATGTTTGATTTTGCTTCTTAGGAACTTTAGTTCGCTTATCACACTGACCAATGAGCGTACAATCTTAAACAAATCAATAATGTTATCCCGGCATACACGCCGGCTAATAAATCATCGGCAAGAACGCCCCAGCCCTGTGGGAGTTTCTCAAGTTTGCGTATGGGCCAGGGCTTAGCAATATCAAAAAACCTAAATAGCAGAAAGCCTCCTATAGTAGTAAGAAAGTTTTGATTTACGATTGTTGATTGCCAATTGAAAATCAAAAATTGGAAATCGAAAATCAAGTACGTAAGAGCTTGGCCTGCGAATTCATCGACAGCTACTTCCGGTGGATCTGTCTTTCTGGTTGCTGTTATTGTAGCCGGAGCGCATACAACACAAACAATAGAACCGGCTAAAATAAGCAATACCATTACCAGACAAACAAAAGTGGGCGATAAGTTCAGGTAGCTCATCAAGGCAAAGATTGCTGCCGGCGGCAGTGACCCCCAGGTCCCCGGAGCGATCGGCAGCCAGCCAAGGCCGAAACAGGATGCAAGCAATCTTTTCATAATTTAGCCCGTGAGATATGTTTTGATTTATCTCATGGGCTGTAGGTTAACTGAACCCGACATTTAAGTCAACCCCGTTAGAATCTCTGCGCGTTTTCCGGCTGGCTGCTATGGAGAATGGATGCTATTAACGTAAATTGTAGAACGGTTGCGTGGCTGGTTTCGGTTACGTTTATCGTCAGACGAAAGACGAGACGAGTGGCGCAATGGCGCCAGCCATGCTGTGCACCGCAACCGAAAAGCGTATTCTAACGGGGTCAAAGAATATTAACGCAATTCTAATCTCGATCTTTGATTCTCGCCACTTGATGCTTGATGCTCGACGTCATTGCGAGGCCTGTGAAGCAGGCCGCGGCAATCTTTTTTCCTGTCATCTCGACCGAAGGACTGCCAACGGCAGGCCGGAGCGGAGAGATCTGCTCTCGGATGGAAGTCGATTGTCGTCCGCAGCCAGATGTCTCGACTGCGCTCGACATGACAAAAAAAGGTTGTTATTCCGCTAAGCCTGTCCTGAGCATGGTCAAAGAAATACGAAATCCACACGCGAGATATGCTTTAAGAAATACGAATTAGCCACAGAAAACATATTTCCAAAATATTTAGCCCTCAAATTTATTTGCGGATTCTCCTTGTACGGGTATAATGTGAAACAACAAACTTGAGCGAAGCGAGACATCCAGGATTTGTAGTTCGGAGTAGGCCGTGCGAAGAAGAAAGAGCAGGCCCGCCTTAGCAGAAGCGACGGCGGGCAGGCCGAAGCTGAAAAATAAATTCGTATAGCGTATATAGGGTATGTTGAAGAAATTAAAGGACGAATGAATTAAAGGTGTCCTCCTGCCCTATAGGGAGTACTTTTTCTATGTGTGTGGTAACATGTAAAATAAATGGTGCGAAGTATCGAGGATTTTGCGCCAAGAATAAATTACTTGCGCTAACTGCCTGTATAGTCCATACTTACTTAAAAACGTTACTTTTCAAAAAGGAGTAAGTATGGACAAGAAAATTTGGAGTATTATTACGAAGATAATTGTTTCTGTCAACAGGTCTCTCGAACAGACGGGGCGACGTCCGCGTTACAGCGATGTTTTGATCATGCGGATGTACTTGTGGGCTGTCTGGCATGATCGACCGATGTTCTGGGCATGTGAGCGAAGCAACTACGACAAACTGTTTCGACCTCGTGCTCTGCCATCAGTTTCGCAGTTTTGTCGACGGTTAAAAACCGAACGCATTAAAAAGATGATTCAGGCGATTCATAAGCGGCTGATCCAAAACAATACGCTTTCAAAGCTCAGCTTTTTTGACGGCAAAGCACTTCCATTAAGCAACCATTCATCTGACAAGGATGCCAGGAAAGGGTATGCGGACGGCTCTTTCCGTAAAGGCTACAAACTGCACGCCTGGGCTACGCAAGATGGCAGAATCCCTCGTTTTTGCGTATTGCCCATGAATTGTGGTGAACCAAATACTGCCAGAGAACTGACGGATATTATTCCCCACGGCAGTCTTGTTCTCGCCGATGCAAACTATGACAGCGGAAAACTTTATCAGGCCGTTGCCGATCGAAACAGCCAGTTGCTTACGCCGCTAAAGGGAATGGCTGAATCATTTTGCCAACTACGGCGTATGCCGGCAGCGAGAAAACGTGCGATGAAATTGTGGCAACTTTTTGGCAAACAATGCAAAGAAATTCTCAAGTTGCGGTATAAAATTGATAGAATCTTCAGTGCGGTTAGTTGTTTTGGCGGCGGCTTAAGTCCTCTGCCAACGTGGGTTCGAGGGTTGTCGCGTGTACAAAAATGGGTCAGCGCAAAACTCATTTTTTACCATGCCCGGCTAATACTCAGAAAGTCAACAACATGAGCTTCATGCAAAATCCTCGAAGTATCGCACCCTACCAAAACTTAACAACCGACAGAAGGAGAAAAGCTCATACGTAAAGCGCGTACGCGCTTTACGTATGATCATATAAGAATCTAATAAAAAGTAACGTAATGACTGTCTTGAAAATCAAGAAATTCTCGGATTCAAATAATCCTTTCAATCCCATAAGATGCTGCCAAGCCATGTAGTCTTAAGACTACATATCAATTTCGACTCTAGTGAAAATTAAATGTGTCCGAAAAGTATGTTCCGGCTGGATTTCTTAGAAAAGAAGCTGCTTTTGTGAAAAACAGCATTTGACAAGACCTTCCAAAGCTGGATACCATTTGCTTTTATGGACAAAGAATTTAAACATAATATTATCGCAATCGTTTATGATTTTGATGGCACGTTGACCCCACAGCCGATGCAGGAATACACCATTTTGCCGGAAATCGGCATCAAGGACGGAAATAGGTTCTGGAAACAGGTAAATCAAGAGGCTGTGCAAACAGATGGTGAGGGCATTGTAGCCTATATGCGTTTGATGCTTGAAAAATCCAAATCCAGGCGTTTTCCGGTCACAGCTAAAATGTTAAAAGAATCGGCCAAAAAGATTAACTATTTCCCAGGCGTTCACACTTATTTTAAAAGAATAAATGATTATGTTAAAAGGAGGTTTTTTAGCGATATAGAATTAAGACACTACGTAATTTCATCAGGCTTAAAGGAGATAATCGAAGGGGCGAGCATAGCTAAATATTTTTATAAAGTGTTTGCCTCAGAATATTATTACAACGAATATGGGGCAGCAACTTTCCCAAATGTAATAGTAAACGACACGCTAAAAACTCAGTTCATTTTCAGAATAAATAAAGGCAAAGAAAACTTGAGTGAAAACATTAATCTGCATATGCCTATACATCTGCGGCCTATACCTTTTCAAAATATCCTGTATATTGGTGATGGACTGACAGATGTTCCGTGTATGACGGTAATTAGAAAAAATGGAGGATATGCTATTGCTGTTTATAAATCTTATAGCTCTCAGGGCAGGAAAATATGCAAAGAGTTGTTGAAGGCCGAAAGAGTAGATTTTATTGCTCAAGCAGATTATAATAGTGGAACTGAACTTGACCGTTTGATAAAATTGTTGTTAGGCAATATTGTTGAAGGGATTCGATACGGGAGAGAATCCTTTAGGCAGTCAAAAAAGTATCTCTCATAAGGAGAATAATAACGATGGGTTCCCGAACACCTACACAGCTTCATGCAAGTTTATATATGAGGGAATGTTTTGTGATTACAAAAAGAAGCGACAGTTCTAAAAATGGTCGAGCTGCGAAAACCGGAAAATTTATCGCTGTCAAGGAAGTTAACAAAAAGAAAAGGTAAAATTTATCTGATGGTAGTCAAGATTCATATATTATAAACAGGGCAGATTTTGTTCTTTACTCACTTGTTTTAACTGTTCGAGCAGTTCAACTAAACTTTGACTGATAACTTTAGTGTCACTGCATACACTCATAAAATTTGTGTCGCCATCCCATCGGGGAACGACATGGATGTGTAGATGCTCCGGCAGTCCGGCTCCGGCGCATCGGCCGAAGTTCATTCCGATATTAAAGCCATGCGGTTTTATCGCCGTAGATAATGCTTTTTGAGATTCTCTGATGAGCTTAACCATTTCCAATAGTTCTTCATCTGTTGCCTGCTCAAGCTCGCCGATATGCCGAACCGGTGCTATTAGTAAATGGCCGTTGTTATAAGGGAAGCGATTGAGTATCACGATACTTTTCTCTGTTCGCCACAGTACCATATTCTTATCGTCATCTTGTGGATTTTCCTGGTTATGGCAGATAAAACAATCGGTCTGTGGCAAGTCACTTAAGCCCTGAATATATTTAATTCGCCACGGTGCCCAAAGATTTTTTTGTTCCATAATTCGGACCTCTTTCAAATATCAGTGAGCTAAAGTGCCTAAAATTGTTGTCATTGCGAGCGAAGCGAAGCAATCTCAAATCTGAGCAAGGAGATTGCCACGTCGCTGCGCCCCTAAGGGGCAAGCTCCTCGCAATGACACTCCGTGTCACTTTAGGCACTTTTTATTCGATAAGCTGCATTGTCAGTTTTTGTTCAATTGTTACCCTGGGTCTTGCACCTGGAAGCGGCGTAGACAATGCCTCAAGCAGCACCTGGTATTCCTGGCTATATTGTTCTATCCGTCCTGCATCGATATTGAATAATTCTTCGCCCTGTCCCTGTAAATCCAGGACTTTAAAGCCTTTGGAGAACATCCAGAGAAAGCCCAAAGGGCCACTCAACTGGAATCTGCCTGAGTATGGAATCGGCCAGCTGCGAGGAACTGTTTCTGTATTCTCGTACGAACTGCGTATAAGGGCAAGCCGGCCTTTATCGCTATTACGGATTTCATCGAGTTTGTAAGTCACTTCTCTTGCTCTTCTCAATAACATTGAAGTAGGCACAAACAATTTTGACTTCCAGGTTTGGCCGATCGAGACACCTTTGGAAGGATTTACCAGGCTGGACTGTGAATCCCAGAGAAACCACTGGGAGGCTATAAAATCATTTATCATTTCAGGCTCTTTAATCCTTCCCTGGCTCTGGTCTTCCCGGAAGGCTTTTGTGCCGGTCTTCCGGATTAACCGCTCTAATTGTGAATAGTCTTCTATTTTGCCGGTAGGGCCAACAGTGAATGTAAAACTTTCGCCTCGTAGACTTTCCACAGCGTCTTTTCTACTTGTCCGGCCACCTTGGCTTTGGCTGCGTGTAACTTTCACTGATTTGCAGGTGGCCTTGATGGTTGTAAGGCCATACTGGTCCACCTGTATAGGGGTATAGGCGACAACCATCTCCATCGATTCGGGATATTCACCCCGCCCAGCGCTGGGCGGGGTCTCGGTAGATGTTGGTGTGTTTTTTGTTGGGTCCCAGTCAATTCTCGTCACTCTGCTGGAGACAAATCTGTATTCAAGGGTCTGGCTGGGCTGGAAATCTACCGTCAAAAGAATTTTGCCTGTGTTTATTGAGTCTTCCTTAAGCGAGGATTTGCATCCTGTGAAAACACAAATAATAACAACTGTAGAGGTTATCAACGCGGCTTTCAATTTTATCCCTTTCAGAGGGTTAATTGGTGATTGGTAATTGGAAATTAGTAATTACCAGTTACCGTTTACCAATTACCGGTTATCGCTCGACCATTTCTATGCTGTAAAAGCGCATAGCTTTCATTCTTATAACGCCAGGCTCCTCATCCTTTTTGGGATTCGGATTGGCCATAATCCATTCTGTCTGGAGTGTTTCAAGATATTTTTCAATCCTGCCAGCGGTTAAATCAAACCACAACCGGCCGGTATATGTTTCGACATTATCGAACAAATTCGAAATAATATTCATCCCCGACTGGATGGGGGACTGTTCCTGGTGAAGCTGCCGTGCCGTTTCAGAGGATGGTATTGCGTTCATTTCGGTGACTGCAAGCTGTCGATTATTTACGTTCTTGATTTTCTTTAGCGTGTAGATTCTTTCGTACGCTTTCGGCCCCATCTGGCGGAAAGAGAATGTGCTTAAGCTGCTCCACTTATCTCCGATTTTTATTGTATTTCCTCCGGTGGCAGGCAGGGCGGAGATTGAGTGGCGCTTCTTAATTTCGTCCTCAGAAAGCAGCATTAAGGCTCTTTGGGCGGCCTGCGGATTATCCCCGACCGTAGCTTTCGCATCGTTGGCGTCGACAACACTTACAACCTGGCCTTTAGGAGCAATCTTTATCGTATAACTTTGCCCGATCAGTTTTGTTAGGGGATTACTTTTGCCTTTTTCCTCGGAGCTGTCAAAATCCAGCATAGGATTGTTTTGATATATGGACAGACACTTCAACCCTTGAATTGTAATATTTGTGACTGCGTTGCCCTTATCGTCGATGCTTTGTATCTGTTGAGCGAAGGTTATTTCGGTTCGGCTGTAATTACGCTGGTAAGGCTTGTTCTTTAGTATGGGATCGTCTAATAATGAACCCTCAAATTTAACACTATCTTCCGTTTCCGTTGTTACCTTATAGATGGTTGAATCACCAGCAGTAAATTTCAGCGTCAGATAGGCACTTCGGGAACAACCTGCCGCGGGAAGAAGCAGGCAAATGACGGCAGTTAATATGACTATGGAGATTTTGTTTAACATTAGTATTTGTCTGCAAACGTTTTTTTTACTTTATGGCAAAATCAAGTTTTAATTATCTCAAACTGACCGTTTTCAAAGAAATACTATTATAAGTGAATATTTAACAGTAATATATCGCATCTTGTCATTCCCGCGCAGGCGGGAATCCACTACTGCGATTTGGTAAATGGATACCCGCTTTCGCGGGTATGACAGTACTAATCGGTCAGTTTGAGTAATTATATATTTTGTGCACTTTTGAACAATTGATTTTTCTTCAATTATCTTTAATTGCTGGTTACAATTACGAAAATTGTCATTGCGAGGCCTGAAAGGCCGTGGCAATCTCTGACCTTCGAACGAATGAGATTGCTTCGCTTTCGCTCGCAATGACACCAGTCATTTGAGTTTTTGCAGAGCATTAGTTTGTTAAGTTTTTTTGGAGAAGCTTGATTATGAGAAGCGACACAATTAAAAAAGGCTTTCAGCGTGCGCCGCACAGAGGCCTGCTTCGTGCGTGTGGATTAAGTGACGCCGATATTGAAAAACCATTCATCGGCATTGCCAACAGCTTCTGCGAGATAGTGCCG
>Ga0315532_1002034_pt1 | contig 14256 bp, 9 predicted proteins | sample SalMarWE160370MG_FD_203082 | JGI IMG/M metagenome (GOLD analysis project Ga0315532, IMG submission 203082) | Salt marsh sediment microbial communities from the Plum Island Ecosystem LTER, Massachusetts, United States - Salt Marsh Sediment WE1603-70 ... | reverse complement strand
CTTTCCTCCTTGTTTTCAGTTCCGGGAGATGAGACCTCGAGTCTATAAGGTTCGGGTATAAAATCAAAGATGTCTAGGTGTACGGATATTTTTTTTGATATCTGAGCACAATCATCGATTGTGATTTCTCCGGGTCTGTTGACGAAGACTCTTAGAAGGTTTGTTTTATTGTTTATTTCAATATCCAATCCCTGAAGAGAGAAATCCTCTCTCATGCTCGAAAGCACAAAATTAATTTTTTCTTTTAATTTTTCTTTTACTTTTTCCATATTATTAATTAAACGATGTATATATCCATCTCTTTGACATCTTTTAATAGATGCCTTATCATATTTATTTTATATTGTCATATAAGCAGTTCAGAGTTTTCTGATATAATTTATATAAATCTTTACATAACGCAACCCCAGATTCTTGCGCTTGACAAAAGTTTTGTGAAGAGTAATATTACAACGCTATGTTTAAGAAAATTTTAAAAGATTTAAAAAAAATAAAAACACCCTTTTATATTTATGATAGTAGGGTAATAGATGAGAAGGCTCGTATTCTTCGGGAGAGTTTTTCGGAATTTGCGGAACTTTTTTTTGCAGTTAAAGCAAATTCTTCTATTTCGATTTTGAAAATTCTAAAAGAACATGGTATTGGAGCAGAGACAGTGTCTGCCGGAGAAATATTTGTGGCTTTAAAGGCTGGAATTGCTTCAGAGCGTATTCTTTATGATAGTCTTGCCAGGAAAAAAGAAGAGATATTTTTTGCTATTGATAAAGGCATAAAGTTTTTTAACTTTGAGTCTCTTGGTCAGGCTGTTCTCCTTGAAAAATGCGCAAAAAATTCAAAAAATAAAATCAATGCATTTGTGAGAATCAATCCCGGAATATTTCCGAAAACCCATTCGCATCTTTCTACAGGTTCTTCCTGGAGCAAATTTGGAATTCCTGTGCGAGATTTAGATAAGGTGTATGATATTTCAAAAGACTTTAAATCAATTGAACTTGTTGGCGTGCATTATCATATAGGTTCGCAAATACTTACGCCAGAGCCATATTATGAAGCACTCAAAAAGATCGAAAGTACAATAGAGTTTTTTAACGGAAAGGGTTTAACAATAAAATATATAAACCTTGGTGGTGGGTTCGGAATTCCTTATAAAGAAGAGGAAGAGGGTTTTAATCCCGGATCTCTTACTGAAATTTACAGAAAGATTGCCAATAAATATAGTGTACAGATATTTCTTGAGTTAGGTAGGTTTTTGGTGGCAGAATCAGGATTTATTGTTACCAGGGTAATTGATGTAAAAGATAGGGAGGGGGTACCTCTTTATGTGGTTGATTCAGGTATGAATGACAATCCTCGTCCCGCGATTTATGATGCGTATCACCATGTGGAGCCCCTTTTTGAAAAAACGGGTGAAAGATATAAATCCCGGGTTGTCGGTCCTATCTGTGAGAATTCGGATGAATTTGGGACTTATGAGCTTCCTTCGCTTAATGTGGGAGATTTTCTAATAATTCACAGTTGTGGAGCTTATACAAGAACAATGGCGTCCAATTATAACGGGAGACTTCTTCCTGCCGAGTATTTGTACGACGGCAAAAAAATAAAGCAGATTAGAAAAGAGCAACAATTAGAGGGATTAATAGTAAACGAGGAATTCTAAATTTTAATTTAACCACAGAGGACACAGAGAAAAACACAAACACACAAAGAGCACAGAGATTTTTATTTGTTGTTTTAACTAAACCCCAACCCCGAAACCCTATAAAAAAACTAATTATCACACAAAGACACTGAGACACAGAGAAAAAAGAATTAAATTTGTTTTTCCCTTCCATAACACCCAGAATTTTTTAACATGTAGAGCTTGTAGATATTGTAATTTCTTTTATTCTATATTTAACTACATGTTCTACATGTGAAATTATTTTTTTAAGCTAACAGCTAAAGGCCAGAGGCTAAGAGCTGAGTTTCAACATAAATGCTTGACAAAGTTATTAAATCAGCTTATCGTATAAAGAAAGAGAGAAAATGAGAAAAACTAAGATAATTGCTACGATTGGTCCTGCGTCTGAAGATAAAGATGTAATCAGGAAAATGGTAAAAAGCGGGCTTAATATTGCCAGGCTTAATTTTTCCCATAGAACGCAGAAGCAAGCAAAGACAACTTATCAAAACTTAAGAAAAGTAGCGCCTGATATAGGAATAATGATGGATACTCAGGGTCCGGAAGTTAGGCTTGGCAGGATAAAAGAAGGCACCGACTTATTAAGAAGAAGCGAAGTTGAGCTTGTTAGAGAGGATATTCTGGGGGATGAAAAAAAACTGCCTGTCGATTATCCTGGATTATTTGATTATTTAAAAAAGGACGATACAATTCTTATGTCTGACGGTAGTTTGGAGCTTAGGGTGGAAAAGGTAGGCTCTTCTGTCAAATGCAGGGTGATTTACGGAGGTAAAATATCTTCCAAGAAGTCTGTTAATATCCCGGGTAAGGATATCGGTCTATTTGCTCCGACAAAAAAGGATCTGAAAAACATCAAGTTTGGTGCCAGGATGGGTTTTGATTTTGTAGCGGCTTCTTTCGTTAAAAGCGCAAAAGATATAAAAAAAATAAGAAAAGTTTTAAAAAATGAAAAATCAAGTATGCAAATTATCGCTAAAATAGAACATATAAAAGCAGTGAAGAATTTGGACGAAATTCTTGAGGCTTCGGATGCGGTTATGATAGCAAGGGGAGATCTTGGCGTGGAAGTTCCTGCATCAGATGTTCCCCTTTTACAAAAGACTATAATAAGAAAATGTCTAGAGCAGGAGAAACCGGTTATTGTTGCGACTCAAATGCTGATGTCTATGACCGAACATCCGAGAGCAACAAGGGCTGAAGTTTCCGATGTTGCCAATGCAGTTGAAGATGGTGCTGACGCGGTTATGTTATCTGAGGAGACTGCAGTGGGTAAATATCCGGTAAAATCCGTTCAATTTATGGCAGAGACAATTCAAAAAATGGAGACTTACTTGCTAGGTAGATTACCGGAGGCTTTAAAATCGAGTAAAAATGAAATAGCCGATATTATAGCAAAAAACGTATGGCAGGCAGCAAGAGATAGCTCGGCTAAATTTATAATTGCGCATACTTCTTCCGGATATACGGCAAAAAAAATTGCAAGATTCAGACCCGATATTGATATACTTGCCTTCACGGATAAAGAAATTGTAGAAAGACAAATGAATCTTATCTGGGGTGTAAGACCCTTCTTGGCAAGATTTTATAAACATGTGGATGATATGTTGTGTGATTCCGCAGAATTCTTATATAAAAAGGGGTTAGTTAACGAAAAAGATATTGTTATTTTGTCAGCAGGAGAGCCTGTTTCGGTTTCGGGAAGTACTAATATGATGGAAATCCGAAAGATTAAATCTCTTTTAGAACAGAAAAAAACTTTCCTTGGGAAAAAGAAAAAGTAGCAAAATTTTATTCTGGAATCAAATTAAGTCTCCTGTCGGAGAAGTGTTTTTTATGTGGAAAAAAGAAGGCGTTCTAATGGTAAGTTTTGTCGAAAAAGACTATGGAGAAAAATTATCCGGGTTTATTGAGAATGATTTTAGAATAATACGTTCCAGCTCTCCTCTTGAAAAACAGTTAAAAGAATACTTTGGAGATGTACGAAAAGAATTCAACCTCAAACTTATAATGGATGGTACGCCATATCAGCAGAGGGTTTGGAAGGAGTTATTGAAAGTGCCTTACGGGAAAACTATTTCTTATGGGGAACTTGCAAAGAGAGTTGGGAATCCAAAGGGTGCCCGGAGTGTTGGGATGGCTGTACACTTAAATCGTGTAGGTATAATCATTCCCTGTCATCGAGTAATACGAAGTTCGGGCGAAATCGGAGGATATGCAAGCGGGGTCGATAGAAAGAAGTGGCTCCTTGAACATGAGAGATCCTACGGATAAGATCCTACGGATCAGTTGAATTGTTGAATAGTTGAATAGTGATGAAAAGCTTTGTGTGTTAGTGTTGTAGTTTTTAGTATTGACTATTCGTGTTCCCAGTATTCTTTTAATACGAAGGTTTGTTTCTTTGATTCTTTTAGCTCATTTCGTAAATAATATCGGTGTTCACATCCGGTTACCACAATAATTTTCTTACCTTGAAATTCTTCTGCGTATTTTATGATGTTTTTTACCATAGCCTGATTTCGTTTCTCCCAGTATTTTTGCCGTGAGATGATATATTCTTTGAATTGCTTCAACTCGGGAACGTTTTCTGTAAATTTAAGAAAACTGGCGTTAAAATAGTTGTGTTTTATGGCGTATATTGAATCTGCTACTGTTGAATTGATTACCCTGGAATATTCCTTTGAAAGAGATTTGTTGAGTTTGTCGTAATTTAATAGCATGGAGATCTGCTCATTAGGAAGAGAGATAGAGTCATTTGATTTGCTCTTAGTAATTAAGTCCTCTAATTTCTTATTAAACGCTTTCTGCCGTTCGAAATAACGGGTTTCAATATAATATTTATCTCGATTCTCTTTGTCAAAATACCTAAGAAGTACTGATGGGTTTTCATCCAGATATTTTTTTACCATTATTGTCTCGAGAGTTGGATTTTCGATTTTTTGTATTATTTTAGAAAATTCCTCGGCGGGCCAGGAAATAGGATGTTCGAATAAAATGACGTCGGGTCTCACCTGATCTAATATCTTTAACATGTCTTCTCCGTCAAAGTTTTCCGTTGCTTGATGGACGATTCCGAAAATAATAATTTCAGTTTTAGGGGGAATTTCTGCTAAAAGTAAAATGGGCATTAGTAATAAAATAATAATTATGACCCAATTTTTCATTTTTTTCTCCTTATATATTTTAACATCTGTAATACATTATCGCTTAATTTAATGTTAAATAATAAAATATTTGTGTCAAGTGCAGTTTTATGTCAAAAAATGCCAGATTCTGTGGGAATCTGTGGCAAATCTTAGGTACTAGATACCAGGTCTCAGATACCAGTTTAAATATAACACATAGAAATCATTTGTGTTATTTGTGTAATTTGTTGTTCCTCCTTAGGTGGGGTGGGAGGGAAAAGCAACATAATTTTTCTTTTTTTCTCTGTGTCTTTGTGTCTCCGTGTGATAATTAGTTTTTTTCGTGTTTTTTTGTGTGTTTCGTGGTTAATAAATTGTTTTTTTCTTTGTGTCTTAGTGCCTTTGTGGCAATGTTATTTTATTGACTTGACTGTTTAACATTAAAGAATTATAATTGCAATATGATTATAATTTTTTTAACCTTTAGTAGTTGGGTAAGTTTTCAGTCAAACAATACGAGAAGCGTTCAGTGTAATGTGTTTGGAAATAGTTATGAGAACACCAGAATTGAATTTTCTATTCCAGGTTTCTATCTGGATACTGTTGTAATTGATGGTAAGGGTTATTCAAGGGTTAATATACCCGGTGCGACCAATTATATGAAAAAGGGTTACCCGCAGCTTCCCCGGATAGCTAAAAGCGTAATCATTCCAGATGAGAGGGAAATGAAATTGAGGATTGTTCGGGAAGATGTTGAAAGAGTAAAAGTTCTGCCAGTTATACCATCTAAAGGTAATATTTTACGAAGTGTTTCTCCTTCTTCTATTCCATATACTTTCAGCGATTTTTATTCATCAGGGGATATATTTCCGGTAGAAACGGCAATTATTTCGGAACCTTTTATTGTAAGGAATTTTAGAGGCTTATCAGTTTATGTTAATCCGATACGTTATGACGCCGGTAGTGGAGAGCTTATAATACTTAGAGGATTAACTGTTGAGATATATTCGGAAGGTTTTTCCTTATCAAATGTAAAAAACAGGTTAGTGAAAAGGTCGATTTCTCCATCGTTTGAGAACTTATATAAGGATTTCTTTATTAACTATTCGGGAAGTAAACTAAGATATGATATGCTCGAAGAAGATGGTGGCAGGATGATTATTATATGTGCTGATCAGTACGTTCCTGAAATGGATTCTTTTTTGATATGGAAAAGGAGAAAAGGTATTCCAACTGATTTATATGGTTTGTCAGTTGTAGGCAGTGATGCTGCTTCGATTAGAAGTTTTATTCAAAATCAATATGATAGTTTAGGCGTTACTTTTTGTTTGCTTGTTGGTGATGGGGATGAGCTTCCGCCTGCTGTTGGCACTGTAGGAAGAGCAAGTGGAAAAGATGCTGATCCTGTTTATGCATATACAGACGGGGATGATCATTATCCGGATCTCTTTATAGGTAGGTTTTCATCTGATGGGGGAGAAGCGGATAATATACGGAATCAGGTGATGCGCAGTATCAAATATGAAAGGAATCCGGAAGAAGGAGGAGACTGGTATCATAGAGGGCTTATGGTTGCCAGTGATTTAAGTGACGATTATGACTCAATTACGGATAAACAGAGATGCGAATGGTTGAAAGATACTTTACTTTACAATGTTTCTCCTTATTTTACTTATACCTCTATTGATTCGAGTTATGACCCCTGGGGTACTTCTTCTATTATTTCAAGTGCTATAAATTCAGGCGTTTCTATTGTAAATTATATAGGACATGGGTATATATACGGATGGCAAAGCGGGGGAGGTTTTTACGTAAGTAATATAGCAAATCTTACTAACTATTCGATGTTGCCTCACGTGATTTCCGTTGGTTGTAAAGTTGGAAATTTTAAAGACTATGATTGTTTTTCTGAAGCAGCATTGACTGCCGGTACGCCGGAAGACCCTACGGGATTTATTGTAACGTTAGGTCCAACTATAGATCAGACTTGGGTTCCCCCCTGTATAGGACAGGAAGGGGCTGTTAACTTACTTGCGCATTACCAGGCGAATACTGCCGGAAGTGTATATTTTAACGGTCTTTGCTATATGATTGAGCAGTGTGGGGGAGATACTTCCGAAATTGGTGTGGAAATGGCTCAAACATGGCATATTTTTGGCGATCCCTCTATTCAACTTAGAACGGATACTCCTCGTAATTTCAAAGTTAATAGGCCTTCGGCTATTTTCCGGGATTCTTTGGTTTATGAGGTAATTGTTTATGAAGAGGATTCGGTAACTCCGGTTGAAAATGCTATGGTATCTTTTTGTAGCAAAGAGTGTTCACTCATCGCATCAGGATATACAAATTCAGCAGGTATTTATAAATTTACACTTGACTCAACCAATTTTATGCAGGATGAGTATGTTTATCTAACAGTGACCAATTTTAATTATAAACCCTACCTGGATTCAACAACGCTTATGGGTATCGTATTTTCTCCTGATTCTATAGAAGTTAATGTGCCCACGGAAGTAGAAGTATTAACTTGTAGTGGTTTAGAAGTTATAATTGATGGTTACGGTTTTGGAGGGTTTGATACTACGGATGATTCAGGCCGAGTCGTCATAAATGTTAATGCTCCTTTCGGAGAGGATCTTCAGCTTTCTGTTAAAGATGCTTCTGATTCGAGTGTATTATATATGAGAACTCTACCTGTTTATGGAGCGCTCGAACTGCCTGCACCTTATATACAGGCTTCTTGTGATACTATCGGAATCTACGGAGGGTTGATGCCGGGATTTCCCGGTAGGATTATTGGATCCTTGGATTCAGTATCTTTTTCCATGTTTCTACGAGGACCTGGTATTGACACTTCTTTTTCCACCTTAGATGATTTATTGGAGTATGATTTAGTGATTGAAGAATTCGGAGAAGTTGAAGTGACGCTTGGAAAAGCGGGTTATAATGTTTATCACAAAGTTTTTCCCGTTAGAAATTACAGAGGATGGCTTTCGGGTTATGTTATTAGCGGTTCCGATTCTGTAAACGGAATAGGGCTGCAAGTTTATAATGCCGGCGCTGACACCGGGGCTGTTACACCTGTTGCCGTCATTACCTCTGGTGACAATGGATTTTATGAATTGGAGGATTCTTTATTGTGCGGATATTATGATGTTTATGCGGAGGGTGTTGGATATCAGAGTGAATTATATCCGATAACCGTTGAAAATTCAAGCAATAATATTGATTTCAATGTTTCTCCCGATCTTTACGCTTTAAATATATTTACATTGATTAGCGGAAGTGTTTTAGAAATAAAATACAGTATTCCTGAAGCAATGGGTGTTGAATTCCTTATTTACGATGCAACGGGGAGAAAGATTACTTTTAAATCGGAGACCAATAACGCCGGCTGGTTTACAACGGGTATAAATTTGAGAGAATTCTCATCAGGGGTTTATTTTCTTGTAATGAAAGCGGGTAATAGGATTTTTTCTCCGGAGAAGTTTGTCTTAATTCGATAAATACATCAACTTTCTTTACAAAAAAACTAAACCACAGAGCTTTTTATTGTTCCCCACCCACAACCATTTTTTTAACAACAAATAGCACAAATTTCACAAATGAACTAACAATATAATTCTTTTTAACATAAAAAATCTTTTTTTATTCGTGCTATTCGCCTGCCCTGCTTGCCCCGTAGGGAAGAATGACCGTATCGGGGTGTATTTCGTGGTTAAATAATTGTTTTTTTCTGTGTTAATCTGTGGAATCTTGTGGTTTGGGGGGTTGTCTTTTTCTTGACTTGACTGTATAAGCAAAAAGAATTATAATTGCAATATGATTTTATTTTTTTTAACCCTGAGTAGTTGGCTAAGTCTTTCGGATAACAATACGCAAACCATTCAGTGTGATGCATCCCGGAATGGTTATGAAAGTACTCAAATAGAGTTTTCGATTCCCGGATTCTATCTGGATACTGTTGTAATTAATGGTAAAGGTTATTCAAGGGTTAATATACCCGGTGTTGTCAATTATATGCAAAAGGGTTATCCTCGACTTCCCAGAATTGCTAAAAGCGTAATTATTCCCGATGATAAAAAAATGAACTTTAGAATTATCCGGGAAGAAATTGAAAGAATTAGCGCTTTACCTGTTATACCTTCTAAAGGAAATATTCTTAGAAATGTTCTTCCTTCCTCCGTACCATATACTTTTAGCGATTTTTATTCGTCGAGAGATGTATTTCCGAGGGAACCGGTATCCCTTTCGGAACCTTTTATTATTCGAGATTTTAGAGGGATAACCGTTTATGTTAACCCGATACGTTATGATGCTAGAAATGAAGAACTTATGATACTTAGAAAATTAGTCGTAGAGATTTATTCCGAGGGGGTTGCTTTATCGGATATCAAAAAGAGTTTAGATGTAAGACCGAATTCTGTAGCGTTTACTAATTTATATAAAGATTTTTTTGTTAATTATTCAGAAAGAAAGTTAAGATATGATACGCTCGAGGAAGATGCTGGCAGGATGATTATTATATGTGCTGATCAGTACGTTCCTGAAATGGATTCTTTTTTGATATGGAAAAGGAGAAAAGGTATTCCAACTGATTTATATGGTTTGTCAGTTGTAGGTAGTGATGCTGCTTCGATTAGAAGTTTTATTCAAAATCAGTATGATAGTTTAGGTGTCACTTTTTGTTTGCTTGTTGGGGATGGTGATGAGCTTCCGCCTGCTGTTGGTACTGTTGGCCTGGCTGCCGGAAAGGATGCGGATCCCGTTTATGCTTATACTGATGGTGGTGATTATTATCCGGACCTCTTTATTGGACGGTTTTCATCAAATGGAGGATTTGCGGATAATATAAGGAATCAGGTGATGCGTAGCATTAAATACGAAAGAAATCCAAAAGAGGGAGAAGATTGGTACCATAAAGGACTTATGGTTGCAAGTGACGAGAGCGATGATGACGATACAATTACAGATAAACAGAGATGTGAATGGTTGAAGGATACTTTACTATATGATGTTTCTCCTTATTTTACTTATACTTCTATTGATTCAAGCTATGATCCCTGGGGTTCTTCTTCTATTATTTCCATTGCTATAAATTCGGGTGTTTCTATGATAAATTATATCGGACATGGAAGTCCATCTGAATGGGGAACTGGGGGAGGTTTTGATGTAAATGATATAAATTCGCTCATTAATTATTGGAAGCTTCCTCACGTAATTTCCGTTGGATGTCAAGTTGGAAATTTTAATTGGGGAACTTGTTTTTCTGAGGCAGCATTGACTGCCGGTACGCCGGAAAACCCTGCGGGATTTATTGTAACATTTGCCTCGACCATAAGTCAGACCTGGATTCCTCCTTGTATAGGACAGCAGGGTGCTATTAACCTACTTGCACATTACGATGCTAATACTGCCGGTGGTATATATTTTAATGGTTCGTGTTATATGATTGAGCAGTATGGGGGAGATACTTCCGATTTTGGTGTAGAAATCGCTCAAACATGGCATATTTTCGGTGATCCTTCTATTCAACTTCGAACAGATACCCCCCAAAAGTTCAAAATCAATAAAATTATTAATAATTTTATTGATTCTTTAGTTTGTGAAATAGATGTTTACGAAGAGAATCCAATGACTCCTGTTGAAAATGCTTTGGTAGCTTTTTGTAACGAAGGAGACTCATTAATCGCTTCAGGATATACAAATGCTTCAGGCAATTATAAATTAACCCTTGAGTCAGATGATTTTATGGGTGGTGAGTATACTTATATTACAGTAACCGATTTTAATTATGGTCCTTACCTGGATTCAATCAATATTAATGATCCCGATATTATACCCGATTTTTACGATTTTAATATATCTACCGTGGTTGGCGAAAATTTTCTAGAAATAAATTACGACATTCCGCAGCAAATCAATGTTGAATTGATCGTTTATGATATGTTGGGAAGAAGAGTCTTTTCTGAATCAGTAAGCAGGAGCGCTGGGATTTTCACAGATTTTATAGATATGCAAGTCTTCTCGGCGGGTGTTTATTTCGTTACGCTAAAAGCAGGCAATAGAATGTTGACGCCGAAAAAGTTTATCCTAATCCGGTGAGAGATAAAAATATTTAAAAATTCGTGTAAAGTTTTAAAAGCAATAATTTATTGTTAAGAATGTATGGTTGTGGTATTCTGTGAGACTTTTTGGAAAGGGTGGGTCCATTTCTATGCCTTGGTGAATAGACGCGTAAAATTTTTCATTTAACTTTACTTCTAAACTTAAAACACCTCTTGTTTCGCTGTTTTTTTCTCCGTTTAAATTTCTCCAGGATTTTTGTAGCCCCAGAGTTATATCCATATAATCCGACATCGAATAATTATACAGTAAAGTCAAGCCTATCCATTTTCTTTTGTACTCCGACGACTCATTTTTAATATATTTCCAATTCATCGGAAAGCCGATATAAAAAGTGCTTTTTTCTGAAATTCGAGTCTTTATAAACGGTTCCGAGAAGAAATTAGCTGTGAGAGATTCATAGCTTAAAGAGTCCTGGGGGACGGTGACATGAGAAGAATCCGTTTTTGAGTATTCCAGTCGCAGACCCGGGGAAACTCTCGCAAATAAATGATAATAAATAGTGTTTGTCAGTCCCATACCGCCATATTCGCCGTGTCCGATTTGTATATTATTTTCAAGGAAATTTTTCTTTCCGGGTATTGTTTTATAGTACTCGTAGTACAAATCAGCTTGATTGCTGTTAACGTTGCCTTCCAGTTCGATACTTATCGGAAATCTTGTAAAAGGGTCTTCGTAAATAGATGTTTCTCTGTTTGATATTAAATGATTATGATCGAATTCGTGTATAATTATATTTAGAAAATGGTTGTTTTTGATATTCTTCCAGTATCCGATCCCCATACCTATATATTTTTTGTTTTGTGATGACTGCGGTGATAAAAACACAGAGAAAGAAAGCGGTATTTTAGCTTTTTCTTCAGGTATCCATCCAAGTTTAAACAAATGTTCCTCTGTATTTATATTATAATCGTCTTCTTTATTTAGATTATATTCAAAGACCATCCTTGAAAAAAGAGGCATCCAGATTTTTATTCTGTACATTTCATGCAACTTTTCCGAGTTTCGTGATCCGTGGGTTGTTTGGATTCCATTTTTGCTGTGCAGAAACTGAAATTCTTTTTCTATGGGAACATATGCAAAACTTTTATCCATTAAATAGAGAGTGTTATCGTCACCCAGAAGAGAAAGTATGAATATCAATATCATTTTATCAAAAGAGATATATCTATCGATTTATACGAATGGGTTAAAGCCCCGACTGAAATGTGGTCGACTCCTGTTTTTGCAATTTCTCTTACATTATCAAGAGTGACGTTTCCCGAGTATTCAAGTGTTATATCTTTGCCCTTCGTCAGAGCAACTGCTTTTTTTAAATTTTCTATAGACATGTTATCCAACAGCAAATGGTTTGCTCCATATTTTATAGCTTCTTTAACTTCCTTTAGATTTTTTACCTCAATTTCACCGTTTGCCAGAGAGAGCGCATTTTTGATTCCCCCTGCAATTTTTATATGATTTTCTTTTATTAGAATTTTATCGTATAGTCCCATTCTGTGGTTAATTCCGCTGCCCATTTGTACGGCATATTTCTCCAGATATCTTAAAGTAGGGGTGTTTTTTCTTGTGTCTAGAATTAAAGTGTTACTATTTTTTATTTCATCGACAAATTTTCTCGTATAGGTAGAAATTCCGCTTAGTCTCTGGATAAAGTTCAAAGCTACTCGTTCTCCCATCATTATTGCGCGTGTATTTCCCTTAATATGAATTATTTCTTGAGGTTTTAACCATACACCCTCATCTACTAGAATTTCCGTTTTTACCTTACCCAGTTCTTCGAATATCCATTTGGTTATATCCAAACCGCAAAGTACTGCTTTTTCTTTTGTCTTTATTATGGCGGATGAGGTATGTTTTTTGGGGGCTATATTTTGTGTGGTTAAGTCAGCCTTGCCTATATCTTCCTTTAACGCTTGTCTTATTAAAGGTAGAACCTTTTCTTTCTTTAATTTGTTCACGTATTATCCTCCTGATTTCGTCCCTTATTTTTGCGGCTTTTTCAAATTCCAATCGTTCGGCACTTTGTTTCATCTCAAATCGGAGCTTTTCAATCATGTCAATTCTTTCTATTTCCGAGGAAAATTCATTCGGGATTTCCAGTTCGATCATTATTTCGTTTTCTTCTTTCTTTTTATCTCCGGCAACTACTGTTGTCATCATTATCTGTTCGCGGGTTTTTTTTATGCTTTTAGGTATAATGTTATGTTTTTTGTTATATTCAAGCTGTATATTTCTTCTGCGATTGATTTCTTTTAAGGCATTTTCTATAGCAATTGTTTTTCCTTCGGCGTAAAGAATAACCCGACTGTTGATATTGCGAGCAGCTCTTCCCGCGGTTTGTATAAGAGAAGTCTCGGACCGAAGGAAACCTGCTTTATCTGCATCGAGAATTGCAACTAACGTAACTTCAGGCAAGTCAAGACCTTCTCTAAGAAGATTTATTCCTACCAGTACGTCGAAATCTCCCAGCCGTAATCCTCTTAGGAGTTCCATTCGCTCGGGAGCATCTATTTCGGAGTGCATATATTTAACTTTCAAACCTACATCGATTAAGTATTCGGTAAGTTCTTCCGACATTTTTTTTGTTAGCGTTGTCACCAGTGTTCGATGACCTTTCTCGACTTCTTTTCTTATTTCTTCAATAAGGTCATCGATTTGATTCTCTGTTGTTTTTATCTCGACTGGCGGATCGACAATCCCTGTGGGTCGAATCAACTGTTCTACGATTTTTTCTTTTGACTTATCTATTTCCCACTCCTGTGGTGTTGCGGAGGTATAAATAACTTTGTCTATTTTTTGCTGGAATTCTCCGAAGTCGAGAGGTCTGTTGTCGAGAGCCGAAGGAAGTCTGAAGCCATATTCTACAAGTGTTTCCTTTCTTGACCTGTCTCCATGGTACATTCCTCTTATCTGGGGTATACTTCTGTGGGATTCATCGATGATGGTCAAGAATTCATCCGGAAAATAATCTATAAGAGTATAAGGCGGTTCACCTTCTTCTCTTTCTGATAAATATCTGGAATAATTTTCGATTCCCGAACAAAAACCGATTTCCCGCAGGAATTCAATGTCATATTTTGTCCTGCTCTCTATTCTTTGTGCTTCAATGTATTTTTGCCTGTCCAGAAAGTACTGAACTCTTTCTTCGGCTTCCTTTTCTATTTTATCTATTGAATTTAAAACCCTGTCTTTGGGGACAACAAAATGATGGGCGGGGTAAATATGAAGTTCGTTTATTTCTTCTATTCTCTTAGAACTTATAGGATCTATAGAAGATATTAGTTCGATTTCATCTCCTATAAACTCTATACGGTATCCTTTGAATTC
>Ga0315532_1002031_pt1 | contig 14267 bp, 9 predicted proteins | sample SalMarWE160370MG_FD_203082 | JGI IMG/M metagenome (GOLD analysis project Ga0315532, IMG submission 203082) | Salt marsh sediment microbial communities from the Plum Island Ecosystem LTER, Massachusetts, United States - Salt Marsh Sediment WE1603-70 ... | reverse complement strand
CCGCCCTTACGCCAGAAACTACTACGAAGACCTCCGCCAGTGGTTTGCAACGCAAGCCAAAGCGTCGCCCTACATCAGGATTCTCTATGTGCCAAGCAGGGAATCCATTCAGCAGAACCCAAATGACAACTGGGTTTCCCCCCACCGACCTAGAGACTAGGATGAACGGAGATAAAAGAGACGCTTTCCCTCGCATTTTTGGTAGCTTCAACGCTAGTCTTCCTGTTCTTATCCATCCTCCTAGCAACAAGGGATGGCGTGTTAATTGTCGGCGATTCGGGACCCTACGAAATCGTTATAGCAGTCGTAGCAGTCGGGTTTGTTGCTCTGGCGATAGACAGGCTAGTTGCTGAGTTTAGAGGCAGGAGATAGCCCACATGATGGCCTTTTGTGCAGTCTGAAATAAACAATGAACTCATCAGTTACTTTTCGCTCCCTAATACCTCAGGTTAGCTTCCTTGAGTATAATAGTTTATAATGGCTATCGAAATAGTGCTTGTGCTATAATTCAAATGCAAACGTTAATTCAAGGATTTTAGCTTATGAATGATCGAGATATTCGGGTAGTATTGAAGGAAGATCTTTTGCGCCGGTATAAAAATGATGAAAACACTTTGGTATTTGAGGAGTTTGGACTTAGACATGGAGCAGCGCGCATAGACTTAGTCGTGGTGAATGACTGGATTCATGGATACGAAATCAAGAGTGATCGTGATAGCTTGAGGCGTCTACCAGATCAGATTAGAGTTTACAATAGCGTAATGGATCGTATAACTATAGCAGTAGGATACAGGTATGCATATGAAGTATTGAGAATGGTACCAGAATGGTGGGGCGTAAAATTAGCGGAAAATAAAAGCCGAAGTGGTACTGTATCGCTTTCCGATGCAAGGTTACCACATAATAATCCTAAAGTCGATCTGAATGAAGTTGTAGCATTATTGTGGCGTGGTGAAGCACTAGCCATTCTCGAAGAGATGGAAGCAGCAAAAGGGGTGCGTTCAAAGTCTAGAACTGATATTTACAGACGTCTTGTTGAAGTAAGTAGTTCGGAATACCTCCGTGCTAGGATAAGGCAACAGCTGAAGAGCCGAAAAGAGTGGAAATCTGGCGCACAACGAATGTCATGTGGTGATTAAATCCAGCTCTTAGCCATGTAACTATATTTCCAGTTTTCTTACGTTGCAAACTCATCTGTCTAATGTACTTATCACCTTCACTGAATGTTTCCTGACAATACTCGGGTAAATCACACAACAGGATTGCCTGTGCCGGCCACTGTTCGAAGCCAGGACCATCTCTCTTAAAGACATCTTCACCACGCATGATTATCCAATAATCCTCTCCCGTATAACGAATGCTTGCACTATAATGTGCCCGACCTATGCGTTTTAGATATAGGGCATTTTGAATTGTATAGTCACTGTAGATCGGTATACGAGGGATAGGTGGCTTGGTTGTAACTTGGTCCCTCCATGATGTCCAGTCGGTACGCCCAATTCTGTGTATATCATTCTTTTGTAGTCCGCTCAGGTCTTCTGGAAATGCGCCACTTGCCACGATAAAATTGCGCCATCTGTTAATATTCGGAATTAGTCTGCATAGGGTATTAAATGTGGGGGCAGACTGGTCAATTATTTGGAGATCAACAATCAAATCTACAAATTCGGGCGGGAGTTTAAGAAATGATAACAGGTCATTAATATCTTCAGACAATGTTGGGCGTTTAATATCCTTCAAAGAAAGACGAAGGCAAGCGCCTTGATTATGTATGCCGAGTACTGTACGTATTGCTGATTGATAGGGGCCATCTCTAGAGAGCCCCGTAACGGGAATGAGTGATAATTTTAAAGTATTCCCATATTGGCCAAGCATGTCAAAAAAGTGGTTTATCCCTTGATTCAGAATGTCTTGGGGTAGCCACCAGAGATCAATAAAAAACGGACGTTCGCCCCAATACTTAGACAACTGACCAACGACTTTATTAATTGCTTCATTAGTACTTAACTTGGTTATGTTTCCACTTTTTGCGTCTTTGCGTATAAAACTCTCAGGTACAAGTTCAACGAGTGGAGTGAGACATGTCGAATCATGTTCATATAGTTGGGCTAAAGCAGTTTTCTCAGCTAACTTCCAGCGTAAAATTGGCACATAATGCGTTGAGCCAAATCTGTTCATAGCTGCTCTTACCTCCAATTGACCTCAGGAAAGAGCCTCCTCACTTTGCCAGTACCGACAAGATTTCTTAGAAGTTGATATGCTTTGAATTGGTGCTGCATACGACCAGCGACGATTGCGGGGTGTATATTCAGCTGTTTTGCAAGATGTTCTGCAGCCTGTGGCGAGCGCAAACGACTCGCAGGGCTATTCTCCCACGCATCGTACGGGATAAGCGCTTCCCCTGCTAGATCATTAGCCTCCCGCTCACGGGGATCGTCTTCAGCTTCTACGTCGAGGTCATCGTAGAAGATATCGCTTTCACTGTCTAAATGTAGGGCTAAGTGGGCTAGTTCATGCATTAGAGTGAACCAGAAGTTATCAATACGATCATATCTTAGAGTGAGGCCAATTACAGGGCGAAGCTTATTGGTCATGATGATTGCACCATCAAGATACGTGCGTGGTAGATGGCGCTCTACTACAAGTTGGATGCCGTGTTCCTTAAGGAAATCCCTAGCCAGTAGTGGGCCTGTGTCAGATACGCTTAGCTGGGCTACTTTACAAAGGAATTCATCGCTAAGAATTCCCGGTTCATACTGAACCACAGGGGGACTTACTGATGCTTTTGCTAACACTCGGGCTGACCATGCCGCGAGTGAGTAGTCATCCATCGAGCGTGCAGCTCGTACATGGCTTGATGACCGACAAAGAATAGCCTGTGGTTTCAGATCGCCTACTGCGGCGAAGAACGGACGAAGAATCTCCTCCGAGCGTACTTGACTTGCAGGGGCAGTTATCCAGCCCCAAGCAATCATTTGTTTTATTGGAAATCGATCCCAGTCTATATCTGCTTCCTCGTCTTCATCCTGTTCCTGAATCAGAACGCTAGCTGGAATTCCCAGGCCAGAATGAAGGGCACGCATCATTGATAGTGTCAGAGGTCTCTTCTTAGATAGGACTTCAGAAACCTTACTGCGGCTTCCTATATACGGAATTAAATCTCGGGGAATGAGATTCTGTTGTTCCATCCGGAACTTTATGGCTTCAATTGGGGTTGGGGGAGCAAACTCGAATTGCCGGGATTCATAATCCTGAATAAGCAGAGCGAGAAGTTCCAACTCCTCATTTTCGGGTGTTCCAGGAGCCGGATCGCGATCTAGTAATTCTTCTAGTGCGAAGAGGGTCTCTTCATACTGAGTTTTATTTTTAATTACTTTATTCATGATTGGCCCTCCTTAAAACTTCCACTTATTGTATTCTGAATGGGTACCTATCCTCTTTACAATAATAACATTACGTTCATAATAGAGCTTCGTGTCCAATCTATAGCTATTACCTTTGATATTAAAGACAACTCGATTCTCTGGCAAAAAACTTGCATTTACATAGCGCGCTTTGATGTCTTTGGGCGTAGTCCATTCTGCTTCTTTAGCTTCTGCGATCCATGCCTGAATTTGTGTAGTACATTCGACATGGCTTTTACAGAACTCGTGGAGTTTTGCTAGCCCTAACACCTTCATTATATGCTCCAAGAATAGTTAAGTTAGACATGGTACTATGCCAATGTTCCCTATATGGGAACATTGTACACCTAACGAATTGATAATGCAAGTCCTTTATGATCGACTCTGAGAAAATACTCTTCTTAAGCGAAAATAAATGGCAAAAAAGAGGCCTAGTCGGACGGCAAATCGGGCATGTCGTGAGTTTCTCGGAACATAAGAGGTGTCAATATCATCAGATTGACAGATGGCAATACAATTCGCCCCTGCATACTAGGCGACAATGCATAATTCGCCGAGTCGCTATAGGATGAATTGTACAATGGGCGAAGGCATCGACAAGGAGTAGCGGAAGTACTCCGCATTATACTCAGAGATAAGCATTGAACAAAATAAGCGTGTATGCAGCTTTACACGCAAACGCATTTTGGGATGAATACACTCCACCGACGCTATCCAGAGCTTTCATGATATGGTTGCATCCTCGCCATTTTCGCACACTGCTAGTCATTGACTCTTAACCAGCCTCTATGTTTCCGGTATCAACCCAACTCTGCCCATCGCGCCAGAGTGTGCGACGAGGGCAGTTCACATTTTTTGGTCACCATAATCCAGATATACTCGTTGACAAGTGCAAGAACTGTCGAATTTGGCCGCCCCAATTCTTTGGGCAGATCGTCAATTTGGAAGCCTTTATTCCTGCAGAGGACCCCGATGTGGGAGGTTAGGTTTCTGATTTTTTTAAGGTACCTGGAATACGATGTGGGACTGCCATCACATTTGAAGCTAGTCCGCATTGCTTCATCCCAGGGCATCAGTGCTTTCGGCCTGATTGCGAACAGGATCTTAGAAGCTGCGGTTGCACCGATGTGAACCTCCAATTTTTTTCCGCCGCGAAGACGCCAAGCCCCTGTGATATCCTTAAGAGAACCATATGCATTGGCCGCCACTTCCAGTTCATGATCCCCCAGGTCCCAGAGTGGTTTCTCATTCGGAAACAAACTAACTCCGTTTTCCTGGTACCAGGTCAAGATACTGTGTGATGCGACCTGATGTTGATCCTCAGAAAGATGCCTGCACCCCCAATCATTTAACCATTTCAGGAGAGAATCACAATGCGCGCAATTGGAAAGATCGATATTGCCGCCAGTATCCTTGTTCAGAAGGGCAAGCGATTTATTGAAGGGAGTAAGGGAATCGTACATGGTGCTTGCGAGAGCCAGCTTACACAGTGTCACATTCTCGCAATTCATTGGTCAGTAACCTCCCACTGTTGTATTGTATCAAAAGCATCATCAAGTACGCAGTTGGTGCTGTCAACAACCGCGTGAAGCCTCAGCCTGAACGGAGCGCTATTTCGTTAAGCCTGTATGTTATGTATGGTTTTGTTCCGGTTGCTTGGTGAATTAAAAATCGTAAGTTATAAGGAGGATGTCATTTAAAATGGTGTTCATAAGCAAGCGTCTAAAATAGAATGGGACTTCTCGCTGTACCCTTTTTGCGAACGGACTGATTTGGCCATCCTGAGATGCTTGCCTCCGCGTTGGACAGATAGGAGCCTCATGAACATCGTGGTGCGGAGCACAATAAGTTAGTTATGATGTCTCGTAAGGCCAAGTCAACGGTTATGGTTTAGCACATCCTTTGTCATAAGGCCATCTTGGCTCCGCCAGACTTCGCTACGAGTTGCGATTTCAGGGTTTCAAAAGGGTACGATGGCAGCAACGCTAAGTTATTGGTTAGAGCCATATAATCAGCATACTTCACCTTCAGATACTGCCAGGTGGTTTTGGTCAGTTTTGAAGCATCTGCGCACCATTCTTTTGCTCGGGCGTCTTTTAGAGGAACATCAGGAAGCTCCCAGCCTTTTGTTTCAATGAGCCACATTCTAAGAGAGCAGTTAGGCATCTTCTGTTCTGCTACGAAGTCCGGGTAATAGTAAGAGATTGCCCCCTTGTGATTCAGATATTCTATCCTGAATTTGGTATATTCCTCAGCAAGTTTAGCAAATTTAGTAATGTCCTCTGCTTTGTCCAAAAACTGGGCGAAGTGCTTTTCAAATTCATTGTAACAGGGGGTAATGTTGAAAACGGTTTTGTTCGATTCTATCCACTGCCGACGCCAGTAGAAACCTTCCAATGAAAGCAGATGTAGTGGCTCTGTACAGAGGGTAGAGGTTATTTGGGTGATGGTCTCTTTCCCGATGGCTTTGGCTAGAGTAGAAATGATCTCTTGAGCATTGCGTGGCTCAGAGAGAAGCCGGCGGATACTATTATGTCCCACATCCACATCCTGGCCGAAGAAGACAGAATGCACATATTTCTTTACGATCGGGTATATGATGGCAAACTGTCCTTCGATGTGCACTTCTTTGCAGATGCGGTTGGCTAGGTGAGTTAGGATTTCATTCGACTCCGGCAGCCCCGTGGTTATGGTTACCTGCTTTTGCGATACGACTTTTTGTGTTACTGTTTCAACCAGTTCTACCTTTTTGATAGCCGCCTCGGTAATTGAGACGCCTTTTGGGTTCGCAGGTAAGCCTTTAAGTAGTCCGTCAGTAAGCCCCTTGAATTCGCGGGTATGTGTGGGAGTGAGAATTGGTATCACGATGTCATATTTGTCTTTTACCTTCATGGGGTAGATATGAACGCCCAGCGAAGGCGGTTCCCTAGTAACACCAACGCCGACACCCTCTACCTCCAATCCCTTAACGAATTCCTCGAACTTGTCTGTCCCAATTATTTCCAGGATTTGGATGTAGTCTGGACCAACACCCCTCATCAAGCGTAAACCTCGGCCAACAGACTGCTCCGGTAGAATATTTGCCTTTGATGTAAACGGGCGAAGTCCCAATACAACTGAAACATTTCTTACATCCCAGCCCTCACGTAGCATCAAAACGCTAACAATAGCGCGGATTCGGTTACCTGGCAGGTCGATAGCCCTTGCCACCTCACGAGCTTCTCTCAGATCCTTCTTGCTTACTTCACCTTTTTTGTCCGTGTGAATCAGGAGCAGCTGCTCTTGCCCCTTGAATTCCGCCTTCGTTTTCAGAAAATCATAGATGTCATCAGCATCACGGGTGTTTTCTGCCATAATGAAGAGAACTGGCTTCTGCTTTACTTTGCTGTAGGAGTCATAGTGTTCGCGCCAGCGAGAGATCGCGACGTTCATCCAGTCGCCGTAGGCTACACTGGCGCGTGAGTACCTTTCTGGGTCAGCTTTATTAATCTGGTGAACTATCAACGGCGCCTTGACTATGCGGTCTTCGATTGCCTGGGCTAAAGGATAGTCGCAAATAATCCATGGGAAAAAGGTGCCATTTTGGTCCTTTGGTGTAGCTGAGAAGTCAAGTTGGAGTGATAAACCTGTGCCATGCCTGTCTTTTAGATTCTTGTATAGTTTTAGGATGACTTTGTACCATTCCAAGTCCACATCGTGCACATGATGGGCTTCGTCATTGATGATGAGCAAATCTTTGTGTGTTTGGACTCTTTCAAGGATGTCTTCTTCCCAGGAGCCCGTGGTGTCTTTGGGCTTCGGTCCGAGCAAGCGAGTGACCGGGTCAACCTCCTTTTCAGCGTCATAGCCTTCATAGAGCTGGTGAATATTAGTCAGGTATAAAGTGCCTTCGGTGGTGCTTTTGCGTGTCTCTCCACGCATAATGAATGTCATTTGCCAGTCATGTTTCCATTCAGGGGGAATCAAGTCCCAGTCCTGGAATATTTTGCCGTTTTCAAAGTCTTCCCTGAGCCTTTCAAAGACAATTATGTTGGGGGCGATGACCAGAAATGACTTGCTTAAAGCCGAACTAGCTTCGAATTTCTTGTGGGAAAATGACCAGGCTACGGCCATAGCCATCACTAATGTCTTGCCGGAGCCAGTCGCCATCTTCACTGCATAGCGATAATGGTCAGCAGCGGGAAGTTCCTGGTGGGCCACCATGCCGGTCTCAGGCACAACCCGGGTTAGTATCCTTTCATCTCGGGCTGTTTCCTCGATCTTCTTACGTGTTGTGAATAAGTCGTCGGCATAGGCACGCGGATCCATATAGGCGAAAACCAGCTCGGCAGCATCCCTTAGCTTTCTTACTTCGTGGAGATAGATGATAGTCTCTATGGCTTCACGCTGGGAGAAGTAGTATTGGAAAACTCGACCATCGTCGAAGAAATGGGTTTCATCGAACCACCATTCCAGCAGTCGCAGAGAGGTTGGGCTAATTCCGGAAGGTTTCGCGTATCCGCTGGCACGCCAGCGGTCAACATCTTCACGTATCTGGTTCACTAGAAGCGTCTTACTGGGGCGGCGATACTTCTCAACAAGATAGCCACCCTTGCCGTCTTTAACTAAATGCTGGGTGGGCAGTGAATGAGGGTTACGGTCAGGGATGTGAGGTAGCCTCTGCTCCAGGGATATGATAGGTTTGGCCTTGTCAAATCTTGCTCTTTTCGTTTTTGCCATCAGGACTTCACCTCCACCACGCTAGTCGTATCGTTGCCGAAAATGTCTATGACCTTAACCATGATGAGATGGTCACCTTTTGCCTCATAAATGTGGCCATCCGTTTTCAGTTGCAGGGTCCTGTCCGTGCGGGTGCGATATGATTGCCACATGTTGTGGAAGGTATCTTCATTCCAATCCCAGTCCACTGCCCAGTAGTCAATGTAATCCGACCATTTCTTAATTTTGTCCCTGACCTCAGGCGGAACCAAGTCCAGGTTGGGAATGGCAAAATCTCTTAATTCAACAAAAAACTGGTTATTATGCTTATCGTATTCAGCTTCTGCCTCGAGATAGGCTAATTCGTAAAACGTGATATCGCCATTCTCTACGGCATGGGGGTCCATGGTATCGCGCGGTATATTGAATAAACGCAAGTGTACCGCCTCTGTTTTGGCTTCTTTCTCGACCACATCGTGCAACCCCATTTCCCATTCCCAGCCGAGGATATCAAGCGAATCCTGACCAGTCTTCTTGACTTCCTGGATGGCTTCCTTGATTTCGGAAAGTGTAACTGGAGCATCGACGGCACCGACGTGAACCAAACGCCTACCCTTCTTGCCGTGGATGTGCATCATGCCCGATAGGGGCTCGGCGTTGTAAAGCTTGAGAATGAACTGAATGTATTCGAAAATAGGGATTTGTTCATTGGTGCGTTTCTTGAATGTGACTCCCTGCCAGTACTGGCGCTCATATTTGCCAAGGTTTTGGACGATGAAAGGTTTGCATTGATCAATGCTGAGCAGGCGTTTGCGTGATACGTGGATAGCATAGCGGCTGAGATCAGCCATGACCCAACGCCGCCCCAGCTTCTCTGCAACAGCACCTAATGTACCAGAGCCGGCAAAAAAGTCGGCAACAAGGTCACCCTCGTTTGAGGAAGCCTCAATAATACGGTCAAGGAGTGCTTCTGGTTTTTGTGTCGGATAACGGAGATTCTCGGTCATGTCAGCGGGCTGCAGCATTGAGACCCGCCACACATCATCAACTGTACGTGTGGTGCGCTCTTGGTAGAGCACCTTCCCATCTTCGCCTTTCACGTTCACTATCTTGCCCTTATCCTTATCCCAACTACGCTTTATCTGCCGAATTGGAACGTCACGCTCTTCCTGACGAGGGTGGAATGTGAACTTATCACCCTTGCGATACCAGAGAATCACGTCATGGTCTGCTGCAAAATGGTTTACGTTGCCTTGAAACTTATTGTAGTACCACCATATGATTTCGTTCAGGTAACTCTGCTGACCAAACACTTCATCAAGAACCACTTTTGCATAGTGTCCAATATGCCAGTCGAGATGAACGTAAATTGAACCAGACTCATTCAGCAACTCTCTCATCACAACTAGTCTCTCATACATCATCTGCAAATATGAATCTAGACCTTTGCCCCAGGTGTCACGATAGGCTTTGTCTTCAATAGCAGAGGGCTCTTTGGTCCATTCCGTGTGGCCCAATTCCATTTTCATGCTGAAATCGGCACCAGTGGCAAAGGGCGGGTCGATATAAATCAAATCAATTTTGCCAGCGAATTCTGTCAGCAGCGAGGCCATGGTATACTTGTTGTCTCCCCAGATCAGACGGTTGTACCAGGACTTATCCGGGGTCGTTCTGAAAAAGGTGCCCTTTTCTTTCTCACGCGTCGCCCGGCTCTCGTTGATTATTTCTATAGTCTGAAAGGGCAATACTATGCGCTCTACTTCAGTCTTCTTGCCCTTCCAATAGAGACCGGTGGGCATATCAATGTTTCCTTCTGCCATTTGCGCCTCCTTCAACCTAGTATGCCATTTTGTCGGTAGCTGTAGAAGCCGTCTTCGGCGATAATTATATGCTCCTGTAGAGTAATGTTTACGGTCTGCAAAGCGTTTTTGACCTGCTGGGTTATAGCATCGTCATTTTCCGAAGGCTCCGGTATACCGCCCGGATGATTATGAGCGATGATGACCGTGGTGGCACGGTGTTTCAAGGCATTCTCAACTATCTTTCTCGGCAAAACCACAGTCTGAGAGACAGTGCCTTCGCTTATGTTCTCTGCATAGAGCAATTTGTTCAGGCTGTTCAAATAAAGGACACGCATCGTCTCATTCGGACTGCGGGCAATGGTGGCTCTGAAGTAATCGACCAATTGAGGTAATTGTGTGAACTGTATATCGCCGCTGCTAGCTTTCTGGTCGAAGTAGTAACCGATGAGTGCGTCCAAAGTCTTAAGGAACTGCGACGTTTGCGGGCCGATACCATCTATTCCCTCCAATTGCTTTCTATCAGCCGAAAGGATTCCGGGGAGGTTCTTAAACCTTTTAATAAGCTTTTTGGCAATGGGCTTGGTGTCTTTGCGGAGGACTACGTGCATTAGAAGCAGTTCCAGCACCTCGTAATCATGAAAGCCTTGAAAGCCTGATTTGGCGAATCTCCCTCTAAGCCTCTGCCTGTGCCCTTCGGGAGATGTTGTCATACTTGCTTCTTTGGGCATATTCTTTTCCAGTCGCAGCCTTCACACACCTTTTTGTTTCTGGGATTTCGTCGGAAGCGACGAGTAGTGACGCCGCCGATGGCATCCCTTATGGTTTGCATGGCCAAATTCAACTGGTTTGGAGTTATCAATATCTCAACGCGCTGTTGCTTTGCGACGTCGAGGAAATGCACATAGGCGTTCTGGACATTCAGGTTTAAAGCCTCGTGGGCTGCTACGGTGTACAGTTGTACCTGCAGATGAAGCTCCTCATCCATTTTGCGGTCGTTTCCCGTCTTAAAATCTATGATTTCGAGGATATCATCTTTTGGATACCGGCGTTTGAGCAAGTCTATTGAACCGGAGACAAGGGCATTATCCACATCCATCTCGAAAGGGCGCTCAGTTTTCACAGAGAGGGAGAAGTCTTCATGCCACATGCCTACATACCGTAGAACGCTGCGGAGGGCGCTTTTTCGCAGAGTTTCTTGCTGCTGATCTGCGGCATAACGAAGGTAGAAGTTGTCGATAACTGCTTGGGCGATTTCCGGGTCTGTAGGTATAACCCCTGTTTGCTGGGTTATTTTGTGCAAGATGTTCAGGATATTGTGAATCTGGTTGCCGTAACCTAGGGCCTGCACGATTATAGGGTTGAATCCGTAGATATATCGCATCTTATAGTCGTACTCACAGCGGATATAATCGCTTAACTCCGAATAGTTCGTGGGGAATCTATAGTCTTCAACCGAGGGTTCTGACGGTAACTTCCTTCGTGGTGTCGGGTCTGGGCTACAGTCTCTAATGCAGTAGACATCGTTGAGCTCGGCAAAGAATTGTGAGGGGGCTTTTTTTCGTTTGCGATACCCCGGATCATAGGAAGTCGTGATGAACAGGAACTTCTTGGCGCGTGTAATTCCAACATAATACAAACGGCGTTCATCTTCGGTGCTACCGTGGTACCTTGCAAAATCGAATTTGGAGGTATCTAAGAACCCCGGCTCAGTTTGCCGTGGCTTACGATCAACACAGTAGGGCATGAAGACAACCGGAAAGCCTAGACCCTTGGTGGCATGCAAAGTCATTACCTGGACAGCATTTATCACACGTGTCGGGTCTTCGCCAGCACCGGCATCGTAGGAGCCTTCTGCGTAATGTCTTATGAACCAGCAGAAACGTTCGATGTCCCTATAGGTGCAATACGTCCTGGTTCCCTCATAATCGGATATCGCCTGGCTCAAGCGACCTAGGTTGTACATTTGTATTTCATGGTCGTCTTCATGAAAGCTCGAGGCAGTGACACCAAGGAGCACAAGTATGGCGGCATACAGATCCTGTAGGGAGATCCTGGTCTTCCCCTTGTATTCGTCCTTTAGTTGCGCCAGTGCTTTGACGAAACTACCCTTCGGGGGCAATGAAAATATGTGCCTAGCATATTCATAAATGGAATCCGGGTCTGGAGTAATGCTAAGGCCAGCATCCCTATTCCAAATTTTTCCGAAGTCACCCAGGTAGGAGAGGATGCTGAAGACGATGTCAACTTCATGCGCTTCGAAAAGGCCACCTATGCCAGAGACAGCATGACGGATTTTAGCCTCTTCCAGCGCAGCTAGATATGGACGCCCATCATATCTCACGGAACGGAAAAAGATGGCGATATCCGAAAAAGCCAAACCTCTGGTAAGCCCTTCATTATCCGTCCACTCCGTGCCAATGAGGCTCCATATACGGTCAACGATAAACTCTATCTCGTCTTTCTGTTCAGTGAAGTCGAATTTGTAGATATCTCCAGGCTCAGCTTTCTTCGTTGATGACTTGATGTCTTTTTGAAGACGCAGTTTGTTCTTGACCACCAATTCTCTGCTTAGATTTACTATGCCGTCAGTCGAGCGAAAGTTGACCGGGAGATGGTGGGTGAAAACATTCTTATAGCGTTTTCTGAAAGTCAGGATATTGTCAACAGTAGAACCACGCCACTGATATATGGATTGGTCATCGTCCCCAACAACGCATAAGTTGCCGTCTTTTCCGGCCAGCAACTGGATAAGTCTTTCTTGGATTGGGTTTATATCCTGGTATTCATCTACGGTGATATGGGTGAATCTCTTCCGCGCCTCGTTCAGTATGGTACTGTCACTGTCCAGTTTTCGAACGGCATGCGACATCATGCTGCTAAAATCCAGGAATCTTCTTTCGGTGAGCTTCTCATCGTAGATGAGTGCTGCTTTGCAGAAGGCTTCGCTGGCAGATATGTCTTCTGGTGCACGCATTTCTTCACGGACGATGTCTATTCCTCGAATCAGAGTGTTAAGTACCCAAGCCTGGCTGGTCATACCATAAGGCTTTTTTGCGCCTGAATCGCCGAGCCACTTCTCAAGATTATGGTAGCCGAGCTCATAGCGTATGGAAGTGATGAAGGAATAGCGCTTGCCCTCGTCGAGTACATCGAAACCCCTGTAACCGGGTGCGAACTCCTTGAGCAGTTCGAAGCAGAAGCTATGTATAGTCCCAACATACAGGTCTCCAATATCGGGTTGGTGCCCTATGAGTTGACGAATTTTGCCGCGGATGCGGAACTTGAGTTCCTTTGCGGCTCTTTCAGTGAAAGTGAAGGCAACGATGTTTTCAGGTTTGGCTAGCCCTTCAGCCACTAAGTAAGCAATACGCGTGGAGACGAAATCTGTTTTGCCAGAACCTGCGCAGGCAATTATCTGTAGGTTGCCCTGAGTCAGCCTGGGATCTGATTTCAGCAGCGCCAGGATTGAATTTGACATGGTCTATAAGGTTAGTTCGGTACACAATCCAAATTGCGAATCCAAATACCTTTGATTTTTTGCGGAGATGTGCCAGTTCCCCACCTAATGTGGGCGATTAGTCGAGAACGGGTCGTTTTGAATCTCATCTTAGACAGGGACAGGCGCTACAGTAATACTCTAATACGCATATATACTATATGATACTCGTGAGTTATGCCAAAAACAAGTCCCTTACAAGCCAGTATTTTCGGAATTGATATGCTCTTCGATGCAGGGACTTAAGTTTTGGGGTGGCCGACTAATCCAATAAGGTGGCTATCTCAACAATACGTCATCTTGTGACTATGCTCGTTTGGTAAGTCAGCTAATTCGTGGCAGAAGTGCTATAATTTGAATGGGCAACCTGTCACTTCATTTTTAAGTGGCATGAGCATATCAGGCTAAAGTTCTCAGGGTTGCAGGATAGTTCGAGGTGGTGCGGACTATGCCACGACTACGGCGGGAGACAAGTAGATTCAAGAGACAAGCGCTTGACTCGTTAGTTTTAGCTATCGAGCTATTCAACCGACCTCACAAGGCTTCCCGAACTGAGGCGGTGTTGTTCTTCCTTCAGCACGCTTTCGAGATGCTGCTCAAAGCTGCAATCTATCAAGACCGTGGCAGAGTACATGAGCCCAGAAGTCCTGTAACCTATAGATTTGATAAGTGCTTAGCTATCGCCCGCAGCGACCTGAATATCATAACACAAGACATGGCCAATACATTATCGATGTTAGATGGCCAGAGGGATTGCGCGATGCATCACCTGCTGGAAATGTCGGAGGAAGCCCTTTATCTTCATGCTCAAGCTGCCGTAACCATGTTCGACGACGTGCTCAAGCGAGCTTTTGCGGATAGCCTCGG
>Ga0315532_1002025_pt1 | contig 14301 bp, 16 predicted proteins | sample SalMarWE160370MG_FD_203082 | JGI IMG/M metagenome (GOLD analysis project Ga0315532, IMG submission 203082) | Salt marsh sediment microbial communities from the Plum Island Ecosystem LTER, Massachusetts, United States - Salt Marsh Sediment WE1603-70 ... | reverse complement strand
TGCATGAGGGATGAGTATGCCGACGAAACCGATAAGGCCAGTGAAGCAAATCGCTGAGGAGGTAATAAGGGTAGCAGCAGCCAGTAATATGAGTTTGACCCTTTCCACATTGATGCCCAGTTGTTGGGCTTGCTCTTCATCAAGCTGCATTACATTGAGCGGTCGGGCATGAATCCAGATGACTACAAGGCCCGCTAATACACAGGGGAGGACCGTCCACACCTCAGACCATTTAGTCAGGTAAAGTCCACCCAGCAGCCAAAATACAATCCCATGTAGTTCTTCACCGGAAATGGTCATGAGATAGGAGGTGATGGAGGCCAGAAAAGCACTTAGAGCTACTCCAGCCAGGATAAGCGTGGTGGCTGGCAGGGTTTTACCGACACGAGCCAGCAAATAGACCACAGCCACGGCGCCTACGGCACCAATGAAGGCAAATAATGGCACAGCCCCAAAAGCCATCCATGCTAATGTGAAAGGAGTAAGCATGGCAATGGTGGCCCCCAGTCCCGCTCCTGAGGCCACACCTAAAAGATAGGGGTCGGCCAGAGGATTGCGAAACAATCCTTGATAAGTAGCTCCGGCTACTGCCAGGGCTGCTCCTACTAAACCTGCCAGAAAGATGCGTGGCAGCCTGATATCCAGGATTATCGTTTTCAGAATTTCCAAGCTCAACGGCGCCCCGAAAATTTCGGGAGAAGAAGGGGTAATATGAACGAAGGGCAGTTGGGATAGAAGGACTTGGAAAGTAGTGAGAAAAGGAATAGGAACGCTTCCCAAAGTAGTGGCAAACACGACTACTACTACAAGCAGTGCAGCAAGTCCTATTAAGGAATAAACTCTACTTTGCCAGCGAATGGCAAAAGGGATAACGGGCTCAGTAAACACTTCAGCTACAGTATGTGCCATTGCTAAATAAATCCTAAATTCTAATTTCTAAACTCTAAACAAATACAAAATTCTAAATTTAAATACCAAAACCCATTTGCTTTGGATTTTGGTAATTAGATGAGAGGAACTAAATTCTTCCTTTCTATTGTTTAGGATTTCGAATTTTGTACTTAGGATTTGTCATTTTTGCCCTGTCATTTTGCATTTTCACTTTTTCCTTTTGATTTCCTCTTAGTATTTGGTGCTCAAGATTTTTCCTCCAATATGTCCGCAGTGCTTCATACTCAAGCCCTTCACCTCCAAATTTTTGTAGTGCGACCCTTTAGGGTCGTGCAGCGCGAGGCTAAAGCCTCGCACTTCATTTTTAAACAGCCTCTAATATTCGATGCCTTCCCGGCTTTTTATACCTTGACTATAAGGGTGCTTCACTTCCCTCACTTCGCTGACCAAATCTGCTTTTTCTATAATCTTTTCTGTGACGCCCCGACCGGTTAAGACAAGCTCTAACTTTTCTGGCTTTGTCTCCAAAAGGGAAAGAACCTCTTCTTCTTTTAGAAAGCCGTCGCGCAGGGCAATGTTTATCTCATCCAGAACCAGCATATCCCAGGACGGGTCCTGGAAAAGCTCCTTAATAAATTCCAGCCCCCGGGAGCATTCTTGGCAGACATCGTCAAGATTCAGTTCCTTGTAGAAGTGAGGATGTTTTTTAGCGAAAAGAAAAGTCTTTATCCCCAGCTTTTCCAGGGATTTATATTCACCGTAGCCAAATGCCTGAGGGTCTTTAAAAAAAGTGACTAAGCCGACCTTAAAACCATGCCCGGCGGCGCGGGCTGCCTGACCGATAGCGGCAGTGGACTTTCCTTTGCCGGCGCCAGTATAAACTTGAATTAAGCCTTTCTCTTTCATTTCAGTTCCCCTTTATTGTAACTCAGCCGAGATTTCCCAGAACCATACGTTATCTCTTCTTTTTCTTTCACCACTGGTAACCTTGAGCGCTTTCTTAAAGATGGGCCCCTCGGTGACGAAGGTGTGATATTCGCCATTTTCACCACAGGGATGGGAGCCAAGTTTGCTAATTTGCCTTACCAAATCTTGGTCTAGAACTTTTCCCAGAAAGTCCTCGTTTAATCTGGTGGCGACCACTATAGCTTTGAATTTCAATTTAAGTAATTCTTCAATTAGCTCTTCTGCCTTTATCCCCCAGAGGGGCAAAAACGCCTTTATCCCTATCTCGCTACATACCCTCTCCACCCATTCCCTGTGCTCTTCTAAGTCCATATCGCCGAACACGCCCCCTTCGATGCCCTTGTCCTGGAGTTCCCTGACAACCTTCTTAAAGTTCTCTTCGTAATTTTCCCATGACGTCTTCACTTGGATGAGGGGGATGCCGATGGTTTCTGCTTGCAGAGCTAAAACACTGGCTTTAATCCCGTGGGACCTTGACCTCTCGCCATCTTCGGAGATAAAGTTAAGCAGATATAGAACTTCGTGCCCCTGGGAAATTGCCTTATACGTCGCGAGGGCACATTCCTTACCCCCGCTCCAGGAAGAAAAAACCTTCACTTAGCTAATCCTCAGGCTCATCAAATATCTCGGGGTGAATGAAATAGGCAAACCACTCTAAGCCATCAACCAGTCTGGGACCCGGGCGTTGAACTAAGTCATCATCGCCTTGATAGATTCTGCCGTTTTGTCTTGCGTCGGTACTATTAAGCGAGGTCTCGTTCATCGCCCAGTCATATGACCATTCGCTGGTGATAATTACTTCAGGGTTGCGGGCAATGACCTCTTCAATCGTGATTGTCGCATAACCGGTGATATTTTGACAGACGTTCACCCCGCCTCCTTTTTCAATTAGCTCGTGGATGAAAGTCTCTGAGCCAGCAGTCCACAACGGGTCATGCCAGACTATATAAAAGACCCTTGGCCTTCCTTCCAATTCTGAGGTTTCATCAGTTACTGCTTGAATCCTGTTTTCCATTTCAGATGTAAGTGCAAGGGCCTCCACTTTCTTACCGGTTATGTTCCCTACTGTTTTGATATCATTAAGCACGTCATCTAAATCAGTAGACTTTATACCGAATACTGTAAGTCCCAGCCCTATCAAACTATTGATAACGTCCATGGTAGTACCATACGCGACTAGTATGAGGTCAGGGGTAAGGGCAACTATCTTCTCTATATCTGGCGTGTCATAGCTACCCACTTTTTCCTTGTCCAGGGCTTCCGGAGGATAATCGCACCAATCTGTCACCCCCACCACTTTATCCCCCAGACCCAGGGCAAACAAAATCTCGGTGTTAGATGGAGCCAGAGAGACGATTCTTTGGGGTGTTCCGTTAATGGCGACCAGCCTGCCCAGGTCATCAAATACATAATCTACTGGTGTCTGCTCACCAGTACTGCAGGCTGTGAGGACAAGAGCTATGCTTAAAAGCGCCACTAGAAACCAGTTTGTGCCCCGGATAAAGATTTGCTTACAGTACCTTTTCATAAAAGTCACTTTTGCCTCCTTTTATGCAACATTAGTTTATTTTATACAAGTATAGTTGATTGAGTCCTATTATAAAATGCCACAAAATGGATGTCAAGACTTTTTCGCTGGAGCGTTTAGTAATGCCATTGTGAGGAGTCTCGATACATCTGAGTTCCTTCACGACCGGGGAAAATAGAATTACCCCGCTTTCTTGGTGTTTTGAAATGTAGTACGAGGCTAAAGCCTCGTGCCGCACGACCCTGAAGGGTCGCACTGCAGAAATTCGGGGTGTGAAGCCCCGATAAATTCGGGGGGCCTTCACGATTTTATGCTGGAGATTGCTCCATCCCGATAAATCAGGACTTCCTTCACCATCCCCCTTAAGGTAAAGGGGATAAAGGGGGTTATGACTAGAGCAGAAGTGGTTGCTCATAACTCCCCCTAACCCCCTCTTATCCATAAGAGGGGGGAATTTTCGAGGCGTGAAGGAATCTCTTCCTTCACGATTGAAATGGTAAAGGATGGCGGAGATAAACTCCGCCACTACATTTCGTCAACCTCATGGTGACCGGCGTCTACCAGTAGACGCTCTGGCGGCGTTTTGACGCAAGTCAATAATCTGGTAGCCCAGATTTTCCTCTTCCAATCTCTGCACTAGAATTGAAACCTTGTCCTCACTACAGATAACCAAGAAGGGCAGGCCACAGTAAGCCGCCTCTATGGCTGCTTCCCGAACACCCTGAACGTAACCAGGCTTTACATCTATCTGCCTCAATGCTACCAGGGCTTCCGTGCCCATTGCCCCCACCAGCCTCGCTTCTTTTATCTCCTTTTTCAATCGGGCAAGGTCAGTGCTCCTGGAACCTCCATCCTGCACATTGGGCACTTTGCCTATCTTTACTTTAGCTGGCTCGAGTTTTATTACTCCTTCAACGTTGCGAATGCCGACATCCTGTCCTTTTTCAGCCGCAGTTACGGCTATTCCTTTAGCCCCTTTACCACTAATGACATCGGAGGCGAAGAGCAAGCCATCCTTCATATATAGCGATGCCGGTTGACCAACGGATAAGTCGCTATCAGCTATGGCAGTGGTAGTCGATATATCAGCCACGGCTTTGCTCACAAACCAGGCGTAACTATGTAGCTGCCGAGACATCTGCAAGATCCAATCTACGCCCTCCCTGGTTACCTTATATCGGGAGCGACCTTCGGAGCTCAGCCAGCCATCCTTTATTAATTCCTTCACGTACTCGGAAACCGCCTGCGAAGTGATGCCCAATCTTGGGGCGATGTCTTTCTGCTGTATGTTAGGCTGATGTGCTGCTATTTCCACCATTATCTGAAACTTAGTGGCCAGATTTTTGCTCTTCAATATCTGTGCCATGTTAACCATTATATCACTTGCTAACCAGGCTAGATTAGTAGAGCGAGCTGGGGCAAGCACTTCTCAAAATGCACCTATTGCATCGAGGCTGCCGAGCGTGGCATACCCGCCGGCCATGCTCTATCATATGGATATGGAACTGGTATACCTTGGAGGGCGGAGTTTGCTCCTGAAGCAAGCTATGTGCCTTCTCTATGGACGCTCTGGAATCAATTAGTCCCAATCGTTTGGCTACCCGAAAAACGTGGGTATCAACAGGCAGGGATGGCTTCCCCAGGGAAAAAAGCAGCACACATCTAGCTGTCTTATGTCCGACTCCCGGCAGACGCATTAAGCAGTCTTCAGCTTCAGACATAGACTTTGATTTGAGGGAATCAAGCCTGATACGACCCTGTTCCCTTTCAATTTGCTCAAGTACCTGCTTGATTCTAACGGCCTTGATTTGGGATAACCCCCCGGACTTAATGACCTGGGCGATATGCTCAGCTGGAGCCGAAGCTACAGCTTTCCAGCTATTGAAGCTAGCTTTAAGAGAGGCAAAAGCTCTGCCCGAATTTGCATCCGAGGTATTTTGAGACAGTATGGTTCCTATGAGCACATCAATAGGGTCCCTGTCTGGCTGCCACTTGCGAGGCCCGTATTCCTGTTCTAAGAGCTCAATGACTTCTTCAATAGCCACCGGCTCAAAAATATCATGTCGGCGCGTCTTGATGCAAAGATGACCGCTGCGCAATCCGATGTTTTGCTCAGTAGCCGGCGCTACTTGCTAACCAGCTTGAGCACTCTGGACGAAACTGTCCCCGATAGCACTTGCATCAACCTGGGTGAATCAGATAAGATAAGCATTTCCAAAACGGGACACGAATATGACTATTGTAGAGAAGATATTAGCTAAAAAAGCTGGGAAGAAGGTTGTCAGGCCGGACGAGCTTGTCGAGGTCTCTGTAGACCTGGCCATGATACACGATGCGTTAGGTGCACATACGATTGCCAGGTTCAGGGAGCTGGGCGTGGAAAAGGTCTGGGATCCCGCGAGAATAATAGTAGTGCTGGACCACTATGTGCCCAACAAGGACATCGATACTGCCAAAAAGTGTCTTAATATAAAGAAATTTGTGCTCGAACAAAGTATAGAAAACTACTATGAAGTTGGGAAGGGGGGGATAGCCCACCAGGTGCTTGTAGAGAAGGGGCATGTGCTGCCGGGGACTACTCTTGTTGGTGTGGACAGCCATACCACGACATCGGGTGTAGTTGGGGCTTTTGCGACCGGGATTGGTGTTGACGAGATGGCTGTGGTCTTCAAAACGGGAAGGTTATGGGAGCGGGTCCCGGGCACCATCAGGATAAATGTTGAGGGCAAGCTCGTGCCTCCAATTGCGTCGAAGGACTTGATGCTTTTCATACTAAAGAGGTTGGGCGTAAGCGGTGCCCTGTTTAAGTCTCTTCAATATACAGGCTCGACCATCAGCCAAATGAGTATCGAAGGTCGCATGGTATTAACCAATATGGCAATAGAGTCAGGTGCCACTAATGGTATCATCGAGCCTGACCAGAAGCTAGCGGATTTCCTCAGGGCAAGGACCAACCACCCCTTCGAGCTTATTCAGAGCGACCAGGATGCGGAGTATGTGGAAACGCTGGAATTTCAGACTGATGATATTAAGGAGCCCATGGTTGCCGTGCCCCCGACGCCGTCCAATGGTGTGGGGGTAACTGAGGTTGAAGGGACCAGAATTGACCAAGCATTCATAGGCGCGTGCACCAATGGACGTCTGGAAGACCTCAGGATTGCTGCCAAGATACTCAAGGGTCGGAAGGTGGATAAGTTTACCAAGGTTATCGTAATACCGGCTTCACAGGAAGTCTTAAAAGCCGCTCTGGCAGAGGGTTTAATAGCGACATTTGTGGAGGCCGGGGCCGTGGTAGGTCCACCCACCTGTGGTCCGTGTATGGAAGCGCATATGGGCATACTGGGGCCGGGCGAGGTTTGCATAAGTACGGCAAATCGTAACTTTCAGGGCCGGGTAGGAGATGTGACTGCCAAAATATATCTGGCATCACCGGCGACTGCGGCAGCCTCGGCGTTGAAAGGCAAAATAAGTGACCCACGGGAGTTTTTCCAGGAGGCATAGATGGAACTCAAAGGCCAGGTCTGGAAGTTTGGTAAGGATGTTGACACTGATGAACTGTTTGCCGGAAGGTTCATCATGGGTGGTGATGAAACGAACGAGAGCCGATATCAAGAATTCATCGCCAGAACCGGGCTAAGCGATGTTGAGGATCGTGAGAATGTGCCCAAGGATTTCCTCACACAGGTTGCCAAAGGGGACATTATAGTTGCCGAAGAGAACTTTGGCATTGGTTCAAGCAGGCAGCAGGCTGCGGAAACTCTGAAGTTTAAGGGTGTCCGGGCTGTAGTTGCCGACTCAATCCACAGGATATTCTTCAGGAACTTCTGGAACCTTGGCTGCCCGGCCATAGACTTGCCGGGAATTTCCGCTGAGTTTGAGAACGGGCAAGAGATAGCGATCGACCTGAGGCAGGGGATTATCAAGAACCTCAATACGGGTAAGGAGTTTGAGTTTCACCTGATAATTCCATCCTGGTTTATAGACATGGTGGAAGCTGGTGGTCTAATTCCGTACCATAAATCCCTGAAATCTTAAATTCTGGACCTGTCCTCCTTTGGTTTCTGCCAAACTTTATAGTTAACCGCAGAATTGGGTATAAAAACCTCTCCCTCGAAGGGAGAGAAATGTAGTGGCGGAGTTTATCTCCGCCAGGATGTCCTGTCATTGACAGGCTGCGAAGTCAGCCAAAGCAATCGCACAGCACAACAGGAAGTGAATGGATTACAATGATGAGAAGGGGCTAAGCGACTTCAAGATGACTGTGGAAATAAAAGTTGGCGATATAGTTCGGCTGCGCAAAGCACACCCTTACGGCAGCTATGAGTGGGAAATGGTGAGGGTGGGCGCCGACATCGGCCTTAAATGCCTCAAATGCCACAGAAGGGTGCTTCTGGAGAGAAGGATATTTGAGAGAAGGGTAAAGGAATTTGTCTCCACAAGTGACTAACTAAGCAGCCTCGCGACAATAAAAAACACCCTGCAATAGTTTCTTGTGCAATACCCAAGACATACTATGGAGTTAAGGAGTCACAATCCGCTAGTTTGTTCAATTCACCGCGCGGGTTAAGGCAACAAAATGAGTTAATGTGAACTTAGACAAGCAGAAGTCACTCCAGAGCTAAGTGCTGAATCTACTTCTTTCAAACAGGCCTCATATGCCTTGGGAAAGGATATAGTATTATCACCCACTACCTGGCCCAGGCCTTCGCATAGGTTTTATATCTGGCTCGCCTCCTATCTTTGCACGTTCAGCTTGCTTATAGGCATCTGGTTCTGTATGTCTGGTCATCACCCGCCGGTGATATGATCTCGAGAGGTACAGAGCTAGGAGCGGGGCGTGGCCGAACACCCTATCTTTGGCAGCAAGCACAGTGCAAGGTGCCTTACTGTTTTTAAGGAATAAAGAATCATGCCCTACGCAGAGGCATACCATAATATTGAGCTCTGTGTTGTAGCTGTTAAGGATCGCTGCCTGAGCTACCGGATGGCACATGGGCTCAAACGTTCCAGGACTAATCTTTTCCCACTCCTCAAAGCCCAATTCCTCTTTGGGCACGGAGCCGCATTTACAGCAAACCGACACAACTTCAAATCCTCTGTTCTCCAGGATAGGTACAAGTAGACCGGCCTCATACTGAACACCTACACAATAAGCAACACCCAGTCTCTTATAACGCATTCTTTCGGCAAACTCCATGATCTCCTCAACTCTGCTCTTTGAAGGTGAAATAACTTCGGGGGTATGAGGAAGCTTGATATAGCAAGATGCCTCTTGCTTAGAGGCGTTGTAGGCGACCATGAGATTTTCAGGGCTGATGCATTTCTCGGTGGCTTTCCTGATAACCTCTGCCTTTATCTTAGAGGGACAATTGTCTGGTCCCTTGTCCCATTCCCTAGTATTGCATACACGCCGCGTACACTTGGCACAATTCACTAATACCTCTGCTTTTTGCTTTGTTTGTCTAGTCATAATCACTCTCCCGTTTTTGTTCGAATGCAAATTTCTAGTTCACTGCAATTCAATGGGCCCGAAAGACATTTACATAGGTAAAAACCTGTGTCAGTATGTGAATCCGTTGCTTACACACCTAGCATTCCCCATAATAACACTAAAGGCATCGTGAGTAAAAAGGACACACAATTCCTCGGAAGAGCAGGTCTTGTGCTTAAACTTGCTAGTTCTGCTAACGGCCGTACTAATGCCACTTAACCTGAGTGACGATAAAGGACAAACCATTGAACAAAACCGAGATGTGTTGGATAACAATCCGATGAGAACTTGGCTTGCTCAGCTCTGTGTGCTAGCTTATATACTGTTTCATGGCTCGCTGTATTTTCCATATTGATTTGGATGCCTTCTTCGTTTCTGTGGAGCAGGTGCTTAACCCAGAGCTGAAGGGGAAACCGGTAATCGTCGGCGGAGACCCTGAGCGCCGCGGCGTAGTTGCCTCGGCTTCCTATGAAGCGCGGCCTTTCGGCATCCATGCCGGTATGCCCTCATCCAAGGCACACCGCCTCGTCGCTATCTACCCCAGACTCATCACGGTCACCAATTACAGACTGAGGCCGCCGTCCAGGAATATCGCCTGTCCCGTCATGAAGTCAGAGGCTGGTGAAGCCAGGTACAGCGCCAGCAGACCAACCTCTCGCACCAGCCCTGCCCTGCCCAAAGGTATCCTTCTCAGGATTGATTCAGGTAACCTGGCTTTGTCGCCGTAGGTATGCGTATCCGGGAAAAGTCCGGGCGCAATGGAATTAATTTGAATGTTATAAGGCGCCCATTCCAGCGCTTGGGTGCGGGTGAAACCGATTACCGCAGACTTCGCTAATGTATACAAAACAAGGTCCCCACCACCTTTTCCCGCCGTAACGGAGGAGATGTTAATAATCTTTCCACTGCGCCGTGCTAGGAAATGCGGTCCCACAGCCCGGGTACAGAGTATCGTAGCGGTAAGGTTGATATCGATTATTCGTTTCAATTCCTCGTCTGTAATCGAGGCCCCTTCTTTATCCGGCAGTTTCACAAGCGGATGCCGGATAGCATCGCCCAGGCAATTGACCAAGATATCCAGATGACCAAACTCCTTCAGTACTGTGTCCAGTACTTTTTGCACACCTTCTGTTCTGGTCACATCAGCCAGCAATGGCAACACGCGCCTTCCGCTGGCAGAGGCGATTTCTCTAGCCGTTTCTTCCACATAGCGGTTCGTCAGTGCATTCAGCGCAATATCCGACCCTCCCTCTGCGAGTACCTCCGCAATCCCTCTACCAATGCCTCTGCCAGCACCTGTAATTAATGCAACTTTACCCCTGATTTCATATTCTTTCGGTAGCATAATGTCACTCCTGTAAATACCAAACTATATTTTTATATCACAAGGTAGTGATAGCAGCAATAGGCGGGGGCGGAAATAGATGAAAGATGTGCCATGTCACATTTGTCAGAATTGTTGGTTCACTTTTCGATGAAAAGTTGGCTTTATCTGCTCTGTATGCTAGTTTATATTCTATCTTATGGCTCGCTGTATTTTCCATATTGATTTGGATGCCTTCTTCGTTTCCGTGGAGCAGGTGCTTAACCCACAGCTAAAGGGAAAACCGGTAATCGTCGGCGGAGACCCTGAGCACCGCGGCGTCGTTGCCTCGGCTTCCTATGAAGCGCGGCCTTTCGGCATCCATTCCGGTATGCCGTCATCCAAGGCACGTCGACTTTGTCCCCAGGCAATTTTCATACGGGCTAACTTCTCACGCTACAGAGATGCTTCAACCAGATTTATGGAAATCCTTGCCGATTTCTCCCCTGACATCGAACCTTTAGGGCTTGACGAAGCCTACCTTGACGTCACTGGATGCGAAGAACCTTATGATTCTCCTCGCCAACTGGCACTGGCGATAAAGGAGAGAATACATAAGGAGCTCAAGATCACAGCTTCAGTGGGTATTGCTACCTGCAAGGTAGTGGCTAAGATCGCCTCAGACCTTTGTAAGCCCGATGGATTGCTGGAGATAGCCCCGGGGGAGGAACAGGCCTTCCTCAATCCACTCCCCGTAGCCAGATTACCCGGAGTGGGCAAGAAAACAGAGCAGGCATTAAAAGAGATGGGTGTAACCACAATAGGAGAATTAGCCAGCCTTCCTTTGGACATGATAAAAAGACAGTTCGGAGCAACTGGAGCAGTGCTTCATAGCTATGCCAGGGGAATAGATGACCGGGAAGTAGAAGCGCCGAGCGAAGCTAAATCTATTAGCCAGCAGCTTACTTTTGCCCGCGATACCCGGGAGCACAATTTTCTGGAGGCTAACCTTCACAATTCATGCCAGGAGGTTTGCCAGGAGCTGCGCAGTCAAAATAAAAGGGCAAAATGTGTAGCCATAAGGCTGAGGTATGCTGACTTTAAGACAATCACCCGCCAGGTCATATTAAAAGAAGCCAGCGACGTCACTCAGGTTGTTTTTGCCACAGCTCAGCAGTTGCTGACTAAAGCTCTGGCACAACAAGAAAAACCAATACGCCTGATAGGTATTAGAATATCAAGCCTAATTGGCGAGGGGAAACAAATCCCTACGTTTGATTCCGGAATGGAAAAACCGGAGCACCTGGATAAAGCTATAGACAAAATCCGAAGTAAATACGGCTCAACGGCGATAAAAACAGGCAACGGCATTTTCCCTGAGAGCAGTTAGGAGAATAGGAAAGCCTAAATCCCACGGCCTGAAGGGGAGACTCTAAATACTAATTTCTAAATCCTAAACAAATTCAAAGCACAAATGACCAAATGGTCAAAACTTAGGATTTTGAATTTCGCATTTGTTTAGTATTTAGTGCTTAGGGTTTAGTATTTGGAGCGGAGCCCTTGCGGGATTCGGAATTTAGTCAATGAGATTGCCACGCACCGATTTGTCGGGGCTCGCAATGACAAAAGAGAAATGGCTCAGAATGACACCCTCTTGTCATTGCGAGGCTAACGAAGTCAGCCGAAGCAATCCCGGTGTGAGATTGCCGCGCACCTTTCAGGTGCTCGCAATGACAAAAAGTGGGCGGGGACGAGCCCCGCCCCTACAAATGAATGCAGTGGCGAGGTTTATCCTCGCCTGATAAATCAAAAGCTTAGAATGGCGGAGGGGCTTGTTTTGGGCTTACAATACGAAGTATAATTGACTACCATTACCTATAACAGAAAGGAGAAAGATGCCGGACTATGCCTTTTTCCACAAACAATTTATGCCGCTACCTGAAGCCAAAATCGGAATCCTGACCCATGCCCTCCACTACGGCACTGCTTGTTTCGAGGGCATCCGCGGTAACTGGGATAGCGAGCAAGAAAGATTTTGCATTTTTAGAATCCAAGACCACTATAAACGCATATTTGACGGCTGTCGTATCCTGAAAATCAATCTCCCCTACTCCGTTGACAAGCTTTGCCAATTGACCAAGGAACTTTTGGAAAGAAGTGGCTACCAGGAAGACGTGTACATCCGTCCTTTAGCCTATAAAAGCTCCGAAACTGTAGGGGTCCGTCTCCACAACCTAGAGGATGATTTCTTTATTGTCGTGACCACACTCCCTACTTACCTCGATATAGAAAATGGTGTTCGTTGCTGCACCTCATCGTGGCGCCGCGTGGATGATACCATGATTCCACCTCGAGGCAAGATTTGTGGCATTTATGTAAATAGCGCTCTGGCTAAAACCGAGGCCCAGGAAAGTGGCTTTGATGAAGCCATATTGCTAACTCAAGATGGACATGTCTGCGAAGGCAGTGGTGAGAATATCTTTCTTGTTTTAGGAGGGAAACTGATAACTCCTCCGTCATCCGATAACATCCTCATGGGCATCACCAGGGACACGGTCATGAAATTAGCTAAAAATGAGTTAGGCATAGATACAATTGAGAGGCAAGTTGACAGAAGCGAACTTTATCTGGCTGAAGAATGCTTCTTTACCGGGACGGCAGCCAACATAGCGCCAATATTGGAAATCGACCATCGCCCTATAGGCACGGGCGAGATTGGTAAAACGACCGCCAAATTACAAAAGCTCTTCGCCGAAGTGATACTGGGAAGAAATCCTAAATACCATGATTGGTATTACCTAATTTCCCCTAAAGCCGTAACGGCATAAGCGAACTCCTTAAACGGGAGTTATCCCGGGATCTGCCGGTAAAGCCTTGAGCAGGTAGAGGAGGCGGCAACTCTGCTCCAAGACAACAGTATAGTAATAGGCTTCCTCTAACAACTGGCTGGCAGCGAAAGTTCCATGCCCTCTCACTAAAACCACTCTGTGCTCTCCCATCAACCTGGCTATCTCATCGGAAAGTTCTCCCGGCTTCACCCCCATTTCTGCACTTAAGATAGGCACCTTAGCCAACAAAGCCTGCCCTTCTACATCGCGGGGCACAATCTCTTTTTCCACGAAGGACAAAGCAACAGCGTAAGGCGGATGAGCGTGAACCACTGCCAATGCCGAGGTGTTTTGATAGATACAGCGATGAACTTCCAGCTCCGTTGAAGCCAGGGGTGTAGCCCGATTGTTCTTACTTATCCCAGTCTCCACCAGATCCCCTTCTTGAATGAAGCCCAACAGGCTGCCCCGATGGGTAATAACTAGATGCTCTCCAAGTTTGACGCTGAGATTACCTCCCTGGGGAGAAACCAATCCTTGAGTAAAGAGAGCTTGCCCCACCGCTTGGAATTGGAACAGCATTTTTAACACCTATGATATACGCCTTATCACAGCCACCACCCTCCCCTGAATTTCGACATTATCTGGAGTAGTATAAATAGGTTTCATCTGACTATTCGCTGGCTCCAGGCGGATACGATTTGGCTCAGCAAAAAACCTTTTAAGTGTGACCTCTTGTTCTTCCTGAAGCCAGACCGCCACCATATCGCCATTCTCAGCACTATTCCCATAGTCCATTAAAACTATGTCCCCATCCCCTATTAAAGCATCCAACATGGAATCTCCTCTTACCCGAAGGGCATAAATGTCTTGCTTGCCGCGAACTAGCTCCTCACTGACTTCCAATCCCTCATTGGGAATAATATTTCCAGTGTCAGGCACAGGAATAGGCTCACCAGCAGCTATTACCCCCACTATGGGAATATAAACAAGTTTCTCTCCTTTTTGCTGTGGGGTCAAGAACTTAATTCCCCGAGATATGTCACTGTGGCGGCGAATATATCCTGCTTGCTCTAATTTGTTCAGGTTATAAGCTACCACCGAGGTGGAGCTTATCCCACATCCAGCAGCAATATCTCTAATAGTAGGAGGATACCCTTTATCATGCAAAAATTCGGTGACAAAGTTGATGATTCGTTCCTGCTTTGGCGAAAGCGACTTAATAGCCATAGGTCACCAGTTGACTACTTCTTATTTAACTTCTTCATTAAACGAGACTTAGGCCGGGCGCCTT
>Ga0315532_1002013_pt1 | contig 14356 bp, 3 predicted proteins | sample SalMarWE160370MG_FD_203082 | JGI IMG/M metagenome (GOLD analysis project Ga0315532, IMG submission 203082) | Salt marsh sediment microbial communities from the Plum Island Ecosystem LTER, Massachusetts, United States - Salt Marsh Sediment WE1603-70 ... | reverse complement strand
TGACTATCGCAGAAACGATCGCCGCCGATTTCACATCGGCGATGAAGAACAAGGACGAGCTGGAGCTCTCAACGCTCCGCCTCGTCCGTTCTGCGTTGAAGAATAGAGAGATCGAATCGGGGAAGATGCTCGAGGAAGCGGACGTTCAGGCCGTGCTCAAGACGATGAAGAAGCAGTATCAGGATGCGCTTTCGGATTTTGAAAAAGCCGGTCGGACGGATCTCGTCGAACGCCAGAAGAGCGAGCTCGCCGTTCTCGACAAGTACCTTCCAAGTGCGATATCGGAAGAAGAGCTCGAGCGCATCGTGAAGAAGGCCGTTGAAGACTCGGGAGCGGCGAGTCCTCAGGAGTTGGGAAAGGCCATGGGTGCGGCAGTGAAGGCGGTGGAGGGCCGCGCGGATGGGAATGCCATTCGCGCCGTCGTCCAGCGTCTTCTTACTCCACAAGAGTCATAAACGAAGACGCACTGCATTCCGTCCCATGCTTCGGAACGCGCAAGTCCGTTCAATCGGTAGAAACCGACATCATTATGCGTCGTTGTTCGTCGTTGTATTCATGACGGCGTTTTTTGTTGCATGCTTCGCGCCGAGTGCGTCCGCGCAAATCGCGGATGCGGACACGAACGTCCAGAACGTGGCGGAAGCCGCGGGCGTCGGAGGATCAACGGATCTCATCGAAATCATCGGCAGGCTCATCAACATCTTCCTCGGCTTCGTCGGCGTGATCCTGCTCATCCTCATCCTCTACGCCGGTTTCCTCTGGATGACGGCGGGCGGGAATGCGGAACAGGTTCAGAAGGCCAAGGACTACATTAAGAACGCCATTATCGGCCTCATCATCCTGGTCTCCGCGTTTGCCATCGTCCGGTTCATCTTCAGCTTTTTTGAAGGTGGTGGATTTGGCGGGGGCACAACGTCGCAAGGAGTCATCCCCGGCGGCGGATTCCCCACGGGCGTGTCCGGACTGGGCAAAGGCATCATCGAAATGCACTACCCCATGCGCAACGCCACGGATGTGGCGCGGAACGCGGCTATCATCGTGACGTTCAAGCGTCCGATTAAAATCGACTCCATCGTCGCGGACTATAACGACAACGGGACGCCGGCGGATCTTTCGGATGATACGGTGACGGAGGGGCTGAACGACACGGCCGTCAAAATCTACCGAACGGATCAGGGAGAGGAGGGCGCGCTGACGTCGGATGCGGTGCGCGTGCGGTTTACGGCGGATCGGAAGACGTTCGTGTTCCGTCCGGTGGAGTACCTGGGGAGCGCCACGGCCGATATCGACTACACGGTATTTTTGAAGCCCGGCTTGGACGGCCTCCTCTTTGAAGACAATACGCCCGTATCCGATGATCCGGATGCGTACTTCGCGGAAGGGTATAACTGGCCGTTCCAGACCGGCACGCTCATCGATCTCACGCCGCCGCGCATTCTCGGCGTGTTCCCGTACATGGGAGGCGGACCGTACTTCCGGAACATCATCGTCCAGATCATGTTTAACGAAGCCGTGGATCCGACGGCGGCCACGGGTATCATTTCGAACGGCGGAGGATTCGATAACATCCGTCTGAGCGCCGGCCAGGGCGACATTGCGCTCCTCCCGTTGATCGACGGGGAGTGGAAAATTTCAAACCAGTACAAGACCGTTGAATTCATCCCCGCCGAAGAGTGCGGCGTGAATTCGTGCGGTGAAATCATGTACTGCCTGCCCGGCGGCACCGGCGTGAACGCCCTCGTGCAGGCCGCGACGCTCGAAGAGCTCGGTGCGCCCACGGCCCAGTTCGGCGCCGCGGGATTCGACGGCGTGGTGGACGTCGCATCGAATTCCCTGGACGGAGACGGGGACGGTGAAGCGCAGGGAAAGCCGGACGATAACTCCTTTTGGCTGTTTACGACCCTGAACAACGTGAACCGGGATCCGCCGGTCGTTGAGTTCACGTATCCCAGCTCGCATTTGGCGGATGTCGAAGGACGGTCGAATGCGGATCCGTTCGCACCGGTGCGCGCGCGATTCGATACGATCCTCCAGTCTTCGACGTTCAACACGGACAACGCGTTCATCAGCGACGAACACGAAGCTGACGTCTACGATACGACGTTCTGGTACGGCACGGGCCAGGATTTCCTTACGGATGACAACAGTCCGGTTACCGGCGCGGGGGACATCCCGGTGAAGAGCGAAGGATACATTCTGCACCGGACGTTTGCGGAGGATACGCCCTACGATCCGTACCTGCTCTCCGGCATCCGTAATGCGTACCAGAACTGCTTCAATCCCGTGGAGTACGAAGGGTCGTGCCAGGGGAGTCCGAACTGTTGCAATAACGTCTCCGGAGGAGAAGCATGCGACTTTGGCGGCTAGCGGCCGGCAGTTGGCAGTCGGCTTCTCTTCACGAGGGCCGACCGCCAGCTGCCAGCAGCTCCTCTATCAAGAACTCCTCTATATGTAGAGATATGATGAGAGATATAACGAAACGCCTCTTCCCATCCGCGATCATCGCCGTCATCGGCGCAGGCACGCTTCACGTTGGCGCGGCGCACGCGCAGGGATTTGATTTCGGCGTGTTTGAGCTGGGGAACATCTTGAATCTCGGCGTGGGCGATCCGCGCATAATCATCATTCGGCTCATCAACGCGGCGCTCGAGTTCATCGGCATCATCACCCTCGTCATCATCCTGTGGGGCGGATTCCAGTTCATGATCAGCGGGGGGAACGACGAAAAGGTGAAGCGCGCCGGAGCGACCATCCGTAATGCCATCATCGGCCTCATCATCGTGATCCTCTCCTGGAGCATCGTCCGTTTTGTCATCACGGAGTTCGTTGCGGCGATCGATGATGAGCGAACGGCGACGGAAGAAGTTATCACGGTGCCCGATCTCCCGAAATCCCCCCTATGAAGATGATACGGACGCTCCTCCTGCTCATCGTCGCGATCACGGTCGTTGGCGGGGGGTTGCTTTCGTCTCCGGCTAACGTACACGCTCAATCGGAGACGCCGATCGCCGAAGGACTGGAAAGCGTTTCGGAAACCATCGTGCTGCCGGCGAATGATCCGCGCGTCATTGCCGCGCGCATCATCAACGTGGTTCTGGGACTCCTCGCCATCATCCTCGTTTCCATCCTCGTGTACGCGGGCTTCCTCTACATGACGAGCGGAGGGGATTCGGAGAAGACGAGGACCGCGCTCCTATGGATCCGCAACGCCATCATCGGCCTCATTATCATCTTGCTCTCCTGGGCCATTGCGCGGTACGTGATCGCGAAACTGAGCGAAGCGGTGCTCGGGGACGGAGGGTCCGGTCAGGGGCCGACCGGTCCGCCCGGAGGGTTCGGGGGCACGTCCGGCGATCAGGTTTTCCGGGTGATATCCATTACGCCTTCCGGTGAGATTGAGAGCAAGAAGATCGTCGTGAAGATCGTGTTTAATAAAGCTGTTGACGAAGAGAGCGCACAGGCACCGGGAAACGTCGTGGTCGAAGAGCTGGACGGTACGCCCGTTCCCGGAACGATTACCGTGATCCGATCCGCGGTTCACTTTACGCCGAGCGAACCGTGTCCGGAGCCGAACGACAACAAGTTTTGCTTTGAAGACAATACGAACTATCGCGTCCGCGTTGAACCGGCTCTCCAATCCGTGAGCGGGTTGGATCTGACATGCGGAGGATTCGCACCCGATTGCGAAGGCGCATTCATGAGCGGAACGACCGTGGACGTGACGCCGCCCAGCGTCTCGATCACGTTCCCGTTGGACAACTTCCCCGTTTCCGCGGACGCGCTCGTGGATGTGGCCGCCCGCGTTACGGATGATGTGGCGGTCGGGTACGTTTCGTTTTTTGATAACGGAGAACCCATCGGCGATGATGCGCCTGTCGGATCCAGCCCGAGATCCTTTAACGGACACGTGCAGTGGGATACGGCCGGACTGACTCCGGGAGACGTCCGAACGCTCACGGCTACGGCCTACGATACGGATACGGGCGTTACGACGAGCGACCCGATCTCCGCGATCATCCGTCCGGCGCACTGTTTCGATGACGTGCAAAACGAAGGGGAGACCGGCGTGGACTGCGGAGGGGATGTGAATTCCGTTGACTACTGCGGCGCGTGTTCCGGAGGAGCGTGTACGGAGAATTCCGATTGCGCATCGGGCTTTTGCGTAAACGGCCTCTGCGTCGACCAGCCCATCATTACGAGCGTGGAGCCGGATAACGGAGCCGTCGGTACGTACGTCACCCTCCGCGGACAGAACTTCGGATCGAACGGCAGTGTGTATTTTTTGGGTCCGGACAATGCCGATCCGGTGGAAGCGGTTCCCCCGCAGGCGTGCCTCAACGAAGGAGTGAGTACGTGGTCATCAACGCAGATCGTGGTTGAAGTGCCGGAGGGGGCCATGAACGGGCCGCTGCGAGTCTATAACAACTACAGCGATTTGACCGATGATACGAATGCGCCCCCGGGCCCGGACATCGCGGACTTTATCGTGAACAACCAAATGTATCCGGGCATCTGCGCCGTGGTGCCGAACGCGGGCCGTCCTTCCGATCTCTTCCGCCTGCTGGGTACGGGGTTCGGAAGCACGAGCGCGGAGATCAATTTCGGCGACAGCGCCATCGCGAGCATCAGCTGGGCGGATGCGGAAATCGAGGCGTACGTTCCGAACGTCCTCGTCGGATCGTACCCGGTTTCCGTGAGCGTGGATACCGGAACCTCAAACAGCGTCACAATGGACGTCTTTCCGGCGAGCGGGGGAGGGGCGCCGGAGATCTTTGAAATCAGTCCGGTTCAAGGGCCGGTCGGCGCGTACGTTACGATCCTCGGGAGGAACTTCGGGTACCAGCCGGGCCAAGTCTTTTTCATGAACCAGCTCACACAAGAAGTCGCGCTTGCGGACACGGACTTTCCGCCCGAGTGCGCTGAAGGGTACTGGTCGGACAGGAACATCGTCATCAAGGTTCCGAGACAGTATACGCAGGGGGGAACGGGGAGCGTCCCGCCCGGCCCGTACGCCGTGTGGGTGAAGACCGCGCGTCCCACGGCGCCGGAGTCGAATCGGGAGAATTTCGGCGTGAACGAAGATCCGCTCATGCCCGGCATCTGCGCGATCGTGCCGCGCGTGGCGCCTCAGGGCACGGATGTCACGATTCACGGGGAGTACCTGACCGCCGGACCCGGCGTCGTGCGCTACACGAGCAATCGGGTGGACAGTCCCTCGTCCTGGACCAATCGCACGCTGTTCTCGCGGATTCCCGCCGGAGCGGAGACCGGTCCGGTGGTGGCTGAGCCGGCTTCAATAAACGAATCATCGAATCCGTACCTCTTGGAAGTGCGCAACTGCAATGAGACCGTCGGTATTTGCAGTACGAGCGAGGAGTGCTGCGGAGACGGGTCGTGTCGCGAGATCGGGCAGTGCCCCGAAGGCGTAGACCCGGCCATGTTCGCCTGGCAATTTTCAACCGGCATCATCCCGCGCGCGCCGCGAGTCGTGGAACAGTGCGAACAGGAGCTCCTGCCGTCGCCGGCTCCGTGGTCCGTGCGCCCCGGAGGGCAGGAAGCGTGCGTGAACGACGTCATCGGCATCCTCTTCAGCACCAGGCTGGATCCGACCACGGTCAATCCGGATTCATTCCATGTGTACCAATGCGCGTCCGCCGGTTCGGACCCATGCTCGGAGCGCACGGAGATTGAGAGCTTCGCGTCCATGGATGCCACGGACGGAGAAGAGAGCACCTACGTGAGAATTCGTCCCGGGATGTTCGATCCGTCGACGTGGTACGAAGTGGCGGTGAGGACGACGATTCGGGGAGACGGCGAGGCGGGCATTTACATGGAAGAGGATGCGGAGCGTTGCGGAGAAGGGAATGCCTACTGCTTTCGGTTCAGGACGCGCGATGATCCCGGTGCCTGCGAGGTCGGATCCGTTCTCGTTGCCCCGGATCCGTACACGGCGTATGAGATGGGCGAGACCGTTGGATACGTGGCGGTTCCGCGGCCCGTGGGCGACATCTGCCGTCTTTTGGATTGCGATCCGTACGATTGGTCGTGGGACACGGATCCGCCGCGCGCGGACATCACGAATAGCCGCGAGGGAGGCCTCGGAGCCTGCCGCCAGACCGCGACCGCCAGACTCGAAACCGAACCCGGCGCTCCGGTGCAGGTGAGCGCACTCGAAACGGCTTCAGACGTCGTGGGATCAGGGGATCTCACCATTCAGTTTACGGACCCGCTCGTGGTGAATCACGGTCCGGACTGCGACACGACGTGCATCAACGCGGCGATCTGGGCCGAGTTCAACATCGCCATGGATCCGAGTTCGATGACGGCCGATGACATCGACGTCTACCGCTGCACGAATGAAAATTGCAATGAGTACATGGAACCGGATCGGCTCAACCTCTCCGCTCCGTCAACGATCGTCCTCGAGACGGTTCCGGGCGTGGCGAATGACGATCGGATGCGATTCCTCAAGATCGAGCCGCTCCGTAATACGGATGACGGGCCTCAGCCGCTCCTTGAACCCGGGAGGTTCTATCAGGTGGTCTTGAAATCCGATGCCGAAGGAGGCATCCGTTCCGCGGCCGGGACGCCGCTCGCCGGGCTGAACCATCCGGACGGATTCTCATGGACGTTCCGCGTGAAGTACGGGGACGACGAGGCGTGGTGCACGCCGGACCGGGTCGACGTTTCGCCGACGGAGAAATACGAAACGATCGTCGGAGCGAAGCAGGGCTTCGCGGCTACGCCGTTCACGGCGCCCGACGCGTGCAGCGAGAAGGGCCAGCCGCTCATCTCCCTGAGCGGGTACGAATGGGCAACGAGCGACGAGCTCGTGGCCGAGCTCTACCGGGACGGGCAGATTGATACGGGTTCGAACCTCCCGCCCGGATGCACTTCGAACTGTACGCTCAAAGGAGCTTACGGGAGGAGCGGCATGACCGCGCAGTGCGGGAACGGGATCGTTGAAACCACGCTCGCGTCATACTGTTCGGGCGGCACGACGCGGTTCGGCCAGAGCTGCACGCTCATCGATCCGCGCGGGTCCGGCGGGGAAGAGTGCGACGGCGAAGCGAACTGCAACAGCCTGTGCCTCTGGGAGCCGGTTGATACGGTGAATGAAGGCAGGACGTGCGGGAACAATTGGATCGATTACGGGGAAGACTGCGACTTCGGACGTACGTGCAGGGGTACGGAAAACCAGATCATTCCCGACGATCGTCCGTGCAACGATCCGGACGCGGAAACTCAGTGCATCGCGAACGGCGGAACGTGCGAGACGCGGCTCATGCGCGGGTGCTCCCTGAACTGCCGCAACCTGGGCGCGAACGCCGGGGGCTCCACGTGCGGGAACAATGATATCGGCGACGGAGAGGATTGCGATGACGGGAACAATACGAGCGGGGACGGCTGCAGCGCGAACTGTTTGCATGAAGGATCGCGTCCCGCGGAACAGGTCGTTGCCCTTTGCGGGAACGGCTATCCTCTGGAGCCCGGAGAATCGTGTGAAGCGAGTGGCGGAAAACTTCCCGATTCGTGCGATCCGGACACGTGTTTGAATACGGGCCGCAGGCCGTGCCTCTTTACGTCTTCAAATCCGAATCCTCGATTCTGTTGCGGGAACGGCACGGTGGAATCAGGCGAAGATTGCGATGACGGGAATTCCCAAAGCGGGGACGGCTGCAGCGCGGTCTGCCTGCGCGAAGGCTCATCGCCGCTCTACGACGTTCCGAGTTTCTGCGGAGACGAGGTTCCGGGCTTGGGCGAGGCTCCGCAGTGCGAAGCTGCTCCGCCGCAGATCATCGACGGCCGTACCGACGGCTTCCAGGTGGCCGTGATCGTCGGTGAAGCGAATTTTGCGGCGGGGGAAGACACCATGAGCACGGAGATTCGCGCGACGTACGAAGGGAAGACCGGCGAGGCGATCTACGGCCTCCGGTGCGGTTTTACGGATGAGCGTTCCTGCCACCCGACGAACAGGAACAGCATTTCGGCGGGGTACGGCCTTACGTCCAACGGCTGCTGTTCGTACCGTCCGAGGCTCGTGGACAATACGCCTCCGAACGGCCTCACGAACGTGTGCCGGAACGCGCTGATCAGCGGTTCGTTCAATACGCTCATGGATGTGCAGAGCCTCACGAACAATTTCGTCGTGGCCAGGAGCGTCGTAGGGACCGCGTGTCCCGAGGGCATGTCTCCCCTTACGATGGAAGAGGGTGAATCGGATTTCGGATCCGGCGTCTCCTCCGTGATCCTCGGTTTCTGGAACGCGCTCAAAGGATTCTTCGGCATTGATTCCGCAAACGCGCAGGCCGTCCGGTGGTGCACAGGCAGTGCCACGGGGGTCCTGCAGTTCGGGGAAGGTTTGGATTCATACGGGCGTTCGTACACGACGTTCGCGCTCACGCTCGACGGCGTTCTCGAACCGAATACGGAATACCGGGTCCGCTTTATCGGGGACAGAAATCTCGGCGATAACGCCAGTGTTGAGAATCGCACGGGCATCCGGACGAGCTCCGGCGTCGTCGCCGTGTACGACCAGCAGTGGTCATTCACCACCGGCGAGGAAATTTGCACGATCAACGAGATCGACGTGAATGATGAAACGATCGAGCACCCGAACTTCTTCCTTGAATCCAACGAGTCGCACCCCTTCATCGCGAGCGCGCTCTCCATCCGGAACGGACGCGCCGAGTACATTTCGGCTACGCCGCAGTACGCGTGGCAGTGGCAGAATTGGGCACTCTCGAACAACCGGATCGCGAACATCGAACCGCCGGTCGAGCCGGACGCGAATGCGCTCCTCCTCTCAACATCCGAGCGTTCCGTGGTCAGTACGGCTACGAACGGTTCCGGCTTCGTTTCCGCGCGCCTGAGGATCACAGCCGACGAGGCGAGCGTCCCGTCCACGGAAGGACATGTGGTGCAAGGTACGGCGCCGATCACGGTGAACGTCTGCGAGAATCCGTGGCCCAGCAGGATCGCGGCGCCGTTCCGGGATGAATTCGGATCCCTCTCCCTCGACGAGACGATCTTTGAGAACGGTCCGTTCTATAACTTCTCAACCATGTACTGCCGCGATGCGGGCGTTCCGGGTCCGAACGAGGACATCCCGGCGCTCGTGATCAATGCCGTGCCGCAGAATCCGGCGGACCGCGCGCAGGGCATCCTCCGCCAGTACCTGTTTACCTTCTCCGAACCGGAGCTCAAAAAAGACGCGATCGGCCTTCGCATCGCATCAAACCCGCTCCACCTTTCGCCCAAGGAGTGGTACCGGGCAAAGGGATTCAGGGGGAGTACGGAGGAGCTTCAGGTGGACGGGTACGAGGCGATCCGCGACGGGCGCACGGTCTACATTTCCGCGATGAGCACGGACGGTCCGGGCGAGCCCATGTACTCGAACATCTACATCATTTCATACAACGACGACGCGGAACCGGTGACGCGCGAGATTTACGATGCGCTCCTCGAAACCATGACGTTCAACACGAATTTGCAGCAGGATATCGCGGAAGCGTGCCAGGATGCGAACGGAAACCTCATCGTTTCGTCGGATGGCTTGCCGGTTCACTGCGGTGCGGACTGGGAGTGCGATGTGTACGGCGCGGATACGATTTGCTCGAATTTCAAGCGCAAGGTTCAGCGCGACATGCTTCGATTGAGCGATTTCCAGGAGGTGACGCAGGCGCTCGAATCAGCGAAGGATCGCGACGGGACCTACCCGCGGCTCGGGTCCGGGTCGTACCTTCCGGGTCTTTCCACGAGCATGTGGCCGAGCTGGGAGGCGGCGTTCACCCAGGCCGTTCTCCCGCAGGGCGGATCGCTCCCAACGGATCCGATCAATCGATTCGTGACCTGCGGACGCTGCAGCCAGAGCGGGACGGCGTGCATCGTCGCCGATGATTGTCCGCGGAACGGCGAGGAGTGCTACGCGGAAGACGGATTCGACCCCGCGACCTGCTGGAACGCGCAAGCGCTCCAGTACCGCTGTCCCAGAGAATCGGATGATCCGTCGAGCCGCTTGTACCAGTATCGATCCCTCGACGTCGGACGCCGCTACGAACTCGCTTCCGAGTTCGAGGTGCCGCCTCCCTTCCCGACGAATCCGTCGCAGAGCTGGTGGTCGCCGCCGCTCTTCGAAGAGCTCCGGCAGTGCGCGACGCCGGATGAACAGGGACGGTTCTGCCAGACGGATGCGGACTGCCGAACGTGTCCGCTGGGCGTTTGCGCGCGATGCGACGGCGGGAGCGCGAACGGGCAGGCGTGCGAATCCGACGCGGATTGCTTGGGTGCGAAGTGCACCAATGTCGTCCCGATCGTCACGGGTTCGTGTCGGGCCATCGGCGGGCGGTACCGCTACACGGACGTGTGCGAAGGCCAGAGCTACGGACAGAGCTCGACCTGCGGAGACGGCGTCATCGACAGCGACCCCGAGAACCTCAAGTGCCTGGGCGGGCCGAACGACGGACGGACGTGCCAATCCTCCGCGGATTGCGCATCGTATCCGTGCGACCTCGGTGAAATTTGTGAAACGACGGGACCGACATCCGGACGTCTGTCCGCCTGCACCACGCTCGACGGGCGGCCCGGACAGAAGCTCCAGTCCTGCAGCGGATGCCGCACGTACGTTGATGATTTGAGCCAGCCCGGATGCTTTGCCGTAAACGAGTGCGGCAACGGGCGCGTGGACCAAGGAGAAGCGTGCGATGACGGCGAGGTGAACGGGACGTACGGGCACTGCAACCTCACCTGCACGGGCTTTGGCGGATACTGCGGGGACAGCATGCTATCGCTCGGAGAGATGTGCGATTACGGGTTTACCGGGAGCATCCAGAACGGCGGGTACTGCGAACTGGGTTACGCCTGCAACACCACGAATTCCTGCAACCTTTCCTGCACGGGTCCGGGTCCGTACTGCGGCAACCTGCACGTTGATGCACCGCAGGAGGAGTGCGACGGGAATACGGAGAGCACGGATAAGGCAATCTGCAGCGACGGGAATACGCCGTGCGACAGCGATGTTGATTGTCCGAACGGAACCACGTGCGGCGGAGAATATCAACGCGGGGATATTGGCGGTGATATTACCGTGCGAATGGAGGCTTGCGGAGAAAAGCGCGTCTGCATCGGAGCCGCCAAGGCGTGTAGTTATAACAATCAGCCGTGTTTGACGGATGATGAATGCAACGGGAGCTATGGAGATCATTGTGAATCAAGAGCGGGATGGGTTTGCGAGGATGATGCGGGTATTTGCGGGAATGTCGGCAACTGTTCTGCGGAAGTGCGGCCGACGGTGCGAACGCGTACGTGTGAGGCAAGTACCTGTAATCAAAATTACTGGAACGAAGAGTGCTTTGCGGCGGAGTTCTGCGGGAACGGCGTTGTGGAAGGAGACGAGCAGTGCGATGACGGGAACGACGACAATGAGGACGGCTGTACGGTATTTTGCCGGGAGAATATCTGCGGCGACCGCTTCGTCTACGAGGGCGTGGAGGAGTGCGATCACGGAAGCGGTAACGGCGAATCGTGCAACACGGCGGAGTACGGATCCACGTGCACGGCCTGTTCGAGCGATTGTAAATTTTCGCTGACGCAGGGCGGCTTCTGCGGAGACGGGATTGTAAACCCGGGATCCGCCGAGCAGTGCGACACGGCCGGGGACCCGAATGCGTACGCGCCGCCCAGTGATAATTTGACCTGCCGCGCCCTGGGCTTCGATTACGCGAAGCGTTCGCGGAGCAACGGGAGTGATCTCATCACGTGCTCGCAATCCTGCGGGTACACGGGGTGCGCGTACTGCGGCGACGTGCCTGCGGATCCAACCGCCGCCGCGTTCCAGGGCAAGATCGAGGGCGTGCTCTTCGACACCCTGTTCCAGCAGCCGGTTCCGGAAGCGCGCATTACGCTCTTCTACCGCGGACTGCAGGTTGCGGTCACGGCCTCGAATCAAGACGGCTATTTCGAGATCGACGGCCTGGACCGCCACGACGGGTGCAACCAGTACAGGATCGTCATCGATTCGTACCGCGATAACCCCCTTACGGTTAACTTCGATGAGAGTCTGCGCCAGGGCTACGCGCCCATTGAAACGCCGTCCTTCGAGCCGGACTATCGTTCTGCGCCGGTTGAAACGAGCTATACGGACGCCATGGCGTCATGGGGCGGAGACACCCGCCGCGTCCTTCTCATCCAGAACCCGATCCCCGGGAGGAACTACGATATCCCCCGGTTTAACATGCTTCCGCGGCTGCAAGAGAATGAGTACGTCGTCCAGTTTTGGTGGGAGCCGCTGGGCGGGTACGAAGCGGTGCAAGCACAATTCCAAAATGCGGACCCCTCAACCTATCCGGCGCTCTACGCGCAGTATCAGCATGAGCTTCACGACCTCGTGGTACGCACGCCAAACATGTATGCTCCCGGCCAGTTCGGCGGATGTACGCTCCCGGAGGCGCAGGAGGCCTACAACCCGACGCGCGCAATGGAGGTGAATGAAAACGGGGTTTTGACCTCATACAACGGACGCAATCCGTCCGGCAGTTTCATCCCGGGCTTGCAGGGTGTTGATCACGCAATTCCGTACGGCGGCATGTATACGTGTACGAATAAGGTTCGTGCCAGCCTGTCAAAGACGTGTCGAAAGCATGAATGCAATGATACGGACAATGATCCGACAACGCCGTGCATCCCCGGGGCTGTCGTTCAGGGCGGGGATTACGGGGGGCGGATTGGCTGCGTCGTAGATGCGGATTGCCGCAACGCGAACCAGCCGAGTAAGCACGGACTCACGGCCGAACCGGATGAGATTATCATGTGCGACGGCCCGCCGGAGCCGAGCAGACAGGGGGATATCGACGTGTTGAGCGGCGGCGAAGGTGCGTACCTGTTCTGTTTTCATCCGGAATATCCAATCGGGAGCACTGAACGCGCGCAGTCCCAGTGTGCGAACTTCGTGCTTCCGCCGCAGAGCGTATTTATTTCCGGCAAAGGCGGACAGTATGACATCTTGGTTTCTAAGTACCGCTTGTTTGAATCGGACTGGAAGATGGACATTCGGAATTGGCTCATGGCCCGGGATGCGAGCATCGTCGTGTATGACCGAAACGGCTTTAATCAGGAGCTTTCCGTGACTCGGGGCGCGCGCTATGGGAATGGCACCTGGTGGGGCAGTGATGACGGCGTGCCGCGCTGGTGCTACGAACAGGAGGCGAAGGAGTGTTTGGGCGGACCGCGTAACGGACGCGCTTGCCAATCGGCTGCGGACTGCGAAGCCTTCCCGTGCGAGTTTTCTCATGACAAGTATGCATCCTACCGGAGTGCTTTGCGCGCGCGCATGTCGGACGTGAGTCCGGTGTGGACCCCTCTTTCCATTGATACGACGAACGAGCGCTACGTTGTATGGAATAACGGAAATGCGGGTGCGGATTACCAATATTTCTCGGACCTCGTGCACCGTGAGGACTTCCCCTTTGATGGTCCGGGGGACAACGCCGGATGTTACGAGCGGGCCTGTGAGCGGCTGGGGTATACGGACGACGGGACCACGTTCCCGGTCGGGGACTACAAGGTCTGTGGCGGCAGTACGGGCGCGAATGCCTTCCCGAACGAAGCGGATGGACCCATGGAGAATTCGCCGGCCTGCGATGAGGCCTCTCGCGCGGCATGCAATCCCGGTACCTATTGCAATACGCATGTGGATGATACCGTTCCCTGCATCCGGATCTGTGATACATATCGCGACTGTCAAGAGGACCCGCGCGTGGCCGGCACCTTCCGCGCGCGCTACGTGTTCTGCGGAGGCGTGGCCCCTGGACCTTGTGGCGCTGGCAGTTCGAACCCCGCAATTCGCTGATTTTGATTTTTTATGAACCGCCGTACGATTATCCTCATCATTGCCATCTTGATTCTTCTGGGGATCGGTGCGTTCGTATTTTTCATGTTTTGGAACGCATCGCGACAACCGGAACCTTCCCCGTCGCTTCAGGATGGTGCGGCGGAGGCGGACGCCCTCTTGGAGGAAGACGCGATTTCGGCGGAAGATGAGGATTATGAGATTTCGTATGAAGGCGTACCGGCCGAGCATGTTGTGGGATACATGGCCGTGGACCCGGGCCATCCGGATTACGGAACGGTTCAGACCGTTGGTGATATCATGGCTGAGCGTCCGCCGTCGGATGTTCAGCTTTCAGCGCCGTCCGCTTCTGAACGGCCGTCCTCATCCGTTCCACTTCCGACATCCGAAGATGCGGACGGCGACGGGCTCACGACCGACCAGGAGCTGAATGCGGGCACGGACCCGAACAATGCGGACACGGACGGCGACGGGCTCACGGACGGTCAGGAACTCTCCACCTATCGAACG
>Ga0315532_1002012_pt1 | contig 14357 bp, 6 predicted proteins | sample SalMarWE160370MG_FD_203082 | JGI IMG/M metagenome (GOLD analysis project Ga0315532, IMG submission 203082) | Salt marsh sediment microbial communities from the Plum Island Ecosystem LTER, Massachusetts, United States - Salt Marsh Sediment WE1603-70 ... | reverse complement strand
GAGCCAGGGTTGCACTGACGATGGGAGACTATGCCACTGCTGTAACCTATGCCCAGCAGGCAAGGGTTGGATACGAACTGATGGATTCAGCAAGGTACTCACTGGGCTTCAGACTTGGATCAGAAGGCGAGAGTGAATACATGTGGGCCAGCCAGATCCAGGAGGATCAAACGGATAAGTGGGGGAACTATGGAGCGTATGTTTCCAGAAACTTCAGTTCAACCTCCATCCGAAATAATCCCAGGTCCATCTTCTCGGTCCTCTACGATCAGATCGCGGATACGGATGTGCGGAAAACCTTATGGGATCCGACAGGAGAGCATACCTATCTGCAGGAGGTCATGGGAGTTGAAGTTGTGAGTACTGCTAAAGAATATCCGTACACAAACCAGAAGTTCATTGCCGTCAGTACGGCGGATAGCCGGGTTGATGTTCCCATTATGCGGGTATCCGAGATGTACCTGATTGAAGCAGAAGCTGAGGCACGACAGGGTCATGATGCATTAGCAGCCGCAGCGCTTTATCCCATGGCGGTTGCCCGTGATCCGTCCTATACCCTGTCTGTTAATACCGGGCAGGCCCTGATCGATGAGATCATGATACAGCGCCGGGTTGAACTCTGGGGTGAGGGGCAACGGTTTTTCGACCTGAAACGATTAGACCTGCCACTTGACCGGAATGGTGGTAACCATTCCTCATCCATTAACGGAACCCTGATGGATGTTCCGGCCGGTGATACCCGCTGGACATCCCTGATACCCCAGGATGAGATGGATGCCAATGACAAGATGGTACAGAATGATCTGTAGTGAATGGATCATTTGATTATAATAGAAGAAGGGCTGCCGGTTGGCGGCCCTTTTTTTATCGGTAGTCGCTAACCGGTGACGAAGCCGGTTTCGAGGTTCGGAATTCTTATCGGATCGTTTGGTGCATTATGGTCCATGGACCAATTTCCTGCTGAGCAGGGGAGTAGTTGGGCTGCTGTTTTTGTTTCCTTATAACTGCCTGCCAGCCAATCATATTCACGGAATTATTAGTTCAGGGGTGAATAAATGTTCCTTTCATGATAATGGGTATAATGAAAATTGCCGTAGAGACGCCATGCATGGCGTCTCTACATTGGATAGATTGTCCGATTCATTATCGGATTAATGGAACAACACACCCCCGTCCCCTCTTTTTATGCCTGCCGTTTCACCCGCCGCCTGCCTGCCGGTTTACCAGCCTGTGGCTGGCAGGCATGGAAGGAGGGCAGGCAGAGAAGGGAGAACATCATAGAAAATTTTAAATTTCTGCTCCCACTACCTTATACTACACCGGGGACCAAGGACCGAGCATACTTTTCCTCAGCCTTCATTGCCCTCCGAAGCCTTGGCGCAGGAGGGAGCCTCAGCCTTATAGATATTATCCTCTTCTATATGTTATAATCCATCAGTAATTGCTATTTTCGTGAAAATTCAAATACATTCTATATCATGCTCCTGATTAAAAACATCAAATCCCTGGTCCAGATCGACGAAAAAAAATGCAAATGGGTGGCCGGTAAGGAGATGGCCTTTCTGAATACCATTGAGAATGCATTTCTTTATATCAAAGAGGGATTGATTGACGGTTACGGAAAAATGAAAGAGTTGCCGGATGAGTATGCAACGGGTGAAATCATCGATGCGACCGGCAAGCTGGTCTTTCCATCCTACTGCGATTCCCATACCCACATCGTTTATGCCGGAAGCCGGGAAATTGAATACATGGATAAGATCCGGGGCCTCTCCTATGAGGGGATTGCAAAACGGGGAGGAGGGATCCTCAACTCTGCCAAACTGCTTCACGATTCTTCAGAAGATGACCTGTATGAACAATCCCTGCAACGAATCAATGAGATCATGCACCTGGGTACGGGAGCCGTTGAGATTAAAAGCGGGTACGGGTTGAATGTTGAAGATGAGTTAAAAATTCTTCGGGTCATTAAAAGACTCAAAAAAACGGTTCCTTTGACCATCAAATCAACCTTCCTGGGTGCTCATGCTGTTCCCGAAGCATTCAAAAACAACAGAACAGCCTATGTCGACCTGGTGATCGATGAAATGATCCCGGCGGTAGCGTCTGAGGGACTGGCTGATTACATCGATGTGTTCTGTGACCGCGATTTTTTTTCGGTGGAGGATACCGAAAGGATCCTGACAGCCGGAAAGAAATTTGGACTGCGCCCGAAGATACATGCCAATGAACTGGATTATTCCGGCGGGATCCAGGTTGGTGTGAAAAATAATGCGCTCTCCGTTGATCATCTGGAATGTACCGGTGACGAAGAGATCAACAGCCTGCTGGGTTCCGAAACCATGCCCACCCTGCTCCCGGGAGCATCTTTTTTCCTGGGCATGAATGATCCACCGGCACGCAAAATGATCGAAGCAGGTCTGCCGGTTGCCCTTGCTTCCGATTACAATCCCGGCTCTTCCCCCTCCGGAAACATGAAGTTGATCATGTCACTCGGATGCATCCGCCTTCGCATGCTGCCGGAAGAGGTGATCCATGCGGTTACCCTGAATGGCGCCTATGCCATGGGACTGGAGAAGGAGCTGGGGAGCATCACCCGGGGTAAGAAAGCCAACGTTTTTATCACCAAAAAGATCCCCGGATACGAGTTCATGCCCTATGCCTATGGGAGCGATCTGGTGGAAACGGTGGTGCTGGAGGGTGGGGTTATTACAAGATAAAAGATATGCCAAAGGCCCGCCTGCCGGTCGGGCAGGCATCCCTATGGGAAAAGATAAAAGTAAATTGATAATTTAATTTGACACCTGAATTGTGAAGCGATTCATAGCTGTTGGAGAAATAAAATAGTTAACCCGAAAAATTCTTTGAATAATTCGGGTTAATTCTATAATCAAACTCCGATAGAGTTTGGTGGCTGCTCAGCCTGATTTTATACAATAATCCAAGGCCGATGGCCTTGAAATACAATGGGATCGACATTTTAAAATTTTGAACCCGAGAAAAAGATTTGATTCAATTTTTTATGAGAACACCATCGGTGTTCGATTATTGTAGAATCCGCCGGCTGGCCATGTGAAATAGCGGTATTTCCGCTAATGCAAGGCATTATTTCACATGGCTGGCGGAGAGTGAATAACTGTAAAAAAAATCTCTATCTTTGCTTTCCAGACGTTAGTTTTATCGAATTTAACTTTTCGTATCATTATGCAACTCATCGAATGCGTACCCAATTTCAGCGAAGGGAGAGACAAGGGAATCATCAAACAGATCACGGATGAAATAGAAAAGGTGGATGGGGTAAAACTGCTGGATGTGGATCCGGGAAAGGCAACAAACCGCACGGTAGTAACCTTTGTCGGCACACCCGATGAGGTACTGGAAGCGGCTTTCCATGCGGTAAAGAAAGCCTCGGAGGTGATTGACATGCGCAGGCACCGGGGCGAACACCCGCGGTTCGGAGCCACCGATGTCTGCCCCCTCGTGCCGGTTTCCAATATTACCATGGAAGAGACAGCGGAATATGCGCACAAACTGGCAAAACGGATTGGTGAAGAGCTGGGCATTTCGGTTTATTGCTACGAGAATGCTGCCCGTGAAAAGAAAAGGCAAAACCTGGCAAATTGCAGGGCAGGGGAGTATGAAGGGTTGAAGGAAAAGCTGGAACATCCGGAATGGAAACCGGATTACGGACCGGATACATTCAATCCTAAGTCGGGCGCAACTGCTGTTGGGGCACGGGATTTCCTGGTGGCGTATAACATCAACCTGAATACCACCTCCACGCGTCGTGCCAATTCCATTGCATTTGATGTCAGGGAGAAAGGGAGGGCAAAACGGGAAGGTGATCCGCTGACTGGAAAAATTGTGAAGGACGAGAACGGTAATCGCGTCATGATACCGGGTTCATTGAAATCGGTTAAAGCCATTGGCTGGTTTATCGAGGAGTATGGAGTAGCCCAGATCTCCATGAACCTGACCAATATATCCAAAACACCGGTCCACATTGCCTTTGATGAAGTCAGCCGGAGGGCTGAAGCCCGCGGTGTCCGGGTTACCGGGTCTGAACTGGTGGGGCTGATCCCCTTGAAAGCCATGCTGGATGCAGGGAAATATTTCCTCAGGAAACAGAAACGGTCGCTCGGGGTGTCGGATAAGGAACTGATCAAGATAGCGGTCAAGTCAATGGGACTGGATGACCTCTACAGGTTCAAAGCGGAAGAGAAGATCATTGAATACATGCTGGCCGGAAAGGAGAAGAAGCGGCTGGCTGATATGACGGTTCAGGATTTTATGGATGAAACGGCATCCGAATCGCCAGCCCCGGGAGGTGGGTCTATTTCAGCCTGTATGGGCTCCCTGGGGACGGCACTTGGTACCATGGTTGCCAACCTTTCTTCACACAAACGGGGATGGGACAACCGGTGGGAAGAGTTTTCCGACTGGGCAGAAAAAGGAAAGAAATACCAGAATGAATTGATGCTGCTGGTGGACGAGGATACCCGGGCATTTAACCGGATCATGGAAGCCTATAGCTTGCCAAAGAAGGCGGAAAGCGATAAAAAAGAACGGGATAAAGCCATTCTTGAAGCCACCAAGCAGGCAATCCTTGTTCCTCTGAAGGTGATGGAAACCGCATTTTCCTCCTATGAGGTGATTGAAGCCATGGCAAATATCGGGAACCCGAATTCCGTATCCGATGCCGGGGTGGGAGCACTGGCAGTCACCGCCTCTATACGGGGTGCATTCCTGAATGTGAAGATCAATGCTGCCGGACTCGAAGATCAAACCTTTGTGAATGAGGTGATGGAAAAAGCAAAAGCGATCGAAAAGAAAGCCCTGGAGAGAGAAACGGCGATTCTTGAAATGGTGAATGAGAAGATCGGAAATCAGTGATGCCGTGCCTGCCCTCCTTCGGCGGGTGAACCGGCAGGCAGGTGCGAAACCAAAGACAAATAACAAAAACCAAATTCCAAATAAATAACAATTACAAAATTTCAAGTCACCAATGTTAGAATTCAGAGTTTTAGGGAAAAAAACGATTGCCTTTTTATCCGTCAGACCGGCCCATCCGTCAGACGGTACCTATCATACGAGTAGTTCTTTGATGACATTTATTGAAGCAGTTGGATCGTGTTATTCAGGGATTCTCTTTCCCGGGGTTCCTAACAAGCGTAAGGCATACCCAATGAGTTGAAGATTAAAATCGATGTACTCAATAACCCAATAACCACAAACAACGCTTCCGCAGCCTTCCGAAAGGCAGGCAAGGGAGCAAATAACCATTGCATGATTATCGTCTCTCCATCACCCCGTCACCCGGCACCAGTCACCCATCTCCCCGTGCCTCCTCTCATCCTCTTCACTTCATTCATATAAAATTTCCGGAAAATAGCGAAAATAACTTAGAAAAATTCTAAATAAGATTATCCAAATCGTCTTGTTTCATTTGGTGTATGCCAGTCCATATGCCTGTAATTCATTGATTTTCTGCAACTAAGGAGAAAAATATACTGTTTGTAAGATGTGTTTGTGAATTTGCCGGATATCTTTTGCTTAAACTTAAATTTTTTTTTTACCTTTATGTGACTATTTACTTCTCTATTTATAGACTATTTGCTTCTCTATTATAGACTATTTGCTTCTCTATTATAGACTATTTGCTTCTCTATTATAGACTATTTTACTATTTTATTTTTTTATAAACCTAAACTTTTACCTATGAAAAGAATGGCATTTCTTTTTACCTTTTTTGTGTTTATAGGTTTTCAACTTATGGCGCAAAAGGTAATTACTGGTAATGTTACCAGTCAGGAAGACGGGAATCCGATTCCGGGAGTGTCTGTAGTAGTTCGAGGTACAACCATTGGAACTATTACAGATGTTGATGGGAATTATTCCCTTAGTGTTCCTGAGAGTGCGAGGATCCTGATGTTTACCTTCGTTGGGATGAAAACGGTCGAAGAACCGATCGGAGATCGTACATCCATCGACGTGAATCTCGAAGTCGACGTACTTGGTCTCGACGAGGTAGTTGTGACGAGTCTTGGGATTTCTCGACAGAAAAAAGCATTGGGTTACGCTGTACAAGAGGTATCAGGCGATGATCTGGCAGCAGTACAAGAAACAAACATTGTCAATTCATTGTCTGGAAATATTGCTGGCGTACAGGTAATAAACTCTTCAGGCGCCGTTGGTTCTTCTGCCAGAATTATTATCAGAGGAAACAGTTCGTTCGGGAATAATCAACCCTTATTTGTGGTTGACGGTATTCCTATTAACAATTCCGGTTCCAATAACGACCAATGGAGTGGAGCTGACTTTGGTAATAATGCGATGGACATTGATCCAAACAACATTGAATCTGTTAATGTTTTGAAAGGTGCCAGTGCTGCAGCTTTGTATGGAACCAGGGCTGCAAATGGTGTTGTACTCATCAAAACCAAACAGGGTAAGGTGATTCCGGGACAAGGAAGATCACTGGGTGTTTCATTCACCACCAGTACCACCTTTGACAGGATGTACATCCTGCCTAATTATCAAAATGAATATGGACAGGGGTACCATGGTAGTGAGTATGTCTTTGATCAGTACCAGCTTGATCATCCGGGTGTGTATGCAAACTACCAGGAATATGTCCTGGGACGTAGTTTTACATACGTGGATGGTAAAGGTGGTGGAGTGCAGGATTACAGGGATGAAAGTTGGGGACCCCGGCTTGATGTTGGACTGATGATTCCACAATTTGATAGTCCATATAATGAGGAAACTGGTGTGAGAACTCCTTCTGAATGGGTTTCACATCCTGATAATATAAAAGATTTCTTTGAAACCGGTGTTACCTTCATCAACAACCTGGCAATAATGGGGACTACTGAAAGATCTTCTTCGAGGTTATCCTTGACCAGTACCAATCAGACAGGAACTATTCCTAACACGGATTTGAATAAGTATAATGTGGGTGTAAACACAACAGTGAATGTGACCAGAAAGTTTACTGCCTCAATCAGTGCTAATTATATCCAAAACCAGAGCGATAACCTTCCTGGCCAGGGTTATGACGCAAACAATGTGATGCAATCCATTGGTGGCTGGTTCGGTCGTCAGGTTGATGTTATGGACCTGAAGGAGAATTGGAAAGAGTGGGTAGTAAAGCCGAATGGAACTGTTGATCCCTATAACTGGAATAGTAATTACCATAACAATCCCTATTGGTCTTTGTATAATAATACTACTTCGAGGAAGAGGGACAGAACGTTTGGTCATGTAAAACTTGATTACAGAATATTAGATTGGTTGAGTGTTATGGGTCGCATTGGAACGGATTATTACTTTGAAACAAGGAAACGTATAATCTATGACCAGTCCAATGAAAACCATGAGGGAGGAGAATTCTGGCAACAACACAGGAGGCAAGTTGAAACAAATGCTGATGTAATTTTCACTGTAAACAAGGATATAGGGGCTGATATTACATTAGACGCCAGCATTGGTGCAAATTATATGAATAATAAGTATAATTACATGCAACTTTCTGCCAGCGCACTTACAGTTCCTAACCTGTTTACCGTTGGTAATGTTACGGGAAATCCCGGATATAGTATGTATGACAGAGAATACGAGTCTAATAGTGTGTTTGGTGAAGTAAACCTTGGATTCAGGAATTACCTGTTCCTCTCATTTACAGGAAGGAACGACTGGTCATCTACGTTGCCTAAGGATAACTGGTCATATTTTTATCCATCTGTAAACCTTGGGTTCATCTTCACTGATGCCTTTGGCATATCCGGAGATATCTTCTCATATGGAAAAATCAGAGCTAACTATGCTCAAATCGGTGCTTTTGCCGGTGCATACCAAATCGTCCCGACCTACAGTTCTTCATCACCGTTTAATGGCATTCCACAGTACCGTTACACACGCGAGCTTCCACCGCTTAACTTGAAGCCTGAACAAACATCGGCTTTTGAAGTAGGTGGTGAGTTTAAGTTTTTCATGAACCGTTTTGGCTTTGATCTCACTTATTTCCAGAGAAAGACAAGTAACCAGATCATGGCAGTTGATATCACACCATCCACAGGATTTACAAGCATGAGAATTAATGCCGGTGAAATTGAAAATAAGGGTGTTGAGCTTATCCTGAATGGAACCATTCTACAATCTGCAACCGGATTCAACTGGGATGTCACAGTGAACTGGTTTAAAAATAAGAACATGATTAACGAGCTCTACGGAGACCTGGAGGCATATCAAATAGGATCTTCATGGCAATCCGTTTCAATGGAAGCCCGTCCTGGTAAGCCTTGGGGTAACATCTATGGAGGAGGATACCTGCGGGATGATCAAGGCAGGGTTCTAGTTGAGGATGGTTTCCCAATGCATGATCCGGATCCGGTACTGTTAGGAAATACTGAACCCGACTGGACAGGTGGTATCACCAACACGCTTTCTTACAAAGGTGTTAGCCTCAGATTCCTGATTGATATACGGAAAGGTGGTGACGTATTCAGTGTAACAGACTGGTTCGGTGCATATTCCGGAGTTTCGAAGGAGACCGTAGAAAACAATATTAGAGAAGAAGGTATTGTGTATGACGGAGTGAATGCGGATGGTTCACCTAATTGCTGCAGAAGAGTATTTCCAGGGTTGGTGGGGATTGCATGAGGAGTGTATTATCGATGGATCATTTGTTAAGCTCCGCGAACTGATTCTGGGTTACGATATCCCCCAGTCATTCATGGAAAGATTAGGATTCATCCATAGCGCTAATATCTCTTTTATTGGGAGAAATTTAGCATTACTCTGGACGCATGAGACGAACACCATTAATATCGATCCTGAAACAACATACGGTACAGGAAATTCTCAGGTTGGTATGGAACAATACCAGTTACCAGCGACACGCAGTATGGGGATTCAATTACGCCTAAATTTCTAATTAAACCTTTAATTTTAGAAAAATGAAATATTTAGCAAAAATAAAAGCAATCCTGGTCGTTGGACTTATACTCGTTGGTTCATGCACCAAGGATTTCGAGGAAATGAACATCGATCCAAACGAACCGTCTGACGTTCAGGCCGATGTTCTGTTGACCTATGTACTGAGACAGATTTCCGAGGATCTGTATAATGTAACTTATGATGGTGAATATACCAGTTCTATGGCTGGCCATATAACGAAAATTCAGTATATTGATGAAGCAAGATATGAGTACAGGCCAGGTCATATAAGTGGCATGTGGTCGAGCTTATATACTCGGATTTCTGATCTGAATAAGCTACTGATAAAGGCTCAGGCCAATGAAAACCCGGATTTGGAAGCAGTAGCATTAACTCTAAGAGCTTTTGAATGGCAAAAGGTTACAGATGTCTGGAGAGACGTACCTTATACTGAAGGTGTCAGGGGGGAAGATGGAATAACGAATCCCGCGTATGATACTCAGGACGTTATTTACAATGGCATTATTTCTGACCTTGAAACTGCCGCTAACCTCTTTGATCCCGGTGCACTGGGTGCATCCGTTGGAACGGGTGATATCGTGTATGACGGTGATATCCTGAAATGGCAGAAATTTTGTAACTCCATGCGTTTGAGAGTGGCAATCCGGATATCCTACATTGATGCCACCAGAGCACAATCAATCATTGAGAGCATTTTAGGTAATCCGGCAAGTTATCCGATTATGACGAGCAATGCCGATAACTTTCAGTTGAAATGGACTACTGCATCACCTTACAGGGAGCCTTTCTTTGAAAATTATTTATATGGTGGAGGAGATAGAGATGACCATGCCTGTGCCAAAGCAATCATTGATACTTTGCTGAATTACAATGATCCCAGGCTACCGGAATATGCTCATCCGGCTGTGTCAGACGGTCAATACAGGGGTATCGTATCCGGGATTAAATCAGAAGATGAAGGATTTGAGTTATCTACCATTTCACGGATAGGTTACCGGTACAGGGATCAGGCTGACGGATATACTTATTGGATGAGATATCCGGAAATACAATTCATCATTGCAGAAGCTGCACAAAGAGGATGGGCTACCGGTACCACAGCTCAGGCTGCATACGAAGCTGGAATTACTGCTTCTCTGGAAGAGCATGGTGCAACAGCTGGAGAGATCACTACTTACCTTTCTGAACCTGAGGTCGATTTTACTACAGGTAATGAATTGACAAAGATCTGGATTCAGAAATGGATATCGTTGTTCAAGCAGGGATTCGAAGCTTGGGCCGAAATACGAAGGACTGATGTTCCCTTCCGTCCGGCAGCTCCTGGTTCTTTCTATCCCGGTCATAATCGTTGTCCATTCCGGATGCTGTATCCGGACGAGGAGGTTAAGCTGAACAAATTGAATCACGATATGTATAAAGACAATATTGTGGATGCGTTTTGGGGACAGCAGATGTGGTGGGATACACGAACCGGTGTAAATTAATAATGATCCTAAGAATACGTAAAAAGAAACCCGGATTTGCTCCGGGTTTCTTTTTATAATGCTGGCTATATTTAGTTGAATAAGGATACCTGGTATATGCCGGGCTCATTAAAAGTAACTTCAAAAATGACATTGTATTGTGTTGTATGAAGCTGATTCCAGGCATAGTAGGAAATCTTTATCGTTACCGGAAATGTAAGGTTCTCATAACCCAAAATAGTACCCTCCCTTATCTCAATTCCACTTTCCGAAGATATAATCAGGTTTTCTACCTCCCGATTGGGGGTGCCTCCTCGCAGGATCTTGAAATATACTGCTGCACCTTCAGCCGTTTTATGGATGGTGTTTCTTTCAACATTGAGTTTTCGAACTATTTTGTATTGAGCTTGTGGTTTCATACCCTTAAACTGATCATTAACCCACTGTCCTTCCATAATTGAATCCTGTTCGTTTATTATAGAGATGAATTTACCGTATCCATGACGTTTCCCTTTCTTCCAGCTTCCGTCATATTGATCTCCGTTAGCCCATTCATAAATTCCTTTGCCTTGTGGCCATCCTTTTTTGAATTCACCAATATAATGGTCTCTGCCTGAAGCTTCTCCGCTTCCATGGGCAAATCCGTTCTTACACTCACCTTTGTAAATTAATGAGATTTCCGGTTTTAATACCTTACAATCTGTTTGACAATTGATTGGATTAAAAGTTGAAAACAAAACAGAGCAAAGGAAAATTGCAGGAGTGATTTTCTTAATCATATTTTTAGGCATTATTTTAAACAAGAGATTAGATTTTAAAAATCAAGTTAATGAATCCTTTGTTTTTTACAAAACTGAATGTGATTTTTTTTTGATTTTTACTAAACCCAGGGCTTACAATGCTATCGCATGGCCGCCCCCTGTGCGGGCCACTGGGCTTCCAACATATGGTTCCTACGGAGCTAAGTATCACATATTCAATAATTACTGGATGGAGTTGTTAAAGGAATTTAATAGCACCACGGGTTAACTATTGTATGACAATCGTATGACAACTGTATGACGATCGTATGACAACTGTATGACAATCGTATGACAACTGTATGACGATCGTATGACAACTGTATGACAATCGTATGACCATTGTATAACCATCTTATGACTATTATATGACCATCGTCCCTCCGTACCTTCGTCCCATCGTCTCACCTCTCACCATTCCCCCGTCACCCCTCTCACCCTAATTCCCCTAAAAACGGAGAAAATCAGTCACTTTCTAATTTAGAAATGATCTAAATTAGAGGATAAAAAGGGAGTTATACTTCTTTTTATCAACTACCGGTAATTCATTCAAAACGCGCTGATATTCACAGAAATTACAAAAAAATATATGTAAAAAACTCTATATGTTCTGTTTTTACTGGTAAAAGGAGGGGACAGGGAGTTATTGGAATTCAAAAATTTTTATTATTTTCGAGATACTATTTACTATTTAATTTTTTTATAAACCTAAATTTTTAACCTATGAAAAGATTTGCAATCTTTGTTGCTGTCTTGGCGTTCCTATGTACGTCATTTCTTCAGGCACAAACCCAGCAAATTACAGGTAGAGTGACGAGTTCCGAGGACGGATTGGGTGTCCCCGGGGCGTCGATCATTGTGAAGGGGACAACGTTTGGTACGATTACCGATTTTGATGGTAATTTTACCCTGAATGCCCCGGAAGATGCGGTCGCACTCATCTTTAGTTTTGTTGGGATGAAGACCCAGGACATTAGCATTGACGGGAGGTCCACGATTGATGTGGTACTTGACTCTGACGTGTTTGGACTGGATGAGGTCATTGTGTCTGGTATGGCTTCAGGAACACCACAGAAAAAACTTTCCGTGACCGTTGGGAAAGTTAGCGAAAAGGAACTCAAGGAAGTTCCTGCTACCTCACCGGGTGCTGCCCTGCAGGGTAAGCTGGCCGGGGTGACAGTAGTGAGTGCCTATGGTAGTCCCGGAAGGGCACCCGCTATTCGTCTCCGCGGTTCCACCTCACTGCTGGGTAGCCAGTCACCACTGATCATCCTCGACGGGGTGATGATCGAAGGTACCCTTGCCGATATCAACATCGACGATATCGAATCGATGGAGGTGGTGAAGGGTGCTGCTGCTTCTGCACTTTACGGATCACGTGCCGGTAGCGGTGTTGTCGTGATCACCAGTAAGCGGGGTAAAGGTCTGGCCAGAGGACAAACGCTGGTTACCGTCAGGAATGAATACGGTCAACAATCCCTGGCGAAGAAAGTGGATTATGCAAAGCATCATCCATACAAACTGAAAGAGGGTACAACCGAAGACCGTTTTACCGAATATGCGGGCGTGACCTACTACGCGGGAACCAACCCGGATAGCATCGGTACCCCTGTATCAGGAAACCGGATCATTGAAGAGGATCATTATGCCGATAATCCCTTTGGTATTCTCTATGACAACCAGGATCTGTTTTTCAATACCGGGGCATTTTACACAAACTATGTCTCGGTACAGCACAACATGGAGAAAACCAACTTCATGGCATCCTTCGAGAATTCACATCAGGAGGGGATCGTCTTCTCGACAAAAGGTTACGAGCGACAGAACTTCAGGCTGAACATCGACCACTGGTTCACAGAGAAGTTTGGCATTTCGGCATCCAACCTGATCACCAAGTCGTTTACCGACAATCCTCAGGTTGGCTGGATGGATATTCAGTTGTTACCACCCGATGCTAATTTAAAAGCCAATAATCCGGATGGAACGCCTTACCGGTTGATCGCGAGTGAATGGTCATCTGATAATGATAATCCGCTCTATAGTGCAGCCAATGCTGTAAGTGAGAGTGGGAGGAACCGGGTGCTGGGTAGCTATGAGGTGAAGTATAACCCGACCGACTGGCTGCGGTTCAATGCAAACTATGCCTTTGAACGGCAGGACAACCGGTACTCATATTATGAGAGAAAGGGTTATCTTTCACGGCCAACGATTAATTCCGGAGGTACTGACGGTTATCTGCGAAAGGATTATGACCATGAGCTTGCCTATACCGTTCAGTTCACCGCCAACTTCAGCAAGATGTTTGGTGATTTCACCACGAAGGCAAAAATCAGCTACCTTTATGAGAATGATCACTGGGAAGGATTCACTTCACGCGGGTATGATTTTGCTGTAGGAGGAGTTCCAGACCTGAACGTGACTGATGGAAGTCAATCCGTTATAGGCTCCAATACGGGTGACATCCGTGCCGAAAATATCTTTGGTATCGTGGATGTGGATTACAAGGAGAAATACATCTTTTCCGGGTTGTACCGGTATGACGGGGCTTCCCAGTTCGGAGCCAACGAACGGTGGAATCCCTATTTCAGGGTTTCGGCAGCATACCGTCTGACCGAGGATATTACCATCCCCGGAATACAGGAACTGAAGATCAGGGCTGCCTACGGAACATCAGGTGAACGGCCGCCATGGGATGCACGCTATGAAACCTATTCGGTGAGTGCTGGTAGTGTTTACAAGTCTCAGCTTGGGAACGAGAACCTGAAGCCTTCCACCATCAAGGAGCTGGAACTTGCACTGAACGTGGAGTTCCTGAACCGCTTCGAGTTTGAATTTGCCTATTCACACACCGATGCTACTGACGTGTTTGCACGTGCCCCGTTCCCGGCAAGTGCCGGATGGGTCAATCAGTGGCGGAACATTGGTACGCTTACATCCACCGTATTCGAGAGCGCACTGAGAGCAAGGATCTTTGAGGGTGATAATTTCACCTGGAACAGCATGCTGCTCTTCGACCGGATCAGGCAGAAAGTGACCGAGCTGAATATTCCTGCATTCACAACAGGACCGGGACCAAACAGCATTCCGTCCTACCGGATCGAAGAGGGGTATGAGTATGGAATTAATTTTGGTGACA